>Ga0154293_125_pt1 | contig 100972 bp, 96 predicted proteins | sample RifGroA1_FD_105587 | JGI IMG/M metagenome (GOLD analysis project Ga0154293, IMG submission 105587) | Bdellovibrionales bacterium GWA1_52_35
CTCAATAACCACCCCGACGCATTCGTCATAAAGTGCGTCCATCCGGGTGGCAATATCGTGAGCTTTCTTCTCCATCTCTTCCTTCGCGGGGGTCATCTGGCACCTGCCTGACTAATCTGATTCACGAGCATTTGAGTAATCGCCGCTACCAATACCTTCCCGTCATCATACGAAATACCAAGGGCCTTCATTCCTTCCTCGGTGAAAATGAAAGTTTTCACTCCGTTCACGCTAATGCAGCAATCCTTACGACCGTCATCAATCTCTTTTGGTTCGCCCATTTTTGCTTTCATAAAATCCTTCTGCGGGGGTTACTTCACTTCAATAGCGGCAATGAGTTTAATTTTTCCGGTGTCGTCTGAAATCTCCACCCAGCCCCACTCTCTGACTGCTGCGGGAATGTTTGCAATTTCCTTTCTCACTCTCTCAAGCTTGTCCTGTAAAACTTCTTTCTCGAACCTCAGTTGATGAACCTCGTCTTGCAGCCGCTCTTCCCGTGAGGTTCCGTCGTTAATGTAAACGTTTGTATATGAAGCCATTGTACTTCTCTCTTTCTGCCCGTGGGGGCTTGGTTATTTGGTTTTCTGATAGCGCGACAAATCCACTTTTCCGGCTATCCGTATTTCTCTCCGCAGCCAATCCTTTAGCCGATCAAGCCATATGGTCCACATCTGCTCATCAAGCATATAGTCGTGGGCGTGTTTTCTAGACCGACCCTTGCCGTTTGTTTCTAGCGGGAAGCTACATGCCCTAGAGTAATAGGAACTGCCCTGACAATATTCACAGCACAGTTGTCCTAGAAATCGGGACATCGGGCTTCGATAAGATCTCTTTGCTTCCCTTAGACTCATCTTGCGCCGACAGGTCCAACACATGAACCTGAGCGGTGGATGCTTACGTCTGGTCAGAACCAAGTTGTAGGGGCTTTTCATTTTTGGCCTGCATTACCATTCTTCCGTATTGGATTTGTACGCGCATTGAATCAATCGCTTGAGCCGACAACTGAGCCACGGCCCGCGCCTGCTGAAGATTTCCCTTACCTGATCGTAGTTGGTTTATTTCGTCGAAAATTGCATCACGAAGCCCCTCAATGGTCTTCGGAACGGTCATCATTTTTTTCATTTTTATTCCCATAATTATCTCCGTTGGTTAAAATCTAAAATTCCATCCCGCGCTCACCGCCAGAAACACGCCCAAGAAAATTCCGAAGTAAACCCCGATGGAGAGGTAGGTTAGGTGGGTCATTTTTTGGCCTTCTTTCTTTTCTTTGTGAGTAGCGACTTAATTTCTTTAAGCATCTTCTTGATTTCCATCAGCTCAACGCCGTAATCAATTCTCTCTGTGGCCTTAATTCCCAACTCTTTTGCGCGTTCTTGCGAGCGCTTGATGTTTCGCTCTTTGATTAATAGGTTAATTTCTGGGAGTTTCTTTTGAATCATTGTCTTGCGAACCGCAAGCGGAGCGCGTTCAATTTGAAACTTCTTTTTCCCTTCCTTGCCCAGCGGCCAGCACTGCTGCCGAAGATCCATTATTACGTCGTCGAGGTTCTTAATCTCGTGAACAAGAATGCTGCGCCAGTTGTCTGGATCTGCCTCTAGTTGCTGGATCTCTGAATCGTTCGCCTCAAAGCGAAGATCTTTGCGAACCAAGTCTAAAAACGTTGGTGTCTCGGTGGTCACGTCATGCTCCTTGGGTAACGAATGTCCCGGTAATGTGTCACCGCGTTGTTCTTGCGGGTCAGGTACGCTTCCTTGTCCACGATCCCACGGTGGGGACCGCAGCGGGTTTGGTCCACCCTCTGATAAATGAACTGAACGTCACAAATCGCGCACCGCCTGGTCCTGCACTCCGGGCACTTGCCGGTCCTGTGTTCTGAACTAAATTTTCCGCAATCCATGCAGATCATTCTCCCTGCTCTCATACCCATAACCCCACCTTTCTTGACTGAATTAGTACACTAACGCTATAGAATAAATAGAGGTTCATACCTAAACACCCTCTAGGACTTGCGAGGATTGACTAGGTTGATTCGGCGTCACGTTTTTGACCCAAGGTGCGAGAGACGCCTTTGCGTCGTCCACGGACCTCGCCATGAACGCCAACCCACCGCGCCGGTTGATCGACCCTATGAATTCTTTTTGCTCCGGTGTCAGCCTTCCGGTTTCCGACTTCACTTCAATCGCAAGCAGCCTTCCGTCTGGGAGGATTCCAAGAATGTCAGACGTGCCCTTGATCTTGTATTTGTCCTTGTTGGATCTGAACACCTTGCGAGTCGGGTCAAACGTCCCGGTGCTTGCGTTGGTCCAAGAGAAAATCCCAACAGCCCACAGGTAAGCCATGATCGCTTTTTGAATGCGTCTTTCAGGTGTCACTTTCGCGCCCTCCAAAGTTTCGAGCGCGGTTCGATCTCGAGCGCGGCTGTAAATTGCAGCTCGTTCCAGTGTTCAAGATTCGGGCTTGCATGTCCGGTATGACAGTGGCCGCATACCATTGTGATATTTCTAGGGTCGTCAATCAGAGCGCCGTAAAGTTTCCTTGCCCATTTCGTCTGTGAATATTTGTGATGGCGTTGAACGAGAAAGGTATCTCCGCATAGTTCGCATTTGAGGCTCATTGCTTCACCGAGTATTTCAGCGGAGAGCACTCATCGCACGCGAGAATTAATCTTCCCATTCCATCAAGCGGATGCTTACAGCAGGTAATTAGCGACTTAAATTCTTCAGGAGTCATTGCGTATACATGGCCTCGATTACAAACCGTGCAGTAGCATTTATAGTTATTCATTCTGTGATCTCCGGCATCGGTAACTGTTTCATCAGTTTGCCAAATCCCAACCGCTTGAGCCCACCCGATCCACTGCTTTGGTGTTCAAGTTCTGGAACCTGCTGTTTTGCGAACTCGATTGATATTCTGTTTTTGGCTACCGCATCCAACAGCGCGGCAACTCTGCCTTGCTTTTCAAATCCAAGGCTAGGCGACCAGTTAACTGGCTTTTTAACTGCTCGAGCATCGGCAACGAGGCGGGAATAGGTTTCTTTGAACGCCATCCTTGCGGCTACCGGATCTTCATCGATCATGAACCGGACCACGTTGAACGCACCCTGCATTTCCTCATTCCAAACGACTGAGCTATATTCGTCTTTCGGTATCATCGCCCACGCTTCCTCTGGCCCGGGGCGGCCGTCGTCAATTCTGGCAATGATCTCGGCGAGGGTTGGGAAGGTTCTCAATTCCCTTCGGCAACGGGACAGGGCAGCGAGTACTTTTTCCTCTGGGTAGTCTGACAAATCACCAGCCAACATCCTTGCCGCGTCTTGATCAAACTCCTTGCCGTAAATTTGAGCAGTGACCGCTATGGTTTTAATCAGTATGCTACTAGCCATTTGCTTGCTCCTTCGCTTCTGCTTCGGCGATCAGGCCCGCAAATGCGTTCAGGTTGGTTTGCTTGCGGTCGATTTGCCGGATCTCGCCCTGCGTAAGCGCCTTGCCCGTCTTCAGGCTGACTTCTACTTGATTTAGTTTGTTAATCAGCACCGGGAGGCAGTGCTTGTTCGTCAAAAACCATGAATCATTCATTCGGAGGTATTCCCGGATCAGGTCAAGAATGTGATCTAAGCCAAGGCTCGTTTTGGCCAAACTTTTGGCGGTGCCCGCATTAGGTCCCTGCATGATTGGATACGTTTGGTACCTAGCTTTGAACGTTTCGCAGTAAACCTCGATGATTGCCGTTACCCTCGCCGACTGTTCTGGGTCTTTGGCTGGTTTTGATTTCTTTGGTTTGGTTGCGACAACTCCAGTTTCGACAAAAAGTTCCAAGTCGCTTGCGACGCAGGAACTATTCTTTTCTTCTGTATTTATTTTAGTAAGAACGGGAACAGGAGAAGGAGCAAGAACAGGAACAGGAGCAAGAGAAAGAGGGCTGACCTCTGGCTTCGTTTTGGCTTCGCTTTGGCTTCCTTTTGGCTTCGCTTTGGCCTGTCTCGCAAGCCCGCCTTTTCGTGAATTCTTTCGCAGCTTTGACAACCATTCGATGCGTCCCTTAGTGCCCTTGATGCGAATCAGTCCACTATCTTGACCCGTTTCAGCCAGAGAAATTTCTGGATCGATCAAGTATTTTGCAAAATTTTCTATCTCTGCAAGTGTGTCGATAACTAAAGCACTCAAGAATCTAGTTTGCTTCTCTGTGCAGTACGCCCAAATGTCGATCATTCTACCAAGAGCATCCTGCCTGGACGTGCCCAATCTTTTCCCTAATAGAACAAAGCGCGGATCTTTCCTTGCTTCGTCTTCAACCCTTACGCTGCTCATCCCATCCCCCTACTGCGCGGCCCCGCCGCTGTTGACTGTGCCCCGGAGGGCGTTAAACTTCCGATACTAGTTTTCCGTCTTTGAAAATTTCCGTCATATTGATTTCTCTGCTTGTGCGTGGTGCTTGATGTGACAAATCTGGCAAAGCCAAACAACCTCAAGCGGTTTTGAATAATCTTCGTGATGCGCGTGAATGCGCTCGATGGCTCCGCACTTTTCACAGGGTAGCTTTCTTAGCCCACCAGACAGGACAGCCCTACGGACAAGTCTATGGGCCAGAACCTTCTCCGGGTTCCTTGTGACGAAACGCCTGGTGTAGCGGTAGTTATCTGTTGAGACTCCGCCCTTCCAGTTGGGGTTGTTCTCGCCAGAAATGTTACGGTTAATCGGCCTACCCTTTCGCGCCCGGTTTTTAACCACAGCATGGCAAGATCTGGAGCAGAATATTCCCCTGCCCGGCCTCTTTGTGTAGACGGTTCGGACTGTAAATTCCTTCTTGCACTCAATGCAAAAGCGCTTGGTGTATCTCATAGCGCCCGCCCGAGTTCGTCCGAACCCCGACCGAATCGCAGACCGGTATCAATCAAAAATGTGCGACATTTCCCGGTATTTTGAATAGAGCGGAATTCCCTAATAAATTGGCAGGAATTTGCTAAATTGCTCGGGTTTTTGGCTTGTTTTTGTGTGTCTTTGGAGGGGTATATGGTGGTCCCACCAAGAATCGAACTTGGAACAAAGCTTTAGGAAAGCTCCGTTATATCCATTTAACTATGGGACCCCAGATCTCTTGTAGTATTTCAACCCGGTCCAAAAAGCAAATTTCAACGCAACCGGGTCGACGAATGCGAACGCACAGAGGCCAGCTTTCTGTTTGTTGGTTTTTCTCTCTTGCTCACCCGTTTTTTAGTCCTCGTACGAGTCGCCACCGTCTTTTTCATACGCGGCTGGGTCGCTTTATCGGCGGCGGCATAGGCCGTTCCGAGCTGGATCACCCGACTCGGGTCCAGTGGCGTCACCCCTTTGCGTACTTCAAAATGCAGATGAGGACCGCTCGATCGCCCCGTGCTTCCGGCGAGCGCGATCTTCTGCCCCTTTTTCACCTTCTGTCCGCGCCGGACCAGCAATTTGGAGCTGTGTGCATAGATCGTCGCGAATCCGTTAGAATGCCGGAGAACCACCATTTTACCGTAACCACTCACCCGCTTGTCCGCATAAAGCACCGTACCGGCCTCGACTGCATGAATCGGGGTTCCTGTCGGCGCCCGCAGATCGATTCCCTCATGAAAATCCGAGCCACGTTTTCCATAAGGCGACGTCACACTCACACTGTTCAGCGGCCATTTGAACTGCAAGCCCTTGAAGTCCGCCTTCGTCAACTCCGGTTCATCAATCGCACGAGCCGTGAGAGTCGGCTCCTCTTTCACCTCACGAGCCGAACGGCTCGCGTACTGTCGATCGCGGTCCAGAAACCCCACGCGCCCGCTCTTGTAAGGGCGGATAGTCGAGCAGCCAGCTAAAAGCGCAAAACCGGTCGCCAACGAAATCAATTTGACACTCGACTTCATAGCGCCACCCTCCGTTTGATTTTCTTCGAAGAGAACGGCGCCGTATTCTGCGGCGAGAGCAAGACTTCAAGATCTGTTGAGTCCAGTTTCATGGGAGTCAATGATGCGTACCCGGCCGCAACAGCTGCACAATCTGATCCATCCTCCTCGCGATAACCCCGGTACTTGCCTCCCACCCAGTAGTAATCACGACCGCGATGATCTTTGCGTCGAAGAATACTTCCCGTGTAGTACCGGAACCCCTGACGAGTCATCTCCAGGCCCTTGACCTTGCTCAAAGAAACATCCGGCACGTTCAAATTCAAAAAACTGTAGGGAGGAACACGCAAATGATAACCGGCGCGCAGAACCTTCATTGCGTATTTCGCCGCTGTTTCATAGTGCAGCAACTCTTCAGTGCGAGAACGTGTAAAGCTCACATCCAAGCTGACCGCTAAAGAAGGAAAGCCAAAGATGCTTGCCTCGCGAGCAGCCGAGACGGTTCCCGAATAATAGACATCCTGCCCCAGGTTTGCGCCGCGATTAATTCCAGAAACCACCACATCCGGTTTCAACTTCATGACTTCGCGGATTCCGAGGTAAACACAATCAGCCGGAGAACCACTCACCCCGAAACAACGCGGCTGATCCATTTTAAGTATACGCAGGGGTTTGTGGATCGTCAGAGAATGTCCCGTGGCACTTTGCTCCTCAAGCGGAGCCACCACCCAGACTTCTCCCAGCTTCTTCAGCTCACGGTAGAGCGCCTTGAGCCCCGGAGCGTGTATGCCGTCATCATTTGAGAGCAGAATGCGCATACTGAAATTGTACGCGCGCAAGCACGCACGCGCAAAGTTCAATCAGCCATAGCTTTTGATTTGAAACTTTTAGGCGGTTTCAAGTCAGCACGTTGACACCCACCCGGCAACTTCTGCCGGGATTGAAAGTTCAGCGCAAAAGAATATCGCGAATCGCAGCGACGCGTTCAAGATCCTTGTTCCTCGACTCACCTTCAGGCGTATTGACACTCGTGTAAACGCAACGAGTTCCCGAGGCTTCAAGCTGCGCGGCAGCCGCAATCACGATCGAGTGTCCGAGGATCACCGTCCCCAATGTCGAAAGGGGTCCAGCGGCCACCGTTTCGGTCAGTTGCACGGCCGCATCGCCGACGTGCCCACCGAGATCCACCGTCTCGTCACAGATCTCAAATAATCTCTTGCCCGAGGGATGACGCGATTTTACCGCACTGCTGTGAGCAATACTGGTGAACGCGACGGTGAACAACCCGCGCTTTTTGGCTTCAATCGCGAGATCCACTCCCGCACCATTGATCCCGGACTGAGAGGCAAGCCAAAGCATTTCGCCCGTCTTGGGTTGAATTCGATCCAGCAAAGTATTTGCGGAACCCGGCGTTCTTTCGAAGAGACGGACTACCGGCGGTCCGGCAGTCGGAAGCAGATAATCCGCGACCAGGGGAATGACGAACGAAGCGCCTCCTGCCCGATGATAAAGCTCCATCGGGAAAATCGAGGAATGACCACTGCCGAAGACAAGCAGGGAGCGCCCCGCCCGGACATCTTCCACAATCCGCGCAACCAGACGGTTCATCACCGCCTCATTCGCTTGCAGAATCCTCTCGATATGAGGCAATGCAACTTTGCCATAACTCGAAACCGATATATTTGAACTCATTCAGCCCCCTTCTTTGTAAACGCCCGCTTGTGTTGCGTAATCCGTAAAGCCCCCGAAGCCCGTTCCCGTCAGATTTAACGAGAAATCCGTGGCACGTGCAAAGCCTGTACTCAGATATTCTGTTATTCCGAAAGAAAACCGCCAGCAATGGGAAGGACTTTGAAAACTGATGTTCAGTGATTTGTTCTGAAACTGGTGATTTCTGAAATCGTACGAAAGTGAAAGGGACGGCAGAATATAATCAGAAAGCGAGTAACTCAAACTCCCGGTCGCATTGGAAGTGTTGACCTGAGGATTATAACCGTACGCCACACTGAAGCTGCGGTCAAAACTCAGAATTTTCTCACGCATCCCGCGCTCGATGACATAAGTGGCAGAGGTATTGAACGTCTGCGGGAAACTGGTGTAAGGCGTATATGTATATTCCGTAACCGAACTGATGTGATCAAAGTTAAAGGCCAGATTGGAATTGAACCTGGACAGAGGCTCCTGCTTTTCAAGAAAATTGATCGAATGGTTCGCCGACAATTCAATTGATCGCTGATAGCTTGGATCAACGCCCTGTTTGCCTCTTCTGCGCACGAGTTGCGAAGTAAACCCATAGGCCAAAGAATTTCCGAGTGGCACGAAATAATTCACGTTGTCCTTGGTTCGGGTGATCGGAACAATATCGTAATTATCAAATCGGTAGGCGGGACGATAATTGATCTGTCGCAGAAATGGATGATTCGGATCTTCACGAGTATACGGAATATACGAATAGGTCAGGGTCGGACGGATAAGGTGCTTCACGCGCGGGATCTCGGGATCCGACATCTCAAAGATGCGCTCGAATTGCATGCTTAAATCTGTCTGGAAGAGCAGATACCCCCGGTAAAGATTATCAATCGTGTTGTGGAAGGAATAAAAATACGAATAATACCTCAACGAAGGAATCACCGAAACCGAATCCAGCGGCCGCAAAGTCGTGTACAAAGAGGGCGTGACTGACGCCCGAGTGGCTTTTCTCACCGGGTCCACACCGGGAACAATACCCGGACCGGCGTCACCGGTCGCAAAAGGATTGGTGCCAAACGGAACGTGAGAATCGTCATAATCAAAAGCGCCGGAAGTTCGGGTGAAGTTCGTCACACCTAAGGTGATACCCGCGGCAATCGGCGTCCCGAAGAGAAACTGGTCGTTGGTCGTTACCACCGCGCTGGGCAGCGGCTGCACTGTTTTGGGATCAAATTCCGTCAAACGCTTGTCAGGATCCGGATCGACATTCGTATTTAGTAAATTTCGGTAACGCTTGCCCGCAACATAGCCACTGATCTCAGAGGACCCGTAGGAGAAAATCAGATCCGAGGAGATCGTGGCCTCCCCCCGACCGGGGACGTCACCAATAAAAATCGGATACTGATTGTCACTGACTTCGATAATTCGGAGCTTCTGCTCAATGCCAAAAGGCAACTCTTGCGTTTGAGCAATATCCAGCGCCCAGCGATGAGGCAGGATTTCAGTCGTTTCCCCAGGCCTGATCGTATGGTCCCTCAGATAATAGAAATTGGATCTTCCAAAGCTCCTGTCCGAGAGTGCATAGCGGCTCTCCCATTCAAGACGCCGCCCTCTCTGGCTGTAATCGCCCAGACCAAAGGTCATGTCCGCACTCCGGTTGATCGCCCAAAAGAACGGCAGAACGAACTTTACTCCCAAACCGTCCGCAGACCCGATATTCGGAAACAAAAAACCTGTTTGCCGACGGGTTTTCATCGGAACAACCAGATATGGCACCCAGGCGAAGGGCGCATCTTTTATTTTCGCAGTGACATTAGACATGAATGCGTAGCCATCGATCTGCATATCGACGTCTTCCGCCGTAAGCGTCCAGCTTTGCGGACAATCGCGACAGGTGCTGTACTCGCCCCAATGAGTCTGGAACCGCTGCGCCCCCAATTTATTTATGCGTTCACCGGCGAGCGAAAAGCGTTCATTGGAGACCCGGCCCTTGATGATGGTGCCGGTTCTGCTGTCCAGGTTGAACTGCATTTCCTCGCCCCGGATCACCGTGTCAGCAGCGATATAAACACAATTCCCGCGAGCATCAATCGTTCGCGAGGCCAGATCGAGAATCATGTAATCAGCAGTCAGGATTTCTCCGGGCTGCTTGATCCGGGCATTCGAAAAAAGCTCGATTTTATTTTCACGCCGGTTCCAGACCTGCCGGTCCGCCGAATAATGCAGGGGCTTCTCGTCCACTGCGCCGGCCGTGGACGAAATGCAAGTCACGCAGACAAAGGCGAGAAGTAATCTTAAAATCAGGCTGTCGGAAACCGGCACGTCTGTCGCCCCAGAAACCACATCAACCGGCGCAGCTCCTGCGCCAAATCTTTGCGGGCTACAATCCGATCCACAAAACCGTGCTTCAGAAGAAACTCACTCCGCTGAAATCCCGGAGGCAGGGATTGCCGGATGGTCTGCTCAATCACGCGGGGTCCGGCAAATCCGATCAAAGCGCCTGGCTCCGCCAGAATCACATCACCGAGCATGGCGAATGAAGCCGTGACTCCACCGGTTGTGGGATCGGTCAGAATTGAAATATACGGAATCCCTTCAGCCCGAAGCTGGCTGATTGCCGCCGTTGTCCTGGCCATCTGCATGAGAGACAAAATCCCCTCCTGCATGCGAGCCCCCCCTGAAGCCGATACGACAACCGCAGGCAGGCGATCCTGCAGAGCACTTTCAAAAAGGCGGGTCACCTTCTCGCCAACGACCACCCCCATACTGCCGCCCATGAATTTGAATTCGAAAACTCCCAGATGATAAGGCAGGCCGCCGAGTTTTGCCTTGCCGACAACACAGGCGTCCCGCAGCCCCGTGGTTCCTGCTGCCGAGCGAAGCCGGTCCTTGTAGGGCTTTGTATCGTCAAATTCCAAAGGATCAGTTGAAACGAGATCCTCTGCATATTCTTCAAAAGCACCTTCGTCCGTCAGGACCGAAATGCGATCAGTCACGATCATCCTGAAATGTAAGGAACATTCCGGACAAACCTGAAGATTGTCTTTGAGAATTTTGGATTGAAGTATTTCTCCGCATTGCGTGCACTTGACCCAAAGGCCTTCCGGGACCTTGGAGGTGCGCTGCGAGGAAACCTGGGTACGAATACGCGGTGTTTTAAGATCATCAAACCAGGGCATAATTTGTACCCGGGAACTTAACAGGCAATCGCAGCTGAAGCAATCTTAGTTCTTGATTATGAAATGGTGCATCAAATTATTTATGAACGTCAGTTTCAGGAACTCTTTCGGAGCCTGCCATCTTTGAACGCCTTGACGAAAGCCTCGACCACTAGCGGATCGAACTGCGCCCCACTGCACCGGATAATTTCATCGTAAGCAAGTTCCGGGGCGAGCCCCTGGCGGTAGGGCCGCGTGCTGACCATGGCATCGAAAGTATCAGCTACCGAGATGATCCTTGCGATCAGCGGAATCTCCTCGCCTTTGAGCAGTTGCGGGTACCCATTGCCATCCCAGCGCTCATGATGAAAGCGCATTCCCCCGATGACATCCTTGAGGCCCTCTACCCGGCGCATGATCTCGTAACCGAACTTGGTATGGCTCTGCATGATCTTCCACTCTTCGGGATCGAGCTGGGATTCCTTCTTGAGAATTTTATCTTCAATTCCAATCTTCCCCACGTCGTGGAGAATGGCGCTAAGCCTGAGTTTTTCCATATCCTCGCTGGAGAGGTTCAAATGCTCGGCAATCGACATTGAGTAGTAGACGACCCGCTTGGTGTGACCACCGGTGTAACGATCTTTCTTTTCAATCGCCTCGGCCAGGGACTCGCAGGTTTCAAAGAAATTCTTTTTGATATCGGTGTAAAGCCGGGAATTTTCGATGGCAATGGCCACCTGATGGCTCAGCGTTTCGGCCAGCTTCTTGTCTTCTTCGTAGAAGTCGGGCCACGCGTGACGGGAGGGCCGCTTGGGCAACGAGACGTGTTTGTTGAGCGCCTGCAAAACTCCGATGGTCTTGTTTTTCGCACGAAGCGGCACGCAAATCATATTACGCGTGACAAATTCCCCACCCAGAATGGGATCATTTGCGGCCCTGTAATTTTTAAAAGAACGTGGGTCATTTTGCGCATCATTGACGATCACACTTTCCCCAGTCATCGCGACGTAGCCGGCGATGGAACGGTTATCAATGGGAAGTCTGACGTTCTGCTGGAGATTGCGACCGGTTTCGCCCAGCGCGGTTTCCCAGTAGAGATCTGCTTTTTTTTCATCAACCAGGAGAAGCGAAGCGGTTTCGCAGCGGAGAAGCTTGCAAGTGGCCTCCAGCGCCTTCTCTTTCACGATTGCAGGTTCTAGGGTTGAGTTCAGAAGCGCGGAGAATTCGTTGAGATATTCCAGCTGCTGGACTTTCTCCTGCATCTCACGAATGACCGAAGCCATTTCGGATTCCAGCCCGCGAATTCGCCCGAGGACATCCGTTATGCCCGCTGATTTATCTGGAGTTTCGGTTATTTGCAGCTCACTTTGAACGAGCTTAGCTTGAGAGGAGTTGCGAGAAGATTTTCTCGGTGCCATGGGCCTCCTGCCCTGTTGAAAGAGGGAAACATCCTGTTTCCCTTGTGGTCAAAAAAATAGCCTCAGTGTTTGGTCATCCTAACCTCACCGAGGCCCGCGAGAGTAATCTAGTCTCCCTGAATCCTTCCTTGGATTCTTCCACAACCACACTTCCAAGTGTACGGGGGTTCCGAAATGGGTCAAGCCCCTGAGTCACTTTTTTTTAGATTTATCTTATTTTTTTTTGCCGAGAAGACGAAGAGCACTCTCGTACACTTCGTTCCGAGAGACATCAAAATGACGGCTCACCTGTTTGGCCGCATCTGAAGCAGATGTCCCGACTTCCACAAGACAATGTAAAGCCTTAACCCATTCTGAACTTTGTTTTTGCTGCACCCCGACTTTGGAGTCAGCTCCACCCAGAGTGACCAGAAAACACCATTCACCGCGAGCCCCCTCGCGTTCCACTTCAGCACTGATCGCGGCGAATGCTTCGGTGGCGCTTCCAACAAAGAAGCGCTCGTATACTTTGCTGAGTTCTTTGGCTGCGACGACCTGGCAGTCCGGCAGCTGTCCGGCAAGGGCTTGCATCGTCTGCACAATTCTTTCGGGACTCTCAAACCAGACGAAAACCCGAGAAATACAGCATTCCTGAGTGCACTTGCTGATGGAGTCGAGTTCCCGGATCCGATCATTTTTACTTCGAGGAAAGAACCCCCGAAAAGTGAAACCCGTCTCCTGCACACCCGCGACACTCAAGAAGGCCGTCAAAGAAGATGGCCCCGGAACAGGCGTGACCTGCACACCGGCTGCTCTCGCCTGAGTCACCAGAACGGCTCCCGGATCACTGATTCCCGGAGTTCCAGCATCGGTGACGAGCGCGAACGACTCCCCCGCTACGAGCCGCTCGACAATGGCCCCTATCCGACCGGGAGAGGCATGCGCATCCAGTCTTTCCAATTTCTGCCGGGGCGGGGTGCCCGCTGGAGCGTCGTGCGCAGGCGAGCGCACCGTGAGTGCAGCCAAAAGATTGGCTGTACGCCGGGTATCCTCGCAAAGGATCGCGTCAGCCTGCTCCAAAGCAGCCCGCGCCCGCTCACTGATATCCCCTAGATTGCCGATCGGCGTGGCAACCACCCAAAGTCCGATCGGCAAATCTTGCCTCTTTATCGTCGTCATTCCGTCCTCGATAATAAAGGAATCAGCCGGTGAAGAAAAGCTTGCTGAACCCATTTGCTGCAAATCTGTAACGAATTTCCCAGAGGGCCTCAAAATGAAAACTCAGATTAAAAAAATTGGCGACACGATCGTGGTATCGATGGACGGCAAGCTCAGTTTCGAAACCACCATCCCCCTTCGCGACGATCTGAATAAGCTCATGCGCAACACGAAGACCGACAGCGTGCCCAAGAAAATCATTTTTGACCTCGAAAAACTTGATTTCGTCGGCTCCAGCGGAATATCGAATTTCGTGCAGACGATGAAGGATTTCAACACCAGCTCCATCACCAAACCCCGGTACTGCAACGTGAAGAACGAATTCAAAAGAGTGATCAAAGCCTTTGATGAAGAGGAGATTTTCGAATTTTTTGATAATCAGGACCGTGCCCGCAAAAGCTTCGATCAATAAGCGCTTATTCAGATCACAATATTTCTGACCTGGGTCCATTCCTCACCGTCACGGGCAAGGATATCGATTCTAAGACTGGTGGCTCGCCCGCGATATCGGAGCAGATAAGCCTGGATCGCGCGCGAAAGCCGCAGTCGTTTGCCGTAAGTCACACTCTCCAGGGCACTGACCCAGCCGTCCAGACTCCGCGTCCGGACTTCAGCAAAAACAAGTTCAATGCTCCCCTCGGGCAACTCTTCTTCGAAAATCAGATCGAGTTCCCCCTGCTTTACCCGGAAGTTCCTGGCCAGAAGAAGCGCGCGATTCCGACTCAAAAACCAGTCTGCCGCCTCCAGTTCTGATTTTTTCCAAAGAGCTTCCCGATTCTGCATCACCCGCCGAATGCAGGGCCCGCGCCAATCAGAACAATCGGTCTTGCAGGGTCGCCGCCACCGGCGCGAAGCTCTTGCGGTGAATCTCACAGGCACCGAGCTTCTTCAGCGCGGCCGAATGCGCGGGTGTCGAATAACCTTTATGAGTCCCGAAATCATACCCGGGATAAGCCGTATCCAGCTCCGCCATCCGCTGATCGCGCCAGACTTTGGCGACGATGGAAGCCGCGGCAATGCTCAGGCAGAGAAGATCCCCTTTGATGATCGCTGTCGATTCACAGAGGGTTCTGGCACCTGCAACCGCTTCTCCGTGAAAAAATTTCGGCTTGAATTTACCATCGACCAGAACGTGGGCCGGGGCGATTTTCAAGCCCTCGATTGCCCGCTGCATGGCGAGATGGGAGGCATGAAAGATATTGATCCGGTCGATTTCTTCGACTGTTGCGTAACCCACGGCGCTTGAAGCAGCCCAGCCCGTGATGAGGGGTGCCAGGCGCTCGCGATCTTCCGGGCTCAGCATTTTGCTGTCGGTGACTTTCTCGAGCCAGGGACAGACCGATACGTCCACAATCTCCGGGAGAAGGACGGCAGCGGCAACAACAGGGCCGGCAAGGCAGCCCCGACCGACTTCATCCACGCCAGCAACGCCTGCACGAGGAAATCCGACTTTGATTTCCCAGTCCAGACTGGGCATGGATGCTGCTGTTGAAACTTTTTTAGACATAATTCATTTTCAGGAAAAAGGAGCCCGATATGAAAATGGGCCCCCCGATAAAAACCGAGGAGCCCAAACAACTGTCAGCTTGAGCAGATGCGGATTACTTCTTGGCCGCAACTGCTTTTGCTTTGGCTTTTTCAGAAGCCAGCACCGAAGCAACGGTTTCGACTTCACGTTCGATACGTGCGGCCTTGCCTTCGAGCTCACGGATATAATAGAGTTTTGCGCGGCGGACTTTACCCACCTGGGCAACTTCCACTTTCGCGATCTTCGGGGAAGAATCCATGAAAATACGCTCAACGCCCACACCGTGGGAAATTTTGCGGACGGTGAAGGATCTGTTGGCGCCCTTGTTGTTGCGGCCGATCACAACGCCTTCATAAATCTGAATACGTTCTTTTTCGCCTTCCTTGATCTTCACGTGAACCTTGACGGTATCGCCTGGTTTGAATTGAACCAGGTCCGTGCGCATCACGGACTTCTCAACAGCGGCCACTTTTCCAGCCAGGCCTTTGGGCTCAAACTGGGTACCGCGGGAAGTTCTTCTGTATTTTGTTTTAGTCGTTGCCATCTTTTACTCCAAAAAAAGGCCTGCTCGCTTCGTAGGCCTGAATAGTTCATATACCTGACTCGGTGACATTCTTCAAAAATTTGACCCTGGGACTTGACCCTTGGGCACGATCTCTGGAGAACCGGTTATTGTCCGAACAGCCGATCGAGAATAATCGCGACAGCGGCTCGAACAGAGAGGTGGTTGTACCCCTCAGCGCCTTCAGGCCCGTACACCGGAGCCAGGATCCGGTGTACCTCGGGATAGAAGACGTCCGAAATGCCCCAGCCTGTCCCGAAGACGAGGCAGACAGGGCGACTTTTCAGTCCCACCTGTCTTTTGGGTTCCGCCAGCTCCTGCCGATACTCGGCGTAACTGACGGTGTTCGGAAGTGGCCTTGCATCCGTCAGAACCACTTCAGGATCCTGACCGTGCTCGGCACGAATTGCGGCTTTCACTTCAGCAAAATCGCGAGACAACCGGACCAGTGAAACCGCCTCAAAGCGATCCGGATGATACTTGAGAGAGCGCTCTGTCCGCCAATGGTCCAGAATTCTCCCGACAAGCACGTGCTGGTCTTCAAGCGGAGTGACGATGAAAAACTTCTTCGCTCCGTAAGTTCTCGCCGATCGCGATATGTCATGAATGTCCATATTCGTGACCGACGTGACGACGACCTCTCCTTTCCGGTTGACGATCGGCGCATGAAGCAGAACAACGTAAACCGGTGCGGAAATCATTGAAGACACAGGGCTAAATTGAATAGCATTCCCGGGCGGGTTCGTCTAGAGGTTTGCAATAACCAAGAAGCAGATCAGCTGAACTACGTCCCCGGAGCCCCACTCAATCACCCCAGTAAGATATCCGATCAATTCGATCAGGACTCCACTTTGCCGACAATTCACTTCCCGCCTTTCGCTTTCCATGCCCTCCAAAGGTCAGGGCGTTTGCGCTGCGTGCGCTCAAGCATCTGCTGGCTCCGCCATTCCGCGATTTGTTTGTGATCCCCCCCGAGCAGCACTCCCGGGGCTTCGCGGCCCTGGAACTCACGAGGCCGCGTGTATTGCGGATATTTCAGCAAGCCTCGCTCCAGACTGTCTTCTGTCAACGAGCGGTCGTTTCCGACTACGCCCGGAAGCAACCTGACAATCGTGTCGGCCATGACCATAGCCGGCAGCTCACCGCCAGTCAGGACATAATCTCCGATCGAAACCTCCCGGTCGACACAAAGCTCGATGAACCGCTCATCCACGCCTTCGTAATGCCCGCAGACAAAAATCAGATCCGTGTAAGTTTTGAATTCGTGCGCCATGGGCTGGTTAAACAGAGGTCCCTGAGGCGAAAGAAAGATCGTGAGTACCTTTGCGGAATCACCCCTCTGCTGCGCAATTGAAGCCTGAGCCTCGCTCCAGGCGGCATGCAGCACATCGACCTTCATCAACATACCTTCACCGCCACCATAGGGCGTGTCGTCCACGGTGCGATGCTTGTCTTTGGCGAAGTCCCGGATCTGAATAAGATCGAATGAAACAAGCCCCTTTTCGCGAGCCTTGCCAAGCAGGCTCGAGCCGAAAATGGGTTCAAAAACACCTGGAAACAGCGTTAAAAAATAGAGCCCAAGCAAAGGTTCTTGGAATAGCGGGCTCCCGCTATTCAACGATTTCGAGGACAGTGCGTTTTCTGAGCTTGGTGGAGGCACCATTGAGCACCGTACGAATTGCCCGAGCAGTCCGGCCTTGCTTGCCGATGATCTTGCCGAGGTCTTCTTTGGCAACTTTGATTTCGATGACGGTCGTGTTTTCACCCACGATCTCATTCACAAAAACCTGATCCGGGAGATCCACAAGCATCTTGCCCATGTACTCGATCAATTTTGCTAGTTCGCTTAAAGGCTTCCCTGCATTTTCTGACATCGCCGTTCTCCTCTGCATGAACTGACGCCCGCTTGGGCGTTAAATACCGCTTTACAGCAACGGAACCACTACTGCGATTCCTCTGTCGGTCCTCAGGTCAAGCGACCAAAGGCCATGACAAAGGGCACGATGTCTTTATTTTGCTAGGGTTTTTACCAATTGTCCAACCGTTTGTGAGACCTGGGCGCCCTTCAAAGTCCAAGCATTGAATTTATCCATATTGATCTGGATTTTTTCCTTTGCAGTCTTTGCTTTCGGATAATAGTGACCGAGCTTTTCCAGGTAGGCGCCGTCGCGCTTCTTCATGGGATCAACTGCGATGATCAAATATTGTGGATTTTTCTTGGCGCCTTGACGCGAAAGACGAATAGTAACAGCCATTTGAACCGATTCCTTTCAAACCTTAATTAAGTGATCTACGTGATTAACAATGAAAAACTTCTCAGTCAACAAGGAATTCACTGTAAGTGCCGGCCCAGCATTTTGAGAATCTGCTCCTGCAACTGAGGCCGATACTGATCGATTGAGTTCCAGGATGGCTTCTGCACCCGCCCTTTGGCCAAAGCAGGAAGAACATGGCTCGGCTGCGCAACGCTGGTCAAAAGAATCACAGGAATTCCTTCCTGAGCAAACTGTTGAAGAAGGTCTTCTGCGGATTCACCCGGAAGGATTTCATCGAGCAGAATCAAATCCGGGCGACGCCTGGATAATTCTATACGGGCCTCCCAGCCGTTTCCTGCAGTTCCTGAAACCGCAAAACCGCGCATGCCTTCGAAGGTATGCACCAACAGCTCCCGCATTGAAGCAATATCCTCAACAATGAGGATCTGAAGGACATCCGCAACCATTCAATCGTTCCAGGCTGGAATGGGCAAAGACCTCGAAGGAATTGTGCCGGGGAGACCCAGCTTTTCGTAGTGGCAGACGGCACAGCGTTGCCCTTTATAAGGAGTGTTCTCCCCATAGGAGTAGCGGAAAAGTTCACGCGTGTTGGAGCTGTGCGGATTATGGCAGGAGACGCACGTCAGCTTCTTTTCTGGGTACAGAATATCGCGCCCACCGAGAACCGGATGACCACTCACGGGATGCCCCGCCCCATTCACAAGGATTTTATTCTCCTCATGACACTGAAAGCAGAGACCATTGCCCTTGTCTTTGAGTCGTTTTGCGAAACTTGTTTTCACGCCATGAGGCTCATGGCAGGAGCCGCAACCCATCATGACGGCTTCGTGGACGAACGGTTTGCTGAGTACGTCATGACAACCCAGACAATCCTCGTCTGCCTGGCACTGGGGCGTTTGGGCGAAGATGAGGAAAGCACCTGAAAAAATAATGAGTGCGAATTTGGTAAACTTTTTCAATATCAACATAGACGCTTCACTCCCGTAAGCGGTCCCTTATAATTCAAATTGACACGAACGGTCAACTTCTTTAAATACCCCGCCACACTTCGCTTCCTCGAGTGTCATATTGTTGGTCACTTCTCGAGTATTTGGCAAGGGCCACAACGGCCTCACCCGTGTGAAATCGGCTACTTACGAGGTCACAAAAGCTGGCACTCGTCTTGCTCAAGGGGGCCGCATGAACAACGTGGTTTCGATCAATGTGGGACGTGAGTTGAAAAAAATCGAAAACGAAGATTTGGCTTATCAGGCACAGATCCTCGGCATGGACAAAGTCCAGCTCCTCGAAGAGATGGTGCGCTTTCAAGAGGACCGGGCCTCCAAAGGCGAGCTGACTTTAGCCATGATGAAAAGAGGTCGCTTTCTTTTCAAAGCACTTGAAGAGAGCGCCGAGACCGCAGAGCTCTACGAACTCACACGGTCCTACCGGAGACATCTCGAGCACGAGCTGCTCGCCCATAAACAAAAGCAATCCATTACAGGATAGCGCTATCAAAGCAGATTGCTTGCGAGTTCGGAAAGCTTTGAACGCTCACCGCGCGTCAATGTGATATGCGCCGAAATCGCCTCTTCCTTGAATCGATCCACCAGATAGACCAATCCGTTGTTGGCGGAGTCAACGTAAGGATTATCGATCTGGAAGCTGTCACCGGTCAGAACGACCTTCGTATTGTCGCCGGCACGCGTGACAATCGTCTTGATTTCGTGTGGAGTCAAATTCTGGGCTTCGTCAACGATCAGATATTGTGAAGGGATCGAACGTCCGCGGATATAGGTCAGCGGTTCAATCTGCAAGAGTCCCTGATTCATCAGCTCCTGACAACCCTTACCCGCGCCTCGTCGCCCTTTGGCACCGGTGGCTCCGAAAAGAAAATCAATATTATCGTAAATGGGCTGCATCCAGGGATTCAGCTTTTCTTCAATGTCTCCAGGCAAAAAACCGATATCTTTTCCCAAAGGAAAGATGGGACGGGAGACGAGCAGACGATGGTAAACACCCTCGTCAACGGTCTTCGCGAGTCCCGCAGCGATCGCGAGCAACGTTTTACCCGTTCCGGCCTTGCCTACGAGACTGACCAGCTTGATTTCGTCGTTCAAGAGCGCATCAATCGCAAATGCCTGCTCTGCATTCTTCGGGAAAATCCCCCAAAGGCCCTCAACGGGCTTGAAGATCGGCACGATGCAATCGAGTTCCTTGGAGTAGCGACCCATCGCCGTGTGATTCGGGTTCACTGCGTCTTTGAGAATAATGTACTGATTGGCCTTGAGCTTTTCGGTTTCGGGAAGCAGAGCAAGACGTTTGTTCTGATAAAATTCGTCCACTCGATGGGCGTCCACATTCAAGCTCACCGTGCCGGCATAGAGCTGATCGGGTTCGACACTCGATGGCTCGTAATCTTCGGCCGTAATGCCCAGTGCATCAGCCTTGATACGAAGGTTGGTGTCTTTGGTCACGAAGATGACCGGGCGCTTCGGATTGTCTTTTTTCAGCGAAATCGCCAAAGCCAAGATGCGGTTATCCGCTTTGTCCATCGCGAGTTCTTCGGGCAGAGGAGCGTGCCCGCCGAGTTCAACCGTCAGCAGCCCTCCGGCGGGAAGCTTCACACCTTTGGAAAGCTCGCCGCCTTTCCGCATATCATCGATCAAACGGGAGAACAGACGGGCATGCCGACCGTTTTCACTCATGTCGCGTTTAAAACGATCGATTTCCTCAATGACAACGATCGGGATCATCACATCGTTGTTGGCGAACTTGTAAATTGCCTGAGGGTCGAAAAGCAGGACATTGGTATCAATGACGAACGCTTTGCGCATGAAGCCTCCCACGTGTTGCAGATGATCTTCCGTTGAAGAAAATCCTTTGTTCTTAAAAATTTATCTATTTACAGTCGATGCTGCAAGCAGATTAAATTCCCACCTTGAGCGCAATCTGAAGAAGGTAGCGTCTCTCGGGATCCATGGTGGCATAACTCCCCTGCTCTTCGGTGTAATGCACGGCCATGACCTTCATCAGCCAGGCATCGAAACCTAAGCCGTAGGTGAGAAATGCCTGATTGTAGCCGGCATAGACCCGGATCATCGGCATCCCAAGCTCCACCCCGACATGATTCTTCATCTTCCAGTCAACCGGCTCATTCAGATGGCGGAGATCATAGCTGAAAGTACCCGAAAAATTCGCAAACCGATAAACCGCCGCCACCCCCGTGGTCATGGTGCTGGGCTGCGGGTCCGGACCATCTCCGAAATCGGTGCTGCCGATATCGGTCCAGGCACCTCCCCAGCGGAGTTCCAGCCTGGAATTGACCTTGCGAACATATTGCAAGCCCATATCAAATCCGTAGCCCTGTTTGTAGTTGCCAGCGATCTCATGCAAGGTGTTCCTGCTCACGCTGATCAGCTGGGCAAGGTCAAGCAGACGATAACCACCTCGGCGCCACATCAGCTTGGCTCCCAACCCAACCCTGAACTCGCCATTGCTTGCCCTGCGACCTCCTCCCAGCGCCGTACCCCAGCCCACCTGGAAGCCGTTGGTCTGCTGATAGCCCAGAACGACCTGGGGCATTGCCTTGTTCTCCGCGCGAACCGAGAGCTGCTCATCCACCAGAATAGCGGCGCCAAAGTTCGACATAGTGAGGCTCGGCGCAAATTGCGCATGACCGAAAATATTTTTCCCCATCATGATATTCAGGCTGTCACCGCTCATGTTCCTTAGAGCCGAGCCCTCGCTGAACATGGACATGATATCGGTGGAACCCTCCAGGTTCAGCGCCATGTAATTAATCGAATACTTCTTCTGTCCCGCCAGTCCGGCGGGGTTGTAGAAAATCGCTTCGTCATCATCGGAGACCGCTACGTAGGCATTACCCAGGGCCTGCGCCCGTGCCCCGCGATAAAGCTCCTTGAGTTCTTTGGCAAACCCGGTTGCCGGAAGAACGGAGGCGCAGAGAGTGAGCAGGAGCAGATTTTTGAAACTCATGGCACTGGCACCACCCAGGCGTTATTCACCATGACTGTCAAAGCTGCCGCCACCTCCGAAGGCATATCATCCGCTACCCCGGAGCATTGGCTGCGATCCCGCAATTTAATGGGACAGATCGGACAACTCGAATCTTTGGCAACACAAACTGCATTGCAGCCATCATAAATCAGGTTCTGGACGAATGTTTTCAGATCTGTCAGACCTTCCTTCATGCTGCCGTCAAGGTTATCAACGACCGCCCCCAGATTATCGGCCAACTGCACAATGGACGAAGCAAAGGCACAGCCGTTGGTCGGCATATCGGGATGATCAGCGACAATCCAGGGGAGCGGCACCTGCTTGGCGTGGGTCGTGGGATCCGGGTCGCCGTAACGGTTTTCGAATGATCCGATCGTAGCCATGTTGACGAAAAGCAGATAAATGTTAGCGCTATCCATGCGATCCGAGGCAATCGCGGCTCCCGGGTTATATGTCCCCTCATTGATGTAATTTCCGGGAAGGATCACTCCTCCAGGTTTCAGAACGGAGAGAAGAGCATCCGTGGCAAGCAGCGAACCCTCGACCACCCGGTCATCCGGATCCAATGTCGATGGAAATAATTTTGCCATCAGCGACCAAAACCCTGGCCCGCCCATGAAGGCAGAGTTGCCCACCAGATCACCGATCAATTTGAAAAAATTGATATTCGCTTTGCAGGCATAAGCCGAGGCAGCAATCATCCGCACCTCGTTGTCGGAGTGTGCTGATTTATAGAGGTCCTCGATTTCGGTGATTGCAGCCGCGCAGTTTCCCACAGTCAAATGCTGGTTTGTCAACTCGATGATGGCGCGCTTGCCCTCAGGAGTTGCACCATTGAATTCCGGACGATCACAGCTGCTACAAACCAGCGCCAGCAAAATGAGTGAAATTAATCGAGCTTCCATGCATTCAGCCACTCAACCTTGAATGGCCTCCTCTATTCTATTTTCCATGATTTCCTGCAGATCAGGAAGAACTTCCTTTGAAATAGAAAAGTTGGACCCGGCAAATTCTGCCCAAGGCTACTTCTTGATCTGTCTCAACGGGATCTTTTCCTTCAACCGCTGTGTCACCAATTCCGGCACGTAGGCGGAGATATCCCCCCCGTAATGGAAGAGTTCCTTGATCATGCTGGAACTGACGAAATAAAGGTTCTGGGCGGTCATCATGAACAGCGTCTCCGTTTTCGGATTCAGTTGCTTGTTCATGCTCGCCATCATGAATTCATATTCAAAGTCGCTGGCTGCCCTCAGACCGCGGATCACCGCCGAATACCCGTGATTACGAGCGTAGTCCATGATCAGGCCGGGCCAGTGATCAACGGTCACGCCTTTGCGGTCGGCAGTGACCTCCCGAATCAGCTTCACGCGCTCTTCAACGGTGAAAAGCGGATTTTTATGGCCTGTACCGGCAACGACGATCATCACTTCCGAAAATATCGAAAGACTGCGATCCAGAATATCCAGATGTCCATTCGTGATCGGATCAAACGATCCCGGGTAAATCGCCTTGGGCTTCGGACTCATTGGATTCAGTGGACTCATTCATCAGTCCTTTCGTAAGTAGTCAGTACACTGTCACCATAAGTTTTCTCACGAACTTTGACAAGGAATGGAAAACGCTCCGGAAGCTCGCCTTCGCGGAAGTTCTGCGATTTTAGCTTACCCCATTCAAGGCAAAACCGCCCTCCCCTGGCCAGAAGCTCAGCCCAGGGCAACTCTTTCAGGAGCTTTTCCTCCCAGCCTTCCGCATAAGGGGGATCGGCGAGCACGAGATCAAAAGGCATGGAAATTCTGTGAATGCTGCGCTCCACTGACTCGTTGACCAACTGGACGCGTTCCAGAACCTTTAATTCAAGCGCGTTTTTTTCAGCCAGTTTGATCGCCGTACGATCAAGCTCCACAAAGGTGACCTGCGCGGCCCCTCTCGAAAGAGCCTCAAAGCCAAGAGTGCCGGAGCCGCTGAACAGATCCAGAACCCTGGAATCCACGACCAGGGTTTGCAATGAATTGAACAAAGCCTGCCGCAGTCGGGCCTGCGTCGGCCGCGTGCGGAGATGCGGGGGGCAATGGATCATGCGTCCACGGAACTCCCCACCCGTAAGTCGGAGCATTCCCACTGAGGCGCAAGTCCCTAAGCTACGCGCCGAAGGGCTGGACGCCGGCGTACCGGAATTTTAAACTCCGTCCCATCCGAAAGTTGAACCATCAAAGCCTGATCCACAAAACTGATCGAGACCTGCTCGCCTTCGTATTCGTAGGCGAGCTTGAGCGTCATTTTGCCGGTCAAAGTCATGGATAAACCAGCTTCAACACTGCCCGATTCTGAATTCACGTCGGTCTCCTGCACTGCCATGATTGCTCCTTTATGATCTGCTTCAGCCATTGCTGGCTGTTCTGGTGCCGGGACTGCGGCGGTCTCCTCATTGACAACACCATCTAAAATACTCGGGCCCTGAGCAGGAATCTGCTCAAGATCGCTCAAAGTTTCCTCAAGTCCCGCGTCTCCGCCGGTTCCCCGGAACTCCGCCATATCGTCTACTTCGACGACTTTGGGTTCCTCGGTGATGACCGACTCTGAAACAGCCTCGGCGACCACTGGCTCGGGCTCGGTGACCGCTGGCTCGGAATATTCCGGCTCTGAAACTGCCGGTTCGGTGATCGCCTCCGCAGATTCCACAACTGTCGCTTCCGGGACCCTGGGTCCGGCGGCTTCGCCAGCGACAACGGCCTCTGCTGTGGTCTCGACTGCTCCGAGCTCCTTCTGCAGAGACTCAATCTCGTTCATAATTTTATCGATCTCGTCTTGCGTATCGTTCTGAATATCTTTGCCGACAGTACTTCCGATATTTGTCATGCGGCACCTGATCCCTTCTACATATTACCCGGGCACGGCTAAAATAGAGCACCGGTCATTCTTTGATCGGTCAATTCCCGTGCAAATCTGAGGAGATTCGATCAACCCACCGCTTCCAAATGCAACCCCGTAGTGCAATAACGCGGTAAATCAATCAAAAACAGTAGTTATCTCCCTGATTTTAGTGAATATATTCCTAAAAAATTGAAAGTGGCCACTTATGAACGCAAAGAGCAAAGTCCCGACGGGTGCAAGTGTTTCAGGAACTGAAAATTATTTCCGGCGCTTCTCTCCAGTCCAAGCCCAGGAACCCCGGAAATTCGGTCGCACCGGCTGGCTCGCTTCTTTCATCGGCTTTGGGTCTTATCGTGTGGATCAACAGACACCTGAACACCGGGAGGCATTAACGCTCGCCCTGCGGTCAGGCTGCAATCTCATCGACACAAGCCCCAATTATCGCGAAGGCGCAGCCGAGGCGCTGATTGGAGACACATTATCCGCCGCGTTTTCAGAAAAATCTTTGCAGCGCGAGGAACTGATCATTATCAGCAAAGTGGGCTACGTCCAGGGCAGTGAACTTGAACTCGCACGGATGAGAATTGAGCAGGACAGGCCCATTCCGGAGATGACTCAATTCGCTCCTGATTGCTGGCACTGCTTTTCACCCGAGTTCATCTCCTTGCAGCTGACTCAGTCACTGGCACGTCTGAAGCTTGAGACGCTTGACGCTGTTTTATTGCATAATCCCGAGCAATTTCTGCAGACTGGCGGTTCTCACGCGGAATATTATGAGAGAATCAAACGCGCTTTCCTCCACCTGGAAGAAGAAGTCGCGCGCGGCCGGATTCAATTCTATGGAGTTTCATCCAATACCTTCCCGGAGCCCAAGACATCGTCGGATTTCACCTCTCTTGAAATTTTGCTCGAAATCGCTAGTAAAATTTCTCCCAATCACCACTTTGCTGTCATCCAATGTCCTTTCAATCTCCTCGAAAGCGGCGCGGCTCTGGAGCCCAACAACGCGGGGAAGACCGTTTTTGAAACCGCGGCCCAGGCGAAGCTGGCGGTTCTGACCAACCGCCCTTTCAATGCCTATCCGCAAAATGAACCGAATGCGCAGATGCTCCGCTTGACGGATCCTCCGGGCAGGGGGGAAGTCACTGAAGGTTTTCTGGAAATTTTTCGAGAAAAATTTCAAACGGCCTTAAGTGACCTGATGCAACTTGAAGCGGCGTACACGGGGCAGGAGTTTGTCCCCGCAGGCAGTCTGTCCTGGGGGCATCTCCTTCGAAAGAAGCTTCCGGAACTCACATCTTTGGAATCGTGGCAGCGAGTGCTTTGCACTCAGATCCGGCCTCAGCTGGAGCGAGCTTTGGGAGTCCTGTCCCAATCACCGGAGTATCATCCCTGGATTGATGAATATCGCTTCCGCTCGGAAGAGTTCTTTGAGCTGGTCCCGGACTTTCTGGTTGCGCAGCAGTCATTGGTCAAAAAACGACTCACCGAAGAGCTGCTCGAACTCTGTCCCGAGCTCGGATCCACCTCGACACTTTCACGCAAAGTCCTCCGGCTGTATCATTCCATCCCCGGAATCCAGACCGTTCTGGCGGGGGTCAGAACTCCAGCTTACGTTCAAGACGCACTGAGTCCAATGGAAAGACTTGACCCCGAGAAAGCCTTCGAGGTTCTCCGCTCGTTTCAGCACGGCGATGAAGCCGGCGCGAGGATTCGGTTTACCTGACCGACAATCCAGTTGGAGCTTTGGGTTTGGGCTGAGCGGTTGGGGCGCCAACGTACCCAATCAGCGGATATTTGTTCGCGTCTACCTTTGAGGGCCGTTCCGTGGTGATGATGACTTCATCCACATACATCGTTTGAGCCTGCGCTGTGCCGTTATTCCAATTGGACATGACGTAAGCGATACCGTCACTGACTGCCCCTGCGAACGGCATGGTTCGGGATGCGATGTCTTCCACGATGAGTTGTTCGTTTTTCCAAATCCTAAATATTCCTTGCGTAGCGGAAAGCTTGACGTACATATCGATGCATTGCCATTTATCGATATCAAAGCCGACGGACGCGCGAGGTTGGGCGTCCCCGGCTTCGTTGGAGAGCATAATCTGGTTATACGAATTACCGAATACGGACAGGTACCAGGACTGGTCCGGAGGAACCTCGAAATGTATGGGTCTGAATACCTTAATTGCCGAGTCCGGAGCATTTATTGCATTTCCCCAGCTCCAAGGCGAAGCGAAGTAATAGTAAGCACGAGCCCAAACTTCCGCGCCGGTTGTTACCAGTGGGTGAGTCAGTGAGCCGTAGGTTCCGCCATCTCCCTTGCTCATATACATCTTGGCGGATTTGGTTCCATACGCCGCCCGATCCGTCGAAACCGTCACATACGATCCGTTATTTCCAGAAAACGAGCCCGATCCGCTGAATCCGGTGTTGTCAAAATCAGCCGTCACTGTCCACGCCAGCGCAAGCGCGGGAAAACAGAGAACAGCGAGAGCAGCAATAAAAAATAGATTATTTTTCAGAGTCGGTCGCATATGGCACCCCTTTGTTTAGCTATATGTCTGTCACTCTATGTTACTGTGCGGAGGCCATTAAAGACAATGGCAACTGTAGTATGCAGTTGTTTGCTCGAACGCCCTAACACCTCTCGGCAATTTTTACCGGGCAATTTTCGCCTATTTACGAAGCGCTTCGAATCCTTAAAATAGAAGAATGGGCGTAAACCCCGAAATTTTCGAAAATTATTCCATTGCCTCCACTTCCGCCCTTTCTGCCGCCAGTAGCAGCACCCTCAAAATAGAACCCCAGGTCGAGCAGGAAAATCTTTTTGAAGCCGTCCAGGAACTCGGAACTGCTTTGAGAAAAGAGCGCGCCTACGCCGGCAAGCTTTCAGAAGAACTCGAGAACCTGCGGGCACAGCGGCAAAGTGAAATCAGAGCGCAACGGCTCAAGCTCCGCGAAGCGTCCGAACAGGAAAACACAGCCCAGGCCGCCTTGGCCCAAGCCCGCGCAGACCGAAAAGCGCTCGAAAACCAGGTGGCTTCCCTGCAAAATCACCTTCGCAGTCTGCAAACCGAATTGCGGCAATCCACACTTCGGGAAACTGAGGAAAAAGATAAAATCCGCTTTGAGCAGGAACTGCAGCGGACTTCCCAGACCTACCATCATCAGAAACACAAGCAGCTCCAGATTGAAAACGAAGAACTCAAAGGGCACCTCGCTCCCCTGCGTGAGGAAAACAAACGCCTCAGCGATGCCCTGCAAAAAACCCAGGATCATGCTGCTGCTGAAAGCAGGTCCTCCGAAGTGAATCAACTTTCGCTTCTGAAAAAGATCGCCGAACTCAACACCGAGCTCGCCCAGTACCGAGCCGAGTGGTCCCAGCAGGTCCAGATGCAGACGCGCTTGCGGGCTGCCGCTCATCAACTGCAGGAGATTTCGCAGGCTCACCGCAGCCTCTCAGAGCAGCATCAACGGTTGAAGCAGCAAATGACGGGCTCCTCTTCAGAAACGAACCAATTCAAACAGAGAATTTCAGATCTGGAGCAGCAAATCGACAATGAGCGTAGCGAAAAGCACATGGTACTCGCCTCCCTGCGCACAAGCGAAATCAAACTTTCCCGCCTGGAATCCCGAAACTCGGAGCTGGAACTCGATCTGGAGCGCCTGCGCGAGCGCCCCACGGTGCAGACACCGCAGCTGGATTGCGGGACGGGAGCACGCTTTGCCAAAACCTTTGACAACGTGGAAGATTTCTCGCCGGAAATATCGGCGGGAGCCAAATTCTTCACAGCCTATGCGGATCAAAAAGGAGAAGCCTGAGATGAAAACCCTGCTCTGCTTCTGCCTCCCTGCGACCCTGACGCTTTCAGTGCTGCTGCTGATCGTACAGCTCTAAGCTATTTGACCCGCTTCAGATGATGAGTTTGCTCGCCTGCACCGCAGCCGATCTGGAAATTTTTACGAACAGGGTCCAGCAGAATGGTCCCAGCCTGGCAATGAACAAGGTCAAAAGCATTCAACTTGTCTTCAGTTTCTTTCTGAAAAAGAGAGTACATGATTTCGCTCTCAAACCAGATCAGGCCGCCGACGTCCTGCCGGGTAGCGGCGTTCGGAATCAGCCAGAACACCTCCAGAAGATTCAAATCGGATGGATGGTCATGAATGAAAAAACCGTTGCGGCCAAGCAGAAGGTTTTCATACGTGAAATCAATCGACTTGACTTCCAATTTCCGGCCACTCGCATCGGAGAACGTTGCCTTGGAGCCCTTGAGGACCACGGTTGCACCCGTACTCGAATCCGAAAACGTTCCCTTGTACCCGCTCGGAACTTTCCCGCAGGCAGTCAAGCCGAGAGAACCCAGGATCATTGCGACAAATAGAGTTTTGGATAACTTCATATTCATTTCCTTTTTAAAATTGCGCCTGATGGACCACCACTGTCTGTCCACTCTCTCGAACTTCGAACTCCAGAATTCCCCCTGAATTCTGCTCTTTCACCAAGACCGGAATCACAAACCGGGTGCTTTGACCGTTCAGCAGCGGCGTCAGATACTGAGGATTTGGCCCGAGTACCGCAAACTGTTCGGTGCCCGCCGCTTTGATCCGCACGTGAAGCTGCAAGCTCTTCATGACTTTGCGGGAACTGACGTTCTTCAGTTCATACTCAGCCCGGAACACACCCGCCGAACGAAGGGCGCTCAAGTCGCTTATCGCCCTCACGGCATAGTCGTTCAGAACCGGAATTTGCTGTTCCCGGTCCAAGAGCCCCACGCGACGCCCGGAAGCTTCATTCACCTCAATGGCCAGACGAATTTCTGGAGTGCCACTCGCGCGACCAATTGCCGCAAAGGTCACTTCCTGTGTTTCGCCCGGACTTAAAACCCCAAGCTGGGCTTTGTCTTGAGTGATCTCAAGCGCCGTGGAACTTGAACTCAGCTGAACACGGAGCGCGGAAGCCGTAGGCGCCTCCGAGATATTTCTGATTCTGGCCTTCAGCTCACCTTCCATCCCCTCGTGCAGGACCGGAGCCTCCGCAAACGTCACTTCCAGCATGTATTTTGCGATCAGCTCAAACTGCTTGCTTCCGATTGCGCGGTTCTGGAAGGACGTCTTCAGCTGAATCCGGCTCCGCTCACCGACATGGCTTTCGGTTAAACGAAATTCAAGCACCTGCGTTATCGTTGTCAGACTCCTGGGCTTGAGATCGCGGGCAAGAAGCACGTCTTTGACGGGAATCACGGCTACATCACTATCCGCGTCCAGACTGACCTTTATGTCCTTCGCGGAGATCATCTGGTCGGAGAAATTCCTGAGTTCGACTTTCACCCGGATGACTTCCCCCGGCTCAAAGACACCGTTTGGAATCGTTTCCACCACGGATGCTTCCAGGAGCCGAACTGGCCGGAGACGGAAGTCCTCGGTTTCGTCTGCCCGACCACGACGATATTCCTGCACGGCATATTTCGGGTACATCTCCTGGAATTTGGCATCATGCGCAGCAGAGAAGGCGGCATCGTACAGATCGGCAACCCGCTCACGATAAGCGGCGGCCCGGGCTGCCTGATAATGCTGTTCGTAGAAATTATCATAATTCTGCTGATACGCCCGCTCAGACGCAGCCCGGAAGCTGCGGTCGTAGGTCTGTCGAAAAGCGGAATTGTAAGCACTCTCGTAAGCCCGAGCATACCCTTCTGATTGTCCGCTCTGGTAACCCCTCTGGTAATCCAGCCGGTAATCAACTGATCGCGCAGCACGACAGCCGTCGCCTTCACCGAAGCGATACGCCTGGTTATAGTTGTTGCGATACTGAAGGTTGTAGTTGGAATGAAATCCGGCGCTGTAGCCATCGTTGTAACCGGAGAGACACGCTGAGCGTTCCTCCGAATTCGAGTAGTTGCAGTTTGGACTGTAGAAACGCCGGTCGGGCGAAGCACTTGCCGAGTAATCCTGTTTTTCAACTCTTCCCAGGGAGCTGACCGAATTCTTCAGCTTATTCCACATATTCGAAAAAATTCCCTGCTCCGTGAGCGACTGCTTTTGGGAATACTCATCTTGCGACTGCACCGCCTCGGCAAATCTCTCTTTGCGGTATTCAGCGCGGCCCCGCGTATAGTCTTCTGCTTGAGCCTGCGCCAAAGCGTCACGATCGCCTTCCACCAGACCATCGGCTTGACCCCGGGCAGAGGCATCCGAATGGTTCGCTTCGTCTATTCCCTTTGCCCGCCCCGGAGGAGTTGCTGCGGCGAGTGCATCACGGCTGGAACGAGCAATGCCGTCGGCCTCCCCTTCGTTCGAACCCCGGATCTCACCATCCCTCTGCCCTTGCATGGAACCGTTGGAAGCGCCCTCTCGCTCTCCATACATGAAGCCCTCCCGGTACCCGAGATCAAAACTGCGCTGGCGTTCATCACGCTCACAACTCGCATAGCCGCTGCGGTAACCTTGCTCGCGCCCCTCAGACCGGCCTTCCACCGGGCCGCGGACATTTCCCTCGCGCTCACCATCCCGATTACCTTCTTGATAGCCTGAGCGTCTCGCTGTGCCCGTATCGACGGGTGTCGGAGCAGGAACATAAGTCGGCCTAGGCGTGGGAGTATGGCCCGGAGGGATATGAGTCGGCCTTGCCTTGGGTTCGGCGAAGCTTGAATTGCTAAGGATCAATATGGCCAGAAAAGCCAAATCAAAGCGCCTGAGTATTTGTCTGAATTGCATGATTCCCCCGATTTCCTGCTGCGTTTAAGCAATGGTAATGCCAAGAGTTTTCGAAAATTGTTCCGACAAGTACCTGTTATCGTAGAATAAAATTTTAAGTCCTCAATTACATGGACGAATTTTGAGCACCAAGAGCCAGACTGACACCGGAAGCCTGTGAAAAATGACACCAACTCAGACCTTCCGAACGTTTGCAACAAGCCCAACCAGTGGAGCTTCCCCTTCGCGACCCAAGACACCTTCCAGGCAGTCACCAGACTCAAGTGGCCCCACTCCCGCTGGTGTGCCGGTGAAAACCAGATCCCCTGCATTCAAAGTAAAGACACTCGAAAGAAAAACAATCAGCGCGGGAATATCGAAAATCATTTCTGATGCGCGCCCACTCTGTTTTGGGATTCCATTCACCGTGAGCTGAAACGTCAGACGCGAGGGATCCGGACACTTTTCGGCCGGAAAGAATTCCCCGAGAAAAGCAAAAGTATCCAGGCCCTTCGCAAGGGTCCAGGGAAGAGCTTTGGCTTTCGCCTTTTCCTGCAGCTCGCGCGCGGTCACATCAATTCCCAAACCGTAGCCTGCGATGCAACTGAGCGCTGCTTCACGCGTGACATTCCTCGAATTTCGACCGATGGCAAGCACCAGCTCCAGCTCATGATCCACGCGCCCGACCTGAGTCGGGATAAGGATTTCCTCTCCCGAATACGAAATAGACGAGGTGGGCTTGAGGAAGACCACCGGTTGAGCGGGCACCGGATTATTCAGTTCCTTGGCGTGCTCCGAATAATTCCGGCCGATACAGAAGATATTCCGAACCGCAAAGCCCAAAGTTGGAACAACCGGAAACTCACTCACGGTTCACCTTCTGACTCAGGACAGCACCGACGCGATTCTGCGCGGCTCTCGCCTCGTCTTTGAATTCCCAGCTCGTTCTACTCAGCATGACAAAAGGGACATACTCTTGAATTATCCCGCTTCTGCTGTATCTCGGAACATATCCGGAGAGATTATAAACTCCGCTGAGCGTCCCGGTCTTGGCGCGCAGCACGCCGGCAGCAGCAGTGCCTTTCATCCTGTCCTTCAAAGTTCCATCCACGCCGGCAATGGGCAGGGCCTCCCAGAGCACCGGAAAATCCGCACGCGCCTGCAAGGTGTCAAGAAGAGCCATGAGCGCACCGGTCGTCGTGCTGCTCGAGCGTGACACGCCGGAACCGTCGTAAAGGACAACTTCTTTTGCAAAACGACCCTCGGCCATCTGCTCCACGTATTGCCGCAGCACCCCTTGTCCTGCCGCGATCAAACCCTGAGAGGAGTCCCCGAAATTCTGACCGAGAACTTTCAGGAAAACATCGCCCATGTGATTCAGGCTGAGCTTCAGAAAGGGCTTCAGCATTTCGCTCAGAGTCGGCGACTGAAAAGTCAGGCTCTGGATATCCGATAAATTCTGGCCAATATTGACTTCTTTTTCCACCTCCAGGCCAAGACGTTCGAGCGCCGCGACAAAATGCCTTTGAACCCGACCTCGCGAGTGATGGATCGGTAAGATCAGGGAAACGGGTCCAGAGCTGGGATGAAAAGATCCGCGAATCTCAAAACCAGCCGCAACAATTCCGGGAAGATCAAAGGCTTTGGCATAAACCTCAGTGGAACTGCCGGAGGAAATTTTGAATTTAACCGGAATCTGAAGCGCAGGATCAGCCCAATGCCCCGCCTTCGCGCCAGTGACAATGTACTCGGCGCAGTTGATATCGAGATTGAAAGACTGGCCCAGAGCCCCGTAGCAGGCTGTGCGATCAGCAGGACTCCAGCCCTCAGGATAGGTCAACAGATCCCATCTGGGATCTGCCGACAAAGCTTTGATCGAACCCTGAATTTTGCGAACACCCCGCGCGTAAAGCGCTGCTGCAAGCTGATCAACCCGCGTTGTGAGGTCTTCACCGAATTCCACCATGCCCCAGGTCGGGTCCCCGCTTCCAATGAGCTTGAGTTCTGTAATCGTGTCGCTCGATGATTTGAGTGTTTTCCACTCCAGGCGCGTGTCGATCGTGAAATCGGCTCCGAGATAATGAAGGGCAGCGGCAGCGGTGAAAAGTTTTGAATTCGAAGCCGGCGCAAACCGGCTTACAGGATTTCTCAGATAAGGCAGCGGACCCGCGATGCGAACGCCAAAGAAAATGGGAGTCTGCGCGCCCTGATCAATAATCGAATCCCATTCGGAATGATCCCGGCTCCGGGACTGGACTGGTTCTGCTTTGAGCTCCGGAAGTAAAACGCGCTCATTGTCGGGGCTGCCCATTTCAACGAATTCTGAAGAGCCCAGGCGCGAATCAAGGGGGCGTGGAAGCTGTCTTTCCAGGGCAGCAAAAGCCTCAGTTGAAAAAGCGCAAAAGAGCGTTAAGGCGAAAATCCACTTGCAAGCCATAAGTCCCAAACCCGTAACACTCCACGTCAATTTAGGCAAGTTTGCGGAACCGCTGAGGTCATGCTCTAATTGAAGGAAGGGGTCTCCTTATGAAATCACCAATTCTTAAGTTATTCTGCTTAGTTCCTTTGCTTCTCCTGAGCTTCAATGCACTCGGCGCAGATTGCTCCGAAACAGGGCTCCCCAAGTTGCGGGAAAAGGCGAAGTCGCAATCTTTCATGGCTGGGGTCAATTTATCGCTGGCCCAGAACGTGATCAGCAAGTTTTCAACAGCAAGAAAGAACAAGGCTCAGGCGAAACTCGTTATCAACCCACAACTCCGCCCAGCCGAAGGTTCAATCGACCGGAAATCAGCGGGGCTGATCATCACCATCTCCCAAGCCAAGGCACTCCAGGCCTTTTTGAGTGATACTTCCAAAAAACAAAATGCCGCTCTCACCGAAGAACTCGAGCGATTCAAGATTCACCACGAATATCTCGGAAGCTGGGATGAAAAAAACAAAGTCGCCAAAAAGCAAAACGCACTCATGATCGCCGCTGCCCAAAAGGCTCTGCTCAAGCAGGAACTTGCTGAGCTCGATTCTTTGATGAAAGCCATCGACCGGGCCTGTCCTCCTCAAAAAGCGCCCAGTATCAGCTCGGGTAAGATCAAAATGCTTCCCTCTCATGGCAGCGGTCCGCAGCCACAACCCACCGAGGGTGGCCCTGTATCACTGGGAGGGAACGCAGGTTCCGCGAAAGATCCTCGCGATGTTCATCAGCCCGACTGGTCCAATAAGCCGCAGATGACCCAGTAAAGGCGAGATCTGCTCATCCCCTGTAGTGCTGCCGATATTCAATGAAAAGAACGTCCCGTTCTTTTTGAGGAACCGGATAGCCCGTATAAGATGCAACCTGACGTGCCCGCTTCAGGCGCTGGGCTTCATGCCGCCAGAAGCGCTTGAGCCAGTTGAGGTCTTCCTGGATTGACTCCGCGCGCGCCCGTGCCGCTGCATTTTCGACAAGATTTAAAGAAAGTTCCTCGAGCGCCTCAAAGGACTCCCCTTTTAAAAAAAGGTCCCATAAACCACTCCAGCTTTCGGGGAGCTGCCTGAAGCCGTAGACATAAGAATATTTCTTGCCCGACCAGACGGAGAGTTCCCTTTTCGAAACCGGATGCCCGATGTAGCCCAGAAGCCGCATCCAGGCAAAGAACGCTTCTTTGGTCATGCCTCGTGAACGATAGGCACCATGCAGGCTGAAATCAGGAAATTCTTCCGGAAGAGTCGTAAAACAAAAGTAAGTATGGGACTCGCGGCGCGTCGTTCCGATCAAGGGATAAAGAAACGAAAACGCACCTTCAATATTCCACTTGGGCCTTTGCTCCTGAATCAGCCGCGTTTCGAGAACGAACGCCTCAAGTTCGGTTTCGCAGATCTCCCATTCAATTTTATCCGCCTCTTTGATGATCGCCTTCATCTTGCGATGACTGCGGACTCTTTTGGCATTCTTATATTGGCCGAGCCGCCGGCGCAGGTTCTTGGCCTTGCCGATATAGATGAGACTCCCCTCGGCATTGAAAACCCGGTAAACACCGGGGCTCGTCGGCAGAAAGCTCAGGAAATCCTCTCCGAACTTCCGATCAAAGACTTTCAGTCGATCCTCTCATAACCGTAGGGCTGAATTCCATGACAGGCGGTCGTGCAATTTCCGCCTTTTTCAGTAGCCTGGAAGATCAACTTCAAGTTGGCGGACCCGGTTGAGGGCTTGATCATCTTATTCTGAGTCGTGCCATGAACATCATGGCAAACGGAACAGGAGCGGCCGCGAGCAGCCCCTGTGGTCCCGCCGGTATTTGCGACATGGACCGCATGAAGATTGCGCCGCTGAATCTGTTCTCCGTTTTTGATGTCTTTGCGGAACCCCGTTCCGGAGCCGGTGATTTCGGATTTCAACATCGAAGTTTCATGGCAATTGAAACACAGGGCGTAGGTATTGGTCTTGGCATCCCCTTCAATGTACTCACCATAGGGACCCAGGGAATACTTGGCATTGAGGAGCCGGACAAACTCGCTGGCGTGCGGCTTGTGGCATTCATTGCATTCCAGACCCATCCCCGGATGAGAACTGGAGCTGGTATCGATCTTGTTTTTGATACTTGGGATATTGCGGGCAGCACCTTTGATGTCGCGATCATGGCAATCGAGGCAGCTCACGTCAGGCTTGAGCAGGTGCTTATTATCAGCTGCATGAGGCGTGTGGCAACTCCAGCAACTTTCCTGACTATTGATCGGACCATGAATCGAGGTCGCATCAGCAGGCATGGGATTCGAAGCGATTTCATTATTGTGACAACTGGTGCAAAGAGCCTGACTCGTGTCTTTCAAAAGCTTGGCTTTTCCATCATGCGGGTTATGGCAATTGATGCAGCCCTTTTCCATTTCCATGGCTTCATGGACCCGCGAGCGATTGGCTGTGAGATCTGAATGACAACTGGAGCAGGTTGCTTTGAGCAGTTTTGCGTTATCGGCCGAATGCGGCTGATGACAGGTGATGCAGCTTCCTGCCGCGCTGTCTTCACCGTGAAAAGTGGCGGGATTGCCCGGCAACTGCTCGTGGCAGCCCGTACAAAGCGCGGCCGGCTTGCCTTTGAGGAGGAAACGTTCTTTGCCATCATGCGGATCATGACACTGGATACAGCCGGGGGCACTCGTGAGAGCCCCGTGAACATGGGCCTGTGAAGCCACTCCGTCATGGCAGTCATTGCAACTCTCCGGACGAGACGTCACCGCGCCATCGCCGAAATTCGGAATATGTTCTGCGCTGACTTCATGACAACTGCTGCACATTCCCGCTGCAGTCGGATAGTGAGCGAGATTGGAAGTCCCTTGCTCATGGCACTCACTGCACGCGGTCACTTTGGCTACGGGCTTCATTGGGGGCAGACCACTGGACTTCCCGACATGGCAGCTTCCGCCGCAAGAAATATTCAGAGTTTGAGCCTGTCTCGTTCCGGCGTGGCAGGCGGTGCACTGACGGAGCGAAGACGGCATTGCAGAATGAGCAGTCCCGGGCCTGGTCAGCTTGCCTGCGCCTGCTTTAAGCGCAAAACCCATATGATCCGCCGTCCAGGTCTGCTGATGCGGATACATGAACAAGGAAGATCCCTCAGTCTTCGCTGAAGGAACTCCCGAATCCTGAAGCTTCGCGCACGACGAAGTACAAAGCGTCACGCTCAGGAGAGCCAGGGTCACCCAAAATTGCCGGTTTTGAATTTTCATATTCTGAATTCGTATATACCAACGTCACCCGGTTCGCATTAAAACAATTTAATGCAAATTGGCCGAAATACGCCTGCAATTCAAATCACTTACACCGGAGACCCTGGTTTTAACCGTCAACGATCTGAGTCGTTCTTACGGGCGTAGTAATTCAAGGTACCGGTATCGATCAATGATCCATCCTTGAACTCGCAAAAAGAGCGCTCATTCCTTTGCGAATCGATCCCGATCACGACTGAACCTGAGGCGCTTTTGGAACAGGCGATGGATCCAGGATTCATGCCGCCGTAGGACTCCCCCTCAAATCGTTTCAAAGATACTTTTGAAACCGCCGAGTAGGCAAGACAACTCAGCTTACCGGACTTGAAGCAGTCTTGACTGATCAGGATCCTTTGCTCGGGAAGGTTCCTGAATTGAATCGAACGCATTCCGATGCGGAAACTCATCGTTTCGACAGCCTGGACCACAATTGCGAATAAGAAAAACACGCATGAAAGTATGACCAATCGAGTTCTCATCAAGGAGCATCTCCGATTACTGAACGCGTAAGCATTGAACCCGCAACTTTATCCGCGTCCACCCAAATATTGCCTGCTTCACAGGACCAATCGCCTGAATAATTATAACAACTCGTGCCCCAAGAGTTGCGGATGAGAAACTGACAGGTGGACTTGCCATCGGCCCTTTGTAATTTCCGTCTACCAATGATCAAGACGCCATGCCCTCCACAGTTGGTTCCACCAAACATGTCGGAGAGAGCAGCTCCCCACCGCCCCCGATATTTCCGTCCTTGATGAAACAACTGAGAACAGATTCCAATACCCATCGGCTGGGGGTCCTTGCTGTTGAGCCATTGATGTACGCTTTTAAGTGCATTTTTTTTGGAAAATACCGCCCGCTCAGTGCATGCCGGAATATCAAAAAATTCGCGATTTTCGGGCTTGGAACAGGCCGCAAGACCCGTTTTGAGGAGGAACTCCATCGAATTATTTTTATCCAGAAACTCTTCAAGCGCATCAAGCGACGAGGAGAGGCCTTCTGGCAGAAGGCCTTGAGCCTTGAAATTCCTGCAAATAGGCGCGGTTAATTCTTCCAGAATTTTGCGCCTTTTTGCAATATCCGCAGCATGGATAAACGGATTTTCTGTATCCCGGTTTTCCAGTTCCCGGGTTTCAGAACTGAGCCGGTGGAAACGTTCATAAAAATCCAGATAAAGGCTCAGTTCCCAGTAAGAGGTTACAGGATAAGCATATCCCGAATCTGAATTCTCCTTCAGTGCCTGCTGTGTGCACGTTCCTTTTTTACGCGAGTAATTCACTGCATCGCAAATTATTCCCCCTCCTTTGAAAGGATTTGTAATATTCCGATAATAAAATTTCCCGCTTGCGAGTTCGAAAGCTGTCGCAACGGGCGAGGATTGCCAGGACTTGATATCAGCAGGCAATGGCTTGGGAAGCTTTGAAAATCGATACGCGTCGATCATCTGGGTTGCGACATAAGCATAGCAGAGGCCGGTCCCGTCCTGGTCCAGAACTGAAATATTCTCCATGGATCCGCCCGGCTGGCGCATATCAACCGGACCACATGCGTCGTCTTCGGCGACGACTGAAGGGGCAGTGAAAAGCACAGCGCCAAGCAATGCCACTCTGAAGAGTGCAGAATTACACATGCGTTGATATCGGTACCCGGTTCTCATCAATCGAAAGCATATCATAAAATATTAAAATCCTTTAATTAGCCGCATGTTTTTCAAGCTTGGCTTTTTGAAAAAATCCGGCATAAACTCCAGCCCATGCGCATCCTCGTGGTTGAAGACGAAAAGAAAATGGCTGATTTCATCCGTCGCGGGCTCAGTGAAGCTGGCTACAGCATTGACCTCGCCGAAACCGGACCTGCAGCCGAAACTCAGGTTGCTGAGAACGCCTACAAGCTGATCGTCCTGGATGTCATGCTCCCCGGCCAAAGTGGGCTCGATACGGCTCGACATCTGCGAGATGCTGGTTTTAGCGGACCCATTCTCATGCTCACTGCGCTTTCAGGAACCCAGGACAAAGTCCAGGGCCTGGATGCCGGAGCCGATGACTACCTCACCAAACCGTTCGCCTTTGAAGAGCTCTTGGCCCGTATCCGCGCTTTGCTCCGGAGGCATACGCCCCAGGCCCAAGCCACCCTGCGCTTTGCCGATCTCGAAATGGATTTGATCACCCGGAAAATCAAACGAGGCTCTCTCGAGATTGTTTTGACCAACAAAGAATTCGCCCTTCTGGAATATTTCCTGCGGAACCCCGAAAGCCCGCTCTCCCGCGCGACCATCAGCAAAGAGGTCTGGGATGTTCATTTTGACCCCGAAAGCAATGTCATCGACGTTTACATCAACCTGCTGCGCAAGAAAATGGAAGCAGACGGGTGCAAAAGGCTGGTTCAGACCGTCGTTGGCGTGGGCTATATCTTGAAAGAACCGTCAGCTTGAAACATGGGTACAGCGCTTGGGCGCACGGCCGCAGTAGAAGCATCCGCTTCCGTCTGACGACCCTGTTTCTGGTCATCTTCGGTACTACCCTGATTGTCCTGAGTACAATCGGTTACCGGTTTTTTTCGCATACCCAGCAGAGGGACTTCGACGCTGCCCTATTCAATCACGTAGTGGACGTGGGCTCCACCGTGGACATCAATTTTTTTGGCGAAGTATCCATCCCGCAATCATCAGAGGCGTTCGAAGAAAACAAGATTTTCCCATTTTCACTTCGCCGCTCGTACATGCAGCTTCTGGACATTCAGGGCCACGTCATTGCCAAATCCGGAAACCTGCAAGGAGAGCAACTCCCGCTTTCACCTCAGGACTACGAGGATGCTGTTCGACGCGGGATCAGTCTGAGGACGATTTCCGAGCCACTGCCTGAAAGTCTGGTTCCTAAAAAAGAACGTCAAAGCTACCGGCTTTTGAGTTACCGACTCAACAAGCCCTCCCTGCCCCCGATGATCCTTCAGCTGGCCGCCCCGATGACGTTTCTGAACCGGGTGCAAGAGGATATACGAAGTTTTTTGTATATCGCTATCCCACATATTTTGGGTTTTGCCAGTATTGGCGGATTTCTACTCTCGCGAAGAGCGCTCAGACCCGTCCACCTGATGACCCGAAAGGCGGCAAGTATTCAAGTTGGGAATCTTTCGGAGCGAGTGCCGGTCCCGCCTTCTTTTGATGAAATTTCTGAACTCGCAGTCACTTTCAATCGCCTGCTGGATCGGATTGAAACCACCGTGTCCACGAACCAGCGCTTCGTTGCCGATGCCTCCCACCAGTTGAAGACTCCCCTGTCGATTCTGCGCGGCGAACTTGATCTGATGCTGAGCAAAGAACGCTCTCCGGCGGAGATCCGCGCGTTTCTCACTTCAGCTTCGCAGGAAATCGATTCCCTGACCCAGCTTGCGGAAAGTCTGCTCATTCTGGCCCGCGTGGAAGCGGGCTCTGCCTGCATTGCCCATACAGAGGTCCGACTGGACGAAATCGCTCTTGAAGCAGTGTCGCACCTCGATCCGATCGCAAAGCAGAAACAAATCCGGATCAAACCTAATCTGAGGGCGCCCTTGCGTGCAGAATCGAGTTTCGAATTCCGGGGAGATGTGGAGCTGCTTCGCATCATGATCGTCAATCTCGTCGAGAACGCGATTAAATATTCGCCGCCGGAATCTATGGTCGGAATTGATCTGGATGATCAGGGAGACTTCCTGACCTTGAGCATTGCTGATCAGGGTCCGGGAATTCCCCCTGAAAAAGTCAGCAAGATTTTTGAAAGATTTTATCGCGATCCGAGCACGCAGAGTTCAGCCCGCGGCTTCGGTCTTGGGCTGCCGATCGCACAAACCATCGCCCGGGCGCACGGCGCAGAGATTCTGGTTACAGCAGCTCCGGGGGGCGGCTCCGTATTTTCAGTGCGAATGAAAAAATAAAAAAAAGCCCGGCACTTGCGTGCCGGGCTTTTCATCTTTAACAGCTGTCCAACTGGGATCAAACCACGCCTTGATCCATCATGGCATCGGCAACCTTCAGGAAGCCTGCGATGTTGGCCCCATTGACGTAGTTTCCAGGCACACCAAAGCGCTCAGCCGTGGTCACGCAATTTTCGTGAATACGGGTCATAATGCGATGGAGGTGCTGATCCACTTCTTCACGGCTCCAGGACATGCGCATGGAGTTCTGCGACATTTCCAAACCGGAAGTTGCCACACCGCCGGCATTGGAAGCCTTGCCGGGAGCATAGAGAATCTTGGATTCGCGGAACACTTTGTAACCGTTCAAAGTGGTCGGCATGTTCGCGCCTTCGGCGACACACTGACAACCATTGGCCACGAGTTCCTTCGCATCGTTTTCGTCCAGTTCGTTCTGGGTGGCGCAAGGAAGGGCGATATCGACCTTGGTGCTCCAGGGGCGTTTCCCGGCGTAAAACGGAACTTTGAATTCCTTCGCATACGGCTCCACGATGTCACGGTTGGAGGAACGAAGTTTCAACATGTAGTTGATCTTTTCGCCTTTGATCCCGTCTTTATCATAAACAAAACCGTCCGGACCGGAGATTGTGACGACTTTCGCGCCGAGCTCCGTTGCTTTCAATGCCGCGCCCCAGGCTACGTTGCCGAAGCCGGAGATTGCCACTGATTTGCCATCAAAACTCTGCTTGCGGGTCTTCAGCATTTCTTCCGCGAAGTACACACAACCGAAGCCGGTTGCTTCCGGTCGGATGAGCGAGCCACCCCAGTTGAGGCCTTTTCCCGTCAGAACGCCCGTGAACTCATTGCGAAGACGCTTGTATTGACCGAAGAGATATCCGATTTCGCGACCGCCCACACCGATATCACCGGCGGGAACGTCCGTGTCGGCTCCAATGTGCCGGGACAGTTCCGACATGAAGCTCTGACAGAACCGCATCACTTCGTTGTCACTCTTGCCTTTCGGATCGAAATCCGATCCACCTTTGCCGCCGCCCATGGGGAGCGTGGTCAGGCTGTTCTTGTACACCTGTTCGAAAGCCAGGAATTTCAGAATGCCGAGATTGACTGAAGGATGGAAGCGCAGGCCGCCTTTATAGGGACCGATCGCGCTGGACATCTCAATGCGATAACCGCGGTTAACCTGGACTTTACCCTGATCGTCGATCCACGGTACGCGGAACAGGATCACGCGCTCGGGCTCAACCATCCGCTCCATGATTTTCGCTTCTTTGTATTCCGGGTGCTTGTCGAAAACTGGCGCGAGTGAATCGGCCACTTCCTCGACCGCCTGATGGAATTCCGGTTCAGCGGGGTTTTTGGCTTTTACATCTGCAATGATTCTTCGGACATATTCGTTGGACATTCACTCATTCCTTCTGTAGGTCCCACCGATGATTGGTGAGCCTGACGGTTGGTTGAACTCGTTTAAATGTTCTTTTGAATTACCATACGACGCACCATATAAATAAAGTTTTTTCGTGCAAATCCTGTGAAAAACTCATCAAGACGGTAATATGAATCCATGGGACCTTCCAAGAATTCAAAGCCGAATCGCCCCGTTCAACCGGTTCAAAACGATAAGTACCTGCAGGCATTCCGAAAACTCATGCCTCACCGAATCCGGGAGATCCTGCTCGTCGCCAGCCCCTACGATTCCTACCTGATCGAAGAAGATGGCCTGATCTATGAGCAGATCCGCCGCGAATACCATGGAATGAATCTCATTCAGACTCCTGAGGTCACCCATGTCGCGACTGCCACTGAAGCCCTGGAGCTGCTCAAAACCACCCGATTTGACCTGGTAATCACCACGCTTCATATCAAGGACCTGCACGCGGTGAAATTTGCCAAAGCCCTGCGCAGCTCCGGCTATAAGCTGCCGATTATCCTGCTGGCCTATGACAACAACGAACGCAAGAGTCTGGTTTCCCGGCATGATGCCTCGGTCTTTAACCGGGTCTTCATCTGGCAGGGAGACTACCGTCTGCTAGTGGCGATCATAAAGAGTGTGGAAGACGCGCTGAATGTTGAAAATGATTCGAAGGTCGCCGATGTCCAGTCGATCATCCTGATCGAAAACAATGTGCGTTTTTATTCGCTCTATTTACCGATCATTTACACGGAAATATTCAAGCAGTCGCAGCGCCTGATCGGTGAAGGCGTCAACCTCACCCACCGCTCACTCAGGATGCGCACTCGTCCGAAGATTCTCCTATGCACGACCTATGATGAAGCCTGGGCTTATTTTGAAAAATATTCCCAAAACATTCTGGGGGTGATTTCGGATATCAATTTTCGACGCGCCGGCATTCGGGACCCGGAGGCGGGAATCAATTTTGTGCAGGCGGTGAAAAAACGTTTCCGCGACATCCCCGCGCTCCTGCAATCCAGCAGCCCCGATCTGCGCGACCGGGCACATGCAATCAATGCGGATTTCGTCATGAAAGATTCGCCACGGCTGCTGCATGAAGTCCGGGAATTCATCGTTAAAAACTTTGGCTTTGGCGATTTCATCTTCCGCATGCCGGATGGCAAGGTCGTCGGGCGCGCTGACAATCTCAAGTCTCTTGAAGAAAAGATCCGTTCCGTACCGATCGAAAGCATCATGTACCATGCCGAACGGAATCACTTTTCAAACTGGCTGAAGGCCCGCACGGAATTCAGCCTGGCCCATGCCTTTCGCCCGAAGCAGATCAAAGACTTCGGTGGTCCGCAGGAACTCCGGCTTTTTCTGGCCGACTCGCTGGTGGACTATCTCAAAACCCGGACGCTCGGCACGATCGTGGACTTCCAGAAAGAATCTTTCGATCCCAACCATTCCTTTGGCCGAATCGGCGGAGGCTCCCTGGGAGGCAAAGCGCGCGGCCTCGGATTCGTAAACAACCTTCTGAGCAAATACCGTCTGGCCGAACAGTTCCCGGGGGTCAGAATTTCAGTTCCGACGACAGTGGTTCTGGGCACCGAAGTTTTCGATCAATTTCTGGCTCAAAATGAGCTTTTCGCCTACGCGCTTGCCTGTGAGGATGATGCCGAAATTCTTGAGCGCTTTTTAAATGCGCGGCTCTTCCCGGCCCAGGTCTCCCGCAGACTGGCTGAAGTTCTTGACATCATCCGGGAGCCACTGGCTGTCCGCTCTTCAAGTCTCCTGGAGGATTCCCAGTACCAGCCCTTCGCCGGTGTTTACGAAACGTACATGCTGCCGAACAATGACCCGGACCCGGAGGTTCGCCTGCAGGAGCTCTTGAGCGCCGTCCGCAAGGTCTACGCTTCGATGTTCTACCGCAAAGCGAAGGATTACATCCACGCCACGGACTACCGGCTGGAAGAAGAAAAAATGGCCGTGATCATCCAGAAGGTCGTGGGCTCCGAGCGCAACCAGAAGTTTTATCCGGATTTTTCGGGCGTCGCGAAATCGCATAATTTTTATCCGGTGGCTCCGCAGAAAGCTTCCGATGGAATCGCCCAGGTGGCACTGGGCTTAGGTAAAATGGTGGTGGACGGCGGCGCCTGCGTGCGCTTTTGCCAGAAGTACCCGCGCCACATCCTTCAATTTTTCTCTTCCACGGAGACGCTGAAATCCGCACAGCAGGAATTTTTCGCTCTCAACATGCAGGCCGCCCCCGAGCCTGATCATAGCGATTCCCCTAGCCCGACCCATACTCCGGCAGAAGATCCGCTCATCGGCCTGTATTCCCTTGAGGTGGCTGAAAAAGACGGTTCATTGATCTATACGGGGTCGACCTTTTCCTATGACAATAACGCGGTTTATGACGGAATTTCGCGCGAAGGCCTGCGGCTGGTGACTTTCGCCCCGGTTCTCAAACATGAAGTTTTTCCGCTCCCTGAAATTCTGGATTTCATTCTGGACCTCGGGTCCTGGAGCATGGGTGCGCCGGTGGAAATTGAATTCGCAGTAAACATGAATGTACCGGAGGGCTCCCCTCGCGAATTCGGCCTGCTCCAGATGCGCCCGCTCGTCTTGAATTACGAAATGGAAGAGCTCAATGTCGACCAATACCACCGCGACCATCTTCTCGTCCAAAGCACGCAGGTACTGGGGAACGGTATTCAACGTAATATTCATGATGCGATCGTCATTGATGTTTCCCTTTTTGAACGCGCAGAGAGCCGCAAAGTCGCCGAAGAAGTCGCAGCTTTCAACGCTTTGCTCCGCAAGCAGAAGAAGCCATATGTGCTGATCGGTGTCGGGCGCTGGGGAACACTGGACCCTTGGCTCGGGATTCCCGTCACCTGGGACCAGATCAGTGGAGCGGTGGCGATTGTGGAAGCAAGTTTCAAGGATTTCGAAGTGGCCCCGTCCCAGGGTTCGCATTTTTTTCAAAATCTGACCTCCTTCAATATCGGTTATTTCACGATAAATGCGCAAACAGACGGCTATATCAACTGGGAATGGCTCCGAACGCAGGAACCCCAGAGTCAGCGGCGCTTTACGCGGCATTATCGTTTCGAAAAGCCAATCAAAGTCCTGATCAACGGTCACAAGAACCGCGGTGTCATCACCCTACCTGGCATTGATGAGTCGGAGTAAAACCGGCACCTGACTTGCTTTGCTTCCAGCCAGGGGGCCTTATGCCCGAAAACCAGGCAATTACAGACGTCCAGAAACAGCATGAGAAAATCACAAAGCAAAACGCCAGGCAGATTGCGCGGGCACTGGCACGCTACCCTCTGGTCAAACCCGTGGTCCTGCTGCTCCACCCCGAATCAGCTGCCCTTGGTTCAGCGCTGGCTCAAACGCTGCGGTCACCCTTGGATTTCATAGGGACCTGGGACATCCAGCTTGCGCAGCAGTCCCAATTCATTCTGGCCTCGGTTACAGAAGATGGGACAACGCATTTTGCTCAACAGACCCTGGCACTACTGGGCATTCACATGGATGAAATGCAGGGCAAAGTCACTCATGCGAGCCGACGCGCAGCCGAGCTGGTCCAGCGCATTCGCCAAGGGCGTCCGCTTGCAGACGTGAAAGGAAGGACCGGATTGCTTGTGGCTGGCGCGAACCTCTCTGCAGAATCCGTGGCAGCAGCCGCTCGGTTGCTCCGAAATCGCGGAGTGCATTCGATCATCCTGCTGGCCCCGCAGCTTTCGATCAGTACTACCGAAGAGATGAGAAAATCAGTGGATCACCTCTTCTGTCTGCGAATAATTCCGAAAATTCCAAAAATTCCCAGCGCACCTCCGGGAATTTTGAAGCACCAGGAAGAGACGCTCATGTCACTACTCGAGCAGAGTCATGGCGACTCCAGGGAGGTGGATATCTCCGATGGGGTCAGTCACCTGCCGGGAGTGCTGCGGGTCCCGGACGGAGCCCGCGGTCTCATCGTATTTGCGCAGACCGAAAGTTCGGAACACTCTCAAGCTGCCGATCAGTACTGCGCGAAAGTTTTCAATGATCATGGCTGGGCAACTCTCCGGTTCAAGCTCCTCACGCCTACAGAAGAGCAGAAGATTTCCAACCTGCACGATATTCCATTCCTGGCGGCGCGGATCATTCTTGCGACCCGCCTGATGAGCAGTTGGATTTCCCCGCTGCCGATTGGCTATTTTGGGAACGAAACCGGAGCGGCGGCCGCGCTCTGGGCGGGCGCTCAGCTCGGAGACGAGATCAGGGCAATTGCAGTGCGAAGCTGCCCACTGGATCTTTCACCCCATGCGCTTTCGCTTGTGACCGCTGAGACACTTCTACTGAGTCCAGCAAACGATGCCCGCGTCATCGAAGGGTACAGAGACTACCTGAAATCACTCCGACACGGAGAACTCGTGCTGATCCGGGGGGGAGCAACAGAACAGATCGCGACGCAGGCACAGCTCTTTTTTGAGCAGACGCTCGGCTCTGCAAAAATATCAGAGCGTAAGGCCGCTTGACTGACGAACTACCAAACCCGTAGATGCCGTGATCTGATTTACTTGCTCTTCAAACTTTGTTCAAGACGCTGACCGGCAACTTTCCAGTCAATGGCTGCAAGCAAGGTGTTGGAATAATCAGGCTTGGCAGTGCCGTAATCGATCATGTACGCGTGCTCCCAGCCATCCATCGCTAGAATAATATCCTGGTCAACCAGAAGACCACGATGATGTTCTTCGATCAAAATATTGCGAAGCGCGCCATCCCTGCGTGAACGCACGAGCAGGACCCAGCCCGGTGCCGAGGTCAGCCCCGCTTTCACATCGGCGGTCCACTTTTCCATCGAACCGAAATTCTTTTCGATCATCTGTTTCAAATCTCCCGAAGGCTGAGAGGCTTCACCCGTGAGATTCTCGAAATAGTACTGATGCAGATAGGCACCATTGAAGGCCACCGCGAGACGGCGCATCAGTTCAGAAACTTCGCCGAAGCTGTAGTTGGCTGTCGCGCGATCGGCCGTGGCGAGCTTCTGTTCGATCTCGTTCGCCTTCTTTACATACCCTTGATAGAGGCCGAAATGCGCTTTGAGCTGCTTTTCAGACAGGCCCTTCACTTTTCCGATCAGATGGTCAAAATTTTTCGCTTCATGATTCATACGTTCGCTCCTTAAATTTTTGCCGCTTGCTGTTGCCATTAATGCACTGTTTTGATGAATCTGCAACAGATTTAATCCACCCCTCAGGTCGAGGGTTCCGAAACAAAACACGAAAATTGATCCAGAGAAAAAGGCCCAGACAGCGAGTTTTTTTAAAATGCGCATGGTTCCCTCTAAAACGCTTTCGGATTTGCAAATTTGTCACCAAAGCTGCAGAAATGCTAAGAACGCCCTACCTATGTCATTGATTTTCAAGGCTTCCCGAATTAAAGCTAAAGTTGACCCAATTAGTCAATAACTCTAGACTTATAGTTGGGGGTTGATGTGACTTTCAGATTCTCTCAAAATCCGATCGCTCTGGCTCTTTTGGCCCTTTGCGTAACCAGTGCATCGGCATGCCTTCCCTCCACGAATCGAACTTCTGGCGTTTCGAGAACTGGCTCGAACATAGGAACCGTCTCGTCTATCAGCAGCACTGCGAGTACCGACGGAGCCTTAGGTCAATGCGCCAACATCGATTCAAGCCGTCCAGAGCGTGCTTACTGCATCGAGTGTTATTCCGAAATTCTCTCAACCCGGTGCCCGGGAGTCAGCACGCCAACATCGTGTCTCGACCACACAGTCGCCAACACTTTCACTCAGCTGGTGAACCAATGTATTTCTCAATCCATTCTAGCAGGCTTTGTCTGTTCTAAAACCTGCGCAACGGGTACCACCTTGAACACAAGCACCTGCCAATGCCTCGCCAGCAGCGCGGGAGGGAGCGGAACTGGATCAGGAACAGGAGTGGGCACCACCCCGACTGATTCCGGCCAGACTGATTATGGCCCCCCCCTTGTAACGCTCAGGTGGCCGGGACTCTATGATTCCAGCGACTATCCGGCTTCCTCGCCAAACGTGTCCTGCAAAGCCGATGTGCCCGTACTCTTTGAAATCCAGAATCGCGGAAATTCAATTCCAAAGATGAACGTCAATCGCTGGGCAGAGCGCTATCCCAAAACCGGAACCAGCAATGATGCCAGCAAATGGCTCACTACTCTCACGAACCCCACGTTTGATGCCCTGACCAACTCTGTACGAAGCACCCTCACCATTCAGTCGGGTCCAACAGGTAATTTGGGAGCCTATAAAGACAATATTTTCTTCGATGATTTCCAGGTTGCAGCCGATCGTTCTGGTGATTTTTCAAGTTCAACCGGAGTCATCAGCACCTCAAACACCACCCGCTTGACGAGTTTCATAGGCCCCTACAAACAGGACGAAACCCTGACTCTTATGGTGGCAAATGTTCCAGGCGGCCCTTATCTCTTATTTTACGACCTCTATCTGCTCGAAGACTGGCAGGGCGCAAATCCCGTCACTCCAGCGGGGACGACAGTCAACCCTCATAGCTTCACGGTCAGGATAACCGCACCCACGACTCAGACCTTGTTTGATAAATCACTTTCGAGTTCCTCCTCCTATGGCCAAAGCTACACCGGGCCGGCCACCTTCAAAGACGTACTCGCGTATCCCGCGATAGGCGATGCTCTCAAGGATGCCGCCTTCCCGATAGCCACCCGCCTGAATCTTGTCTGTCCGACGTTTTCCGGCAATGGTCCCTGCTCCTTGCAAGTCACCTTTGCGGGAAAAAACCTGACCTCCGCCACCACCCAGTTTTGGGGAATTGACAATGTGGGAATACTTCCGCTCCGGGAAATGGCTGTGAAATATACTTTCACCGATACAAATCAGCTCACCTCGGCCTACTGCATGTGGTTCGAAGTCTACAATACCTGCAAAAATCCTGGCACTGCGAACCCGGCAGGCGGAAATACCTGCTCCTGCTGGGCAGGCGCCAAAAAGAGTCTGGCTTCAGGGGAAACCTTCACCGCTACCCGCAGCGATGCTGCGGTCGAATGTCCTGTTTCGGCGTTTCCCGACTCGGACAACTATCCATTGCCGGCTCCCATTATCCGCGTGCTCACGCCGTAATAGCTCCCGACTCGTAAATCCTATTTGGACGATAGGCGCGCGATCACCTCACGCACCAGACTGTGAGAACCGATGGAGCGCAAGGCTTGCGCGACATCCTCCAGCAGATCCTTGGAACCTGCATTCGTCGGATCAATCATTTCGATGATTGGCAGGACTGCCGATTTGTCCTTGATCTTCCCCAACGCAATCACCGCCTGCCGACGAACCATGCCATCTTTATCCTTGAGCAGGGAGACCAGCATCGGGACGCATTCCTGAACTTCAGCCAGAAACATCTTCACACCGGAGGGATCCTGCTGCCATTTTTCGGCAAACTGCTGGCGCGCGGCGATCTGGGTCAACTCACCGATCGCGAAACAGGCGCTGCTTCTCATCAGAACATCCGAATGCATGAGCATCGGCTTCAAAGTATCGATCACCTCAAGACGCCCGGAGGCAAAAATCGCCATGGCGGCATTCGCTTTGACCCGGTTATTGCGGCTGTTCAGCAGAGGCAGAATGAGGTCGGTGGCGCGCGGATTGCGGACCTGCCCGATCGCCTCGACCGCGTTGGCAACCACCCTGTCCAATTTGGATTCCAGAAACGGCACCAGGCCGAAGATCCGGTCATTCGCGCAGATTTTTCCGATGGTCGCGATCCCGGCTGAAATGACTTTCTCGCTGTCGCTGTTCTCAATCATGTAAAAGAGCGCGCTGACGGCCTGCTCATCATCGCGCTTGGCAAGCTTGCTGACTGCCACTGTCCCGGCAATCTGAATCGCCTCATCCGGATCTTTGAGAGTCCTGAGGACCGGGGCGAGGGCGTGCTCATTACGGGATTGTCCGAGCAGATCAAGGCTGCGCTTGCGCAATTCCCGGTCTGAACTCTTAAGATTGGCAACCAGGACTTCAATGTCGCGGATACCGATGAGTTCAAAAACATGAACGTCTTCTTCCTTGCCCCGGATCTTCTCCGTAGCCAGCTCATGGTACTCCAGCAGTCCCCGGACTTTTTCTTCAATGTGATTGGAAAAAACAATCTTGGTGTATTTACCGAGTTTCGAAAGCTTTTCAATCCGGCTGGCGAGATTCACAACGTCGCCAATGACCGTGAAGTCCATGCGATCCTTGGAGCCGATTGGCCCGGAAATAATTTCGCCATAACTGATCCCGACTCCGATTTCGATCAGGGCTTTATTCATTGACTTACGCTTTTGATTAAAAATAGCCAGACGTTCCCGCATTTCCATGCCACAGTAGATGGCCGCCAGGGCCGTGGAAGCAGCGGAGGTCTGAACGCGGTAACGCTCCATCCCCGACTCAGCCGGGCGAAAAGTCTTCACTTCGTCTGAAGCATAAAAGACCGCAAGAAAGGCATCCCCGATGAATTTGTCGACTTCTCCCCCGTACTTGTAAACCACTTCAACCATCTCCGAGAAATACTCATTGAGCATCGTCGTGATTTCCTCAGCGCCGAGGTTTTCACAATGGCGAACGAAGTTGCGGATGTCACAGAACAGCACCGTCGCCGAAACGCGTGAGCCCCCGATCTTGATTCCCCCGGGACTATCGGGAGCTTCCATAATTTGCCGATAAGTGGAGTCCGAAAGATATTTGCGGAGTTCTTTCTTCTTCTTCAACTCCGTAGTCATGGTGTTGAAAGCATGCACCAGCTCACCGATTTCGTCGGTCCGCCGGTCCTCCACCGAAATGTCATAGTCTCCGGCCGCGACCCTTTGGAGCGCCTGCACGAGTCTGCGAATCGGGTGAATCAGGACGCGGGCAAAAAGAAAGGCAAGCAGCAGGCCGATGGCGAGCGATGGAATAAAATCCAGCAGGATCTGGCGCCGGATTGTCGCAATCGCCTTATGCAAAGTCGAGTAGGTGAACTGGCACTCCACCCAGAAGAGCGGCTCCTGGTTTTCATTTTTGTACGTGTTGATTACCACCAGGATCTTCTCTCCGTCCCGGTTCAGGTGCGCGGTCACGAGATCACGTGACGCGAGCTGCTCCACAATATCGGCTGAGAAATCGGCTTGGGGTGCTTCCTTGCCGGAGGGTGGCTTGGCACCTTCGGAAATCAAAGCCTGCTCGCTGTCAAAGAGCACCCGGCTGTTGCGATGAGAGATGATCCGGATGCGCAAAAGGTTTTCGTTCGTTGCGGTGATGAGCCGCATTTCGGGCAGGAACCGTTCCTTATAATAAAAATGAAAGAAATGAGTGAAATCGGCAATCACTTCAGCGGTCGAAAACTGTGTAAAAAGCACAGATTCTTTTTGAATCCGTTCCGTCTGCTGCTCCGTCTCGAGCGCCACGAGAGAAAAGAACACCACGGAGGCGGCCACCGCATTAATGACGAAGATCCCGGCAAAAACCTTGAGCTGCAGGCGCCAGTAGCGCGCAATCCACTGCAGAAGCCGTTCGCGAACCTTCCCGATCCAAGCCGGTTGGCGCTGAAAAAGCACCCTGCGGGCCAATGCAATGAGCAGAACTCCCAAGAGCAAAGCACCCCAAACAGTCCACTGCAAAGCGCGCGTATCGAGCGAATAAAGAACGCCCCCTGCCGCGCCCGGCATAAAGATGTGCAAGGAAAAGCCGCTGGTCAGGAGAACCGGATCCTGAACCTTCACGGATTCGGGAGCAGTCCCAAGCAAACCCTGAACCTGCTTCTGCAAACCCGGATCAATTATTTCGGGCTTTTGGGAGTCAAAAAGAACGGTCCCGTCCTGCCCTGAATAAATAGTGAGACGCTCGATCTTACTGCCTGGCCTTTTGTTCTGAACCGAACGCAAAATTTCCTGAATGCCCGGGGCGAACTGATCATCATAGAAGAAATAGAAGCTGCCCTGAAAGAGGTTCTCCACCTTGGGATGATAGATTCTGACGGTTTCCAGCCCCTCATGTGCGAGGCGTGCGAAGCGCGCTTTTTTGTACAAAGAGACGCCACCGACGTAGCTGAGGATGACCAAACTCCAAATTATGGCCGATTTGAGCGCGTACCGATTTTTTTCGCCCTCAACACGACCTTCCGTTGCCGCATTCATGGATTTTCAGTATAACGCGGCGTGAGGAGCTATGTCCAACCCTGAAGTCACTATTCTTTTTGAAGATACCCAGGTCCTGGTGATTTCCAAACCGGCTGGGTTATTGAGCCAGGGCGAGCATCGGGGCGACCCCAATGTCGTCGACTGGGCACGCGCTTATCTCGGGCGCAATTACGTGGGCCTCATCCATCGCCTGGATCGCAACACCTCCGGAGCCATGATCCTGGCCAAACGCAGCAAAGCGGCGCAAAGGCTCACAGAGCAGCTTCAGGAGGGAACTCTCACCCGCAAATACCTGGCTTGGCTGGAAGGGACTCTGAAAGATGCAGCCACCTGGAAACACCTGCTTTTGAAAGATCCCAGAACCAATCGGGTTCGCGTACTGAAGTCCGGCTCTGAAAGATCTTCCGAAAAACCCAAAGAAGCCGTTCTTTCCCTCCGGCCCTTGAAATCGGGCGTTTGGAAATCACAACCCCTGACTCTTGCGGAATTCAAGCTTGAGACCGGGCGCTCTCATCAGATCCGGGTTCAGGCTGCCGCAGAAGGCTTCCCGCTCCTTGGAGATCCCAAATACGGGAGTGGCAAGACTCTCGATTTCGGGCGCCCCGCCCTGCATTCCATCGAACTCCAGTTCAAGCACCCGATTTCGGGTGAACTGCTGACCTTCGAAGCGCCTCTTGCGCCAGACATGAAACTTTAAGGCTTCTGGTTTTTCAGCCGGAGAATCCAGCCTTTTAAATAGCGCTCTTCCGGTTTTTCGAAGGCGGTCGGGAACGTATCGGGTAGATCGATTCGTTTCAGAAGTTCAAAACTCATGCCTCGCTCTCTTGCGGCCGCAAGGACTTCAGCTTCGAAACGAGCCCAGGGCACATTCGCCGAATTGATGGAGGAAATCAGAATCCCCTCACCGCCGAGAACGTCGAGAGCCAATAAATGAAGTTTCTTGAGGTCTTTGGAAGTCGAAAAATTCCCTTTCGCTCCTCTGGAAAAAGAGGGCGGATCGAGAATCACGCAGTCAAATTTCCGTCCTTCGCGCTTGAGTCTTGGAAGCCATTCAAAGACATCCCCTGCAATGAACCGGGCCCGATCCGCAGCCAGTTCATTGAGTTTCCAGTTCTGCTCGGCCCAGACCACCGACGGTTTGGACAAATCCAAAGTGGTCACGTGCGAAGCCCCCCCAATCCCAGCAGCAACCGAAAGACTACCCGTGTAGGCAAACGTATTGAGTACCGTCCAATCGCGAGCATGAGATACCAGCCAGTTGCGAAGAGGCCGATGGTCCAGGAAAAGCCCCGGATGTTTGGCTCCCAGGAGCTGAACCAGATACCGGCCGGTCTCTTCCACTTCAAAGCGGCCCGAGGGTGGCGCGCCGTGAAGAATGTAAGGATCTTCAGGGACGCCCTTCTCGGGGCGATTCAATAAAACAACCGACTGAAGTCCTGCGTCTTCCTCTGATTTCAAAAAATCCACGACCAGGGCGCCGGCTTCCCGTCCCTGATTGCCCTGGATGTCTTCCCAGACGGTGACCCAATAATGAGAAGCAAACCGGTCGACCGCCACGTTTTCGAGAATTCCGGTTCCCTCTCCGGGGCCGTAGAAAACCCTCACGGCTGGCGCTTTGCCGTTCAGGAGTCCGGCTTGCTTGCGCCAGCTCCAGGCTCTCTTCAGTTCCACATACGGTGTTTCCAGATGTTTTTTAACCATGATTTTACCCGCGGGTTCTCCTGGCCGAAGTGACCCAGGTCTGGAAATCTTCCGGCCAGGGTGCCTCGAAGATCTCGGATTTTTTGCCATACTCCGCCGGCAATTCCAGGCGGGCCGCATGAAGTGCCACGCGTGGAATCGAGAGGTCCTGCGCTGGAAGCACGATTTTGGAAGGTCCCAAGTAACGGAGATCACCCCAAAGCGGAAATCCAGCTTGAGCCAGGTGAATTCTGATCTGATGCCTGCGCCCAGTGAGCGGCTTGACCAAAGCCAGAAATCCCGACTCGTCCCCCTGCAAACTATACCGTTCCCGCACTTCGACTTGGGTCACGCAGTGCGCACCTTGAATCGGGTTATTGATTCGGAAAACAGGAGTTGCCGGCCGGCCCTGAGCCAGACAGGAATAAGTCTTCTGAACCTGATGGCTGGAAAACCACCTATTTGCCTGTCGGTGGGCTTCAGCGGAACGAGCAAAAAGAACCACTCCACTCGTGTCCCGATCCAGGCGATGAACGACCCAGATCCGCCCAAACTGCTCTTGAACCTGAAGAGAAAGGACCGGAACTTGCGGACCGGCGGGCTCATTCGAACTCGGATGGGAACTCGGATGCCCCGGAATCGTCAGGCACCCTGCCGGTTTGTTCGCCACAAGCCAGCGGTCAGTTTCCGCGATTATTTGGACGTCCAGCTGAATCATGTGCTCCAGCGTACCATTTTTTCAGGAGTATGGTAGCTTCACATCATATGAGCCGCAGGGTTTTCTACGGAAGTTTCTTCGTTCTGATACTCGGAACTCTGGTGATGTTCATGGGTTCGGTCGTGAACAGTCCGGATCGCATTCTCGTGCTCCAACAGGAAGCGGTCTCCGCCACCGCCCCCGCCACTCTGGATCGCGCGGTCCGGAATGTCATTAATTGGCCCGACTGGTTACATGCGACCTGGGACGCCGCACTCCTGGACGGGACCGGGCGCCCTCTTCCCATGACCGACCAGACGATTGCACCGGGACGGATCGGACGAATCACTGTCTCGACGAAACCCCGTCCACCCCGGACTTTTCCTTATGTCGAGATTCCTCCCTCCGGAAAAGATGATTACCTCATCGGCTTCATCGTGACTGAATATGTTCCCGAGCGGCTCCTGCGGCTGCAAATCACGAAAAACACGGCAATCAAAATCACAAATCTTTTTGATCAGATTGAATGGCGGATCGAACTTTCTCCTGAAGGCCCGGGCGGAACGCGCTTGAAGGGAAAAGTGACGGTCCACACGGCCCATTGGCGTGCCCGCCTCTTTGGCATTCTGATTCCCCGGTATTTTCTCCAGCAGATCTTCCTGCCTTCGGTCGAAAAGCTCGCAAAAATCGACCGGCCGCTGGCTCTCAACCCCCAACTCAGGGATTCCAAATGACGAGAATATTTGAGCCACTCTCATCGCATTTTATCACCCGTGCCCTCGGTCTGCCCACCCGAGAAGACAGAACCCCCTTCAGAAATATCACTTCCGATTCGCGTAAAGTTCAACCCGGCTCACTTTTTGTGGCAGTTCCCGGTGACATTCATGACGGGCATGATTTCATTTCCAAAGCCCTCGAAGCCGGAGCGACGGGGATTTTATGCCGAAGCGAGTTCCCGATCCCCGAACGACCAGGAGTGGAATACTTCAGAGTACCGGAATCCGAAGGCGGCTCCATCGGCGGTTACCGCAAGCTTGCCCGGAGTTGGCGGCAGCAGTTTTCGATCCCTGTCCTCTGCATTGCCGGAAGTGCCGGTAAGACCACGACGAAAGAGCTGCTCAGCGCGATTCTGAAGGGGAAATTCCAGAGGGTTCTCAAAACCCAAGGCAGTCAGAACGGCTTTGTTGGAATTCCGATGACGCTACTTGAACTCGACAGCACGCATGAAGTTGCAGTCGTGGAAGTCGGTATTGATGAAGTGGGCGCCATGCTCCAGCACTTGGAGCTTGTCCAGCCCACCGCCTCGATCGTCACGGCCGTGGGCCCCGAACACCTGGAGAAACTGATCGATCTGCCGACAGTGGCCCATGAAGAGAGACTCGCTTTGAGTGAAATCGCCCAGCAAGGGAGGCAGGTCTTCGTCAATCTGGACGACCCCTGGCTTGCACCGTTTTACGAATCGCTCCGGCAGTATCATCCCATCGGCTTTGGTCTGAGCGCAGACATGCCAGATCTGCCGAACAAAAAAAGCGGACGAGAACTGATCGGTGTTTACTCCGAAAAAGAGCAGCTCCTGCACTGCTCGGGACTGGGCTGGAGTGATGAAGAATTTGCGGTTCCCCTCCCCGGCAACCACAATGCCTTGAATCTGCTCGGGGCACTTTCAATCGCCCGAAATCTGAACCTCAGCGCCGAAGAATGCCGCCGCGGACTGGGAGGCTTCACCGGAGCCCAAGGCCGCTCGGAAGTCCATTTCCTGCCCGGCGGGCTGACGGTTCTGTGCGATTACTACAACGCTCAACCCGCTTCGATGGAGGCCGCTTTTTCAACGCTCGAGCAGCTGGCGCGCCACAAGGAGCGCTTTGTCTGCCTGGGGGACATGCTGGAACTCGGTCCCGCGCAGGAAAGTTATCATCGCGCCCTCGCCACTTCGATTCTCAACCAGGGCATTGAGCATGTTTATCTGTACGGCCCGATCATGAGAGTTCTTCACGCCGAACTCCAAACCCGCGGTTATCCGGGCGATCTGCGGCATTTTCAGACGCAGGCTGAAATGGGTTCAATCCTCGTCACGGAAGCAAAGCCCGATTCCGCCATTCTCATCAAAGGTTCACGCGGAATGAAAATGGAAGAAGTCTGGAAGCTCATTTCCAAGACTCGCAAGACTCGAATGATGCAACCCACCGCAGAAGAAATCCGGCTCGCGGCGAATGCTTTGCGTGCCGATGAGCTGGTCGCGATGCCGACGGAAACAGTGTACGGCCTGGCAGGTAATGCGTTTTCGACAGAGGCCCTGACCCGGATTTTCAGTTCCAAAGAACGCCCCACTTTCGATCCTTTGATCATTCATGTTCCCGAAGCCTGGAATTCGCTCGAAGAGCTCGAGAGTAACGGACTGATTGACCTTGAAACGATGAACCCCCTTGCGCGCGAGCGTGCCTCGAAATTAATCGCGGCCTTCTGGCCGGGTCCGCTGACGCTGGTCCTTCCCAAAACGAGCAAAGTACCGGATCTGGCGACCAGTGGTTTGCAGACGGTTGCGATCCGAATGCCGGCTCATCCCGTTGCGCAGAAGCTTCTTTCTGAAGCCGGCATACCCCTGGCGGCACCCAGCGCTAATCGTTTCGGCCGGATCAGCCCGACCTCCGCACAGGACGTGGCTGCCGAACTCGGCGGCCGGATCTCCTGGATTCTCGATGGCGGACGCTGCGAGATCGGGCTGGAGTCCACGGTTCTCGCGGTATCGAATGAAGGCGAATTGCAGCTTTTGCGTCCGGGGCGGATTACTGCCGCAGACATTCAGAAAGTCACGCAGGCGGTGACAATTCCTGCGGAGCAAATCACTCTGGCTGGGCCGACCGGAACTGCCGCGGCTTCACCCGGATTATTGAAAAGTCATTATGCCCCGAAGAAGCCTCTTTATATTTTAAACAGCTCCGTGAGTTCTCCCGGATTTAAACTCGATCGCAAGGATTTCGGCCTGGCCCCGGATACCCGCATCGGAATCCTGGTCATGTCCGGTGATTCAGCGCAGATCAAGGCGCGTCTCCAACCGCTTTTGGGAGAGGCATTGGAAGTGCGAAGTTTGAGCCGTGACGGGAGCTTTGAAAAAATCGCCCGTAATCTTTTTGCGGAACTGCGCGCTCTGGATGATTCGGCGGCACAGGTCCTGTTCGCTGAACCCTGCGCGAGTGAAGAAGGTCTGGGCTTTGCGATTGCTGATCGGCTGAAAAGAGCGAGTTCGCGCTGAGGCCGCGCGTTTATGCGTCGCAAGCGTCGGCTCAGACGCCCATTTTCAGGATTTTGAGAGCCTTTTCGAGTTTCTGCGGATCAAATTTGCGAAAAAGATTCTGGTCGATTTCGTTAATCGCGGCCTTCTGCCTTTCACGCAAAGTCCCCTTCCCGTTGGAGACAATATTATCAAATACGTTGGCGATGGCGACAATCCGGGTCAGATCGTAAATGGCGCTGCCACGAAGCTTCTTGGGGTAGCCGCTGGCGTCATGGGTTTCATGATGCTGGGCCACGATCATTTTGACCTCATTGGGCACTTTGGACTGCGTATCGAGAATCCTGAGACCCATCGTGGGGTGATCCTTCATTTTTATGGCGATCACTTCCGGAGTCTCACTATCGGAGACTTTAATGCGCGGTTTACCAATATCGTGCAGAAGCCCGCCCATGCCGACATGCTGCAGGATCAAGGCATGGGAATAGCCCATCTGCATGGCGAGATAAGTGCTCAGAATACTGACGTTGACGGAATGGTCCACCGAGCTGCGTGAGAAACTTTGCAGTTGCGAAAGTGTTTTGACGGCATAGGGGAACTTCATGACTTCGACGACGAGCTTTTTACTCGTTTCGAGTGTCTGCTGCACAATTTTATCGGGGTGATCAGACAGGAAAATATCCATCATTTTGCGATGGGCTTCCTCACGAACCTTGGGGAATTCCTTGTTCTGGGGTGCGAGCGGCTCAACCGGTGTTGCGGCTTCGGCTTCCTGGATCTTGCCGTACCAGTTTTGAAATTTGGGTCGGTCCTGCTCGAGGATGAAAACGCTGCGGATCTTCTTGAAGAGCAAGCGGTCAAAAGCAATTCGATCGATCGTATCGCCTTCGGCGCGGAACGTAATAAATCGAAAATCAATGTGAACGTAGACATTGCCTGGAAGCGGTTCACCCACGAGTATCTGTTCCAGATTCCAGGTTACGTATTGGTCACCTAATGCCATAGGAACATCTTAAGGGTAACTGCGCCGTGTGTAAACAACTGCAAGGTGCCGGGGGTCTTTCAATACAAGCAGCAATGTGCAATTCTGGACAGTATGAGAAAGCATCCCCAGCCCCACCACGGTCATGATCACGACGAACACGATGAAAAGGCCGGGCACAAACATCACGAACACCACGGGCACGCCCACAGTCATGCACATATGGAGGGTCAGGCGCCGAAGGCAATCATCGGGGCGATGATCGTGACTTTGATCTTCATGGTGGTTGAGCTGGTGGGGGGCTGGCTCGCCAATAGTTTGGCGCTGATTTCCGACGGTGCCCACATGCTGACGGACGTGGGAGCGATGCTGCTGAGCCTTTTTGCGATCTGGATTGCCCGCAGGCCCTATTCGGGTTCGATGAGCTTTGGTTACCACCGTGCCGAAATTCTTGGCGCGCTGGCTAGTGGTCTACTGATCTGGGCCATTGCGGGCGTTTTGGTTTATGAGGCCTTTGCACGGTTGCAAGCTCCCCCCGAGGTTCACGGCAAAATCGTCTTTGTCGTTGCCACGATCGGCTTGGCTGCGAACTTCCTGAGCATGAAGATGCTCCACAGTTCCAAAGAGCATAACATCAATGTTCGCGCAGCTTACCTTCACCTGATTTCAGACGCGCTCGGGAGTGTCGGCGCGATCATCGCAGGTCTGGTGATCTGGCTGACGGGTTGGCGACTGATCGATCCGATTGTGACTTTCTTTTTTGCCGTCCTGATGGTGATCAGTTCCTGGAGCTTGTTGAAAGAAGCAGTTGCAGTCCTGATGGAATCCGCTCCCAGCTGGATACCCTTGGATCAGGTCAAAAAGCAGCTTCTTACGGTCCCCCATGTCTCGGAAGTTCACGACCTGCATGTCTGGACAGTTTCGACCGGACGACTCGCGCTTTCGGTCCATCTGATTGCCAAGCCAAGTACTAACGTTTTATCGGCTGCCAACACGCTGCTTCGTTCCAAGTACGGGATTTATCATACGACGATTCAGGTGGAGGACCCGGAGCATTTTGACCAGGAAGGCTGCTACGACTGCGACAAGTAGGTGTTGGCGAATAAGTATTGCCGCAATCGGGGGTTTTGAAGTAAGAATTTGGCTACGCACCCGTAGCTCAGTTGGATAGAGTAGCTGGCTTCGAACCAGTTGGTCGGGAGTTCGAATCTCTCCGGGTGCGCCATTTAAAAGCTCGGGTTCTTCTTATGACTGAAAGGTTCTAAATCATTTCTTTGCCGGTCGTCGAGAACTCAAGAAATTTATGAGATCCCACCTTTTCGTACCAACAGTCGGCCGCGTCGGAAGGAACGTAAGCTCCAAGCCGAAAATCTAAGTTCTCGTAGATTTCAATTCTCAATCGATCCTCATCGAACGTGATTTCGGCGATCTTGTTCGAAAGCGAGAAGCCGCAATCACTGAATACCTGGGCCATGCTATTGCTGCAGGTCCGAACGCGCAGAATAAGTTTCCCAAAGAGGGACGAGTACTTCCAAGATACTGCTCGCAAATGCGAGGTTGCCCACGGATTGTCAATGGCGATGAAGCCGTGATTAATAAAAGGCGCGTTTACCAGAGCCTTCTGATTTGAGGAAACCCTTAGGTGGCCGTTGAGTTCGACCTCCTCATGACAGCTTGCCACGTCAACGGTGTGAACATTCGGCTCAAACTGAACTTCAACTTGTTCTGGCAGGGTGCCCAGTTTGCACGTTGATTTTAGCCGATATATTCCTATGTGCTTGGACAGTGCTTGCGCCTTTAATGTACGATTGTCGCAAGACAACCTCGTATTACAGCCAACCCAGCTGCCAGTCACTTTTAGATCCTGAAATTTCGAGAGGCATGAATGTGGATCATCGATTGCTCCTTCTGCCGCGAAAGAAGACAACAACAGCATCCCGAAACACGTTACGAACAGTTTCATATAAATATCTCCTAGGGAAAAACCGCTATTTGGCCCCAAGTTCTCGTAGAAATAGAATCGCCCCACGAATCCGGTTTGGGTCTAGATTTTGCGGTGGCCACTCCTGGTACAGTTCAACAACATTCTCTAAGATTTCGATGATCGAAACTTTGCGATCCTTGAACCAGCGACGGCTACCATCCGTTACCGAAAAGCGCATATTTACATTCAAGTGGCCCCTGACAACCATTTCACTAAGAGTTTCTCGGGATGCGCCAGCAGCAGCAACAAGGAGCAAAAGACTTGGATTCCGTACCGTTAGGCTGCCGCCTATTCTTCTTCCTAAATCTTCGCCAAAATACGGACTAATATCGCTCTGAAAAACAGTTGATAAATTGTATCCGTCCTCATTCAGAATCCGGATGGTATCGGGACTGCTGTTAGCGATCATCCGGGCAATTTCAAGATCCGGAATTAGAGGACGCAATTTCCGCGTAATGATGTAACCGAAGGTATCGGGATACTCCCGAACAAGATCGTGAAGCCGATACGGATAACAGCCGGGACACCCTTGAGAAACATGGCCCCAGCTACTAAAGTCTCCGAGCATATTGGCCGCCAAACCGGGATAAGTCAGAAAGAGCTGGTCTAACATTTCAAAGTGACCAGCGTAAAAAACCTCCGCAAGAGCGCGCGTCAAATGGTCATTAGGCAGAGGACTTATTTCTTGCAGATAGGCAAAGACTCGTGCGCTTCCGAACGCGGCAGCAGCATGATGCGGAGGGATCGCCTCGCCATGCTCGGGATAGTAACCCATACTATTGTAAAGAAACATTTTCACGATCCGTCTGCCCGATTTATTCAGGAGATCAAAACCGATCCAAGAAAAGACCGGCAGACCATTCAACTCGCGCCTCAGTCGAACAATGCTATCGACATCATCAGCTCGAATGAGTTCCGCAAACATATTTTGAAAATAATTCGAATTTGATGATTCGAGATTGAGCCCAAACTCCTTCAATATTGCCTGTACCTGGATCGCAGTCAGCTGTTCAATTTCCGTGCTGTGAAGGAAGTGGTTGACTTGCCGAATGACGGCAGCACTTTTGAAGTGATCCCACAGCCACTCGTGAACCATCAAAAAAGAATACTGAAGTGGGCGTGAGTCAAGCTCTCGCAAAATTGATTCGTCATACTCATAAACTAGCTTTGATGCAAGCTGTTGGCGAATCACAGCTTGAATTGCCTGCGGACGGCCTTGGTCAGTGAATGTTCGACAATTCGCCGGAACATGTCTGACTAACTCCTCGTCAGCCAACTGTACCAGCTCCCCGAAGCCTCCGCGCCAAATGCGCTTACCCAAAAGCCCGTTTGTTTCAACTGAGCTTGCGAACTCTTGAAAAGAGCTGAGCAGCGCTGGCGCCTTCCACTTTAAGACATCCATTAATCGCTGCTTGGATTCTGTCCAAGAATTCACCGGAGCTGGATGTGTGGGCTGCTGCCTAAGGTCCAGTCCAGCGACATAGTCCAGTGCGAAAATTCCGTTCAACCCATTTTCGGCAGAACTACTGCAGCGGACAACATCGCCTCCATGTGCCTCTGTCCCCGCCTGTGCGGTAACATAGGGATTAAAGAATAACATTAAGGTCAAACTGATACCAACTGTCCAATTCATCATGATATTACTCCTGCTCTTTCTGAAGGGGGTAAAGGGCTATACTGAGGTTGTACACACGACCTCGTTTTCCAGATTCCAAAAGACTACAAAGTTTTCGATTAAACTCGCGGATGAGTTGCTTTGCTTCGGGCATCTTCGATTCATTGACAGCCATCGTCATTGAAGTCATGCTTCGCCGCTCAATCGGGGCGTCTTCCAAGGATTCGATCGCTTTTTCGAGAAACTGGCGTTGATTCTTTCTGAGTGCTGGTGTTGTGAGGTGCTTGTCAGCCGTTGAAAGTTGTAGATTCGTTTTAACAAGTCGACCATTGCGGCTTTCCATTAATTCTAAACGAATCAATCGGTCAATAGCGAGACTGGCTTCAAGTTCTGTAATGCCTAGCTCTTGTGCGATAGCCTTTGGAGAAGAATCAAAACCGTTTGTAAAAGTAAGTTCCATGATCGCAGCATGATACCAATCCGCAATCACTCGATAGGTATCAATACTGAGCTCAGTCGTCCGGACCGGTTGTGCTTTCACTCGCTTAAAACCGCGACCTAAGCGTATCGGTGCACGCGCTCGATGAGTCTCAGCTATAGAAGCAAGGAACTGCTCTTGCTCTTCGGGAGTTAAATCAAGAGTATTGAGAAACGTCTGAGTCATCTTAAATGAGGGTATCTGCTTGCCGGAAAGTATCCGAGAAAGCGCTCCCGCATCGATTCCCAGAGTTCGGGCAAAAGAGCGGATCGAGTATCGCGGGTTTCGATCGCATCGCCGCGACAGTTCCTCTTTTAAGCTTATTCTGTAGAAGTCTGTTCCGTTCATGGCGAGGTGTATACAGACAGTGAGTCACTCTGGCAACGATAATTTCAACAAACTGTTGAAATTATAGAAGACTTAATTTTCAACACATCCGGTTCCAATAAACCTACGCAAGAAATCTACACTACGGAAATGGATCGGACCGCGAAACGAGCTTGGAACTAATTTGAACGAAGGCGATCGTTTCGAACAAAATTTGAAGGAAGAGCCGACGCACCTCTAGTGCGTCATCAAGCACTAGCTTGACGGTCGCGCCGTTTCCGGAAAGACAGGGAATTTTAGATAAAGTGGTGGTCAGCTATTAATGAAATGGACCCGCCCTGTTTTCAATTTGCTCATCAGGGGCAGAATGATTATTGAAAAATTTCAATTCATTCAAAAACGAAAACAGGAGGCATGTAATTATGGATATAGCGGTACTGGGCATAGACTTGGCGAAGAATATTTTTCAACTTCACGGCGTGGATGCGCGAGGGAATATTGTCCTGCGAAAGAAGCTCTCACGATCGCAGCTTCTTTCTTTTGTAGTGAACCTCCCGCATTGCCGAATCGGAATGGAAGCCTGTGGCGGTGCGAACTATTGGGCTCGAGAGTTTGCCAAACTGGGGCACAGTATCAGCTTATTTCGCCTCAGTTTGTCCGGCCCTATGTGAAGTCAAACAAGAACGATGCGGCTGATGCCGAGGCGATCTGCGAGGCGATGCTTCGTCCAAATATGCGGTTTGTGTCGCCTAAAAGCGTTGCGCAACAAGACATTCAAAGCCTGCATCGTGTTCGGAGCCGCCTCGTGCGTTCCCGCACCGCTTTGGTTAACGAGATCAGAGGGGTACTGGCCGAGTACGGAGTAGTACTTTCAAAGAGTGTAGGAATAGTTCGTAACAACCTGACTGCGGCCGTAGAAAAGGCGGTTGACCAAGGGCAAATGACAACGATGAGCCAGCAGACGTTTACGGACTTGGGCAGTGAACTCGGTGATCTGGATCTGAGGATTGCGAAACTGGATGACAAAATCCAGGCGATTTATCGATCGCACCCAGTTTGCCGAAAACTTTCGAAGGTGCCGGGTGTCGGTCCGATGACGGCTACCGCCTTGGTCGCTGCAGTTAGCGATCCGTCCAGTTTTACCAATGGGCGCCAGTTTGCTGCATGGCTCGGGTTAGTGCCGAAGCAACACTCAAGTGGGGGTAAGGAACGACTTCTGGGGATAAGTAAGAGAGGAGATGTGTACTTGAGAACACTGCTGATTCATGGGGCACGTGCGGTCATTCGATGGCGGGATGAAGATTCACAGGAAAAAAGAACGCAGTGGCTCAACAGGCTTGTCGAGCGACGAGGGTGCAACCGGGCTGCTGTGGCACTAGCCAATAAAAATGCGCGGCAGATGTGGGTGTTGATGGCAAGAAATGAGGAATACAGTGCCGCGGCGTAATCAAATAGTAGTTTAAAAATATTTCGTCAGAGGATTGCGAGGAAGAATAATCGTGATGGCAAAACAGGTAGGACCAGTACTCTCAAAACCCTGCCCCGTCGAAGGCCCTCGAGGCCGTGCTATTGATTGGGAGAGAGTGCGCACATTCCATCAGGGCCAGAAGCATTGGCTTCGTATAAAGGCCGAATACATGAATGCATCCTATTCACACTCTGCTGTAATGATCTTGTTTTTCCTTGCATCGCAGGGCGGGTCCATACATGACGGGGCAGATCCGTTTAAACTGATTTTATCCATATTTGCAGTAACCGGTTGCGCAAGCATTGGGAAGAACTCTAAGCGCAATCCTGCCTCTGTTGGCGACGAGGAAGCAGTAGAAGTCCATAGTCTAACAAAGTGCGAAGATGGATCAGGAGAGAGCTGGGAAGGCCCTGTTGCGGATTTACTTGAGTCCGCTGGTAATGAAGCCATCTATGGTAACCAAGATGCTCCTCTCCACGACAAAGACGCCGAGGTCTTAAGAGCGTCCCGCCAATGCAGCCAGTAAGAAGAAGCCAATAACTATTCTCATGTTCACTCCGACCCCGTGGGCAAAAGCAGCATGTTTGGACTCCTGATACTTGACCAACCGATTGCGCTTATTACGTCGGAAGTGCACAGTGACACCACTTCTGCTCATCGAAATAGTTTTAATGGTCAGAAAATTAGAACCTAATCCCCAGCGAAGCCGTGCCGTACGCTGCGCCCGTCAGACTGAGGTTCACTTCATAAAATCCATCTCTGTCTTTAGGCTGTCTCCGGAGCGCGATGGCGCCGTAGCCCAGATCCAAAGAAGAGGTACTGCTACTGATGATTCCAACGCGACCACCACAATAAAGATCTGAACCAATTCCGAAGAGATAAGCTGTTGAGAGAGTTGAACGCGTGTTGCCTTCCGTCCAGTCACCGAGAATTCCAAAGCTCAGGTAATTGATGATTGCTTAAACCGTTCCCAACCGGCATTGATTCCGAACGCCGAAACTTCAGCAGGAGCAACCGCTACAGGACTGATCTGGACTGAAATGTCCATGGCTTGGGCCGAGGATGAAAGTGACAATAAAAATACGAAAAAAAATGCCGATAAAAAACTTTTGGACATTGAATCACCTCTTTTTTTTTAAGAGGCTATTTCAATCATTAAATTATGCCAAATTAAATTTCAAACGCTTGAGTCACTTTATTGTCCGCTAAATTCAGCGCGTAGCTTTGCACCCCGACAACGAGTAAAGCATGATCACGCCTTTTTCGTTGCCCGAGTTGAAATTGCCGATGCTGCCCAGATAGTAATCACTCGTGCAAGTGTACTCCTTGCGCGCATCGAGCTTGCCCAATGCGGCGGCAGCTTCCGGGTTGGCGGGAAGAATATTGGCGCTGTAAAGGCGACCCAACTCAACCCCCGTCCAGACGGTATTTTTGTAATCCGTATCGGCAGTGATTTTCAATGAACCTGCAAAGGCAGATGTGGTCGCAAAAAACATGAGAAACATAATGATTTTTTTCATAGCCGCCCTTGTCTACCGAGCTGGACGGGCATCGTCAACCCTCTTCAGAATTTATTTGACATAATGCACCAAGATAGTACTAAGGACTCAAAAGAAAAGCGATTTTTGACCCGAACGCCCCTTGCGAACAAGTAAACAACGAGTGAACTTATGACCCACACGACTTTAACACGCAGCTTTAGTTCGCTTTACCTCAGCAATTTGATTGGTGTTCCCGTACTTCTGCAATCCGGTGAGCGCCTCGGCACCCTCAAAGATCTCGTCATCAACAACGAAGAACGCCCCCGCGTCGTGGCCTGCATTATCAAAAGTCGCTCTGCCCGATACCAGGGCACCATCACTTTGGCCTGGGAAGGCTTTGCCATCACCGTCGAAGAACACCGCTACTCCCTCATCTGCAAGCAGGAGATCCCCTTCACCATCGGCAACACCCATTCCCAACTCTGCCGCAACATTCTCGATCAGCAGATTGTCGATGTGAATGACAAGAAACTCGTGCGCGTGAATGACATCCGCCTCGCCTTCCTGGTCACTGGCGCCTACCCCGTCGCTGTGGACGTCGGTACCAGCGGACTTCTGCGCCGCCTCGGAGTGGTTGAATTCACGACCTCACTTCTGGGCGTCTTCAAACGCTCCGTCCCGAGCCGCCTCATTCTGTGGAGTGATATCGAAGTCCTCTCTCAGCAGAGCCGGAACATCAAATTATCCGTCGCGCGATCCAAACTCCTGACTTTTCATCCCTCCGATCTTTCGGACATCATCGAAGATCTCGATGCCAAGACCCGTAACGCCCTCTTCACCTCGCTTGACCACGAAAAAGCCGCAGACGTTCTGGAAGAAATGGAAGACGATGCCAAAGTCAGCATTGTTGAAGACCTTCCGGTCGAAAAAGCGGCAGACGTGCTTGAGAAAATGCCTTCCGATGAAGTCGCCGACATCCTGAGCGACCTGCATGAGGACAAAGCCGAGCAGCTCCTCGAAGAAATGGATCGCGCCACCTCCATCGAAGTGCGGGAACTCATGGAGTACCCGGAAGACACCGCAGGAAGTCTCATGTCCACTGACTTCCTGACTTTCTCGCCTGAGACCACCATCGCAATGGTCCTCAGTGAACTCAAACGGCTCAAACCCGATGCCGATGTCCTGTATGCGATTTACATTCTGGACAAAGCCCAGCATCTGCTTGGCGAAGTCTCGCTCAGAGACCTCGTCATCAATGATCCCGCCCTTCCTCTTTCTGCGATCATGGAAACAAAACCCATCGCCATCGGTGACACCGAACACGTCGGCTCACTGACCCGTTTGATTTCCAAATACACCCTGCTTTCAGTGCCTGTTATTGCCGACGACCGCACCGTTCTCGGTACAATCGTGATCGATGACATCATCCATGAAATTTTCAAAAACAAACGAGTCACCCTATGAGAGACAGCACGATTGTGGCGCCGATCAAATCCACTTTTCGGAAGAACTGGGCCCGAGTGGCGATTTTTCTCAGTATCCTCGGTCCCGGCATCATCACCGGGAGCGTCGATAATGACGCCGGCGGAATCACGACCTATTCCGTCGCTGGCGCCCTCTATGGCTACAATCTCATCTGGACTCTCATTCCCTCTTTCTTTGTTTTGATCGTCATTCAGGAAATGAATGCCCGAATGGGAATCGTGACGGGCAAAGGCCTGGCGGATCTGATTCGGGAGAACTTTGGTGTAAAAATCACTTTCTTAATTTTCATGGGACTCCTCATCGCCGATATCGGCAACACCACCACGGAATTTGCCGGCGTCGCCGGCAGCATGGCCATCTTCGGAATCAGTAAATACATCTCAGTCCCGATTTCCGCGCTGCTCGTCTGGTTACTCGTGGTCAAAAGCAATTATCAAATGGCTGAAAAAATCTTTCTGATCTTCAGCGTCTTCCTTCTCTCGTATGTATTTTCGGCGATCATGGCCAAACCCGACTGGGCCCAGATCGGCCAGGCCGTCATCCGGCCCGAAATCAAATTTGACGCTCCTTACGTGGAGATCGTCATCGGCATGATCGGCACGACCATTGCGCCCTGGATGCAGTTTTACATGCAATCGGCGGTGATCGAAAAAGGCCTCAGCATCGACAAGTACCGATATACCGTACTTGATGTCGTGATTGGCTGCATTGCAACGGTGGTAGTCGCGTTTTTTATCATTGTCGCCTGCGCGTCGACCCTGCATCCCCTCGGCATCCGGATCGAAGAAGCAGCCGATGCCGCCATTGCCCTCAAGCCTTTGGCCGGGGCTTTCTCTTCCCAGCTCTTTGCGTTCGGACTTTTCATTGCGTCGATCTTTTCGGCGACCATTCTGCCACTTGCAACCGCTTTTTACGTCTGTGAAGCCTTCGGATATGAAGCCGGAATCGATAAAACCTGGGAAGAGGCCCCACAATTCTACAAACTCTACACGACCATTCTGATTGTTTCAGTGGGCATCATTCTGATTCCGAACGCGCCGCTCATCAAGATCACGCTCTGGACGCAGATCATCAACGGAATCCTTTTGCCGGTCGTGCTCGTATCCATGATCTACCTCGTCAATAACAAGGAAATCATGGGCCAATACACGAACCGGAAAGGGACCAACCTCATCGGCTGGAGCACCGTCAGTGTCCTGGTCGTGCTTTCGTTCGTACTCCTGTTGTTTAAACTTTTTCCTGGCTTGAGTTTTTAGCAGTCCAGGTTGAAGAGAAAATCTCTCAAGCCAAAACCACTCGTGATCCAGCTCGTATTGTTGAAATACGCAGCGTGACCATCCCCGTAGCCACCAGCCCCGTCATGAGCCACCCATTTCACATGGTTGGTGGCAGAGCTCGTGTAGGTTCCACTCACCCGGATCCAGTACGTCCCTGGTTGCAGGGTCATTCCTCCAGTGAAAGTGAACTTATAAAAATTGTAATCAGTGCCAATCTGAGAAATCGCAAGTTCCCCTTCAGCATGGGTGCCCGCCAGAATACCACTCGGTTGATTCTGACCGGAAGGGTTCGTCTCAATCCGAAGATTCACCGTCTGAACCTCTGGGTCCGTGATAGTCCCGACTTTATACAAGGGAATCTCAACTCCCGTAATGATGGTTGGAGTCGCTATTTGGAAAGATTGGGCCAGAATCTGTGCGCCTGACCCAAACGATGGATCTCCAATGCCGATATCCGCTCCGATTGTCGGCGAACCGGCTTGAATCACATAGCAGGAGCCCGTACCCCCACGCCCCGCGCAGCCCGACAACCCCAGCCCAACCATTATGACCAAAAGGTTCATTTTGAAATTCATATTCGACAATACAGCATAGCGAGCCCGAGAAAACAAGCAGACCGGCAGCTTCTGACTGAGGGAACGCCTGACGGAACGCCCGACCCGTGCTAGGATGAGCTTAAAAGACATGCACAACACCTCTCATATCCTTCAGCAGCTCCCGCCCCTGATCAGAGATCTCGCGCTTATTCTGGCGGTTGCGGGAATAGTCACCCTGATTTTCCAAAAACTCCGGCAACCCGTCGTACTGGGCTATATCGTTGCCGGAACGCTCGTCGGACAATCACTTCTGCCTTATGCCCAAATAGTGGATCGCCCAAGCATTGCCACCTGGGCTCAGCTTGGGGTCATCTTCCTGATGTTCTCGCTCGGACTCGAGTTCAGCTTTCGCAAGCTTGCTCGCGTCGGTGTTTCAGCAGCACTGACTGCCATTATTGAAGTCTCAGTCATGAATCTTCTCGGATTTGGCGCAGGCCGGCTTCTGGGCTGGTCGACGATGGAATGCTTTTTCCTTGGCGCCATGATCTCCATTTCCTCCACCACTATTCTGGTCCGGGCCCTGGATGAGATGAATCTAAAGACCCGGCGCTTTGCCGAAATGATTTTCGCGATTCTGATCGTAGAGGACTTGATTGCCATCCTGATCCTGGTCGCTCTTTCGACATTTTCGTCGACCCAGGGCAGCCTGGCCAGCTTGGCCAGCTCGGCCAGCTCGGGAGGAGCCTCACTCTTGGTCGCTTTCGGAAAACTGATCCTCGTCATCGGTGCCTGGTTTGCCACCGGGTACTTCCTGGTTCCGAGATTTGTGAAGTACGTGGGGCGCGTCGGAACGAATGAAATGCTGACGATTGTTTCCGTCGCCCTCTGCCTGGGGCTCGTTGTTTTCTCGGGTTATTTTGAATATTCGGTCGCACTCGGAGCTTTCATCATGGGCTCTATTCTGGCAGAGAGCACCGAGTCCTTCCGGATCCAGGAGCGGATCGAGCCTCTTCGCGACCTCTTCGCCGCTGTCTTCTTCGTTTCAGTCGGGATGATGATCGACCCGGTGACCCTTTGGAATTACAAGGGAACCATTCTCGCGCTGACACTTCTGACGGTGGGTGGCAAAGTCATGGGTGCCACTCTGGGCGGGCTGCTCACGGGACAAACCCTGCGTACCGCCGTCCAAGTCGGCTTCGGGATCGCACAAATCGGTGAGTTCTCCTTCATCATTGCCGGACTGGCGCTCACGCTCAACGCGAGTGAGTTCATTTATCCGGTCGCAGTCGCCATTTCTGTCCTGACCACCTTCACAACGCCCTACATGATCCGAGTCTCCCATAAATTTGCAGTGAAACTCGAGAATCGCCTGCCCGTAGGGGTACGCACCGTCCTGGTTCAGTATGTGAACTGGGTCCAGGAGCGGGCTGCGGATACCGCCACCAAAAAAGTTTTTTACCGTCTGCTTTTCAAATGGGCGCTCAATGGTCTGCTGGTGACCGCTATGTTTTTCACCATCGGTGCCTTGAGCGGCGGAATACCCACGGGCGCATCAACCTACGAACTGGGCCGCGGCCTTGGAGCCTGGTTACTCGCCATGCTGGTATCCTCACCTTTTGTCTGGGCGATGCTGAACAGCTTCCAGACTTATCACTCCACACTGCCCCCAGGGGCGGTCCTGCTACTCATGCGTTTCCTGACGCTCATCTGGATTGGATTTCTGAGCCCCAGATTTCTGCCGCTGAAATATGTTTTTCTTCTGAGCGCCACTTTCACCTTAATGCTTTTCTTTTTCTTCCGCTCCCATCTGGAGCGCTCATATGAGTGGTTCGAAAAACGTTTTCTGGCGACTTTCGACACGATTCAGAAAACTCCGGCACCCCGGGATCTCATCCGTCATCTCGCGCCCTGGGATGCCCATCTTGTCCGCCTGAAGGTGCATCCGAACTCGACTTTTGTCCTGAAGACCATTGCGCAAGCCAATCTGCGCAGTCGCGCGGGGATCAATGTCGTTGTACTTCAGCGGGGGCTCAAATCCATTGTTGCCCCCAAACCAGACGAGTTGATCCTGCCCAAGGACGAACTGCTGGTCCTGGGAACCGATGAGCAGCTCGAGTCGGTACGTGCAGCGATTGAAAAACCACCCGGCCTCGCTAATCGGTTCTCAGCGACTCACCAATACGAGCAGACCCCCGTGCGTGTCACCGACGGAAGCCCTTTGATCGGCAAATCCATTCGTGAATCGGGAATTCGGGAGACTTTCGGAGCCATGGTCGTAGGACTGGAGCGGGCTGAAGCCCGGCTCATCAATCCCAATTCCGACATGAAAATCCAGCTGGGCGATACCTTGTGGCTGGTGGGAGAAAAAGACGAACTGGGCAAACTGTCGAACTGGATTTCGACCGTCAGTTAACGTATACCTGACGCACCCAAAAGCAAGGAGCAACTCATGTTCGGACTGATTCCCAAAGAAGAGAAATTTTTTGAGCTTTTTCACGAGATGACTCAGACCATTGTCGAAGGGGCCGTTCTTCTGAAAGAGATGATGGATGACTTCCACAATCCGGAAGAAAGCCGCCGCAAGATCAAGGACGTCGAGCATCGCGCTGATCACATCACTCACGAGGTGATTGATAAACTGAACAAGAGCTTCGTGACTCCCTTCGACCGGGAGGATATTTATGCGCTCTCCTCGAAACTCGATGACATGATCGATTTCATTGATGCCGCCGCGGTTCGCGTCGTCATGTATAACGTGGAGAAACCCACACCCGCCGCCAAGGAACTCGCTTTCCTGATCCTTAAGGGCGCCCACGCAATCGACAAGGCCGTCAAGGCGCTCGGCTCCGGCGAAGCGAATATTTCGCAGTACTGGGTTGAAGCCAATGAGCTCGAGAACGAAGCCGACCGCGTCTGCCGGGACGCCATCAGCAGGCTCTTTGACGAGGAGAAAGATCCGATCCAGCTCATCAAATGGAAAGAAATTTACGAAACCCTCGAGCGCGCCACTGACAAGGTGGAAGATGCGGCAAATATTATCGAAAGCGTCGTGGTGAAGAATGCCTGATCACGCGCTGCTGCTGCTCGTCCTTGTCGTCGCGGTAGCCCTGATTTTCGATTATGTGAACGGCTTTCATGATACAGCCAACGCGATTGCGACCTGTGTGTCCACGCGGGCCATGTCGATCAAATGGGCGATCATCATGGCAGCAGGCCTCAATTTCTTGGGAGCCGTGATCTCCACCAAAGTTGCAGCAACAATCGGCAAGGGCATTGTCGATCCGGCTTCCGTCACGCAGATGGTGATTCTGGCCGGGGTTGTCGGCGCGATTATCTGGAATCTGATCACCTGGTACTACGGTCTACCGTCTTCCTCTTCGCATGCGATCATTGGCGGAATCATGGGTTCTTCAATTGCTCATGCCGGCGTTTCAGTCCTTCATTGGGAGGGACTCAAGAAGATCGTGCTCGCTCTGATTCTTTCGCCCATTCTTGGCATTGTGATCGGTTTCATTTTCATGATCGCGATGTTCTGGAGTTTTCGCAAATCTCATCCCGCGCTCCTCAATAAACGGTTTCGCAAGCTGCAAATTGTTTCAGCCGCCGTCATGGCCTTTTCACACGGTACGGCCGATGCGCAGAAATCCATGGGTATCATCGTCATGGCCCTGATGAGCTACGGCGCGCTCCAGGAGTTCTCCGTTCCGACCTGGGTCAAGCTTTCCTGCGCAACCATGATGGCCCTGGGTACGGCAGCCGGTGGCTGGCGCATCATCAAAACCGTAGGCAGGGATTTCGTGAAGCTGCAGCCGGTGCATGGATTCTGCGTCGAAACGGCATCCGCTGCCGTTATCTTGGGGGCGTCTGCCATGGGAATGCCGACCAGCACCACGCACGTTATCACTTCCTCGATCTTGGGTGTGGGGCTTTCAAAGCGGCTGAGTGCCGTGAACTGGGGCATTGCCCAACGGATCATCTGGGCCTGGATCCTGACCATCCCGGCGTCTTTAACCGTCGCTTTCGTCACCTACATGGTCCTGAGCCCGTTTTTGGGCAAGTAAACTGCTTCGTCTTTCACGCAACCGCATCGTGACGTCTGCCTACGACCTCTCGACGGTACCTTCCCAGAAGCGAGCCTTCAGCAACGATGTGATTTGAAATCTGCTCGAGCAGTTCCCCTTTTGTCGCGCCCGGCGGCAGCGCGATTTCAGCATCCAGTGCGTAAAGTCTGAAATAATACCGGTGAAAGCCGTGGCTCTTCGGAGGCAGGGGGCCCTGATAGCCAATCAGGCCTGAGCTGTTTTTGCCCTGGCGGAGCCTGACGGGGTATTCGATTTCCGGTTGAGTGGGAATTCCTTCCGGAATCTGAGATGTGTTCGCGGAAATTCCGTAAACCACCCAGTGAACCCAGGGTTGCTGCGCCGGTGCATCCGGATCTTCGCAGATCAGCGCGAATTCCTGAGTCCCGGCGGGAATCCCAGACCAGACCAGTGACGGGTTTCGATCGGCGCCATCCCCGGTGTAATCCCGGGGTATGGTCTGGCCGCTTTCGAAAGAACGCGATTGCAATTCCAGCCTACCCACCTGCCTGCGCGAACGTTCTTCACCGGGCTTCGGAATCGCGGGTTGCTCCGGTGGCTGCTCAAAGAGATCCTGCAGATCAGCGGGAAGTTCTGCCTTCAGATGCTCCGTCAGATGTGGCCCCATGACTTCGGCCAGCGCGAGGTAAAACTTCCGCAAGACAGACCACGCGTGAGCCTCCGTAAAATGGAACCGGAAGATCATTTCATCCAGTATCGCATGTGCGGTGATATCGCGGTCCGGTCCGGCCGGAAGTTCAAACAAAGCCTCCTGCAACTGTTTGGGCAGCTGTGCCGTGAAATGGCTCGCGGCCGAGTAACTGATTCTCCGGAAGAGTGCTCCCAACAGAAAATACGATAGCTCTGGCATGAGATCCGGCGTGATGTCCGCAAGATCGCCGACCCGTCGATAAAAATTCCTGAGCGTCTGTTGGACATGAGCTTCCGAGCGCGCCCGCCAGAGTCCGGCAATGCGCCGCCTGACTTTACCCCGGACGATCCGGGTCAGCCGCTGGATCGAAACCGCTCCCCCCGCAATGAGATCGTCCAGTGTCACCAGCCCCCAGCGCGGGCCAGCTATTCCTGGTTGAAGCCGGATCCGGACCGGGATTCTGCGAATTCCATGGGCTTCCATCAACTGCAGAATATCGTCCAGTGAAGAGTCTTCATCAGCGGTAATAGGATCAGCAGTCATGATCTTGGAAACGGGCTCATCGGTGGAATCGGAATTCGCGACCAGTCGGATGGTGAAATCCCGGTCCGTGAGCAAACCTGCAAGATGGCCCTCAGCTCCGGCGACCAGCACTGTCGAGGCGTGATGATCCCGCATCGCACGGGCCGCCTCCTGGGTCGAGTCGTCTTCGTGCAGCACGATTATTTTTTTCTGAATGTAAGAATTGAGCGAAGCCATAATAGCGCACCCCTCCAACTTTCTGATGGATGCGAAATACGGGCCCGGCGCGAGACCGACGGGGCACAGCTATTGCTCGTCTCTTGGTCGTGAGATTTTACAAATGAAATTCAAGAACAGGACTGAAGCTGCAACCCTCCTGGCCCGTGAACTGAAACAATACCGAAGTAAATCGGCTTCCCGACGGCCGCTCGTTTTAGCAATCCCACGAGGTTCGGTCACCATGGCGCGCATTGTAGCCGAGCAGCTGGATGCCGACCTCGATATCCTGCTGGTTCACAAGCTGGGTGCTCCCGGAAATCCGGAATACGCAATTGGGGCAGTTGCTGAAACCGGCGCGGTTCTGCGTTCGGAGGCGGTTTCAGCATTGGGCATCAGCGAAGATTACATCGAGCAGGAAATCAGGGCACAGCTGCAAGTACTTCAGGAAAGGCGCAAGCGGTATTCAGCCAGTCGACCGCGAACGGCTTTAACGGGACGGACGGTCATCATAGTCGACGACGGACTTGCGACGGGTTACACGATGCTTGCGGCAGCACGCACGATTCGAGCAGAAAAGCCCGGCCAATTGATCATTGCCTCCCCTGTCGCCTCCCCTTCTGCAGCCGAGCTGCTTTCTGCGGAATGCGACGAAGCGATCTATCTGCATGTCCCGGAAGATCTTTATGCGATCAGCCAGTTTTACGAAGAATTCCCCCAGGTTTCCGACAAAGAGGTCGAAGATATGCTTCGCCCCCCGATGCCCTTCACGCAGAGCGTGGTACGTGAATTGGTCATTGTGGACGGTCATGCACGAATGGCCGGTGAACTTGTTTTACCCGCACGCCCCAGAGGGCTTGTGATTTTCGCGCATGGGAGTGGCAGCAGCCGTTTTAGCCCCCGGAATATTCATGTTGCCGCGCGCCTTCAGGCCCAGGGTTTGGGAACTTTCCTCTTTGACCTGCTTTCCGAATACGAGGCAAGCTCACGCTCTCCGGTCTTTGACATCGAACTTCTGAGTCAACGCCTGATTCTGGCAACCCGCACAATTGAGCAGGAACTGAAACGCGAACCCGGTGATGGCCGGGGAATCGCCATAGGGTATTTTGGGGCAAGCACCGGTGCGGCTGCCGCGCTTTATGCTGCTGCTGAGCTTGGAGAAACCATCAGCGCCGTGGTCTCGCGCGGCGGGCGTCCCGATCTGGCGCTGGACCGGCTATCCTCGGTGAAAGCCCCCACCCTGCTTCTGGTGGGAAATCTCGACAAGCAGGTTCTGGAACTGAATCGCCATGCCCTCCTGCAGCTACGTAAAGGACAGCTCACGGTCATCGAGGGAGCCACCCATTTATTCGAGGAACCGGGGACGCTTGATTCAGTTGCCGACTACGCGATCACCTGGTTCAAACATCATTTTGTTTCCGATTGGAGGATCTCTCATGAAGAGTTCGGCAAAAAATCCCGTGGCAAGAAAGTCGCGTAAAATCGTCTGGGCTCTGGATGCTTTCGAAAGAGCAGGTGCCCTGCAGCGCAATGCAATCCGGACCCTGCAGCTCATGTCCAAAAGCTTCAGCTTGGAAATTCTGCCGGTTTTTATTCTCCAGGAGCAACTCGCCGGTCCCTCCCTGGAGTTCTCACCCGTATGGATCGGACATTATCGCTCAGCAGCCGAACAAGGACTCCGCCGGATTCTGCAAAACGTTAAAATTCCAGGACTACTGCCCCCCCGGATCCTTCCGCATACCTCCACCTCGACTACGGCCGGAGCCACCAGTCTGATCCAGTTCGCACTCAAACAGAAAGCCGAACTGATCCTGACCAATACCCATAGCAAAAGCGGCCTGAAACGTATGTTCCTGGGAAGCTTTGCCGAAAGTCTTTTACTCCGCTCTCCGATTCCGGTTCTGACTGTTGGACCTCATTATCGGTCAGTTCCGGACTTCCGCCGGATTCTTTTTCCAACCGAATTCGGGACTGAGTCTTTCCAGGTATTCAAGCGCCTGGTTGCCGAGGCCGCCCAACTCAAATCCGAGGTGATTTTACTTCATGTTATCCCCTATCCGGTTCGCCCCTACTTGTCGGCCAATGTGATCTTCCCCAGTTCGTATTGGAACATGCTGCAGGATTACCTCCGAAATGAACGCGAGCGGACCGAGAGCACCTCGCAAACCTGGTCTGAATTTGCGAAAAGATACGGTGTAAAAATCACCACAATTGTGGACGAGCAACCTGGCAGCCTTTGGGAAGCCGTCCTGCGAGCTGCGGACGAAAACAAAGTTGGGCTGATTGCGATGGAAGCCGAAAGCGGTCCGGTATCGGCAACCCTTGCTGGCAGTGCCGTCCGGCAGACGGTCCGTCATGCACCCTGCCCTGTCTGGATCATCGGTTCACGCTATGCGCAGGCCCATTTGAAAGCCTTCGCAGGGGGCGGCCGCAAAGCTGCCTAGAGCTGAACAAGTACCGCGTAAGTACATAAAAAAGGTTATGAAAAACTGACCAGCCGGGTTAAAACTCCCAAAAGTTATTTATTTTTGGGGGCCCCATGGCGAACGGCACTTTAGTATTGAACGTACCCAGTCAGAGAACATTCTTGGGGCATCCCATCGGGCTCTTTGTACTGTTCTTCACCGAAATGTGGGAGCGCTTCTCGTATTACGGCATGCGCGGCCTGCTGAAGCTCTACATGGTGAATTACCTTTTCGTCGCTTCCCGCCAGATTCTCCAAGGAGGAGCGGAACGCGGTGAGGGAAATCCCGCCCTGGTTCTCGGTTGGGCGACGATTCGCAATCTGATCAGCTCCGATCCCAATACGGTACCAGGGGCTTACGCTTCGGTTATTTATGGCTGGTACACAGGTCTGGTCTATTTGACTCCGCTTCTGGGGGGGTTCCTCGCGGACCGTTACTGGGGTCAGCGCAAAACCGTCTTTATCGGTGGAGCTCTGATGGCCATCGGCCATTTCACGATGGCTTTCGAAAACTGGTTTTTCGTGGCACTTTTCTTCCTGATCATCGGCAACGGGGCTTTCAAACCCAATATCTCTACTCAGGTCGGAAACCTTTACGCCGCCGATGACCCGCGCCGTGATGGTGCCTTCACTATTTTTTACATGGGTATCAATCTCGGAGCGTTCATCTGCAATCTCGTCTGCGGAACACTTGCCGCCACAATGGGATGGCACTGGGGCTTCGGCGCAGCGGGTGTTGGAATGTGCCTGGGGCTTGTGATCTATGCCTTGGGCCAGAAATACCTCGCCAAGGACAACCTGTCGGTGACCAAAGCCGTACCGAAGGAAGAACAAAAAAAATCCCTCGATGAAGGCGAAAAGAAACGCATCTGGGCTCTGGTCGCGCTCTGTTGCCTGAACGTCGTTTTCTGGGCCGTCTACGAACAGCAAGGAAATACGATGCAGACATGGGCGGACGAGAAAACCGTCTGGCCGGTCGTGCTGGGTTTCCAGATTCCGTCCACCTGGTTCCAGTCCTTCAATCCACTTTTCATTTTCATGCTCGCGCCGCTTTTTGACATGTTCTGGATGTGGCAGGCGAAGAGAAAGAAAGAACCCTCGAGTGTCTCCAAAATGGCAATCGGCGCACTGATTCTGGGCTTGTCTTTCATCGTCATGGTCATCGGTGCCAAGCAAGTGGGCATGGACAAGGGAAGCTGGTTCTGGCCGGTCTTCTGTACACTTCTTCTCACCGTGGGCGAACTCTACCTCTCCCCGATCGGTCTATCGCTCGTCACGAAGGTTTCTCCCGCACGCATCGTCTCTCTCATGATGGGAATGTGGTTCCTCTCCAGTTTCTTCGGCAATATTCTATCAGGATACATTGGGCTGCTCTACGAACAGAAGCTTGTCACCGCTGAAGGGTTCTTCTGGATCCTGACCGCTCTGGGCGTGACCACAGCTCTTGCCATGTGGGCTTTTTCGAAACCACTGAAGCGCGCAATGGGAACGCATTCCGCTTAGCTGAGCATGGGTAATACTACGGAGCAAAATGCTGCCGGTTTTTTCCGGCTGGAGCACGATTTTTTAGGCGAAAGGCCGATTCCTGCCGATGCCTATTACGGCGTGCAGACGCTGCGGGCAAAAGAGAACTTCGATATTACGGGAGTTCCGATTTCGCATGCTCCGGAAATGATCAGGGCGCTGGCTTACGTGAAAAAAGCCGCGGCGCTGGCGAACCTGGAATTAAATATCATTCCTGAGAACGTCGGCAAAGCGATTGCGCAGGCCTGTGATGAAATTCTGGCGGGCAAGCTCCACGATCACTTCATTGTGGATATGATCCAGGGGGGCGCCGGTACCTCGACCAATATGAATGCCAACGAAGTCATTGCCAACCGGGCCAATGAACTATTGGGTTCTGCCAAAGGCCTGTACGCCCCTGTTCATCCGAACAACCACGTGAACTGCTCCCAATCCACCAATGACGCCTATCCCACGGCATTCCGTCTGGCACTCAACCCCCTGCTTTCCGACCTGACTGAAAAAATGGTAATTCTCCAGAGCGCCTTTCAAAAGAAAGCGGAAGAATTCAGTGACGTCGTGAAAATGGGCCGGACCCAGTTGCAGGATGCCGTCCCGATGACCCTCGGTCAGGAATTCGGAGCTTACGCCACCACCATCGGGGAAGACGTCCAGCGCGTACGGGAAGCCCGATCCCTGGTGCTCGAAATCAACATGGGCGCCACGGCAATCGGCACCGGTATCAACGCACCTCCCGAGTATACAAGACAGGTCACGGAACATTTGCGCAAGCTCACGGGAATCCCCGTAATCACTTCACCAAACCTCATCGAAGCGACTTGGGACACGGGTGCCTACGTTCAGATCTCGGGCATTCTCAAGCGGGTCGCCACAAAATTATCCAAAATATGTAATGACCTTCGCCTGCTTTCTTCGGGCCCCCGCTGTGGCCTGAACGAAATTAATCTTCCGAAAATGCAACCGGGTTCCTCGATCATGCCCGGCAAAGTGAACCCGGTAATTCCGGAAGTCGTCAATCAGGTCGCCTTCCAGGTTATCGGCAACGACCTGACCATCACGTTTGCAGCCGAACATGGGCAGCTCGAGCTCAATGTCATGGAGCCGGTGATTGCCTACAATCTTTTCCAATCCATTGAAATTCTCAAACGCGCCTGCCAGGTTCTAGCCTCCAAGTGCGTAGATGGAATCACGGCCAACCGGGAACATTGCCGGAGTCTGGTCGAAAACAGTGTGGGGATCGTGACCGCGCTGGTGCCGGCCTTGGGTTATGAAACCTCCGCCGCGATCGCGAAAGAAGCCCTCAGCTGCGGCCGCTCGATCAAGGAACTCGTTCTTGACAAAAAACTACTTACTCCCGAAAAACTGGATGAGCTGCTCTCCATCGAGAATATGGTGCAGCCCCGTTTTGTACGCTAGATTATCAGAGACTGGAGACACATCGTGAGCACGACGACTTTTATTGAAACCTATTTGAGACATGAAGCCGAGCGCAAAGCGCAGGGAATTCCTCCTCGCGCCCTGGACCCGGCGCAGACTAAAGACGTCTGCGATCTCCTCCTCACCCCCCCTGCGGGCCAGGAGCAGTTTCTGCTGCAGCTTCTCAAAGATCGCGTATCGCCGGGAGTGGATCCTGCAGCGGAAGTGAAAGCGGTCTTTCTGGCCAAGATCTCTCAAGGCGAGCTCAAATCGCCTTGGGTCAGCAAGACCGATGCGATCCGGATTCTGGGCACGATGCTCGGCGGGTATAACGTTCACCCTCTCATTACGGCGCTGAAAAATGCTGAGCTTGCCGCCGAAGCAGGTCTTGCACTCTCGCATACGATTCTCGTCTATGACGCTTTCGATGAAGTTGCCGCACTGGCCAAGACCAACGCTGTAGCAAAATCTGTCATGCAAGCCTGGGCCGATGCAGTCTGGTTTACGTCCAAACCGGGCATTCCCGAACAGCTCACGTTGAAGGTCTTTAAAGTCGATGGCGAAATCAATACTGACGATTTCTCGCCAGCAGGCGATGCCTGGAGCCGGCCGGATATCCCGCTGCATGCCCTCGCGATGGGCAAAACCAAATTCCCCACCGGACTTGCAACGATTTCCAAATATCGCGCCGAAGGCCATGCCGTTGCTTTTGTGGGTGATGTCGTGGGCACCGGCTCTTCCCGCAAGTCCGCGATCAACAGTGTACTCTGGGCCATTGGCCAGGATATCGCGTGCATCCCCAACAAACGCCGCAATGGCGTCATCATTGGAAACGTGATTGCTCCGATCTTTTTCAATACGGCCCAGGACTCGGGTGCTCTTCCCATCAAAGCTGATGTCACGAAAATCAAAACCGGCGATACCCTGATTGTCAATACCGTCAAAGGTGAAATCACCAATTCCGCAGGCGAAGTGCTTTCGAAATTCACCCTTTCACCGAACACCCTGACCGATGAATTCCGCGCCGGCGGTCGCATCAACCTGATCATAGGTCGCGCCCTGACGGACCGGGCCCGCGCAGCCTTAGGCCTCAATCCCACTGAATTATTCACTCAACCCATCAATCCCAGGCCCAAGCCTGGACAGGGCTATTCGCTCGCCCAGAAAATGGTCGGGAAAGCCTGTGGTTTAACCGGTGGCGTGCTTCCCGGAATGGCTTGTGAACCCCGGATGACCACCGTCGGCTCCCAGGACACCACCGGTCCGATGACGGCAGATGAACTCAAAGAACTCGCCTGTCTTAAATTCCAGGCTCCACTCTTCATGCAATCCTTCTGTCACACCGCCGCTTACCCCAAAGCTGCAGATGTGGCGATGCACAAGAGCCTCCCCACTTTCATGCACGAAAGAGCCGGTGTGGCGCTGAAGCCCGGCGATGGCGTCGTTCACTCCTGGCTAAACAGGCTACTGGTGCCTGATACGGTCGGCACGGGCGGTGATTCTCATACCCGTTTCCCGATCGGCATCTCGTTCCCTGCGGGATCAGGCCTGGTCGCATTTGCGGGAGCCCTGGGCTTCATGCCTCTGGATATGCCCGAATCCGTTCTCGTGCGTTTCAAAGGGAAACTCAATCCCGGCATCACCCTTCGCGATGTCGTGAATGCCATTCCTTATTGGGCGATCCAGCAAGGGCTACTCACCGTTCCGAAGAAGAACAAGAAGAACGTTTTCAATGGCCGCATTCTGGAAATGGAAGGTCTTCCGGAGCTTTCTGTCGAGCAGGCTTTTGAGCTGACCGATGCCGCAGCCGAAAGAAGCGCTGCCGCCGCCTGCATCAAATTGTCCGAAAGAACGGTTGCAGAGTACCTGCGCTCCAATGCCGCTTTGATGAAACAGATGATCAAGGAAGGTTATCGCGACGCAGGCACTTTGCAGAAACGAATTGAAGCCGTGAATGCCTGGCTTGCCAACCCCGACCTTCTTTCGGCGGATCCCAATGCCGAGTATGCAGCCGTGATCGAAATCGATCTGGCAGAACTCACCCAACCCCTTCTGGCCTGCCCGAATGATCCCGATGATGTCAGATTGCTTTCGGAAGTAACGGGCACTCCAGTGACCGATGTATTTCTGGGTTCCTGCATGACCAATATCGGCCACTTTCGTTCGGCGGGCACTATCTGGAAAGGCCAGAAATTCAACGCCGCGGTTCGGACCTGGATCTGTCCCCCGACCCGCATGGACCAGGAGCAACTGAAGGACGAAGCAATGTTCTCGGTCTTCAGTTCAATCGGCGCGCGAATCGAAGTGGCTGGTTGTTCGCTTTGCATGGGAAACCAGGCCCGCGTTCCGGACGGGGCAACAGTTTACTCCACCTCGACGCGTAATTTTGACGACCGAATGGGGAACGGGGCCAAGGTATTCCTGGGCTCTGCGGAACTCGGAGCCATAGTTGCCTTACTGGGCAGGATTCCGACCCAAGAGGAATACTTTGCGATTTATCGCGAAAAAATCCAGTCCAACGAAGCAAATATTTACAAGTACCTGCAATTTGATCAGATGCCGGGTTATCGCGGAAATTAAGTCAGCGGTTAAAAAGTCAAACAAAGTAGCATCCCGGCAGCCACTCCCCCAAGGTCAATGTCGCCCTTGATGGAGGCAGTCATTCCAGCCAATGCGGCCCCACCCAAGACCTTGCGCTGGTACGATAGATTGAACTCGAGCCCCAAAGAGGAGTAGAAAGGGATCATGAGGGTGAATCTCGGAATTTCCCAACTAAGGCCGAAGACTATGGGATTCTCCGTTATAGAGCCGACGCTTTCTGCGGAAACGGAGTAAAGAAAAGGCGCCAGTCCCGCGCCCAAGGCGGCGGTCAGATACTTTCGTTTGAGCACGACATACTGGGCACCGGCTCCTACTGAATATCCAGTTCCCTTGATCATCGTGGATGAAAAGGGAGTGTGATTAAAGCTCTCCATTCCCATCAGGAAATAACCAAGAAGATTACCCGATGTAGACAGGGGCACTTGGAGCTTCGCTTCATACTTTGAAATGGTAATCGTGTCTTCCGGAGCCCCCATCGTGATCAGGGCAGTTCTCGGAACAGCGGCAGTCCATTCAAGTCCCAAACTCATCCAGTAAGGGGTCGCCCCCGAATAGGCGGTTTCCTCACGCGAGATCGCATTTTTTTTAAGATGTTGATTCGTTCTTTGCGCCAAAGCCTGCGGCGCACTGGCGCCAGCTACATTGCTGGCGAGGGCATAACCAGAACGGGTCCCTTTCAGATCCCGTGAAAAAAAAATTCTGACCCACTGCGGATTATTTGTGAATTCATAGGCAACACCTGCTCCCGCCGGGTAGGTCCCCAGGAGTTCCGACGAAGTGCTTTGGGACCGATAAATGGGTGTTTTCGCCTGAGTCGTGCTTCTTTGTGCCTGCGCGAAACTCTCCGGAATTCCGATGGTCAGGGCCAGCACAATGGCGCCAATCGCAAAAGAAGGTTTATTCATACCATCAATAATAAGCGCCCCGGATGATAAAGCAAACGTCATTAACGTTCGTAAATGCGCCAGCGCCGATAAAGGGGGCAACCCAGATCACGCCAGGGTTTGTTCATTGCTTCATTATCCTCCAGAATCCAGGAAGCTTCCCCGGCTAGGACTCCCCGCTTTTTGGCACGAAGGAAGGATTCATAAGTGAACAATGCGAAGATCCCGCTGCCACGGAACTCGGGTTTCACACCCAAGGTCAGGATACGGACCGTCTTCAACATTTTTTTACCGAGCAGAAGTTTGAGAAATCCCGTCGGAAAAAGTTTGCCGTTCGGAATGCGTTTGAAAATATGATTGTAGTCAGGGAGGGCCAGCATAAAGCCCGCTGGTTTACCGTGCTTCTCGGCGATGAACGCAAACTCTGGGTCCAGGACCATTTTCATGTCTTTCGCCATATGCACGAATTCATCGCGCGTCATTGGGAAGAACCCCCAGTTCTTCTCCCAGGCTGAGTTGTAAATCTCGAAACAGGATTCCACTTCCCGATCGAAATTCTTCAAATCAAAATCGCGAAAGGTGATGCTCGACTGCCTCTTTACTCGTTCGGCATAAGCCACCACCTTCGAGGGAAGCGCATCGATCTTGCCCGTAGGAACCAGATAGGCCACCGTATCTTTGACTCCTTTGAATCCCGCTTTTTCGTGGAGTTCGACGTAGTATTTGGGATTCCAGGTCGTCATGATCGTGGGGTGCTGTCTCTGCCCTTTGACGAGCAAACCACATTCGTGATTGGTCGAAGGATTCATCGGGCCGCGCATGCTCTCAACTCCGCGTGCCTTCAGCCAGTCTGCAGCCGCAGCGAAGAGGGCATCGGCAACTTCCTGGTCATCGATGCATTCAAAAAATCCGTAAAAACCGATATTTTCGTTATTGAACTCCATGTGAGCCCGGTTTTCGATTGCCGCAATCCGCCCGACGGCCCTGTTCCCTCGCATTGCCAGGAAGAGTTGGATCGAGGCGCGCTTGTAAAAAGGATTCTTCTCCGTATCGAGATTATCCTGAACAGAAAGGCGCAGAGGAGGAACCCAGGTGGGGTGCTCTTTCTTGTTATAGATCTGCCAGGGGACATCGATGAAACGATCTGTTCCGCTTTTGTCCGAAACCGCAAGAATCTCCAACGCCATGGAATTCGCCATATGTGACAAGCTAGAAAAGATGGCCCGCGCCGTCAAGCAATTCTAAAGCTTCTCAAATACGGTCGCAATTCCCTGTCCCATTCCAATACACATCGTGGCAACGCCCAAGCGGGAATTGCGGGCTTTCATCAGATGCAGAAGAGTGGCTGAAATTCTGGCCCCGGAACACCCGAGCGGATGACCGAGTGCGATTGCCCCGCCGTTCAGATTGACCTTGGCTTCCATCTGTTCCAGAAGCCCCAAGTCCTTGATCACCGGAAGTGACTGGGCAGCAAAAGCTTCGTTCAGTTCGAAAAGATCAATGTCCTTGATATCAACATTCGCACGTTTCAGAGCCTTTTTGACCGCAGGCACTGGCCCGTACCCCATGATCGAAGGGTCCACGCCGGCAGTTGCCATGCCCAGGACTCGCGCCATGGGAGTGAGTCCGAGAGCTTTGGCCCGATCTGCAGACATGACGAGCAGAGCGGAAGCTCCGTCTGAAATCGCCGATGAATTCCCAGCCGTCACCATTCCGGATTTGGGATTGAACGCGGGCTTCAGCTTGGAGAGGGTCTCGAGATTCGTATCACCCCGGATCACTTCATCGAAATCATAAGTCCGGAGATTTCCGTTTTCGTCATGGCCTTCGGTCGTGACGATTTCGCCTTTGAAGCGCCCTTCTGTCATAGCGGCATAGGCCTTCTGGTGTGAACGCAGCGCAAACTGGTCCTGGGAAGCGCGATCAATTTTATGCATGGTCGCCAGATATTCCGCAGTGAGCCCCATCATTCCGGAGGCTTTGGCGAAATACTTCGAGGCATGCGGATTCGGATCCAGACCGTGCATCATCGGAACGTGGCCCATGTGCTCGACACCGCCGACGACAAAAACTTCACCATTGCCCGTCTGGATGGCCATGGTCGCGGCATGAAGCGCCTGCATGGAAGAACCGCAAAGCCGGTTCACGGTTTGCGCACTCGCGGTATGTGGAATGGGCGTCATCAGGGAAGCAAAACGCCCGATATTGTAAGCCTGCTCCAGCGTCTGCTGCACGCAGCCCCAGATCACATCTTCCACTTCCTTCGGATCGGCTTTGGGATTCCTTTTAAAAAGCGCCCGAATCAAATGCGCGGAAAGATCCTCTGCCCGCATATTCCGGAACACGCCGCCTTTGGAGCGACCCATTGGAGTCCTGACTGCATCTATAACGACGACGTCTTTCATTTTCCGTTCTCCGTTCAGTAAAAGGTTTTTCCGGCAGCGGCCATCTGCTTCATCTGCGCCGTGGGTTCGTACAACTTGCCCAACGAGCTGTATTTGGCAGCCGTATCACAAAAGCCCCTCAAGCCGCCTGCGAACGCGTCGGTGTAGCGCATCGCCCCGCCTCGGAACGGAGGGAAGCCCAGACCGAAGATCAGGCCCATGTCGACTTCAGCCGGAGTCGGGACGATTTTGTCCTCGAGACAGCGCGAGCACTCGATAATCATCGGCAGCATCATGCGGTCAATGATCTCCTGATCTGTGATCGTCGCATTGAGGTTGCCCGTAATCACCGGTTTCAGAAGGGCCGCGACATCCGGATCGGCTTCCTTCTTGGGCTTGCCTCTCTTGTCGATCGTGTATTTGTAGAAGCCTTTTTCGTTTTTCTGGCCATAACGCCTGTTCTCGTACATCACGTCCATGGCCGTTTTGTAGGTCTGCTTCATGCGATCCGGGAACCCTTCGGCCATGACCGCATTCGCATGATGACCAGTATCAATACCCACGACATCCAGCAGATAAGCCGGACCCATCGGCCAACCAAATTTTTCCATCACTTTGTCGACACGCTGGAAATCCACTCCATCGTGGACCAGCGCAAGGAATCCCGAGAAGTACGGGAAAAGCACTCGATTCACGAGAAACCCCGGGCAATCGTTCACCACGATCGGTGTCTTGCCCATGGCCAGAGCGTAATTCACGGTGGTCGCGACCGCTTTCTCACTCGACTTCGCGCCCCGGATCACTTCCACCAGCGGCATCCGGTGAACCGGATTGAAAAAATGCATCCCGCAGAAGTTTTCAGGATTCTTCATCGCCTCAGCCAGTCGCGTGATGGAAATCGTCGACGTATTACTCGCGATCACCGCCCCGGGTTTGCAGGCGGCCTCCACTTCCGTGATCACGGATTTTTTGATCTTCTCGTTTTCGACAACGGCCTCGACCACCAGATCCACAGCTTTGAAATCGCCGTACGAGAGGGTGGCCGAAATCTTGTTCAACGTTGAAGCCATCTGCAAGGAAGTGATCTTCTTTTTCTCAACCTGCTTGTCGAGAAGCTTGGTGGCTTCGGTCAGCCCGATTTCCAGAGCTTTGGGCGCAATGTCTTTCATCAGGATGGGAGTGCCCTTCGAGGCAGACTGGTAAGCGACACCGCCGCCCATGATACCAGCCCCCAGGACGGCGGCCATTTTGACAGGATCGCCGTTTTTGGAGAGTTTTTTATTCACCTTCTTGAGGTACTGGTCGGCGAGAAAAAGGCTGACGAGCGAATGCGCAACCGGAGTTTTGGCAATTCGCGCAAAGGTCTCGGCCTCGATTGCAAGCGCCTCATCACGTTTTTTACCGGCCCCCTTCTGCATGACTTCAATTGCCGCGATCGGTGCGGGATAATTCGGTCCGGCAGCGGCAGCGACGAAAGCTTTTGATCCTTCGAAAACCATTCCGGCTTCCACCGGGTTGAGCCGAAGCGGTGATAATTTTTCCTCGCGACGGGCTTTCCAGTCCATTTCACCGGCGACGGCGCGCTTCAAAAGGTCCAAAGCCATGTCACGCACTTTATCCGGAGCGACAACTGCATCGACCGCTCCGATCTTCAGAGCCGCTTCGGCGCTCCACTGTTCGCCACCACAAATCCATTCAATCGCACTATCAGCGCCGCAAATTCTGGAGAGCCTGACGGTTCCACCCCAGCCCGGGAAAATCCCGAGCTTCACTTCCGGAAGGCCGACTTTTGCCGCAGAAGAAGCCACGCGATAACTCGCGGCCAGGGCTACCTCAAATCCACCACCAAGTGCGATTCCGTTGATGGCTGCCACCACCGGGCAATCGAGATCTTCCAGATCCGAAAAAGTCTGATCGACATCTTTGAGCCAGGTGGCTAGCTCGGCTTCGGATTTTTTAAAATGGTCGAGAAATTCCATCACATCGGCGCCGACGATAAATACTTCTTTGCCGCTCGTCAGCAGCACGCCTTTGAGGGATTTATCCGCCTTCAACGCGGTGACTGCCTCTCTCAATTCCCTGAGAGTCTCGGCATTGAATTTGTTTACGGAATCGTTTCTGAGATCGAATTTGAGCTCGACAATACCACCTTCGAGCACTGAGCATTGAATAGCCTGGCCATCGTATTTCATGTCGAATCACCCCTGGTTTGTGTTCTTAAAAGTTAAACGAACTTTCAGGGCAAAGCGACAGCGATTATTTAACGCTCAGCAGCATTCTTAATGTCGTCGAGCACTTGAGTAGCATGCTTTTCAGGATCCACCTTGTCATAGACGCAGACGAGCCGGCCGTTCGGGCTAATGAGAAGGCTTTGACGTTTATGCACGCCAATCAAAGGAACTGAAGCAATACCAAGAGCTCGCGCGACCTCCCCTTTTTCATCGACCAGCAGATCAAACGGGAGGTGATATTTGGTTCGAAAGGCCTGATGGCTCATCTCATCCTGCCGGGAGATTCCGAGAATCACTGCACCGAGCCGTTGAAATTTTGAGTACTCGTCGCGGAATTCACAGGCTTCCCGGGTACAGCCTGGGGTGTCATCCTTGGGGTAAAAGTAGATTAAAACGGGTTTGCCCCGGAAGTCCGAAAGCCGCACGGTCTTGCCGTCCTGGTTTCTGGCTTCAAAATCTGGCACTGGGTCTCCGATCGAAATTTTTTGATCCATGAACGTGTTTTGCCTCCTTTTTGCTAACTAGAACTCAAAAGAACCTTATGCAAGTCCATGCCGAGCAGCCAACCATAGGAGTATCATTATGTCAGAATTATCGAATTGCCGGGTGGCAATTTTAGCCAGCGACGGCTTCGAAGAATCTGAACTGACAGAACCGTTGCGCGCGCTGCGCGGAGCCGGCGCCCGGGTCGAGATCATCAGTGCGAACGAAAAAGGAGATACGATCCAGGGCTTCCGTCACCATGACAAAAGCATCCGGCTCGAGCGGGACAGGTCTCTCCCGGATTCCGATCCCGCCGATTATGACGCCTTGATGTTGCCCGGTGGGGCATTGAACGCGGACTCCTTAAGAGCCAATCCGGAAGTCCTGAAGTTCGTCACGGCTTTCGAAGCCGAAGGTAAACCGATTGCTTTCATCTGCCACGCTCCATGGGTCCTGGTTTCTGCTGGCCTGGTCAAAGACCGCACTCTCACCGGTTATGAAACCATCCAGGATGACATCCGCAATGCCGGAGGAAATTACGTGGATCAGCCGGTGGTCGTGGATAATAACTGGGTCTCCAGCCGCAAGCCTGCAGACCTTCCCGAGTTTGCAAAAGAGATGATCCAGACCTTCACGCAGTTTCTGGGTCAACACGAAAGAACCTCAGAAAAAAAGCAGGTGGCCTGAAATGTTCTTCAGAGCTGAACACGACCAGATTGATGAGCTGCTCGAGAAACTGGAATTGGCAAATCCGGATCAGAAGCCCCGGATCCTGAGAACGCTTGGTGCTGCAGTGATTTCGCATTTTCGGGTCGAGGAAACGGTGCTCTTCCAGCAGCTCGAATTCACACCGCAGTACCGCAAGCTGATCAGGGAAATCAGTCGGGCACATAGTGAAGCCAAAAGCCTGCTCTCAGCCCTGCTCGACGAGAAGGACCTCGGAAGATTGAGTGCGCAGTCAGAGAATCTGATCGACCTGCTTCTGGACATCATGGACATGGAAGAGACGATTTTGTTCCCGAAGCTCGAAGCGCATCTGAGCAGCGACGAACTGAGAATGCTCGCGCGGCAACTTCATTATGAGCCGGAGATCGAAGAGGCGGCATAGTACGTAAAAAGACAGCCCACAAAGCCCTTGCAAGCGAAACAGTAGCAAAATCGCAAACGATCCCCGACTATTTAACACTGGAATTACTCCTCCCGGCGTTGTAATACCTGCCCGATATTGAAACACCCGCGGAGGTTTGAAATGCGCTTTGTTTTAGGGCTTATGGTCATGATGGTTTCTGTTCAGAGTTTCGGATCAGAGTTTGAATGCACGAATACTCACCGGGATATCAGCACCCGGAGCAAGCTCTATTCAATGATCAACAGAGCTACGGAGAACGCCAATTTCGGCGCACGCGATCTCCACAAAGTCTCCTCTGTCCGCGATATCACTGCTCGCAAATTCTGTGTTTCAAAAGCAGAGGGAATCGAATGGCTTGGCTTGCGTTATTTGGTTCGGGTCAAAGCTTCTGAAGAACGTTATGAGTCCCTTTTCTTCTGCCGGGCTCAGGCTCAAAGGCAACTTGTCAGTGCTCGCCGTTTCGGCAACTGGCAGGTATCCCGCCCCCTCTGCCGCGATCATGTGCCAGCCGGGCCTTCTGGACCCAGTGACAACTCAAGTGATACCGGCAGCCCCAGCCCTGATGAAATTGATGACGGCTCTGGCAATGACCGCGGTTCAGGCGGTGGACCGGATGATGTTGATGATGGCACTGGTTATGGTGGTGGCTCGGGCGGCAGCCCCAGCCCAGACGACAGGGGCGGTGGAGACTCTTCACCGTAATACAGACGATCTTCACCCGTTTTTTGAGGGCAGGCGATTAAAGCGTGAAAGAAACCGCTGCGTATAACTCAGCCAAGTGTTGATAATAAAATTGGCAGCTCGCAGAGGACCCTAGCTTGAAACCCGCACCGGCCGAGAAGCCCTCATGCAATTGGCCACTGCCGTGACCAGACTTTCCGTCCGCTTCGAAGCCGTAACTCAGGGTGAGAGATGCCCGATTTGAACCGATCAGAATTCCCGGTTGAACGGCGATATAATTAAAATCTGAATCCACGGCAGAGTCCAGAACGAGATAGGTTGCCGGTGAAGCCTGGTACTTCAAGCCAGCGCCCCACTCATCTACACCCTTGTCGATCGAACGCGCGAGCAGTCCGAGAGTAAGAGCATTGCCCACTCCGATCAACGCTCCCACATTGAAGCTCGGATCAGAAACAGCGGAACTCAACGGTGCGAAAGCCGCGACACCCAAAGCGATCAGGTTGGAAGGGACCCGGACTCCTAAACCCACGAACCCATCCGTCTGGCCGTTCTTATCGGTCGCCTTGCTGATTCCCAAAGCTCCACCGACCGAGCCGTTTCCTCCCAGAATGCCGCCCTTCAGAACGGTCGGGCTGTCGAACTGACCTTGTACCGTCAACCGGAAACGCGAGTTGAACGCAAGGCCCGCCGGGTTTTCGAAAACTCCGGTTGCACTGGAAGGCAGGGCGATCCCCGCTGATGCTGCCAGAGAATGCGCGTCTTCCACGGCAGCAAGAACGGTTGAACCGGAGAAAGCTGAAATCAACAGAAGAGCAAACTCGATCTTCGGAAGACTGAAGTTTTTCATAGAACTCTATTGTGCACCTGAACTAACGATGGATCACGAATTATCGCAACAGATGGTTTGAGTATGGTATTTCTCAGAATCATGAGCTTCAGAAACAATGGTGAACGCGGGAGAACTATGGGCTTCGGTACTTTTCTGGGTATATTTTTACTACTGGTCGGCGTTTCAATTCTTCTCCGGATTTTCACCGGAATCAATATACCGCTCGGGCGCATTGCTTTGGGCGTTTTCCTGATCTATTTCGGCGTCCGGGTGATTCTCGGCTCGAGCTGGAATATCGGCTGGAAACATGAGCGCCAGGATCGGGAAGATGCGCATACAGCTCTTTTCAGAGAAGGAAATTTCAAACCCAATCACACCGATTCCAGCACCCAGGACTATCAGATTGTTTTTGGTCGTGGGACGATTGATTTGACGGGATTGGCGAAATTTCAGGGCGAGAAGCCAGACACCGTGGAAGTGAACGTCGTATTCGGCGAGGCCGTTGTCCTGCTGGATCCAACGATCCAAACCCAGATTCATGCGAGTTCAGTTTTCGGTGAGGCGCGGATGCCCAATGGCGACCTGGTCGCGTTCGGCAGCATGAGACATTATTTTCCCAATGCAGCCCAGGCCCCCGAAGCAATCTCAGTTCTCAAGGTTCAGGGGAACGTGGTATTTGGTTCGCTGCGCTTTGAAACAAAGCCGGGTGCCAATTAATTCCCACAGGGGGTTTTACCACTGCTGTAAGTTTCACGAAACCACGTCTGGATGTCCACTGCTTCTGTTTCGTTGCCCACGTCATCCTCTGGATCAACATTCTGATATTTCACCTGTATGAAATGAACCAGCTCATGAGCCAGTGAATCATCCAGAGTCCTGCCGCGCGGGAGATACAGCCAGGCCTGATCCGTCAGGAAGATTTCGTTTCGAGCAGCGACATAAGCATTCAGAACAGCACTCGGGCGAAAGGCCCACTGCGGCTCAATCGAGTTCTGAAATTTTTCCAGAGTGATCTGACTTTCAAGATAGATCGCGGGAGGGGAAATCGACTTTTGCAGCAGCACCCCCATTTTTTTTGCAACCGCTTCTAAAGTACATCTTTCCGAGAAACGAAGAGAGAGAACTGAAGTGTTTGATTCAGCTCCACACGACAGAATATCCAAAGCGACCAGTAACTGATAATCGGCAGCCAGGACGCCCGCACCGCCTTTTTCAAAACTTCGACGTCCTATGCCTTTCTTTTCCACGCAGGAATAAATTCCTGATACCTGCTCAGGCCTGGCTTGCACCCAGACCTTCCCCAGTGCCGGAAGCGCATTCGCGTATTGTTCAGATTCACGTAGCGCGAATCGTTCCTCCTCAGTGGCATCGGGCTTCAGTGGAATTTCAAAATCAGGATGAATCCCCACAATCTGATTAGTCCTTCCAGAAGGCTGGTAAAACCGCTGAGTCGTCGCAAACAACATGAGATTAAAGACCGTCTCGGCACCTGTTTGAACCGTTCCCTTTCCGAAGGAGCGCTCGCCGACGATCCATCCGCGCGAATAGTCCTGCAGGGCACCTGCCACAATTTCAGCGGCGCTCGCCGATCCCGCATCAATGAGAACAACCAGCGGAAGAGCGGTGACGGCCATACGTTCGGCCTCTAACGGTACTAATTCGTCTCTCTCAAGATCCTTTACCTGCACGATGATTTTATTACCGACAAAAAGCCCTCCGACACAGACGGCTTCCTGCAACGAACCACCGGGATTTCCCCGTAGATCCAGAATCAAACGCTTGACACCCTTTTTTTCAAATGTTGCGAGATGGTCCTCGATCTGCTGGCAGACGCCTTCTTCCACGAAGCTATGCAACTTGATCCAACCCACTTTCGTGCCTCGGTCCTGAAGTATTTTGGCCTGCACGTTCTGGATCAAAATGGAGCCGCGGGTGATCTGGATTTTCAGAGGATTGCCGGAACGCAGAATTTCAAGAGTCACCACGCTCCCAATCGGACCTCTGATCCGGGTAGCTGCGGAAGCAGCGCTGGCATTTTCGACCGTCGTTCCATCCACGCTCACCAATACGTCATTATTTCTGATACCCGCATCCTGAGCCGGACCTCCTTGCATCGGAAACAAAATGATCTTTTGGCCGAGCTTTTGCAGCATACAACCGATGCCAGCGAAGCGCTCACCTGCGGAACGCGTCTGAGCCTCGAATTCCGCGACAGGCATTACATACGTATGAGGATCGATCGCCGCGGCCAGGTAGGCATTGATCATTGCACCACTTGCCTGGCCTTGAGCTTCAATCGGAACTCCCTTCGCCAGATACCGGAAGAGCTCATCAAAAGCCAAGGCCTTTGGTCCCGCCTGGAAGATCTTGCGGGCCAGAGAGATCCAGTTCAGGCGGCGCTTTTGCTCGAGGCGGTACATCTCCAAAGTGGAACTTGCGCGATCCCCTGCGTGATCCGAAGCACCAACGGAGAGCACTCCGAAGCGGCCCTTGGAATAAATCAGATCCAGAGGAGGATTATGAAAACCTGCCAGGCTTTTCAGGGCATCCATACAGCCCAGGAACTGATTTTCATTTCCGGCGTAGCACTCGCTTTGCGAAAGTCCAAAGCCGCGCCCATGCAATGATTCGAAGGTCAGTTTCGTATTTTGCCAATAAGTAAGACTCGAGGAAGAAGCAAAAGCGGTCTGAGCCAAAAAGCTCAAAGCAAAAAACCCGACCCATACTCCACTCCAGCGGCGACGAAGCATACCCATTGATTACCTCGCCACTTCAGTACCTTAATTGATTAATCTAGTCAACTATTAGAATATATAACACCTACCGGAACAAAAACCAAAATACCCTGTATTTACAATAATTTGAACAAATACTCAATCATACCTCGCTCGGTTCTTGACGCGGTGAGTCAATACATGTAAGTTCCCTCCCGTCCTTCTTTGAGGACTCAATCAGCGATCTCAGGAGATTTCCGTATGGCACGTTTCGGCTTCGTTTTTCTGTCGCTTGCTCTGATGCTTAATTTCGCCGGATGTAAAAAAGAGGTAGGCGGCACTCCGACCGCGGACCCTTCAGCAGGAGAAGTCGTGCTGATGGTCTCTGAACGACAGATGTCAGAGTCTCCTGAAGCGGACTGGCGCGATGCAGGCGGAGTTCTGAACGTCAAATATGAGTCGGGCGATCCGCAGCCAAAGGCTCACCAGAAGTCACTCGCATTCACTGGAATGCTCCGCATTCCACTGGCTCTGACCAGCAGCAAGAGCCTTTACCGCCTGACCGAGTTCATCGTGCTCTCAGCCAGCGGTGACCAAGCCAAACCCTTGACTTCTCTTTCCAGTAAAGATGTCGATAATCTGATCGGCGATACCCGTTACGGCGTAAACGTCCACATCGTGGTGACCCGAGAAGGAAACATCGAACCGGATCTTCGCATTTCAAAAAACTATGCAGCCCCACCTTCCTTCCCCATCCAGAAGGAATTCCGTTCTATCAAAATCGGTTTCACCGATCCGTCCGTAATCATCACGACCCAGGACCTCGAAGGAACGCTTCGTAAACTGAAGACAATCGCCAGCGCCACTGATAAGTACCACGAGGAACTGGTCAGCCTGATTTCAAAAGCGGAGGCAATTGATACCGCACATTTAAACCTTCTGCTGGACGCGGTCTATTTCACCGCAGCCGATCTCAAACGGCTTATTCAGACAGACGAAGAACTTCAGAAGCTCCCGTACTCCGACGAAACCAACCAGCTTCGAAATCTGGTGCGGGAGAAAATTTATATTGGACGCAGCCTTTCAAGATTTGCTGACTCCATCGCAAGCGCGGGAATTGCAAAACTCAAGGATCTCAGCGCTGAAGGCCTCGTGTCGATTCTCAATCGAATTCTGGATGAGAGAGAGTACATCTCTTCAGCTTTTGATCGGGCCTTGAAAGTGGCCGTTCAAAAGACACTCCCCATGGCAGCCGATACCAAGCTTGCGCTCCTGGCGATTACAGGCAAGCGTGGTTTTTCTGAAACTTCAGCGCTTCTGGCCTTGAGCTGGTTTACTGAGGATTCGGATCGCTCTTTTGCCACGTTAATCGGAGTCCTCAAGCAATTGGAAAGCTCTGATGCCAGCGGAGCCGTTGCGATAGGCGGTTTGAAACTGCTTGATACGATCACGCTTGAGCAAGCCAAGGTTCTGATCCCCCTTTCCGGCAGCAGTCAGGTGGAAGTCACCAACGCGGTTGTCGAAATGCTCGGTTCGGGCTTTAGTCTGGCAGCATTTCTCACGCTTTCTGAAATGCTTTCTTTTTCGGACAAAGATACTTTCATTATCCAACATATCCTTTCTTTCCCCTTGAGCGCTGCCCAAGCGTCCAAGCTGATCCGAATTGGTTACGAAAAGAAGCTTGAGATCGCAAAGCTTGCGATTGGTCAGGTTCGCTCAATCAGCGGCACCGATCTGGTTGCGATTGCAAGCCAGCTCAGCTTTTCTGACAAGGATACGTTGATCCTTTTTACCTTTCCGAATATCGCATCACTGAATTCGAGCGAAGTGATCCTCCTCATCAATCTCAGTTATGAGCAGAAACTGAAGGTCGGCTTGACTGGTCTTCCTAAAACGAGCGATCTCGATGGATCGTCACTCGCGAAGATTGCCGCCAGCCTTTCTTTTGGTGATAAAGACAGTCTGATACTGGCGGGCCTTGCACGACTGAAATCTATCACCGCAGATCAGGCAACGACACTGATCGATTTGGGCTATGAGAGCAAGCTTCAGATCGCGACTGACTGCTCACGACGGATCAGCAAAATCACCGCAGCGGATCTTTCCGCTTTGCTCCGCCACTTAGACTGGGGCAGCAAGGACTTGCTTGCCTTATCAGGACTTGACCTCATCAGCAGTCTTCAGATTGAGGAAATCAAGATTCTGGTACCACTCTGTTATGAACAGAAGCTGGCTGTGATGAAGAAGGCACTTCCGAAAGTGAAACCCCTCTCGGGTGCCCAGCTCGCCGAAGTGGCGGCGCTCCTGTCCTGGGGCGATAAAGATGCAGTGCTTGCGTTCGGCTCAGCCCAGGTGAAAACTCTGACAGTTGCCGAAGCGAAACAGCTCATTGCGGTCTCTTATGAGGCCAAAATGAATACCGTGCTCACGTCATTGTCGAAGATCCCAAATTTAACGGGAAGCCAGCTCCTGGAACTGGTTCAGCTCTTCAACTGGGGTGACAAAGATCTCGTGATATTGGCGGGTCTCAAGGTCGTCCCCACACTCTCGGTCAATGAAGCCAAAAACCTGCTTGCCGCATCTTATGAACAGAAGACCGCGATTGCTAAAATTCTGATGACTAAACTTGGGAACCTGAGTTCGGCAGATGTGATCGCGATTATCGGTTCGGCCGGGGACCACAAGCTTGCGGTCGCGCAGATGGGCCTAGCCAAGGTCCTGACGATTCACGCCAGTGATGCGATTGCTCTTGCAGGCGCCCTCTCCTGGAGTGACAAGGATACGATCATTGCCAATGCACTGACTCGAATCCAGCCCATGAGCATGGCTGAGCTGATCGCAGTTTCTAAGGTGGGCTATAATGATGACCGGAAGCTCCGCATTCTGATGGATCGGTATCTCGCTGTGAACGACCTGTCGGTTTCGACTGTCTTGGTCCTGATGCAGAACGTCTCCTGGTCCAGCAAGGACACTGTTGCTGTCGGATTCCTGAATACCTGGTCTTCGCTCACAACGGGTGAACTGATCCAGATCTCCCAGGCTTCCTATGAACAGAAAGTTCCGATTCTGATGAACTATTTTATCAAGACGTCGGACCGCACGGTCGCGAGCGCACTGCAAGTCGTGGCCCTCATGAGTTGGAGTGATAAAGACACCTTCCTCCTGAAGGCAGTGAGACTGGTCACCGACCTCACAACAGCTAATCTTCCCGCACTGGCCAAATCCGCTTACGAAAAAGAAGCGGAAATCCTAAGGGCCGGTTTGGCTCGCCTGGGACGATAATTCAAAAAAAATTACGCCAGCCGTCCCGTTCCGGAACAGGTCAGTGGAATGTCATTTGCTGAGCATTATGGGTCCATAAGAAAGGGGCACCCATGACAACGAATGACAACATCACGATCGTCCGCAAGCTTTACGACTGCATCAACGAACATGACCTTGAATGCACACTCCCTCTGGCCCATGAGAAAGTGGAGTGGTGCGACATGTCCACGGGAATCCGGCTGCGCGGCAAAGATGGATTCAAGCAGTCCAATCAAAACTGGCTTTCCGCATTTCCGGACGTCAAAATTGTAATCACGAATATCTTTGCGACTGACGAATTCGTGGTCGCCGAGTACCTGGCAAAAGGAACCCATTCAGGAACCCTGAAGACCTCAGTCGGTCAGTTTGAAAGCACACGGCGCCAGATGGAAATGAATTTTTGCGATGTGATTCACTTGGAAAACGGGAAAATCACCAGTGGCCACAGCTACTACGACTTCATGACTCTTCTGAACCAGATCGGTGTTTCGGTGGGATCAGAAATGCAGAAAAAGCGGGTCGCGTGAGCTCACCTGATCAGCTCCTCTGAAATTTCCGTCGACCCGCGTCACGCACAGAATGTGCGCAATTTCTTTAAAATACGTGCGCTTTTCATTGCTCGATAGCCGCTTCAATGATTTCCTAAAAGTATGCAAGAGCCGTCGATCAATATTTACGATTTCAACAGCTATCGCGATTTTGTTGCGGCAGCGGCGAAGCGTTACGAAGGACGGAAGAATCGACCCTTCTCGCTGATGACCTGGTCCAAGCGCCTGGGCTACCGCTCCCCGCGAAGCATCGCCATGGTCATCAAAGGCCAGCGCTTCCCAAGCCAGGAAATGATCCGAGCTCTGGCTCGGGATCTCAAACTCACCGAACGCGAAGAGCGTTATGGTGATCTCCTGGTCCAACTGGAGAAGGCTCATAAGAGAAATCGAGATCCAAGACCCATTCTCGAAGCCCTGCAACGGCTCCAGCCCAAAGCCAACGCCCCCTCCATCGACGTCCAGACCTTTGCCTATATTTCCTCCTGGTACTTTCTAGTCATCAAACAACTGGTGGAAACTCCCAACTTCAAGGAAAGCCCCGCCTGGATTCGCCGCAAGCTGCTCAATAAAGTCACCGAAGCCGAAGTTCGGCAGGCGATCCAGACGATGCTGAATCTGGGTATTCTGAAACGCGACCCAGACAAACGCCTCAGAATCCAAAAAGCTGTCGTGTCTTCGACTGATATTCCCTCTTCAGCGATTCGCCTTCATCACCAGCAAATGCTCGAGCGCGCCAAAGAAGCCCTTGAGCAGCAGGAAGTGTTGACACGGGAATTCGGTTCATTGGTTTTTAAAATGGCCCCTTCCCGGATACACGAAGCCAAAGAGCGCGTCCGCGCCTTCAGGGATGCCTTTGAGCAGGAGTTTGGCGCGAGCGGCTCAGGCGAAGTTTATCAATTTAATTTTCAGATTTTTTCTCACACAGACAGGGGCGAAGCATGACAAAGACAAATGGGTTCATCATTGCGATCTTGGGAATTTGGGTGGTCAGTTGCACCGTCCTTCCGGCAGCACAGGCGGGCGGAGGAGACATTGTGGGCAACGGCGGGAACCTTTACATATGTGAAATCGAATATGAGAACGGTGCAAGACGTACCGTAGAGCTTCTGGATTTCTACGAAGGCCGTGAGATGCGAGGACTCACGATTGATCTCGGGCCCGCAGTTCTCGATCCAATTGCAAAAATTCAGCTCGCCCTGACCCGCCTCCACCGTCTTGATCCTGAAAGGGCTGAACGATTTCTGAAGCGAGCAGAGGGATTTTTTGACGATTTGCTTTTTGTGAAAGGCAGTCTCACTCAGATTCCTGATTACGGGTACATCGTCGTTGAATATGGCTGCAGCATCGAACAAATCGCAAGACAGCGACAGCGTCAGTATTCTGAAGACCGTACCTTCTGGATCAGAAAAGAACTCTGGGACTCACTGGACAACAACAGTAAAGCCGGACTCATCCTGCACGAAATCATTTACGAAGAGCTGATTAAGGGTGGCGCAGAAAATTCCATAGACGCGCGGTATTTGACTGCCCTAGTTTCGTCAAAAGAACTCGAAAGCCGTTCTTTTCCGGATTACGTGGAAAACACTCTGAACAAATTACGAGTCGATGAAGAATATCAGCAGATACGGATCGGTGACGCGAGGTACTACTCCAAGTCTCTGGATTTTTATTCCAACGGAAAACTGGCCAGAGCCACGGCTTCTGGTTCGGGATGGATTGAATCCCATGGCCAGGTATTTGGAGTCGGTGCTAACGATGTGCTCTCTTTTTACAAAGATGGAGCGATTCGACGATGGTCGCCCGTGAATGCAATGCATGTTCAGGTCAATGGAAGACAAATTTCAGCTCAGGACGTTTTATTTTATGAAAATGGCACCGTCAACGAGATCTTCACCTTCGCTATTGAACAAACTTTTTCGACTTTTGACGGCGAAATTCAATTCAGCTGGAATTCGTTCAGCTTCTGGCCCAATGGCATGATCCAATCCGGACGGTTACTCTGGAAATCGGAACTCACCCAAGCCGATGGTTCTAGAATTTCGGTTCCGACTTTGAAGGGCCTCCTATTCGACGAAAGCGGAAAAATCGTAAAAACAGGTCCCTTCAATGTTGCAGGAAAGTGGGTTTGCTTTGATCATACCGATGAATCTTCGGCTAAGACGGGAGTCAGAGTAATCACCATTCACAATGTGGCTTATAATGGCGAATTAATTGAAGTTGAAAGAAATAGTCTTCAGCTCTTCGCAATTGACAGCGGAACCTGCCGTACGACCCGCGAATTCACTTTGTTAAATGTGAATGGCGGACTCTTCAGTGCAAAAGATGCAAAGCTCGAAATTTCCGATAATTTAATCCGTGGCGCAGACCTCGAAGAGGATTATTATCCTGGGAATTTTGCATACTGGACCGATGGAAAGAAAACTGAAGTCCAGCTGGTTTGCAGAGCCACTTACGCCCAAGAGAAAATTTACAGCCCGTTGAATTGACGCGGAACTGAGATGACGCGGCAAGCATCAAAAAGGAGGCGGATACCACTTAAAGCCCGAGTAGCCAGGGGACGCGCAGCTCAGCGCGTCGCCCCAGCCCTCACCGAACCGGACTTGCCCATTTCGGGCATCC
>Ga0154293_126_pt1 | contig 99449 bp, 86 predicted proteins | sample RifGroA1_FD_105587 | JGI IMG/M metagenome (GOLD analysis project Ga0154293, IMG submission 105587) | Bdellovibrionales bacterium GWA1_52_35
TGGTCCGTCGATCCGTAATCAATCAAATCCTAAACGCCAGCACCTTTTCAGCGGAGGTCAGCGTTCGGGTACGGATAAATGGTACCTTATTGTAGATTCATCGAGGAGTTTCAGTCCGTCGTTCGACCGTCCCCGCCGGAAACCCTGTGCGGTTTTTGTTTGGACTGGTTCCAGCTCTGATGCGAAGTTTGGACACAATCACATCAGAAGTGAGGTTGATGATCGCGGCGCTTTCAAGATCGCTTATTTTTCGGCCAGCGCGGAAACGCACGTAGACAATGAACCCGAAATTTCAGGATCACGAGCTTTGATTTTCAGAAATTGGAAAAATCCGCTTGGCCCAGGGATACTGGAGGAATCCATCCTCCGCAGAGGCCTGTCTCTAATCAACATATTTCATCAGCTTGTAAGTGGATTTGCCTTTCTTTTCTTTTCGCGACATATTCGAATTTTCGACGGCAAAGCCAAACCCTATTTCGCCGCTGCGGCTATCGCTGCTTCAACGACGTTGGGATCAATGGGTTGAGGAATAATTTGGATAACGTCGGGTAGAATCTTGCTGACGGTTTGATCATTGACCGACCGAATTCCCTCAGTAATTGTTTCGACCCGTCTTTGCTTCTTGCATTCCGTCTGAAGCCCAAGGTCTTTCAAACTCACGGTTCGTGCGGGTTTCTGGTCCTGCTTGTTAAGATCAAGCAACTGAAATGTGACGGAATCATCGTCCTTCGCGGATTTTTCAGCGATGAATTTGATAGCCAGCTTTTCCCCGGCGGTGTCCTCCGACACAATGGAGCCAAGCTTTAATGTCAGGTTTCCTGCTCCGGTACCATGAACGATCCCGGATATTTGGTCAGAAGTCTTTGCATTCTTCACCTGGCAAACGATTTCCTCAATGATTTTTTGTTTTACATCGGCGAGATCGCCCTTAACCGTTGATTCGACTTTTCCAGCAACGGTTCGCGCATTTTCGATGGCTTCAGCCGCAGCCTTTTCCAGTGCGACTTTATCTTCCTTGGCCTTCTTTTCAATTTCTGCCTTACGAGCTATGGCCCTTTGCATTGCGTTTTTTATCACGGCTAACGTCGGGTCGGCGTGCGCAACCCCGGCTGAGAAAAGAACCGCAATGACTGACAATGCAATAATATTTTTCATGATTGACACTCCTATTCCCCAGCTCTTCAGAGCATCTAATTGCAATGCGTAAGCCACTGAAAGCATTACCTATCTTATTGAAATAGTGGGGCTTTTATTAATGACAATGCCGCATTCAGTGTCTATCCTTTAGGCATGTGGAAATACATGTGCCTTTTCCTACTACTGCCAGCCCTGGGCGGGCCATTGTTAATGAGCGCAAAGGCATCGGCGCAGAATACAGATATTCGATCCCCACAGCGTCGAAGTGGTTTGCAAGCTCAACGCGCAAAAGCTGCGCAGTCGCTGTCTTCAAGATATTTGGGCGGACACTATTTTTTGAAAAGTGCGCTCGTTGATATTCCTTTCATTGCACCCTATGTCAGCTCGTCATTAGAGGGCGCTTTTGCCACCCTTCATATTGCAGACGCAGAGTCCGATATAAAAGCCGCCGGACTCACGCCTTCGTTTTCCGGTCAGTTCCATATAGCCAACGCCGTGGGTATAGAGCTTGGAGCAGGTTTCTCTGAAATCATTGGGGCCGATGATTATTCAGCACTGGTCTTGGGGGCCAATTTCTCTTATGCGATTTCAGCAACCCTGCGGGTTCCTATCATTAGGGAAGAGCAGTGGATGCTTACAACCATGCTGAAGTTTGCCCCCAAGCATGGAACGAGCTTTTCTCCTCTTGTTGCAGTTGCCAATGAAATTACGACAAAGGCCCAATCATCTAATTTTTTGATTTCAACGTCTACTTCGCATATCGAACCTGGCCTATTAGCGGCGGTAACATTAAGCCCGGTCTTCGGGCTGAGCGCGGAACTTAGCCGAATTTTCGCCACAACAACGACTACACCTGGCGGGGATCAAACTGACGATGGCACCGTTCGCACAGGCCTCGCCCTTAGCTCTAACCTTCGCCCGCTACTTGCCATCCCCATTGGCTTGACGGCTGCGTATCGCAATGATTGGCCCACGCGTTCCGGTGTGGAAGCAACACCCATGTATGAATTTGGAATTTTTGAAATGCTTCGGCCTAATTTCAACTTCGGGGCTGAAATGACCCGACTGATGACATCTACGCCTACAATTTCTGTGTTGCTCTCGTTGACATACTATTACTGATGGCCTTCGAACGCGACAGGCACGAAGAAAGGTCGGCGTACCCTTGGTGGTATTTGGAACCCAGCCACATTGGGTTTCATCTTTTAAGCATTGCCACTTATCCTCGGTTTGAGTGACAGACGTAGATATTTTTCCAAAATTCTTTTGATCAGATGAACAAAATCTATCAAATACGCGGAGTGTGGGTCTTGTTTCAACTAACATTTCTTCAGGATTCGCTCCGGTTGATTGTGCGCGAATTTATTTCAAGGAAGTAAAAAAAGCAGTGCTCACCTGCGAGCTGAGAGGTCATCCGTCGAATAGAAACAAGAAAACAAATATTCACCAGCAAGAGCCCGTTCGTTCTTCAGGGGGCATGAAACAGAACTCTAAGAATTTGCTCCTTGCAGCGCGTTTTGGACTTAATTGACTGAGAACCACGATAGCGTGCAGGAATAAGATCCAAGTACAGGTCCGGGTCAAGCCCGGCGCCCCTGACATAGGACCTGTATTGTTTCAAAACTTCAGCATCGTCCGTCGGCGGGAGAAGTGTTCCCACGAGGACCCGATCTGGTAAATTCTTGAGATAGTTAATCCGTCCCTCGAAAAGGTCGGCAATTTTTTTGAGATCGTCCGCATTTCGCTGAGCTCTGAGTGCCCGCAGTTCCACGGTGCGGAAGGATTCTGCCACATTTTCCTTGGTAACCCGGGTCAGATTCACCGCCATGTATTTCTGGGACGGATCGCCATAGACGGGGGAATGAAAGTAAACGCGCCTTTCAATTTCTTTCGCAAGCTGATTTCGCCCTCTGATTAATCCGTAATCAAAATCCGATATCACTTTGCGAAAGGCAATTTTTTGATCGGAGCGGAGCTTTGCCACAGGTGTGGCATTGCCCTGGTCTAGGCTGAGAGCGCCAAAAGCAAGTCCCGGATGGTTCGAATAATCGACCAGGAAGTCCCGTAACAGCCGTCCGTCTTCCGGAAAGGCTGAAGTCAGGTCAATGTGAATATGTCCGCCCCCAACTCCCGGTTTGGGTTTCAACCCGAGTTCCTCACAGGCATCAAAGATATCTTGCTGGATTCTCGCATGGAACGCATCAAGATCCTTAAGTGTCATCTCCTTGGATTGAAATTCGAGGACCGACGTATCGAGGCCAGCAATAAACCACCAACCGTCAGGATAAGTCACCCTGAGCTCGGGTGTTCGCCATCCGTCAGACCAGACATGGAACTGCTCTTCAATTTTACAGCCCTTGCGCAAACACAACTCCTGAATCTTGATCTTATAGCGTTCCAGCGCTTCCTTGTTTTCCGCCCGAACTGCCGTGACATCGCCATTGGGCATGGACCAGTTCGCATTCAGCATGTTCTCATTGGTAAAGGTCAATTCAGGCCCGACCTTGATCGACACCGCTCGGCTTCGAGTGGAAGGGGGTATTTCCGGGACCGCTTCGGGAGCGAGGGAGAAAACCTTCGGAAATTCATGGAGGTCCAGCACGGCAACGGTATAATTGCCGGATTTCGCCCGCCCCCAAGGGGCGCGATAGGATTTATCCGTGATTCCACCAGGATTCATGAGATCTTTAAGTAAACGCCCGGAATAGTCGAGTTCATACGAATCCACCGTGATGAGTTGGCCTTTGTCTTTGATTACAGTGAAAGCATGGTCTTCTATTAACCCGCCCGTATTCACCTTGGCATAGACGTATTGGTTGGGCACTCCGGCCTCCTTGAGTGCGAGGTGAGTCAACAAAGCGTATTCCCGGCAGACTCCCGCTTTAGCGACAGCATATTCTCCAAGCGGAATTTCTCGCTTCAGTTCACGAAATTGTTTCAGGGTCCTCAGATAGTCTTTGTCTTCATAATTTCGGTTTGGCAGGAGTACCGTTCGGATAAACTGGACAATTGAACGGATTTTATCCTCCTGCGGAAGAGACTTGACGTTCCGTGCGTGATCCCAAAGAGGAGCTAGAGCGGGATGATTTTTGTCGATGATGTAATCCGGCTGAAAGCCACCGTGTCCGAGGGAGCCTTCCATCACTGAGCCGTCTGGAATATCGCGAAAGGCAGTCGATTTTAACCCACTATAGGCCAGACTCGCCCCTGAAATTACAAATACAAATTGCAGGAGGATCAAAGCCGTTCGCATTGACCTGAAAAATGGACCGTACTTCATCGATATCTTTTCGGAATTCTTGAATTTGGTCTTGAGAATAACCGGCGAAAGAAATTACTTGTCGCTTATAACGTGGCGCATCGGGCCATTAACTGTCAATAATGCCCTCTCATTTAGAAGGACATTATCCTGCACCTTCAGTCGACCAAAGATCTCAATTCAATATTCGCAAGCGGCTGCCGTGGAGTCATCACCGCCGTCACGCGTAGACGAAATTATTTTTCCGTCGATAGTTGCTACGACTCGGAAAACAATTTGATCGATAACTGACCTCTGAGTGGGGCATGTATCAACCTGCGCTTTGACCAGCATCGAGCATGCGACACGACTTCCACTTGTTCCGGGAAATGGTTCACAGGTCGCGCTGTTTGGAATGTAACAAGCCCAGCGGTAAAGGTTATTTGGACGAAGCGTCCAGGAATACCGGTCAAAGTTACGCAGGGTGCTTTCTAGGGCTTCTGGGGCTGCAGACGCGTACAAGTTGATCGAGAACAGGAACGTAATGACGGATAAAGTTATTAAACGGAACATGTGGCCCTCTCTATAATGCAAACGATGAATAGTTGAGAAGCAAGGCGGGAATAGGTGAACCTGCAATCCTGCTATGCAGCCCGCCTCTCTTCAGAAAACACCGTCATTGCTGGGGAGAGAGAGGTAAGGAACCCCAGCTGAGTATTTCCTTCATTGATTTGGCTTGATACCTTGATTTTTAACAGCTGTAAAGATGGCTGATTCATTTCGCTTCTCGAACCCGTCAAAGAGAATGAGTATTTCTGATCACGTCGTCAGCGGGACGGTCGTGATGTCAGCGCAAAAATTTCCGATTTCTCCGGTGTCTTCAAAGTGTTTTAATGCCCCTCGCAACTGAAGGACATTATTGCGAACCCTACATATGAGAGTCAAGGTGATGAGATACAATACCGCTCCCGATACGGCCCAAAATGAGTTTCGCATTTCTCCTTGGCAATTAAAAAGAAATTCAAGAGAAAATGCACATCTACCTGATTGCTCGCAATGAACACTCCGATTTGGCACTAAAGACCATGGATAATGCCCGGCTCCGTCGATTGAAGCTTGTGCCGGCCGAAATTGGAAGGAGCCCGGAGGGTTGATCTTTGAACTGAGTTTTATTTCCAAGAAGCTGGCATGACTGATGACAAAACTTTATTAATGGCATGCAGTAGACATAAGCTGGCTCCGTTGCGGATATAGAACTGCCGTTTCGTGGATTGAAGCTGAGGCAGAACTCGTTTTAAATCGTGATTCTTTGATTTTTCTATAACGTCTATGTACTCATTCAATTTTTCAACGACGGAGAGCTTCATGGTTGGGCTCAGTCGTGATCTGATTTTATTCAATGCGACAATTTGAGATTCCAATAAGCGTGGTTCGACCAAGTCTTTAGATGGAAGATAAGCATATACAATCGATCCCAAGGCATTGGGATTGCGAGATCCTGTCATTTCCAAATAGTTCAATAGGGAATCAATGGCATTAACCTGCTGGGACTGAGAAATCTTAAATCCAAGCTTATTTCTAAAAATATTCTGTGCCGCACTAATTAAGTCTGCAAATATTTGCGTGGATTCTGCGGCTTCAAGACCTTGTTGCTTTGCCAATTGGATTAACCGTCAGGAATGCACTGAATTCCTATACAGATCGCCATACTGGCCGAAAAGACGAGGACTTTCGCCCCCCCTTTCCGGGCTCTAGCTTTTTACGAGAGACGAAAGAAAAGGGTGCGGCACCGGATGACATCGCCCCGGGGGGCACTGGTTTTAGGCTGGTGCCGATGGCTCAGCCCCTTCGACGATGCAAATTCGGATTTGGCAAACTGGTTTTGAGTTTCCATTTTTTTTGTGAGAACCAGCTGCCGAAACCCGCCGACGATGTTCGCTGGCCATCGAGCCGGGCCGTCTGGATTTAGAATCGCGGCTCTGGTTTTGGTGCTGCAGTACTTTGATCAGGCCGCGTCGTCTTCGGGTACTTCCTTCACCACAGTCATATCCACTCGATACCCGAGAACTGCCAGCAGGCGCATCATCTCGTCCACCGATTTCTTGTAGTTGGCGGGATCAAGCAGGCGATAAAGCTGGCTGGGGGAGGTCTTGAGCCTTCGGACGATTTCGTGCTTACTGATGCCGGATCGCTTGATCTGCGTAATCGCATCAACAGTTAGTTTGTGCAAGGTGATCTCCCTGTGATAGTCAGGGTCGCGGTTATAGTGCAGGAATACATCCAAATGAATGGAATCCTCCTTGCCTGAACTCATAATGTAAGTGATGGCCTCGTTTCCCAGTTCCGAGTCCACGTATGCGGCCTTGATCTTGTCCTTCAGGCTTGGCTTGAGGTCGAGACGGGCAAAAGGCAGGGTCAGGATTCCCCTTGCTGTCTCAATTTCGAAACATCTCTTCCGTGAATTGATTATAACTTTCTTGATCTTCATAGCTTGCCCTCCTTTACTAAATCACTGAGCAGGCATCCAAGTTCCATTTCACAATGAGTTTGCCGTCACGATAGACATGGACATGCCGTGGGCGGTGGTCGCCCTTGTAGGTTATAAAAACATATCCGCCTCTTCTGATCTTACCCATAGCTCCATCAACTATTACCACTGAAGGTAATACTTCGTCAATGGAGCATTTGCAACCGTTACAACCAGCAAATGTGGATGCTGTGAAAAGCAAGTTGTTGATATTTATTATTTCAGTAGCTTGATGGAGTTTTTCGCGCGCTATGTGTCAAACTGTTTTTTAATTTTCTGCTGGGGGTTGAAACTTAGAGCGACGGAAATCGTTCAGTCCTGAGCAGCCTTTTTGTTTTTTTTACTCAAAGCCGCAGACAGATGCCGGCTCTGGTCCTCTAAAACTCTGATCTGCTCGTCCTTCTCAGATAATTCCGCCTTGAGTCGCGCAATTTCCGATTGCGCAGCTTTCAGCTCACTTTGAAGTTTATTCAAACCCAGAGGTTTGTCGGTGAGATGTGCCATAATTCAATGAGTATACGGGATATTCTTTCATTGAGAAAGCCATGACGCGCGTTTGACCAATGGTTGTTGAAATCCGCAGTCCCATAGGCTGTGTTGATTCTGCGCATCTATTGTATATTGATCGTCAAGATGGCCAGAAAACGCATAGATCTGAAGTCAGCCATTCAAGCGATTGAAAAACGGGGAATACTCCTGGTTTTCCCGGTCAACAATTCCAAGGAGCCGCCTTCGCTCTGGAGCGAATATTATCCTCGCACCAAGATGCGCTGGGAATGGGACGATACGGGTCAAGCCGGAGTAGCCCGCCTTTGGGCACTTCGAGCCGAGCTGGCCGAATCCCGTCGTGTTTTATACACCAAATGGTACCGCGGACGTGCGACCCTGATTGCGCGAGACCTCTTCGTACCGATGCTTTCAACTCTCGGCACCTCGATTAATCCCAAGCTGCAGCTCTCAGCCGAAGCCCGCCGTGTCCTGGAAATCCTGGAAATGGACTCCCCACTTTCCACGCGTCAGCTCAAAAGAGCAGCAGATCTCCAAGGCCGATTTCAGGAAGCAACTTATAACCGTTGCCTGAAGGAACTCTGGTCTCAGCTTTTGATAGTAGGCGTGGGTGAAGTGGACGAAGGGAGCTTTCCATCACTGGCGATCGGTTCCACCCGGCTTATTTTTGAAGAACTTTGGGCGCAGGCCGAACAGCTTTTGGCTCAAAAAGCGGCCACACTTGAATTGATCCGCGCGAAGCTCGGCGAGAGTTCACAGTGGATGCGATTTTTCAGTTCCCAGCTCCAAACCGGCAGATAACAGGGCACTTCATCGGTATTAGCAATACTAAATCTGTTCACTTGACCCTTCTGAAAACTCCCTCATAATAAGAAAAAGTGTTTAACCAACTCAGGAGATTTAAAAATGAGGAAGTTTTTTAAGCTTGCGTCGCTGACAGTGTTGCTCAGCCTCGTGACGGCAACATTACCGGCAGCATCTTTTGGAATGGATCATTCATTGCGTCTCGCGCAGATTTCTGTTTTTCAGAAAGATGGCGACACCTTCTCCGGAATGCTCACCTATAATCCCGGTTTTCACCTTCTGATTCCCATGCGCGGCGATTTCGGAGCATCCCTGTTCAAATCTGCGGCAGGAACCAAGAGCAAATTCGTTGTCCTGAACGCGAAACTCATGGCGGACCTCAAATTTTCCGACTCCCTCTCCTGGGAAGTCGGACCTGGCGTACAGCACTGGATTGACAACGGAGACCTGAAGCTTATTGTCGGCACCAACCTCGTTCACCATACGAAGAGCAGGTTTCTCGGAATCGCTGATCAGCTTTTCGTCGGTTACAACGCAGTCATCATCAAAAATCTTTTAACCCACGAAATCCTTGTTGGATTCGGAATTTAAGAAGGAGTTCATCGTGAAAACGTCATTACTCTATAAAACATTCATTGCTCTCGGCTTGATTGCCGGAGTCACCACCACCACGCTCATGATCTCTTCCTGCGGCAAAGGCGTTTTGGGAGGAACAACCGCCCAGCTAAGCTTCAACGATGCAACAATTACCGCATCCATGTTTGATCTGCTCAAAACCTTCAAACTGTTCCCCGAAGCACTCGCCGCTCCAGCCACTCCCGTATACTTCGGCATAAAATTCCTGGCTGCCTATCTGGCTGAAGATGTGGATCCCATCACCCAGAACAACGCCGGACAGGTCGCAAAAATTTACGTCAATCCTGAATGCCCGGACAATCCTGGCTGTAGCAGCTCTGAAGCCGTAACTACCTTCTTTGATTTCGCGCGCACCTCCACGGAAGTGAACGCGGAACTCAACGGACAGAAGCGGATCATCAAACCCGGCACTTACAAATATGTACGCCTGGACTTCTGTATCGGCGGCGGCACTCGCAACGTCGCCTTCCGGGAAACGGCTGGAAGCGAACTGGTTTACGCGAACTCAAACAACTGTGGAAGGACCAGCCAACCCATGACCCCTCCCCTGGCGATCACTGAAGGAGATCAGGTGATCATCAACCTGAATTACACCCTGACCGACCTCGTGGTCGACTCCCCCGGAGGCGACGTCTCTCCGATCAGTGGTACGCGTTCAGTCAGCTTCCCTGATTTTATTCCCACTGCAAAGAAGCTCTGAGTACCGCCTGCGTCAGGGGAGAGCGATCGGACTACTGCAAATTACAGTTGGCAGCTACTTTCCCCTCAAACAGTGCTAACATTGAAGTATCTGCGTATCTGCAATTTGAATTATCGGTTTCGAGGGGCAAAGTGGACATAGAGAATTATCATCGCAACTCTATTAACAACTCAGGCATGAGCCTGATCGAAGTCATGATTGCCGCCGTCATCGGCATGATTGTCCTTTATGGCATTTCAGTGATGATGACTTTCAATATGAGAACCAGCAAAAGCATCCAACTCTCAATGGACTTCAATCAACTCAGCTCAACTATTCAACAGATCATCAACAATCCGACTGCTTGCAAAGACGTCTTCTCGAAATTCAACTTCACTGCCCCTACCGGGGGTTCCCTGCCCAGACCCATCACAGGGGCAGTCCTTTCTCCTCTTGAATTAAATGGTGCAATTATCGCAAAAATTAACGCAGATGACGGCGGTTTGAAAGTGACGAAACTCGAGTTTGACAATTTGAAAGATGTCCTTCCTTCCCTGGGCAACAACAATCGTTATCTTGTGAACCTTCACCTGGAAGCGACCAAGAGTATCGGCGGCAAAGCCGCGGTCGGCGCTCAAAATTCCTGGCAGGATTTCATGATGACCCTGGTTGTGAACCCCGGTAATCAAATCGTCGAGTGCTATAGCACCAGCACCGCAGAGCAAAACTGCATTGACATGGGAGGGACTTACAGCGCGAGCTCGATTCCCAAATGTCGGATGCCGGCGGTGTACCAGCCATGAAAACCACCACTCTTGTGATCTTTGCCCTGAGTCTGCTGAAACCCGTCCATGCGCTCGCGTGGACAGACGACCCATTGCCTGCCGATGCAGCGATGCGGGTAACCCATGTTCAAGAACTCCGAACAGCAATCAATGCCAAAAGAAGCGCTTGCCCGCTTCCCCATTTCAATTGGACGGACAATAATCTCGGAGCCCCGGGAACACTCATTCGGGCGATACATATTTCTGAGCTCAGAACGGCCATTTCGGACGTTTACCCGAAAGGCGGAGCAGCAGCACCCAGCTTTTTGGATCCAACGCTCATCCCCTTGCAAACAACCATCAAAGCAGCGCACCTGACCGAACTCCGCAGCACAGTCGATAATGCCCCTCCCTGCCAGCCTGCCGTCGACTGTGTAGGGGCATGGGGAACCTGTTCGGCAGCCTGTGGCCCCGGAATTATGACTTACACAATAACGACTCCGGCAGCCTTTGGTGGCGCTGCTTGCCCGTTTGCCAATGGAGCAACTCAGCCCTGTTCTTCAGTCGCCTGCTGTGTTGACTCGGCTTGGAATCCCAGCCCCGCATCAACTTGCAGCGGCGTGCTTTTCCTGCAAACCAGCAATTGCGGGAATACCCGCAATGGGATCGGAACCCTGTCGACCGGCGCCTGCTGCGTTGACTCGGTTTGGAATCCCAGCCCCGCATCAACTTGCAGCGGCGTGCCTTTTCTGCAAACCAGCAATTGCGGGAATACCCGCAATGGGACCGGCACCCTGTCGACCGGCGCCTGCTGCATGGATTCCAGCTGGACCCCCGCAACCAATGGAACCTGCACGACGTCGACACTTGTTCAGACCAGCAATTGTGGCAGAACCCGGACTGTTCCCGGTACCAAGGTTTGCCCGAACTTCACCTGCTCCTATGGTGGAACCTACCCTGATCTGGCAAGCTGCCAGAATGCCTGCTACCGACTTTCCCATACTTGCCTCTCGGGGACCACAACTCAGAATTGCGTCTGCAGAAGAGGCCGGGATTCCATGAACTACATTGGTGGCGTACTTTATTGTTTATACGATGCCGGCACTTGCAGATAAGCAGGGGTGGCTTGATTTGAATCAAGGCATACCGGAACCCGTTCTGCTACCTTGGCTGCATGGTGCGCAAAATTATTCAGATTGATGATCAGAAATGTGATGGCTGCGGCCTTTGCATTCCCAATTGCCCTGAAGGGGCCATTCAAATCCTGGACGGCAAAGCCCGACTGGTCAGCGACCGGTTTTGTGACGGCTTGGGTGCCTGTCTCGGGTATTGCCCGCAAGGAGCCATTACCGTTCTCAGGCGAGAAGCGGAAGCTTACGATGAGTCACTCGTCATGGAGCAGATTGTCCAGCACGGACCAGCGACCATTCACGCGCATTTAAAGCACCTTAAAGAGCACGGCGAAACCGAACTCTTTAATGAAGCAATACTTTTTTTGAAAAAACGCGGAATCTCCCTGGAACCAAAAGCGCCCGCAGATGCTTGCGCCTGTCCGGGTGCCGAGAGCAAGCAATTCCGAAAGGCCGCGGCTCTCAATTCTTCTTCAGAAGAGACTCCCTCTGCGCTGACCCATTGGCCTGTGCAAATGCACCTCATCTCGCCTGCGGCGCCCCAGTATTGCGGCAAAGACGTTCTGCTTGCCGCCGATTGCGTGGCGTTCTCAGTCGGAGATTTCCACACCCGTCATTTACCAGGCAAAGCCCTCGCCATCGCCTGCCCCAAACTCGACAGCAACCAGGATATTTACGTTGATAAACTGGTCGCCCTGATCGATCAGGCCCAGATTCGATCACTTCACGTCATGATCATGCAGGTGCCCTGCTGCCGCAGTCTGCTGCAGCTGGCCCTGGCAGCGGCTGAAAAAGCAAAACGTCGTGTCCCGATCAAGTACAGCGTCGTGAGCCTGCAAGGTGAAATTTTGAAAGCAGAATCGGTTCAGTAGAGAGGAAAGTTCCCGTCGGCCGCAGAACGCAGACGCTCCAGGTCCGGTACCCGCAGGCTGTTTTCACCTTCCTCTTGAATCAGTCCGGCCTCTTTGAGCTGCTTTAACGTGCGCGAAAGAGTCTCACTCGTGAGGTTCAGATGACTCGCCACATGTTTCTTCAGACTGGGAAGAACGATTTTATTCCCCTTTTGTCTGGCAGTCTGTTCCAGTAGGTACGCCGCAATCCGACTAATAGAATCCTTCAGGACGATTCCTTCCATCAAATCGAGGAAAGACCGCACCCACAATCCCATGCCTGTAAGCAGCTGCAGGCAAAGCCCATGATCACTGCGCAGCGCCGCCAGGAAACCATCCGTCGGCAAGAAAATACACCGGGTGTCTTCCGTCGCCTCAGCAAATGCCGGACAGGGAAACCCGGCGATCACCGCGATCTCAGCGAAAGTTCTGCCGGGTCCGGCCAGATGGAGAACATGCTCCTTGCCGCTCGAACTCATTTTAAAAACCCGCACCAATCCTTCGGAAACAATGAAAATCCCCGGGACCGGGTCTCCTTGCCTGAAGATCGTTGTGCCGCGAACAAAGATTCGCTCTTCGGCGATCTTCAGCAACGGGCGAAGACTGCGATCCTCAAGGCCTGTGAAAAAAGCACAATTTCTTATTTCTGAAAGAAATCTTGACTGATCCAAACAATCACAGAATCCGTGCGAGTTGCTGACAGGCCCGTTTAATGCCGCGGGTTTCGTAAAAAATCGTGGTGATAATGCCGGCTTCTTTCACGACGTACACGCTCATGCTTTCGTCAACTTCCTGTCCGTTTTCCGAGGGGTACGAGACTCTTGCCCAAAAGCTGTTCTCGTCAGTATTGAATTCTTCGACCCGGCTCAGACTAACATCGGAACTCAACATGAAAACAATGGGGAAGCCGGTCGCTGCCCCGTCCTTGGCCTGAAAGGCTCCCTCGAGCCAGACCTTTGAATTGCGCTCATCTGTTTGGGAATAAACCAGAAGTCTGCAATTTCCGAGATCATCAGAGCCCTGATACAGTTTCGGAGATTCAGCACTCATGAACTTCTTCAGCTCGTCAACTGCAGTCGAGGGTTCGTTTGCCGCAGACGCGATTCCAGCGAACAGCAGGCCTAAAATCAAAAAAGAAGTTCTCATGTCAACATCTCCTTATGTCCACCTCAGTTGAACCCCTTCGCCTGTTTTTTGTAAACCTAATTCATAAATATTAAGGGGAGATGCCTTGCGACACCTCCCCTTCTAAAATCGACTGTTCCGATTCGCGTCAGTTCCGGAAGAAACTTTCGCAGCGAACTGGCTTTTCACAATACATCGGATGAACAGCCTTTTGACAGGAGATCCGGACATTTCCCTCTGCCTGGACCGGGGTCATGCCTTCCGCGCGATAATTTGCGCCCCTCAGACTGTCAGTCAGCATGCAAACAAATTGTTGATTCGGCGCAAACTCCCGGGTGTCATCACATTTCAGACCGAAACCCGGCGTGCAATAAGTCGGGTGAACCATAGCCTCACAGGATTTTCGCACATTGAATTCCGCGTCCATGCGCGTGCGTCCTGTTGCAAGATAGTTCGCGTGAGTGAGGCCATCCGTCAACATGCAATGATTGACGATTGGCTGTGGCGGAAGCGGCGCAGGTCCGGGCTGATAACCACCGCGCTCAAGAAATTCCACGCGTTCATTCAGCCGAAACATTTCCCGCTGCATCCGGTCCATTTTCTGCTCCACCTGAATCATACGGCGGTCCAAATCGCGATTGTCATTACCTGGATTGGGCCTTCCATCACCAGGCCGTCCATCCCGAGGATCCGCGAGAACCGCAAGAGGGAGCGCAACCAGCAAAGTGATCAGTGAAACTTTCGAAAAAAGATTTTTCATAAAATACCCTTTCAAGGCGCAAGCATTGAGCTGCCGCGCTTGGGCCAACGTTTAGCAGCCCTCTCTGGCATAATCAACACATTGCGTTATGATTATTCATAAAAAACGGTTTGAAAATATTTATAATCGGCTAAGCTCGCGTACGAAGAGGGAAATATCATGCTTCACGAGCTCATCACAATCTGGTTTGGCTGGGTAGAAAACTGGGGATATACGGGAGTATTCTTTCTCATGGCCATGGAAAGCTCAATCATTCCTGTGCCATCAGAAGTGGTCATTCCCCCCGCTGCGTTCTGGGCCGCCCAGGGCAAAATGGATTTCACGGGTGTGATCCTGGCGGGCACGCTCGGCAGCTATTTTGGATCGGCGGTGAGTTACTGGGTTTCGCAGTGGGTAGGCCTCCCCATTCTGCGACGGTACGGCAAATACGTACTTCTCCCTCCTGACAAGCTTGAACTCGCAGAACGCTGGGTTCAGCGTTTTGGCGTCACCGGCATTTTCATCGCTCGCCTTCTCCCTGTCGTACGCCACCTGATTTCGATTCCTGCTGGAATTCTCAAGATGCCCTTCTGGAGTTTCAGTTTGGCGACCACCATCGGTGCTGGATTGTGGTGCTGGGTCTTGGCGATCTTCGGACGCGAAGTCATCGGGGGAAATCCTGAACTCATGCAGTCGCCCGAGGCAATGGTTGCCGTACTCAAGGCAAAACTCCATTGGTTTGTGCTGGCGGTTGTTGCGCTGGGCTTGCTCTACGGTTTCATCATCTGGTTCAAGAACCAGAATCAATCTCGTGTGAATGCCGGAAAATTGCTGGCGCTCTTCTTCTTCACGTCTCTTTTGGGCACGACATTCGTTTCCACCGGCTGCGGTACCGCGACGAAAAAACCAGTTTCCGAAAATCGAGTCATATTGATCTCGATCGATGGTTTAACTCCTGCGGATTACCTTTCACCTTCCAGTCCGGCCCTGAATCTTCGCGCTCTGGCTCAAAAAGGAGCCCATGCCGAAGCGGTACTGCCGGCCTACCCCTCAGTCACGTTTCCAAATCATGCGTCCTTGGCAACCGGAGTACGCCCCGCAAAGCATGGAATCCTTTCAAACACGATCTTCAACCCTGAAAAGGGACCGACGCAGGACTGGTATTTTGACAGCCGGGCACTTCAGGTGCCGACTCTATGGGAGGGAGCAACCCGACAAGGCTTGACCACTGCTTTGATTGCCTGGCCTGTGAGCCTGAATGCGAAGGTGAACTGGTTGGTGCCGGAGGTATTTTCTCCCGACGGCATCGATCACGATAAGAACTGGCAACATACACTGAAGAATACGGATCCAGCCCTGATGAACGAACTGATCCTCCATTCCTCAGTCAAACATATCAAAAACAACGCAGACTACGACCAGTGGATGACCGAAGCTGCTCTTCATATTTTGGAAACACATCAGCCTTCGCTCACGCTTCTTCACTACCGCTCATTGGATGCCGCTCAGCATGAGCACGGACGGGTCGCGCCCGAAGTCAAAGAAGCACTCCGCTTCGTGGATACGCAAATTGGCCGCCTGATCGCAGCGAACGACCTCGAACACACAGCCATTCTCGTCGTTGGAGATCATGGTTTCGTGGATGTCACCCAGGAACTCAGACTGAATGCACTCTTCCGCTCCAAAGGATGGTTGACTGCCCGGGGCAAAACCATTTCAGCCTGGAAAGTCATCGCGCACTCCAACGGCGGACAAGCCACTGTTTACTTGCACGGGAGCATGATGAAGAACCTTGAGTTCCGAACGAAAGTCGAGAACCTCTTGAAGAAAAATGCAGGCGGCCGCTACCGCATCATTGACCGCGCGGAACTGAACGAAAAAGAAGCATTGCCCGAAGCCTTTTGCGCGCTGGACTCATTGAATGGCTACGGATTCAGTCAGTCTTCGGAAGGTAAGTTCATTACCCAACTGAAAGGCACGAAAGGGGAACACGGTGCACTAGCAGACAATCCTCTCCTTTGGACGGGCTTTCTGGCGGCAGGAGCGGGGATTTCATCCGGGGTTAATCTGGGCAAAATCAGCATTCTCGACATTGCACCCACCGCAGCAAAACTTCTGAATGCTGCGTTGCCAACGGCAGAGGGAAATGCTTTGAATTTGACGCCCTAGCTTCAAGGGGGCTACACTTGAACGGGAACTATTTCAATTTCGGAGGACTTAATAATGTCTATTTATGCTGATTTGCGCGTCCTGGTTGTGGATGACATGCTCACCATGCGCAAAATCATTGGCCAGCAACTGAAAACCCTCGGCGCCACCAACATCCTGGAGGCCAATGATGGGACCACTGCCTGGGAAGTCCTCGAGAGAGAATCCACCGTCAAACCGATTCAATTTATCATCAGTGACTGGAACATGCCGCAAATGAAAGGCATTGACCTCCTCAAAAAATGCCGGGCCCATCCTGTTTACAAAGACGTCGCTTTCCTGATGGTCACTGCCGAAGCGGAAGTCACGCAAGTCAAGGAGGCGGTTGGCGCAGGCGTGGACAACTATGTTGTCAAACCGTTTACACCCGCGGCTTTTGAAGAAAAGATGAAAGCAGTTTACACAAAACGATTCGGTGCAAAATGAGCCTGTTTGAGGTCAGTGATCCTCAGGATGGCCCTGTGGTGATCACCTGCCCTCCCTTAATCGACGCCAAAGCGACAGATGAATTTGTGAAGCTCATCCAACCCTGGATGAAGAAATCTGAAAAACTTTATATTCTGGATTTCGCAAGAGTGACGCATCTGGACTCTTCATTTTTTCGGCCCTTGGTTCTTTTTTACCAGCACCTCAAAAACCGGAGTTCATTCCTCTGCTCCATCAATATCACCGGACCCTTGGCGCTCATCATCAAATCCAACGGCATGGAAAACGCCTTATCGATTAAATCCTCCAAAGAAGAAGCCATGGAGACAGCTGGGATCAAGACACCGGCCAAAGCCAAATTTGATGTGAAGTTCATCAATCCGTTCATCACGGCCACCAAGGCCACCTTTGAAATGCAGGCGAATACGCCCATCCGGATCGGCAAACCCTTTTTAAAAAAAGAGGACGACAAGGTTGCCATCGATATTGCCGGCGTGATCAGCCTCACGAGCCCCGCGTTCCACGGCTCGATCGCACTTTGCTTTCCAGCGAAGGTATTTCTGGCGATTTATTCGAATATGCTCGGGGAAAAACACGAGACCATCACCCGTGAGATCGAGGATGCAGCTGGCGAGATGCTCAATATTATTTTCGGACAGGCCAAAGCTGAACTCAATGATAAAGCCGGCTATCAGATTCAAAAAGCGATCCCAACGATTGTGCGCGGTAATCAACTCGAAGTTCATCACCTTGTGCGCAACATTGCGGTGGTCTTACCTTTCGAAACGGATGCCGGCTCTTTTCACCTGGAAGTCAGCACGGAAGCCTCTTAAAAGGCTGCTTATTTCATCTGCTGAAAGAAGCCGTCACCGCGCATGAAGAAGTTCTCGGCTCCTTCAGTATGCTTGACAATTGTGTCAATGCTCCAGTGGACGTCCATCTGGATGCCCGCAACAGGAGCTCGGGTTGTACCTGTATTCAAGATCGTGGAAGCGGCTGCTTTCGCATTGAACGTGTAACCCCAAGCAACGTCAAGATTCGCAGGAGCAATAGCGGCATTGGCGATGTACAAGCCCTTGCCATCCAGCTTTCCGCCGTAAGTGAAGATCACCCGAAAGCTGAAATCGACAACGCTCATTCCATAGAGATTCTGGTAATTCACCCGATAAGTTTTGGAAAACGGCGTCTGCCAGTTTGAAAGTCCGGTCCAATACCGAACCCCTTGCGGCAGTCCGTTTGCATTGTCGAGGGTCAAATTAACCACCGGCTTATTGTTCAGGATAACCTGCCAGATCTGCTTGCCGTAATTGACGATTTCATCAATCGTAATCGAACCCGCAATAATAGACTGATCAGAGTACTGCGGTCCAACCACCACTGGCTCAGACCCATCCGTGACCTCTTCAATCGTTACAGCACCGATCGTAAAATAGGCTTCATCCTGAATGTCGACCGGTGTGCGATTCACAGTTTCAGCAGCAAAAGCTGAGAAGGAAAATGCGAACGCCAATAAACTCATCATTACATATTTTTTCATAGCGACCCCTTTATGGTCGTCTATCTATAACGTAATGCGTTATGTGTCTATTATTTTATAAAACGTCACATTTTCCGGAAAATGCAGGAATTTCTAGGCGGCGCGATCGATCCTGTCCCGGGTCTGGGTACCCGTAGCTGACCGGCGCCGCCTGCCCGCAATCCAGTAATAAATGGCAAGCACAGCGACGGCACCAATCGTTGCCGCAATGAATCCTGCCCCCTCACCCGGATTGTACCACCCGAGGGCTTGGCCGATCCAGCCGGCGAGTACGGCACCCACAACGCCCAAAGCAGTCGTCCCAATCAAGCCTAGCGGATCGCGGCCGGGCATAATCGCGCGAGCAAGAAGACCAATCACGAAACCAAAAATGATCCATCCCAAAATACCCATGAGAAGGTTCCTCCTACTGCGGCAAAGTTGCAAGTTGGGGACCGAGATCCACTTCTTCGAGCCATTTTTGGGTCAGCTGCATAATGGAATGAATCAGCTCGCCGGCTCCAGGCTGCAGATGATCGCCCGGCATGAAAATCTCACGATAGGCACCCTGGTTTTTGAAGGCCTGCCGCAGACTTTGGGTGGCATTGCTTGGAATGAAAGAATCCTGTTCGGCGGCAACAATCAGTGATTTCTGGTGGGCTCTCAGATTTCGAACGGCTTGTTCAGGTGATTCCAGCTGAAGATATTTCCAGGCGCTCTGCCCCAGTGCCCAGGCGAGCGGATAAGTCCAGCGGCCATACCTAGGTCCCCAGACACGCATCAGCTGATGCGTGATCACGCCGGGTATATCACCAAAGCCATGGATCAAAACAAGTCCGGCGATCTCCGGCGATCTGCCCACAGAAAGCGCGGCGAAAGGAGCACCGAGACTTGCGCCGACAATTGAAATCCTGTCCGGATCAACATCGGGCCGCTTCCTGAGTTCGCGAACAAGGCGATCAATTCCGTCCAGAGTATCATGAACCATGCGCTTGGCCTGACCCGCGAGACGCAAACTCCCAGGGAACTCAAAGCGACGGGGCGGATCAAAAGGATAGTCAAAACTGGCCAAAATATACGATTTTTGTGGGTAAAGAAGCTCCAGCACTTCAGCGGCATGCTGAAATCCACCAAAGACGAGCAAGACCGGGTGCTGAAGAGCACTCTGGGTTTTGACCCCCGACGGAATTTTCAGCTGGGCGGTGATTCTTCGGCCGGATTCCAAAACAAGAGGAAGCTGCTCAGAATATTCAGCAGCGCGAAGTTCAGAAGCGAAAAAAATACAAAGGACTAGGAATACAAATTTAAACACGGGTCGAGTCTAGCGATTTTGTTTGTAATAGGAAATCGGTTTAAAAAAGATTAAAACAGAAGCCGAAGGAAACGCTGTTCGCAATGAAGAAATCTCCACTGTTCGTTATCTTTACGACTGTACTGATCGATTTGGTCGGCTTCGGGATGATCATCCCGCTTGTTTCGATTTACGGACGGCACTACGGAGCGAGTGGCTGGGAGCTTGCCCTGCTGGGCGCGATTTTTTCACTGATGCAATTTCTCTTTGCACCGTTCTGGGGGAACCTTTCAGATCGTTTCGGAAGGCGTCCGATTCTCTTGGTTTCTCTTGCCGGCTCCACGGTCTCGTATTTTACGTTCGGTCTGGCTCCAAGCTTCGCGTGGCTTTTTGCGTCTCGCGCCTTCGCGGGCGGTTTTGCCGCGAATATCTCGGCCGCTCAGGCTTATATTGCCGACATCACGACACCGCAGGATCGCGCGAAAGGCATGGGCCTGATCGGCGCGGCTTTTGGAATCGGATTCACGCTCGGACCGCCGCTTGGGGGAATCGCCTCACATTGGCTGGGGCTTGGGGCACCAGGGATCATTGCGGGAACTCTTTGCGGTCTGAATCTGATTCTTGCTTACTTCCGCCTGCCGGAATCTCTTTCGCTGGAAATCCGGCAGTCCATTACTGGGAGACGTTCGCTTTGTCCAGTAGCGCCGCGGACAATGAAGGCGGCGTTTGCGCATCCAGTGCTCTGGCTTCTGCTGTTGGTCTATGCGCTCTGGACTTTTGCTTTCTCTACGGTAGAGCAGACGATCTCGCTGCTCTTGCAGGCGAAGTTCGTGCTGTCGACGGAAGAGGCGGGATTGAAAACCGGGCTGGTGCTGATGTGGGCGGGAATACTGAGCGCGGTGATCCAGGGTGGACTGATCCGCAAGCTGGTCCCGGAGTACGGCGAGCGGAAGTTATTACTCGCAGGTTTGCTGATGAACGCGCTGGGGTTTGGGCTTTTCCCGTTCGGGCCGACGTACGGAAGTTATTACGCGCTGATCATTCTGGTCTCGGGTGGCTCGGCACTTTTAAGCCCGAGTTTAAGCGCGATGATTTCGAGGAGTGCCGAGGCGTCAGAGCAGGGCGCGGTGATGGGCCTGTCTCAAGGACTGGCCAGCCTTGCGCGCGCGCTGGGCCCGTTTTGCGGGCTGCTCGTTTTTGCCGTGGATATGCGTTACCCGTTTTTGATTGCGGGGGTGACCTGCTTGGCGCTGCTGTTTTGGAGCATGAACCGAATCACGCTTAGATCTTAATAAGCATATAGTTGTGGCGTGAAGGCACTGGTCCAGATCGCAACCCCCTTCATGATTCGAACCTCATCAAAAGAACTGCCTGCAGGGAACATAGCTCCAGACATTGCCTGATTGGAGCCGATGTAGAGGGAATTCGAAGAGTCAAGAAAACCATTACAATCTGCCTGCGTCGCAACAATTTGCCCGTTTGTAAAGAGTCTGCAGGTCGTACCGGATTTCGTAACTGCCACGTGCTGCCAGTTAATTGTGTAGGCATTCGCAACAGCAGTAGCATCACCCAAACCTTCAGAAAGGCTATCGGTTCCGTTTGTAAAGCCCAGTCCCTGCTGCCAATCGATCATCAAAACCCATCCTGTTGCGGGAGTTGCCGGTGGGCCCGCTGCGCCCGGAGCGTAATTGCCGATCAAAGTCACAGGAGAACCCACAGTCGGTGCGGTGGCTAATTTGACCCACATTTCGACCGTAAAATCTTGAGAACCGAAATTCCAGTCCAGACTGTACGGAAACGTGACATAGCCATAGTCAGTAGCGCTACTGCCAAAATAGCCTTGATTGACATTCACCGGCGTCGAATCACCTGAGCCCATATTTGCAGCCATGTCAGGCATCAGCAATCCCTTTGCATCCCTGAAGCTATCCACTCCACCTATTCCATTCACGTGAACCAGCAGTGCTTGACGGGACTCCAAATAAAACCCGGTTTGCCAGGAAGGGACACTCATTTCAGGCGGTGCACTGATCGCCAGCTGGTGGGTCGTAGAAAAGTTCCGAATTGTTTGTGCGCGATAATAAAACCAGGTACTTGTGCTCGAATCCGCAAGACTCAGTTCGAAACCCGCAAAAACACTGCTACCATTAGCCGTGATTCCTGCTGTTGCACAAGTCGGGTCGTTCGGTGGATAAACCCGACCATAGCTTCCGCCACCCTCGGTAACTGCAATCGGAATAGAAGGATGCGCAAAGCTGCTCAGGGGATTTAAAGCGCTGTCCACAAGTTCAACGATGAACTTCGAACACTCCCCCTGATAAAGGGTGGTGGCGGCGTCTGCCAGTGAAATTTTTAGTTGGGCTCTGTACGGGAGATAATAGGTGCTCACTGCTGCCGAAACACTCGAATCCGTAGTACCAACGCCAATATTTACGCTACCTGCAACTGAATCACCTGCTGGTCTAAAGAATATATTTTGAGTTGAGATGGAATCCGGCACATTGACCTGAATCACCCCATTTGATCCCGCTTCGCAATCAGCAGCGGTCTGGTAAAAGGCTCCGGAAATTCCGGTACTCGAGAGGTTTATTGTCTGGGCAGCTGAAAAGGTCGATTCGAAAGTCAGAGGAACGCTACAGGGATCTGAAATAACTGAAGGTGGCGGACCAATAAAAGCTAAACTGCCGGTAACTGAATTGGACCCAACAACATTGACCTTGAACTGGAATTCCCGATTTTGAAAATCCACCAACTTGGCAGTCCACTCTTCTGTTGTCCCATTTGCTACGACAGGTGCGGCGAACATGGCTCCGCTACAGCTCCCAGGGATGCTGCAATCACCATCAATTGTAGAAGTGCCATTGGTAATCTGCCAAGTATAAGGTGCGACCCCGCCCCACCCGTATACATAGAAATTTTGATTCGAAGGCACATTCACTACCGTCCCCGGAGTGGGCATTGGCCCCGATCCGGTGGAAACTTGTCCTTCGAGCGGCTCGGGCATTGCTGATAGACTGACTGAGACACCTTCCACCGTAACTTCGCTCGTTATCGAAGGCGCAGTCATCGTGTCGGATTCGATATTCATCAGGATAAATGGCTTATTGTCCGTTGGCATTCCATTCGTGAACTTCATGACATGCCGGGAACTCAAAGTATGAAAGGAGGCATGATAAAGACCAATATCGGAATTTCCGAGCGGAGCCCAATTAACCGAGCTATCCGACAGGAAAGCGTAAGCCGATCCACAAACGTTAGCCGTACCAACCGTGTTTGTACAATCAGCTCTCCCTCCTGAGTACCGTAAGCTCACTCGCATATAAGGCAGCTGTTCATAACCCGTGGCATCGAAGGCAAGCCGGATGGCCGCCCTCCCTTGCTTAGGTGTTTCTGCAGAAGGAGCCTGATATTTGTGAATGACCGAATTTGCGGAGGTACCGACAGCTCCCGTCAACAGGTCTGCAAAGTTCAATGCAAGCACCTTTTCAGAGTCACTAAAGTCTACGGGAACGCCCGCAGAAAGATCAACTGGCACTCCGACGAAAGACCCATCACCCTCTGGCCCGGTGGGATAAACAGCAGAAGGCGACGAAGTATTCATTGGTGATGGATACCGCCCCTTCCTCGCAATCACGAGCGGTACGGAATCCTGCTTGTCACCGCATTGAAAAAGTTTCCTGTCACTTACGAAAGCGGCATCCAGATAAATATCTTTATCTTCGAACAAGTCGACCACCTGTTCTGCCAGAAGGTACGGATCACCCAAGCTGTCTTTATAGGAATCATTGTTCAGAACATCTTCCATGTTGGGGCAGCCAAGCCCAGCTATCGCCGAAAAACCAAAGATCCGGACATGCCTAGCCGGACCCGCAGCGATCAGCATTTCCATGCTGCCGCCGTTTACCGCCGAAACCAGTCCTGCAAATTTCCCTACGGCTTCATTCGGGCACTTCTCCACCCGCGGATCATCCGCAATATCCACTGCACTCACCGCCATCCCAAGACAGGCGATTCCTGCCATGCTGGTAGGAATGGGGGCATAAGAACTGTAGGCCGAAAACCCGGGTACCGGGAGTTGTGCGACCCAGTCGGATTTTGAACTCGCATTGATTTCTTGAATCGTGGTATTCCGCGGAATTTCCACACGAATGGACCGCTTTTCCTGAGGAGCCAGGGAACAGCCGGTCATCACGACTCCCACCGTGAGTATTCCCGCCGCTGCCGCCAACCAGGTCAGTAGTTGTGGCGCCAGATGCTCACCACGTTTGATCCTGCTCATCAGAAACTCCTTTGTATTCCCACTTTCAAGGCCTGATATTGACTATGACCTTCAAACGCCTGAGGACCGGCCCCGTATTGACCGGCTGCTGAGTGAAAGTCTGGGTTACACCAAACGTTCCTGCCACTCCCACGTCCCCCATCGAAACTGTCATCGAGGGTGGAGCCACTACGGCCGTGTTCATCACCGCTTTCATCACTTCCGGGGAAGGCGCCTGGCTTCCTGAGGTCGCCGAAGTATCAATCACAACGGCTTTGGAAAACGTGTTGTCGATCACCTTGATATCTTTTGTAATACTCGCCAGCTGCTTCGTATCGAGGGTCACCGACTTCATCGGAGCTAGATCACCCTGCTTGGTCGTGAGCTGCGTGCCGGCAGTCAGGCTGACAACCTTTTCCTCTTTCATCGAACTGGGAGCACGACCGTCAACTTTGGGTAATTCTTTTTTGACGTCGACCTGTCCCTGAATCACTGTAATTTCTGTTTTGGCCAAATCCGGTTGCGCGGGTGCCGCACCGGGTTTTCCATTTACGGAGCCCGCACTCGCGGCGGCGGCAGCCTGCACAGGGAGCGGCTTGTCCGGATTCAGAATGACATGACGGACTTCATCCATATTCTTGATTTCTGATTTCACGATGAATTCTGTACCGCGAACACCCATGGTCGCGGCCGGTGTCTTCACGCGGAAACGGCCTTTGCCATCAATTTTCTGTGTCACCGCTGCGCGCATCGTGCCGTACATCATACTCACATCCGCTTCGCGATCCGATCCACCATTCAACTTGAACCCTTCCACTTTGAAAAGAGCGGAGGGACCCAGATCCACAATGCTTTTGTCTTTCATTAAAATTTTGACCCGGCCATTGCTCGGCGTATTCACGACATCGCCCGCACTGATCGCATCGCCGGGTGCTGCCGGCTTTAATTTCCCTGCGACCCTACCGTCTGGACGGATGAATACGCTCCCGTCCACACTGACGACCTCGCCGGCGATTTCGCCGGCTGAGATGGCGGGCAGAAAAAAACAAAAACCCAATAAAATAGAACAATACACTCCTACGTACCGCATAAAATCCATGATAGGCTTATCGAATGATCCCAACAATCTGTGTCCGGAATGACACCCGCTCAGGTCCCAATAAATTCAGGTTCGCCATAATTTTTTTATTAATGCTCTGCATTAAAACCGACCCAGTTTATGCCGTGGAGTCGCATCCCGGGATCAACCTTGAATCCATGTATTCCGAGGCCGTGATCGCCTACAACAAAAAACAATCCGATCAGGCCTTGAAGCTTTTGAATGAGCTACTTGTGGCCAGCCCCAATCACGTCGAAGGTCTTGAGTTGATGGCGCTCACTCTTAAGGAGAAAGGCGACCCCACCAAAGCCATGGAAGTTTACGCCCGCCTGATCAAGGCCAAACCTGAAGCTGCGCGCGGCCCCTACTACTTCGAAATGGGCATGATGTATCACAAGGCAAACAAACCCGATCTTGCGAAGCCATATTTCGAAAAGGCCCTGAAGCTTGGTTTCAATCGCAGCACGACCCAGTTGTTCCTCGGCTTGATCAGCTTCACCGCAGGCAGACTCAATGAATCTGAAAAAAGCTTCACTGAAGTAAAATCCGGCGGGGCGCCCGAAATGAAGCTCCTCGCCCATTATTATCTGGGACTCATCCACTTCAAAAACGGCTACGGTGCCGGTGGCACCTACGAACTGACCGCAGCCCGGAATCTCGCGCGGGACCTTCCCAACAGCAAAATGACAACAGACATCGCCGCCGGTGCGGACAAGATTCTGGCCCCCTTCAATAAAGATCAATGGTTCGGCAATATGACTTTCCTGACCGAATACGATTCCAACATTGCGACGCTCCCGACCAGCGCTGCCGCAGCGAATGCCTCAAAGAAATCAACTCCGAATCTCATGCTGAACGGCGGCGCAGGATATATGACGAGCCCCACAAACACAGTCCAGTGGGTCGGAAATTACCGTTTCTCCGTTAACAAGACGACCAATGTGCAAACCAAGTCTTACGAGTACTTCAATCATACCCCTGCGCTATTTATGAATATCAGTCCACTTTCGCGCACGACAGGTGGCTTGAAGGTGGAAGGTAATCTCGCATTCAACAATATGCCCAAAGATCCGGAGCAGCCGAACGGGGCCTATATTTTCCGTAAATACAGCACCTACTTTGAAGGCAGCCCGTACTTCCGCTATGAGCTCGCCAAAGGCGTGCAAAGCGAACTGGAAGCGGGTTATCGCAAGATCACCAATGATTCAGACCCGACCCAATCGGGAAATCTGCTCCGCGTGCGGGGTTCAACGCATGCAACAACATCATCGCAATTGCTGAACCCAGGCGCGAGCGTCAGCTACGAGAAGCTGAATACGCTCGGGATCGATACTCGCTCCAATTCCCTGGATTTCGGCCTTTTCAATACAATGAAATTGTCCGGCTCCGATATTCTGAACTTGTCCGTCGATTACACCCTCAGCAGATATCCTCTGAGTACAACTTCCCGCTCAGATAAAACCACCGTTGCAAGATTGAGTGCCGTTCACACGCTGAGCCCGGCGTTTTCCCTTCTGGGAGAGGTCAATTACACCGCCAACAGCTCGAGTCTTGCCGATGCCTACTCCTATAATCGCCTCGCGGTCGGCTTCGGAATGGGCTGGACTCTCTAATTTTAAAAAATTAATTTAGTTGAAAAATTGAAAAAACTGCTTCTTTTGGTCCACTATTTTTGTCGACCAAGTATTTGATTTTTCATTTAATTTAATTCTGTATTTCATTGGTCAGACTTAAGTCTGACTATTTCAATACAGTATAACTATCCGAAATTACACGTTTTTTTTAAAGTCGGCAAATTTTTCACCGATAGGTTCAGTGAGAGTTCGGCAGGGATTGCCGAGTGATCACAGAGTAAGAACAAAAACATCAAGGAGGAATCAAATGACCTATCGAGGAGGATAGTCACATGAGTTTACGTATTGCCACTAACGTCCAAGCCCTTGCCGCTCAGAGAAATCTGAATATCAATAACGAAAAATCCGCTGGATCTCTGGAGCGTTTGTCTTCCGGTTCCAGAATCAATAAAGCCGGTGACGATGCCGCCGGTCTCGCCATCAGTGAAAAATTAAAAGCCAATATCCGCAGCATGAAACAGGCAACCCGCAATGCCAACGACGGGATCAGCCTGGTGCAAACTGCTGAAGGCGCCATGAACGAAATCGGCAGCATCCTGGTCCGTTTGCGCGAACTGTCAATCCAATCCGCTTCCGATACGATCGGACAGACCGAACGCGGATTCGTCGACAAGGAAGTTCAGGCCCTGAAATCTGAAATCAACCGGATTTCGAACGTGACCGAATTCAACGGCACCAAACTCTTAAATGGCACTGCAGCCCCGCTTGACATCCAGGTCGGTCTGACCAACGATCCGGAACTCGATCGCTTTGTTTTCGATACCCCGACCCGCGTGACGACGCTCGATGCTCTCGGCATCAGCGATGTCTCAACTACCGACAAGGTTGCAGCACAGAACAATCTCGTTGCCGTCGACAATGCCATCGTCAGGCTGAACGAAAACCGTTCCAGCCTGGGCGCTTTGCAGAACCGGTTGATGTCCACGATCAATAACATGAGCATCTACCGCGAGAACCTTGAAGGCGCCAATAGCCGTATCCGCGATACGGACATGGCCGAAGAGACCAGCGAACTGGTCAAGAACAACATTCTCACACAGGCCAATATCTCAGTCTTGGGTCAGGCGAACCAGATGCCTAACCTCGTGATGAAACTCCTCGGATAATACCGACCGAGTTAGTGATATTGATCTGAATTAGTGGCAAATATACGTGAGCGGGAAATCCCCCAAGGAAGATTTGGGATTTCCCGCTTGTTTTTTAAGCTCCCGCCCCTTACTTTCCCGCCGACATGTCTCATTCTGAAATAAAATTCCGGCTCCCCATCCACCACCCTGATTTTCAATACGCACCCTGCGGTAATCCCTACGCTGCCAAAATCCGTGAACTCGCGGGCCGTGCATTCACCGATGCCGCTACCGAGCAGCATCGCGGAAACTGGAGAGTGGCTTTTCCGGATACCGCGAATTACCAAAGCCGCCTTCCGGAAACCCAGCGCGAACTTCATGTTGAGCTCGGCTGTAACGCGGGTCACGTCACCCTCGAGTGGGCGGCGCGCAACCCCGACCAGGCCTTTATCGGGCTGGACTGGAAATTTAAACCGATCTTTCGCGCAGCAGAAAAAGCGCTCAAACGGAATCTCGGGAATTTACTGTTCCTCCGCGCTCATGCAGAGCGTCTTCAATTTATCTTTGCCCAGGAGGAAATCGACCGGCTTTACCTGTTTTTCCCGGACCCCTGGCCCAAAAAATCCCATTGGAAAAATCGATTCATCACGACTGAGGAAATTCTCTGTATATTACCGCTCTTGAAACGCGGCGGCATTTTTCACATCAAAACGGATCATCCCGAATACTTCGCCTGGATCGAAGAAGCCCTGGAAAAAGCGCGCCCGCTTTCGAAAATTGAATGGCGAGTCGTCGAGCGAAATACCGATCTTCACGCGGGGCATCCCGCCGCGACGCAGCTGCAAATTCCTGAAGTGACGCTATTTGAGCGACTCTTTATTCAGGACGGCATCCGGATTCACAGCTTGAAACTGCAGCGACTCTGATTTCAAACTGCAGCTGCTCGTGCTATCTCTGCGCGCATGCGGACGGCCGTTTACAGCCTCACATTCGCTTTTTTTCTGCTCCCCTTCAGCACTCCAGCCGCTCCCAAGCCCATCACGGCTATCTACGCCGAATTGAAAAATGAAGTTCTCACCAACTCTCCCGATCTTCGCCTGGCCCAGGCCTCCGCAGCTCAAAGGGACGCCGCCCTGTATACTGCCTGGACGCGCTGGATTCCCCGTCTGGATCTCCAGCTGCGGCAATCCCGCAGCAAGGATTACACACTGGTGACGAGCGGACAGCTCGGAAATTTGCAGAATATATTTCCCGGTGGTTTCACGCCGGAGGAAACACCGCTCGCTTCCTGGCACCTCAATTTAAACATGCCGCTCTTCAGGCGCTCCACCGTGCTGGACATCAGACGCGCGTCCGGCGAACGGGAGCTCGCGCAGCGGCAAACCGAAATTAAGCTCAATGAACTCGACTGGCGTTTACGTGAACAGACGGGCAATTACCTATTTCAACTTTACCGGCTCAGTACTCTCAAAACTTCGATTGAGCTGGCCCGGACCAATCTCCGCGAAGCCAGACTCCGCCTGGAATTGGGTCAGCGGACCCGGGTCGATGTCCTGCGCGCCAGCGCGAATCTGCTTTCGCTCGAATCCAGTGCCCTGGGTTTTGAGCAGGAACGGGGCGCGAGTCTCAGCGCCTTAAGTGCTTACTCCGGACTGACCCGGGCGAAGTTAGCGGAAATCCTCGCTCCGGGACAGCTCACAACCGAAGCCGCCCTGGGTGGCGCGATAGAAGCGTTTACCGAGTCCGGGAAAGTGCTTGAAGTGATCCAACCGTATATGCCCAGCCAGGCTCCCACCACTTTTCCCGAGACCCTGTCCTCACGAATTCCGGTCGCCAATCTCACCTACCTGATTTTACTTGCCGAGCAGAATTCCGCGGATATTCGCGCCCGACTTCTGATGGCGCCTGAATGGCCTGAAATACTGATCCAGGGCAATCTCAACAAACAGGGACCTCACTGGCAGGAGGCCATCTCCGGCGGAAATGTCTCCCATACAATTGCGTTGGTTTTGAATATTCCGCTCTTTTCCGGAGGTAGCCTCTTCAGTTCATATTCCGAGAAAAGAAATGCCGAAAATGCCGCCACCCTCAAACGCGAGCAGGACATCCTCCGCTTGCGTGACGAGGTGGAAAACCAGGCCTTCCAGCTTGAAACCCTTCAAAAAACAATCCGTGCGCAAATGCTGAATCTGAAACAAAACGAGGAACTCGTACGCCTTTCTCAAAGAACTTACGGCCTCGGCAAGACCACGCTCCTGGAGCTTCTTGCAAGTCAGAATGACTGGATTGAGGCAAAGCTCGATCTGGCGCAGAGTCGACTTGCCTATGCCGTGTTGGTCCGGAAATTTGCCGCAAATTTGGGGGTACCTGTTGAATGAAAACTCTGGTCCATCAGCTCAATTCCGCTCTGCTCTGTTTTGGAATCGTTTTCTTTTTCACCGGTTGTCAAAAAGCCGTGCCCGTCAAAGCGGTCAAAGCGACCCTCAGTCACGTTGAGTACACGATCTCGACGACTACCGCAGGAACCGTCGAGGCCGAACAGCAGGCCATTCTTGTGTTTGGAACTTTGGGACGCGTACAAGAAATCCTGGTCGATACCGGTGACGAAGTCCGCAAAGGGGCGCTGCTGGCAAGACAGGAAAATCAGGATATGCGCAGTATTTTCCTGAATGCAGAGAAGGATCTGAATCGAACCACGCGCCTGTTCAAGGAGAAACTGGTCTCCCGCGCCAGTTTGGATGAGGCCAAACGGACCCATGATGTAGCCCGAGCCAACGTGGACAAGACCGAAATTCATGCCCCTTTCGACGGAACCATCATGGAACTAAATCTGGAGATAGGCGAAACCTCGCAGCCTCAGTTCACCCCGGAGAAACCCCCGCTGCGCATCGTTGATCGGAAGCCAAGAACGATCAAAGGGAATGTGGATGAAGTGGATTTATCGAAGATCAAAATCGGAACCCGGGCCCGGGTTAAAGTGCTCGCGGTCCGCCCCAAACCCTATCCAGCGGTGGTGAGTCGCATTGTACCCTTTGTCAGTACGAATAAAGAGCAGGAGCGCACCGCAAGCGTGGAGCTGAAAATGCTTGAAAATGACGAGTTCATTCCGGTCGGCGCTTCTGCCGAAATCGAGATCATCATTGAGGCAAAGGACAGAACGCTAGCTCTCCCTTCGCGGGCAATCCTGGGAGCGGGATCAGCCCGGCACGTTTTCAAAGTTGTGGATAACAGACTGCACAAGACAGCAATCCAAGTGGGGATCGGAAATTACGACCGAATGGAAGTTTTGAGCGGGATTTCGGAGGGTGACCTGATCGCTCAGCCAGGAGATACGGAACTTACGGACGGAATGAAAGTCCAGACCGAGCAGGTACCCTGGCCATGAATGCCCCGTTGATTGAGCTCGAGCAGATCAACAAAACTTTCATGATGGGCAAGGAACCCATTCTGGCGCTTCGAAACATCTCACTCACCATCCAGGAAAACGAATTCATCTCCGTCATTGGACCCTCCGGCAGCGGGAAATCAACGCTGATGAATGTCCTCGGCCTGCTCGATCAGCCGGACTCGGGCGTATACCGGCTGGACGGAGTCCCCGTTCAATCAGTTCCGGATGACGAGCGCGCCAAACTACGTAATCAGAAGATCGGCTTCGTATTCCAGGTATTCAATCTCCTCCCCCGGGCTGATGCGCTCCGGAATGTTGAAATGCCGCTGGTGTATTCGGCGAGCTATGACCGGTCCTTTTCCAAAACTAAAATTCGGGAGCTGGCAGAAGGCGCTCTCCGGCGGGTTTCCCTTCTGGACCGCATGTCCCACAAGCCCAACGAACTTTCAGGAGGGCAGCGCCAGCGCGTTGCGATTGCCCGGGCAATCGTGAACCGCCCGCGCATTCTGCTGGCGGATGAGCCGACCGGAAACCTGGACTCGAAAACCGGCAGCGAAATACTGGCTCTATTTGAAGAACTCCATCACGAAGGAGTCACCGTGATCATGGTGACGCACGATCCGAAAATCGCGGCACGGGCACGTCGAACAATCTCCATGGCCGATGGCTTAATTGCAAAGGACGAATATGCCCATTCGTGAAGTATTCGTCCTGGCCTTCGAGGCCCTCATAGGCAACAAGCTGCGGGCGGCGCTCACGATGCTCGGGATGATCATCGGGGTTGGCGCCGTGGTGCTGCTCGTATCGATCGGCAATGGCGCGCGGAATTACGTGACGAGTGCATTTCAGGGCATGGGCACCAATCTCATCATGGTTCAGCCGGGGCGAACGGAAGCGAAAGGCGGGTTCAGTCATCCCATGGGCCTGGCCCAAAGGGCGATTACCCTCGGAGACGTCGACGCTCTGGAAAAGCAGAGCCTGAATCTGGAAGCCGTCACCGGAATCATGTTCGGCGCCGGCACGATCAAATACGAAGGCCGCTCCAATGACATGAGCATCCTCGGGGCGAGTGAAAAGATCTTCGATATCTTCAATATGAAAATTTCCCAGGGTCAGCCCTTCAACAAGGAGGAATCCGACAGCGGCCGAAGGGTTGTGGTCCTCGGCTACGATATTGCGAAAAACCTTTTCGGAGACGAGAACGCCCTCGGAAAATCCGTTCGCATTAATGAAAGTGATCACCGCGTGGTCGGCATTTTTCAGAAAACCGGCGAAAAGCTCGGATTTAATCTGGATAACATTGTGATCGTTCCGACGAAATCCACGATGCGGATCTTCAATGACGACAAGCTCTTCGGCATCCGGGCCAAAGCCAAATCCATGTCCAACCTTCAGGAAGCCGTCGATGAACTCAAAGCGATCATGCGGCAACGTCACAACGGACAGGAGGACATCACCGTGGTCACGCAGGTTTCGATGCTGGAGACGCTCAATAATCTGCTCGGCATGCTGACCTATGTGCTCGGAGGGATCGCGATGATTTCCATGATTGTCGGAGGAATCGGCATCATGAATATCATGCTGGTCAGTGTCACCGAAAGGACCCGGGAGATCGGAATCCGGCGGGCAGTCGGTGCTAGAAGGAGAGATGTTCTGACGCAGTTTCTGGCTGAAGCCATCGTCTTGTCCATTCTGGGCGGAATGGTGGGACTCGGAGGTTCCGTTGGAATCACCTACTTGATTTACTTCATAGTACCGGCATTTGACATGCGCGCGCCCACCTGGATTTTGCTCCCGGCATTTCTGCTTTCGTTCGGAACCGGAATTATTTTTGGCGTCTGGCCCGCCCGACGTGCCGCACGGATCGAAACCATCGAAGCACTCCGCTACGAATAACCAAAAAGTGGGGACTACCTTTTGGTTAAGGCATGTACCGGAAATTGACGAAAACCTTTTTACCCGCTGTCACCTGAACCGTTTTTTCGGGCAGGGCGTCGGCACCATCCGGCAGAAGCCGGACCGTATAAGTCCCGGGCGTCACCACAAATCTCGCGAGTTGCAGGTCTTTCGGCAAAAGATTCCAGGACCGCAGATCTGCCTGGTCGCTGGCATAAAATGCCACGCGGGCAATGAAGCCCAGAAGCGGACTATTGGTTTTTCTTTCGATCTGATCCGCCAGAACTTCCTTGGCGATCACGCCACTCACTTTTTTTGCAATCAGCCCGCCGTATTTTTCGTCAAGATTTCTGATGGCAGTTGCTTCAATGTTATGGAGTTGAAAAGTCGGGCCCATCCTCTCTCCATTCAACTCCACTTCAGCAAAGAGCACCGGATTATGCCTGGGATAGAACCGGGGCAAGACTCTCCAGTCGGGGTTCGGCCTTTTTTCCGGCGAAATGCCATTCTCATAAAGAACGATGATTTCGGCGTTACCGGCCCGGGGCAAGGTACGCCTGGCCAGCTGGTGATCAGCTTCTGTCAGCGCATACTCCCGATCCCAATTTTCCATCTCGTCGCGCATTCGTAGCTCCGAGGCCATTCTCCAGAGATCCCGACCCAAACCCGGCACCGTCGGATCGAGCGCCCGAACCTGTTTATAATCAATGTAGGCATCGCCAAAATTTCCGTCCGCCTCGTAGAGAACCGCCGACAGATAGCGCGCAAACGCATTCTGCTGATACTTGCGCTGCCCTTCGGTGACCATGAGATACAGCTTGCGATTCACTCTCCGAGCTTCAACCAGCGCGTTCTCGTTATCCCCTATCAGCGCATAATTCATTGCGAGATAGGTATTGATCAGGACGTTTTCGAAGTCCTCTCCCTTGTAATCGCCAATGTTATCTCCCACCAGGAGCGTCGAAGTCTCGGTAGCGAGGCTGGTGTAGTCTTTGATTTCAGCGATCTTGTCGGCCTCGAGCAGGACTTTATTGCTCTCCTCGAGTTGCCCCGCTGAATGCAGCGCGAGCCCGAGATCAAAGAGATAAAGCAACTGGTCCCTGCCGTTCGGAAGCTGGGCACTCAGACCGTCCTTGAGTTTTTCAGCAGCTTCCTCGTATTTGCCATCTCGAAACAGCCGGGTAGACTCAGCATCCGCCATGCGCGCTGACGCGCAGCCGAATAGCGAGACCAGGACAGGAACAAGGGCGAGGAACCTGAGCCTGGAACCGGCCAAGATCAGAATCCAACACTACGCTTGCGGAATTTTTTGCGAATCTCGCGTTCCTCAGTGCAGTCGATCGTGGATTGCTCAAGACTGGTCAAGTTCATCGTCAGCTTGTAGTAAATGAACTTGTCATTACCGACCTGCTGGACGTTCGTAGCCAGGGCGCCGCTCAGGATGTAATCCGCGCCGATCTGACCGCCCTTCTTCTTGGCGGAAGGCCCCGAGACTGCGCCGGAGGCATGATAATCGTATTCGTCAGAAATGGTACCGCGCTCCTCTTTGTTCACGAAGCGCACCTTCCCCGATTTGATCAGGGCCGTGCGGATCTTATCCGTGAGGGAAACTGTATCGATATGTTCTTCGGTGCGATTCAGCACTTTTTCAACGATGACCACGGGAGGTTTTGGCGCCTTCCCGACGTAGTCACAGGCCACCATGGCTTTAATGACGGTATCGGCCATTTGCTGCATATCCGCTTCGTTGTACTTGTCGTCCAATAATTCAACGCGCGTCGGATCATCGTACTCGCCTTTGGTGAAGGCCTTGGGCCCACAGCCAGAAATCATCACCGTTCCAATTGCCAGAAAAGTCAGAACCATAGCTATACGCATTGCGTTATCCTCTTTCTCAAATATTCGAAATCAAAGTCCTCCCAGTTTATGAACTGCACAATGAATTGCAAGCCCAGAGGTTGAAACGGACGCACCATTGTGATTTTCTCAACGGGCATCTGCTGTTACACTCAACAGCCTGGGAGATCTTATGACTTCAACCCGTCTGTTTTTGACCCTTTTTCTCTTCAGTGGAGCTTTATACGGAACCGGAACCGCGGTACAGGCCGGGCAGCTTCACGAAACCTATTACGTCGAGAGTTCTCCGGAACCGAGCATGATTCAAAAATGGTCGCGGCTGCCCGGTACCCGCAATTTTTTATTTCGCGTGAGTGCCCCCTCTCAGACGGAACTCGAAATGATCGGCCGGCTGGAACGCGCTTCACTCCTTCAACTCGAATCCACCACCTATCCCGAACGCACAGAGATCAAGGCCTGGCAGAAGCTCGCAAGCAAAGGCGCACAATTCATCGGCTTGGATCTGCAACTCCCGAATCCGGAGCAGATTCAGATCCTGAATGAAATAGGGTTTTCGAGAATCATATTTTTAATGACTTACATTCCCGATACGGATGAAGGCCGGCGCCTCGGTCAGCTGAATACCCCCGTATCCGTCACTTTCGCCACGACCTCGTTCCCCCGTTATGATGACAGGGAGCTGCTCCTCGCCATTCCAAAGACGGTGCCCCTCACCTTTGTTGGAAGTTATTGGCCCGGCTACACGCACATGGATCTTTTCAATATGCTTCCCAATAGCAAACGCCTGAGAATTTCCGGAGAATTCCCGAATGATGATCAGTTCCCTTATCTCAACAACATCGACAATCTCCAGGAACTGACGATTGAAACTTCATTCGCGCCCCCCAGTCCCACCGTCTGGGAACAGATTGCCAACAGGGCGACACGCTGGATCTGCAGAGACTGGGTGCCCACAGAGGAAGAGCTGCAGGATTTCGCACGCAGTGCCCGGCCGGAAACCGGCGGAACCAGAAATCTCATTATCGATAAGGATGGAGAATTGTTTCCCGAAGAGCGCGCGCGCCTCGAACGGATGCAAACGCCGGTGGAATGGGTGCACTCTTCGGCAATCGGCGTTCAGCGCAGGAGCCGCTCAGTCCAGTGACTAAAAAGCCGAAGCCTACCTCGAAGATCGCGGCAATCCCTCTTCTTTCGGAAGTACTCACAAGACCCGTGATCTTTGTGAGCGGAAAGGGAGGTGTCGGCAAATCCGTAGTGACGCAAGCCATTGCCCTGGCGCTTTCCAGAAAAGGACGGCGCACGCTCTGGGTTGAGCTGGAGGACCCCTTGAAACCTCGGGGTCAGTTATCAAAAATCGCGCCGAAACTCTGGCGCCTCAACTGTGATGCGGAAATGTCGTTCGAAGAGTACGCACTGTTGAAAATAGGCGACTCACCGCTGGCTCGCATGTTCATCGATAACAAGCTCATGCGGTATCTCGCCAAAGCCGCCCCCGGCATTCACGAGCTGGTTCTGCTGGGCAAGATCTGGCACGAGAGCTCACGCTACGAAAGCGTCGTCGTGGACATGCCCTCAACGGGACATGGGCTCGCTCTTTTTCAAAGCACCAAAAATTACGCCACCCTCTTCCGGGGCGGCCCGATTCACGAGGATGCTGAAGAAATGATCCTCACCTTCGCCGATTCAGGGAAAACCGGCCATGTCATTGTCGCCCTTCCAGAGGAAATGCCCTTGCGCGAGTCTCTGGATCTCGATCAGTTCCTTATGGAAATTTTTCCCAAAAACCGTGCGACTTTTGTCGTCAACCGCACTTTTCCGAAAACCGGAGTACCCGCGAACATTCCGGCAGACCCGACAAACTGGCCCTCTCCCCTGGCAGAAAATCCCTTGGATTACCTGAACAGACGAGTCCTGCTTGAGGAGCATAATCTCAGGATCTGGCGCGACCAGGAACTTTCGTTCGCGGAATTCGGGTATGTGTCGCCTGCCGAAGCCCATACCAGCGCCGCGATTGCCGAGGTTCTCTCTGAACAGCTCGTGACCGGAGGGCATCTATGAACGCGAACGTGGACGCCGACATGAAGGCAAATTCGATCGATGAAATCCTGAAGCGGCGACGGATCATCATTACGTGCGGAACAGGAGGAGTCGGCAAAACCACCGTGAGTGCGGCCCTGGCCATGCGCGCCGCCCAGCTCGGAAAGCGGGCTGCCGTGATCACGATTGATCCCGCACGACGACTGGCGACCTCACTTGGCCTGACAGAACTCTCCGAAACGCCCGTGGACCTGACCCGGAATCTCCGGGAAGCGATGCCATCCCATAAAATCGACGGGACCTTTTCAGCACTCATGCCCAATGCAAAAGCAAATTTCGATGATTTCGTGAAAGAACTTTCCGCTTCCAAGACAATTGCGGAACAGATTGCCAGAAATCCACTTTTTCAGATCTTCACGAAAGAATTCTCCGGAACCAATGAATACATGGCGCTCGAGAGGCTGCAGGCTTTGGATCTGACCGGACAGTTTGACTGTATCATTCTGGATACACCGCCCAGCCGCAATGCCCTGGCCTTCCTGAATGCACCCAAACTCGTTGCCGAACTTTTTGAGGAACGCCTGATTCGCTGGCTGGTCCTGCCGGCCAATCGCCTCCTTTCCGCGGGGATGCGCAAGGCACTCGGAATTCTGGAAAAGCTGACAGGGGCGGGGTTCATGACGAATCTCCTGGATTTTGCCTCAACGCTCTTTTCGGTCCGGGTCCAGTTTCTCGCGAATTTTGAAAAGACAACACGACTTCTGCAATCAGAAGCCGTGGGTTTTATCATGGTGACCACTCCCACTCCCGAAGCCGCACCTGATGTTCACCATTTTGTCCGCACACTCCAAGAGCATCGCTTCCATTTTGAAGGCCTGACGATCAATCGAACCATCGGCTATCTTTTCAAGAGCACTTCTAAACCGAATCAGGCGACCAGCCCGGGGCTCCCGGTCCTTGAGGGGATCCGCAAGCGCGAAGAGCAGGCCATGCGGGCCCTCAGTTCCGGAAACATTCGGATCTGCGCAATGCTGCCGGAACTGGCCCGCGACATTCATTCCGTGGAGGACCTGCTTTATGTTGCAAACGCATTCGAGACTCATCATGCGCAGTGAAATACTGTATTCGGCCCTGCTTCTCTTTCTATTTGTTCTGGCCCCCGGACTTTGCTGGAGTTCCGTCGACACCTCTACCGGGCCTGCTCCCGTACAGGATGCCGCAGTACTGCTCGAAGAAGGTCAGAGGCTCCTGGAAGCCGGGAAATACAATGAAGCAATTTACCCGCTGAAAAGGCTCGTCGATCGTCATCCCGGTTCGCCCGATTACCTGAACGCGCACCTTCTTTTGGGCGAAGCGTTCCTCAAAAACAACCAGCCCGCCCAGGCCGTTGAACCTCTGCGCTTCTACAGCTCCACCCTTTTGCGCAAACCGGATGCAGAAGTTTCGGCAGTGAACCGTGCCCGAAGCTCACTGGGGCGCGCCTACCTCGCCTTGAGAAAATACAAAGAAGCTTTTCTCGTGGCCAAAGAAATTGAAAAAAGTCTTGGGACTTCCGAACCCGCCGGAGACCCTGATTTACTGAACGCCCTGTTGATCAAGACCCACGCCCTTTATGAGCAGGGCAAAGATAAAAAAGCGGAAACATCGCTGGCCGCAGCTGCAAAATTACTTTCCGCAAACCCTCCTGCGGCGCTGGCAGGCGAAACGCATTTTCTTCAGCAGCAACTCAAACTCAGATCATGCAGCCTGCTTCCGAGTCGCGGCAAACTGACCGAGGATCAGGTCCGAGCCCAGCTCAGTCGCAAAGGGCTATGCCTCCAGGAAGCGCTGCTGGCGTTCAGGAAAGTGGCAAGTACTGGCGCTGCCGGATGGGCAGAGAAGGCCAAAACAGAAATTCTGGGCGCCTTTCAGGCTTATTCCCGGAACTGCGCCGCCCCCCCCGAACCTCCGGTTACGCGAACCAAAGGCAGGCGCTCTCCACAACAATTGAAGCAGTATCTGCTAGAACTCAAACACGTCTTGAAAGCCGATTGCCAGGAAAAAATGCAGCAAGCTTCGTCTCTCCTCAGTGAATGGGCTGGGCAATCCAGCGCCGAAGCCGCCATTCTTTTCAGTGAAACGGGTTCCGGCATCGGAAAACTTTTATGAAGTCGATCAAGCCATTTCTGGCAAAAAAAATCCTGACACATCTCCAGGAGATCCAGGAATGGAATGCCCGGCAGCTGACCACAGCTCCTCCTCCTTTTTACTGTTCGGTGGACCTCCGGGATTCCGGTTATAAAATTGTGCCCGTTGATTGCAATATCTACCCTGCGGGTTTCAACAATATCTGTCCGCAAGATGTTCGCACAGCCTCTTCGGTGTTTCGCGTTCACCTGGACCGTTTGTTTCCAGCAGGAAGACGCCCCTCACGCATTCTGGTCCTGCCTGAATCTCATACGCAGAACCGGCATTATATAGAGAATCTTTATCATCTTTCAGAGATCATCCGCGAAGCAGGACTCGAGTGCCGGATCGGGTGGTTCGGAACAGAGCCCCAGGAATCCCCGGTTCAACTCATTTCCGAGAGCAACAAACTGCTCAAAGCCTACCCGATTCGGGTGACCGAAGGTGTTCTGAGCGCCGGCGAATTCACCCCTGATCTGATTTTGCTGAACAACGATTTCTCTGGCGGTTATCCGGCACTTTTGGACAAAGTCAGGCAGCCGATCGTGCCCAGCCATGTTCTCGGCTGGCATACCCGGAAGAAAGGCGAACACTTTCACCACTACAACGCGCTTGCAACAGAGTTCGCCCGGATCATCGACGTGGACCCCTGGCTTTTTCAAATCTTGACCCAGGAAGTCGATCACGTTGATTTCAACGAGAACGAAGGTTTGGACCGGGTGATTGATTCCGCGGAGCGCGTGCTTTCTGCCACCCGTAAGGCCTTCGAAACACACGAAATCAATCGAAAGCCTTTCGTTTTCGTCAAAAACAGCAGCGGTACCTACGGAATGGGAATCATGGTTATTCATTCCGTTGATGAGCTGAAAACGATGAACCGTCGTACCCGGAATAAAATGAGCGTTGGCAAGAACAAGCACCCGATTCATAGCGTAGTCATCCAGGAGGGGGTCCCGACCGCCACCCTGGTCAATCGCCTGCCCGCAGAACCCGTGATTTATCTCTTTGGCGATGAGCTGGTCGGCGGATTTCTGAGAACCCATACTCAAAGAGGTGTTGAAGAAAACCTGAACACACCGGGAATGGTGTTCCGGAAATTGTGCATGTCCGACCTGCGCCATCCCCAGGCATTCGAAGGTGCCTTCTCGGAGGAATCCCAGGACAAAGATCCGATTCTGGAACTCGTCTACGGAACAGTGGCGCGAATTTCAGCTTTTGCCGCCGGTCGCGAGCTGGTCCGCCTTCAAGAACTTGCAAAGCAGCATCAAAACTCCGGAGGTCCGGTTCAATGAAATTATTTTTTGCTCGACTGACATCCGCCCCACACCTGATCCGAATGGACCTGCTCCTTCTGCTTTTACCTCTGGTCCTTTGGAGCGGCCTGACCTTACTGCGCCCTTATCTGATCACGCCTCATTGCCTGGTGCCGGCAGGCCAGACTTCCCTTTGTCATTCGGAAAACGTGCTTCCAGTGGACCGGGTGGCTCTTGGCCTGAACTCCTCCGACGCTGATCGCTATTCCTATTACACCCAAAATTTTTCAGGTGTTCTTGCTTTTTCCGCCCCCGTCCTCTGGCACGGGCTCTGGGCTGTGCTCGGACGCACCTCTCCTCTTATGGCCCTGACCGGCCTGAGCATCGATCTGGCGATCATTACTGAAATCACTCTTTGGAACGGTGCAATTGGCGAAACTGTCCGTATCATCAGTCAACGCCCGAGGCCTTTTGTTTATGCGGACACGGCCTCCGCCGGTGCCAATCCCGCACATTATATTTCCTTCTACTCCGGCCATACGAGTTTTGCCGCAGCGGCTTCTCTGGGTTTCGTTCTTTTCCTGCTCGGTCGAGGTGCGCCCGGCTGGCTCACGGCATTCTCTTTCATTGGTTTCGAGCTTTTGACGTTTTCGACGGGTATTTTCCGGATTTTGGCTGGACGGCATTTTGTCACTGACGTCCTGGCAGCCGCAGTTGCTGGCTCAGTGATTGCTTTTACGATTGCCTGGTTACACCGGGACAAGTCACCCGAGGTGTGAGTAGCAGCCCGGCGCCGTGGCCCTGGTATTGCTTGGAGATCAAGCAAGGAGATCCGGCTTATGCTCAACTTTCTACAGGGTAGATTCATGAGGCACCCGCTCCATCCGCTTATGGTCCATCTTCCAGTGGGGCTGTGGATCGGGAGCCTTGTCTGCGATATTGGTTTTCTGGCGTCCGATAGTGCGAATTTCGCCATCGCATCCTATTATATGATGCTGCTTGGATTGATTGCCGTGCTTTTGGCGGTTCCGACCGGGCTGGCGGAATATGTTTCCATTCCAGCTAACACCCGCCCCAAAAATATTGCCACAACGCACATGTCTCTCAATATTCTGATTGCCGTGCTGTTTCTGGTCAACTTCCTGATGCGCCGGGGTCTTGAGAATGGTGTGCCGAGCATCGTCACCACCGGGCAGTTCATTTTTTCGCTCATAACAGTCGGGATCCTCGGATTCTCCGGTTATCTGGGTGGATTAATGGTGTTCAACTACGGAATCGGACACCGCCGGCCAGAACTCAGTGAGACGGAAAACGTTTCACGTAAAGTCGCTTGATTTTTTAACCAGGAGAATTCGTGCCGCTTCTAGCGCTCCGGGATTACGGGCTCGCCGGAAACGAGTACAGCACAGCGCTGATCAGTCGCTTTGGTTCGGTCGACTGGTTGGCGCTGCCGTTTTTGGACTCGAAGACCCACTTTTCGGCTTACTTCAATGAGCGTACGGGCGGTCGCTTTCAGATCCTGCCCGAGGGCGAGTTCAAATCCGAGCTGCAGACTCATGACATTTTTCCAATCACGCCCATTCTCTTTGAAACTCCACACGGCAAGGGACTCTTGACCCACTGGATGCCAGCAGGGCAGCCGGCACTGCTGCGCAAGATCGAAGTGCTTGAGGGGGCGATCACCTGGATCATCCACTGCTCGCCGCGCTTTGATTCGAACTCCAGGCCACCGCAATGTGAGCGTTTTGCCAGCGGCATTCTGTTCAGAGGTGCCCGTTCTGATCAGATTGGCTATCTCGAGTCGGATCGGGAGCTCGAAATTTCAGCGGACGGGCATTCCGCACGCATGCAATTTAAAATTCCGGCAGGCGGATCAGCGCTCTTTCGTTGGGCGCTGGGAAGAGACGGCCTGCCCAAGGCCGGGGATAAAATTCAGAATGCGACGAATTCCCTGGAGCAGGCTCTTCAATACTGGAAAAGCGACCAGCATCGCTGCCCGCCTCAAGGCTGTCCTTTTGCCGGTCCCTGGCACCATCAGGTGCTGCGCTCGGCATCCCTGCTGCGGCTGATTCAAAATCCCTGGGGCGGCCTGCTCGCCGAAAGCGTCGTTCCTGTCCTGCCTGATTTTCATACGGGTGACCCCAACCACCGTGTGATCCAGACTTGGACGCGGGATCTGTGGCTCGGATTTCAAGCTCTGATCAACCTCGGAATGAAAAAACAGGCTGAATCGTTTTTTTTGCGAATGACCGATCTTTTGTTTCGGGACACCCCGCAGGGTTTTCAACCGTCCTACACTCTGGACGGCGGTCACAGCAGCATGCATCACGGTGAAAGTGAGTCCATGTTCCGCCGTTTTCATTTTGATGTTCAAGGCCAGTTTCTGATCACTGCTGCCGAATTTTACCGCAGTTTCGGGCACCTTCCCGCGAGACTCTGGCCCGTGCTCTGCGAATTAACCGATACGATCTGCCACACCTGGCGTAAACCGGATTGGGGAATCTGGGATGCGAATGAGCCGCGAAGTGACCACTTCGTCACCTCCAAGGTCATTGCCTGGGCCGGAATCCATCGGGCGTGCTGGCTGGCCCGACAGCTTCAGGAAGAGCTGCCAAAGCGCTGGCTGAATGAAGCGCAGATACTCCATCGCACCATTTGTGATCAGGGCTATGACTCCGCCCAACAGAGCTTTATCCGCTCATTCAGTGACCGAGAGCTGGATGCGGCGACATTGCTCCTGCCCATCCTGGGGTTTTTGCCCGCAGATGATCCCAGAATCCTGGGTACCGCTGCGGCAGTCCAGAAGAGTCTGGGTGAAAGCGTTTTCGTTCACCGGTACCGGGAAAGAAGCCGCAAAGCTCAGGATCCCGGCTTGTTCTTCAGCTTCCTTTACGTTTCCGTTCTTGCACTCATGGGCCGCACCGATGAAGCCAGCGACAGACTGGCTGAACTTTGCAGCTACGCGACTCCAAGTGGCTTTTTCGGTCAGAACGTAGATCTGCGAACCGGGTATACAATCGGTCAATTTCCCTCCACAGAAGTTCATCTGGCACTCATTCAGGCCGCTGCCCATGTCGCCGTCGCAAGGGGAAGAGCCATTCCCTTAGCACCGGGTGATTGGGCAGAAGGGCTTCCTGAGCTCAAGGCCGCGTGACCTGATGACAAAAGATTGGCGGTTTTTATACATAGCGTTACAAAATTATGACTATTCCTGCAGCCCTCAGCCATAATTTCATCATGCATTTTATGATTAGATCTATTCACGGGGCAGGTAATTTCCCCCAACATCCCCAAACCTTAGTCTTGTCTGATTAATTGTCTCGACTACCGGTCCAATCGATTGCCTGAGCAAATTAACGCATGAAGGTGGGCGAAATCTCGGCCTTTGCAATTGATTCGTTGTCGAACCTGACTTTCGTGTCTAAATTTATTTCTGAAACGCGGACATGTTGGGTGAATGGAGGGGAACCATGCATCAAGACTTTGTAAGACAACCAGGCAAGTGCTCCATAAAATGTATGTCGTTGCTCGCGCTGCTACTATTAGCAGTACCCTCGACCTCCTTCGCGCTGCCCGTGCAGTTCGGGGTCGGGCCCGACAATAATCAGGCCCTGCTCCTTTCGCATATTCAGTCGGCCCGCGAAAACCTGACGATCAATATTTATCTCTTCGATCACCCAATCATTGCCCAAGCCATTGTTGAGAAGATCAACGCCGGCGTGACCGTCAACCTCCTCGTTGAAGGCCAGCCCTTTGGTGCTGTCAGCGACAACGGCAGGACGATCCTGAACGCCATTGCTTCCGCTATGGCCCGCTCGGGCAACCCGGGTCACCAACTTCTCGTCATGACCAAATCCGCCTCGGGTGAAAAACGGCGGTATCGCTACAACCATGCCAAGTACGTTATTGTCGACCATACGCGCAGCCTGGTCTCTTCCGAGAACTTCACCGAAAGCGGCCATGCGAATGCCGGGAGCGTGGGCAACCGCGGTTGGGAAACCATCGTCGATGATTGCGATCTGGCAGAACAGCTGGAAGATATTTACGCAGTCGACTCAGACCTGTCCTTTGGTGATGTGAGGCGGCTCAAAGTCCCCTCTCAGAACGTAAAAGTTCCGCAAGAAAATGGCGTGAAAAAACGCGCTCTCAAGGCCATCAGCATGGGTCAGGGGGACGCAAGACGGGCAACGCTCATCACCTCCCCCGATGCGCTCGATGAACTGCTGGGCTTGCTCCGGTCGGCCAAAAGCGCCATTTCGATCGAACACATGGGCCTTCCGAGCAATTGGAGGTCAGCACCAAATGCCGGCCAGAACCCCGTAATCACGGAGCTCATTCGTGCCGCACAACGCGGAGTTGATGTCCGGGTCCTTCTGAACGATGAACGCGTCTTCAGCAATACTGTGGGCGAAGAAGAGGACCCCGCTGCCCCGAAGCGCCCGAACCAACTCACGGTCGAGCTCCTCAAGTCAGTCGCTGAATCAGAGAACCTGCCGCTAGCCGCCAGGATCATTGATGTGCGTAAGCTGGGCATCACCTATCTCCATAATAAAGGTATTGTTGTCGACGGAACCAGGGCGCTGATCAGCTCCATTAATGGAAGTCAGAATTCCGTGATGAATAACCGTGAAGTGGCCATCCTGCTCGAAAGCAGCGATGCCGCCCGGTACTACGATAGTGTTTTCAATCTGGACTGGTCTTCTTCCGGTGGTGCACAGCGGGCGACCAACGAGCGCGGGGCTTTTAATTTTTTCGAAGCGTTTTCGCTTTGATTTGAGGTTACCTTGCAGCACCCGCCCGGGTGCGTGAGTTTTAAGGCGGCCAAATTAACAACGATTTCGAAACGTTAGTCCTGAACACACAGGTTCTCTGGCAATTTAAATTAATAATTAACGTTTTATGTAATCAACGGTAATAATTGGAGTTTTTTTGCAAAGTTAAATTTGATTATTTTTGTCAACAATTCTATAGTTAATTAAACAGTCTTTTGCCGTCCGTTTTAAGGGGGCCTTTTTTTGCCAAAGGTGTTCGGTTCGAAAATCACTCGTGTATTCTGCTCATGGGGTTCAATCAAGAATTCCACGCTTCTGTTTTTTCTTTCACTGACTTTTGCCGCCTGCTCGCCCTCGATAGTTGAAGATAATTCCTCTGTCCAGAATCTTGGCAGCACCATCGACGAAGTTTTAAAACTAACTTATCTTTCGATTACACCCGAATCGCCCACCAATATAGACACTCTTCCCAGAGTAATCGGTACAACGTCTGCGGATATCCAGACAATCCGTCTCTATTCAAACAGTAATTGCGCAACCGAGATTGGAGCCGGCACCCGCCAGGATTTTGCAACCTCTGGAATCACTGCGAACATCACGCAAAATGCGACCACCACGATTTATGCGAAAGTCTATGACGCCGTTGGCACCAGCGGTCCATGCACATCGCTTGTGAATTTTAAGCACAAAAACACGAATCCTGCGGACCCGGTATTTGGAAACTTCACCCCAGCACCTCCATCAAACAATGCAAGCCCGACTGTTTCCGGCACCTGCAGCAGCGATACAGTAACACTTAATTTTTACCGTGATGGGGGGTGTGTAAATCTAATTGGAACCGGCACTAAAGCAGGATTCGAATCCGCTGCAGGAATTACCCTATCAGTACCGCTGAACGCAACAACCGGTATTTTTGTGCGCGCTATTGATGAAGTGACGAATCAGTCCAATTGCACCCCGATGGGGAACTACACACACGACAATTTGCCACCGACGCTAAGCTTTACGAGCTTTGATCCAGCTTCACCTTCCAGTATCTCCACCACTCCTCGCATTATCGGAAATTCTTCTGGAGATGTCCTGAATTTCTACAGCGACTCAGGTTGCACCACTGCTCTTGGGAACGGAGATCGAGCGACGTTCGAGAGCGCAGGTATTCAACTCAGCGTATCAGCCAACACGGTTACCTCCGTGTTCGGCAAGGCAACGGATACAGCAGCAAACGCTTCCGCATGCACTGCCCTTGGAAGCTATATTCATGACAGCGTGGCACCGACAGTACCCTCCTTTGTCAGCTTCACCCCCGCTTCTCCGTCGAGGACTTCGACCACCCCTCTGGTCATCGGCTCTTCCAGTGCAGACACGGTTACGCTCAATCTCTACGACAGCGCTACCTGTGCCAATCAAATAGGCACAGGAACAAAAGCCACTTTTGAGGCGGGCGGAATTACTGCAACAGTGAGTGCGAATCTAACAGTACCAGTCCATGCAAAAGCAATTGATGCCGCAGGAAATCTTTCAGCTTGCACCCCCCTCTCATCCTACACCCATGACAGCACCGCTCCTGCGGCACCGGCTTTCACCAGTACCAACCCTGTTTCACCTTCCACGGCTTTGAGTCCGAAGGTGATTGGCACCTCAAGCGTCGACACCGTGAGCCTGAAACTCTATGATGGTGGCACTTGCGCAAACGAAATCGGCACAGGTACCAAAGCGGATTTTGAAGGACTGGGAATTACTGCTACCGTGGGGGCAAACGCCGTCACCGCGATCTTTGCCAAAGCCTTCGACCTCGCAGGAAACGCTTCCGGTTGCACTTCCTTGACGAACTACTCGCACGACAACCAGGGACCTGCAGCCCCGACCTTCTCCAGCACCAATCCTTCTTCGCCCTCAAAGACGTCAACTACTCCAAACGTCATCGGTTCTGCCAGTGCGGATACGGTCACTTTGAAACTCTATGATAGTAATGCGTGCTCCACTGAAATCGGAACCGGAACGAAGGCGTCGCTTGAGGGAGCGGGAATCGTGGCAACTGTCTCTGCAAATGCCACAGCGACAATTTACGCCAAAGCCTTTGATGCGGCGGACAATAGTTCTTCATGCACGCTTCTGACCAGCTATATTCACGACACGATCGCGCCGAATGCGCCGACATTTTCAAGCACAAATCCCCCTTCTCCTTCAAATGCCTCCACCACTCCCCTGGTCATCGGCACTTCAAGCGCAGATACCGCTACCCTTAAGCTCTATGACGGCGCAACGTGTGCAAATGAAATTGGCGCGGGATCAAAAGCGTCTTTCGATGGCACAGGCATAACAGCCACGGTGAGCAGTAACAGTACAACAACGATTTATGCCAGATCCTTCGATCTGGCTGGCAATAACTCAGGTTGCACCGATCTTACTGATTATACCCACAGCATCCTGGCGCCGAATGGGCCGCTATTTACAAGCACAAACCCGGCTTCTCCTTCGAAAATTTCCACAACTCCCGCTGTAATCGGGACTGTTACTGCAAGCATTGTGAACGTAATTCTTTACGACGGCGATACCTGCGGCAACTCTATAGGTTCCGGGACCAAGGCAGAATTCGAAGGAGCGGGTATTACTGCAACAGTATCCGCGAATGCCACAACCTCCATCTATGCCAAAGCTCAAGACAATATCGATAATTATTCCGCCTGTACTCTACTGACCAACTACGTCCACGACACCATCGGTCCTGCGGATCCTGCATTCACGAGCACAAGTCCCGCGTCTCCTGCAAACAACGGCACGCCCGCAGTGAAGGGTTCCTCAAGCGCAGACACGGTCACACTCAAGCTCTATGACGGCGCTACTTGTGCCAATGAGATTGGTACCGGGACCAAAGCAACTTATGAGGGTGCAGGGATCGCGGCAAGTGTCGCAACGAACTCCACAACCACAATTTACGGCAAGGCGTTTGATCCTGCCGGGAACAACTCAAACTGTACTTCGCTCACATCTTTTGAACATGACAGCATTGCGCCCGCGGCTCCGGCTTTTACGAGTAGCAACCCTGCCTCGCCTGCGAGCAATTCCTCACCTGCTATTATAGGAACTTCGAGCGCCGATACCGCCACGCTTAGATTATTTGACGGTGATACCTGCGCTAATGAGATTGGCTCGGGAACCAAGGCGACCTTCGAAGGAGCGGGTATCTCTGCGACAGTCGCAACGAATGCCACAACGACTGTTTATGCCAAAGCTTATGATGAGGCAGGGAACGGATCCGGATGCACTTCGCTAGCGAGTTATGTACATGATTCGCTCGGACCCAATGCCCCAGCCTTCACCAGCGTCAATCCCGCATCACCGGCAAGCGTTTCAACTCCCGCAGTGAAGGGAAGTTCCAGCGCCGATACGATTTCCGTGAAGCTCTACGACAGCAATGCCTGTGATAACGAAATCGGAACCGGCACCAAGGCGACTTTTGAAGATGCCGGGATCGCCGCAACGGTGGCTTTGAATAACCTAACTACGATCTATGCCAAAGCGTTCGACGCCTCGGCCAACAGCTCGGCTTGCACCTCGTTGACCAGCTACACCCACGATAACATCGGTCCGAACGCACCAAGCTTCAGCAGCACCAGTCCCGTATCACCTTCCAACAACGGTACGCCTGCGGTGAAGGGTTCCTCAAGCGCAGACACGGTCACGCTGAAACTCTATGACGGCAATACTTGTGCAAATGAGATAGGTACCGGAACCAAAGCTGCCTTTGAAGACGCGGGAATCGCCGCGAGCATTGCTGCCAATGCAACAACAACTATTTACGCCAAGGCTTTCGATCAGGCAGGCAATGTTTCAGCCTGTACTTCATTGACGAGCTACATGCATAGCAATATAGCGCCAGAGGACCCCATACTTGCACTCAGCGACCCGACAACCGGCTCCACGACGCATGTTCGACAGATCGCGATTGCGATTGAACTTACTGAGGATGTCACAGCGGTTAAGTGGTGCGTAAGCCAAAGCCAGAGCTCGGCACCGTCCTATTCCGGAGCCTGCACAGGAGGAGCCGGACCCAACAGTGGCTGGTATGCGGTTCGCCCGACCACCTTCACGCTGAGCACCGGAGATGCCGCCAAGACGGTTTATGCCTGGGTCGGTGACCAGTACGGAAATGTCAATTCTGCCGCAGGCTCCGATTCAATTACTCTGGACACCGCCCTTCCCGGCACTCCGACCGTCGCACTTTCTGATCCCAATACAAACTCAATTATTCAGACAGATCAGGCCACGGTGGATCTCTCCGTCACCGGAGATACAGATGCGGTTGCCTGGTGTGTATTTGAACAGGACTCAGTCACAGATGCACCGGCAGCACCACTTTATAATAACGCTTGTTGGGGCGCACCTAGGCCCACCACGCAAGCGCTCCAAGATTACGGAAACCGGAAAGTCTACGTTTACACCAAGGACGTGGCTGGGAATATCTCAGCTTCCGCTGCTACGGCCACGATTATGTATTCCGACATCACAGTCTTTTCAATCACCGGAATCACTGGCGGGACGGACGTCACGGCAGACTCCTGGCTTTCAAACGGAAACACCCCGGTTATCAACTGGGGAGACACCACTGGCGAAAGCAGTTATGAAGTAACCATCTACGAAAGCGACGGAACAACCGTCAAGTGCGCAAAAGCAACGAAGGCCACCAATGACACAAGTCACGACTTCTCAAGTTGCACATTGACCGATCATACTTCGTACAAAGTGCGCGTAATTGCCAAGGACGCCAGTGGAAATTCCCGTGAGGCTGCTAATAGCCCGTATCTTTTTACCAGCTCTGCCTATTCGAACTCCATCCTGCAGATATCGAATAATTTAGATGACGGAGGAATTTCTGGTTTATCCAACAGCACCCTGGGTGATCAATTAGCTCAAAGCGGTGACTCAGGAGATGGAGTCGGCTACATGGGAGAATGGACACCCAGCAACCAGTATTACAATTATTTCAGGTTTACGCTGACAAATGCGCTTCCGGCGGGCAGTGTAATCAGTAACGCAAAATTAGAGGTGAATGGGCTGACGCATTTTAACTGGTCCAGTTCATACGCTCTTCGGATTTTTATTCAGGATTCAGCGAATGCTCCCCAGGTTGACAATGCAAACGATTATCCTGGGGATGCGGGAGGAACTGAACTTCTTGGGAGCAATGTGCGGTGGCCTGCCTCAGGCGGGCTGACTTGGAATTATCCTGAAGTGAATAATGGGTCTCCCAATTTGAGTTCACTCGTGCAAGCGCTGGTAGATAAATATAACGGTCTGAGCGCTGGAGCTTCGATTCAATTCTGGATTGGCATTGACCAAACCCAGGCAGGCGGTCATTCGGTTGCTTACGAGGAGTATTCTCATGCGGGTAACACGCCACCCAAACTCACTCTCACTGCGGGACTGCTACAGCCTTCAGAGTTTGCAATTACCGGGATAACGGGCGGCGCTGATTTATCGACCGATGATCTGCTGACAAATGGCTCAACCGCAACCGTGCACTGGACTGACTCGCTTGGAGAAATTTCTTACCGTGCTTCCATTTATGAGGATGATAACACCACCGTGAAGTGCGCAGCTACTGTGCTTGCAGCCAACTCAACTGAATATACTTTCACCGGATGTAATCTGGCCGAGAATACCTATTACCGCGCACGAGTGGTTGCGGAAGACAGTAGTAGTACGAGCACGACAGCGAGCTTGCGGTTTTTCACGGGTTATCATCTGCTTGCGCCGGTCTATGCAAATCACGCGAACTGGAATGAGTATGTGCTCAATAATAATGGCGGGAGCAATGCCTATGACCAACCCGATACCACCTGTACACGGCCAGTGAATTCCCATTACGATGCATGCATTCACGGAGGCGAGAAGCGGAAGCTTGTCCTTACCGGCATAAACTCCTGCAATACGATTACCGCAACAGATACACTAAGCGCATTTAATTGGATTTGTGATGCAAGCAGTGGAACGGCCACCATCCTGATGGGAGGATTAGCTCAAAACAAAGGCCTGCGTGATCTCGTCGATGCCACAGACTGGCTCCCGAACTCGTTGATTGTCAAACAGGGATTAACAACTATTGCCCAAACCCCCTCCTCTGTTTGGTGGCAGAACGCGATTGTCGCTTTACCAGACAATAGTGCCTCGGCGGCTGTTGCTTTGGACAGCTCGTATTATCCGGCAGATTATGATTCATCCAGGGGCGGATTGGTATTTGTATTGGCTTCCAGCAGGACCAGTAATGGCTATTATCTCGCTTTACCCGGCACGAGCCTTGTCACCTTGAGCGGGGCGGTACTGTCTTATGCAGGGAGTGCTGCAAATAATTGCGGCGGTAATGCCACACCAGAAAATCCATATGTAATCTGTCTGATTTTTTCAGATCAACCCCATCTTTGGATGGAGGGAGATTACAGCGGCGGCATTCAGGCCACAAAAAGCGCCCGTGGTCTTTTTCTCAATACTACAAATTTCTCAAGAATCAGAAACGCACGATTCTTTGGACACAGTTCCATCAATATTCAGATGGAAAGCTGCAACAGTCATCTAATTGAAAATACTTCATTGGCAAACAGCGTCTATGGTATCGGAGATTACTGGGGCGGGTACAATACTTACAATAACCTTTCGATTTCCAATATTTCGATCCGCGGGCTTGAAGGGTCGGCAACCGGAGCAGATACAATCGTCCGTGTAATGGGTTCAAATTCCGGATCAATGATCACCGGTGGATTCTACGCTTCCACGATATCTCATCTAACTCTCGCGAATAATTCCGTCTTAGGCTTGGGGCTCTGGAATGCTCCGGATAATCGAATTGTTCAGCTGCTGGGGGTCAATAACGACAACTTTGAGGTCAGCATAAGCACAGATAATGGAACTTCTACTCGCAACAGTTTCTCTTATTCGTTTTTGCTGAACTATAACGACGAAGGTTCTTTGAACACCTGGTCACCCGTCGTTCTTACAGGAAACGCGACTTCCTCATTCATGGGAGCGGTGACAACTACCGATACTGCGAATCATTCAAATACGGACGGCTTGCAGGCGTTCGCCTCCCTTACGGATTGGGTGAACTTCCTGAATCCCTTCCGAGCATGGGGGAAGACCGCTTTCCAGACAGGAGCCTGCGCAAGCGCTGATTGCCGGATTAATGACTTCAGGATTAGAGCCGCCGACACGTTGGTTCGAAACCGCAGCGGAGACGGGACAAACCCGAATGAGGCTTTTGAGGCGGGAGAGATCTGCCCGTCCGCGGTACACGGAAATATTACAGTAACAGACGATCTTGGCCGCGTGTTCCTCGCCAACGCGGTGGAAATCATGGGGAGTGGTTACGGAAATTATAACGGGCTCTGCGAAAGCGGAGAAGCCTGCATCTACTCCCCGAATTTCGGCGTCTATCAGGGTGAGGGCGACTACTACTCAGGCGGAACCTGCACCTTCCAAGATGGTGCGGTGAGTGGCGTGAAAATGTACGCCTATCCAGTTAACGGAAGCTGAAATATCAACTACTTACAGGATTTTTGACTTCTTTGGTCAGCTACTATAATGTACGCGGTCTGGAGCAATCTCTTATGAAATTGAGATCTACGGCCCTGTTTCTTCATCTCATTCCCGCCCTAGCAATCGCCAACTCGCCTGCTGCGAACGATTTCCAAGCGGATCTTCAAGCAGTCATTCAGGCCAATGCGCGCGCAACCTCGCAGGCAGATTGGATGGAGAGCGGAGCAACTCCCGAGAACGTTTTTAATAAATTCAAACAGCTGAAATCGGATGACGCGGCGGCTGAGCAAAAGTTCTGCGCCGCACTTTCTCAACTCAGTTCACACGACTTGGCGCTTTTTGAAGAAGAACTTTCGAAAGAAAAACTCGCGTGCACAGCCCTCTTGCTGGCTCAACTCAAGCAGCACTGGCAGAAAGCGGCCGTCACCTTCAAACTCAACACTCTCGAAGCAGCTCAGACCGAGAGACAATTTCTTGCCGGTTCCGAAACACGACCGCTTCCCTGCATCGAAAAGCACATTGACCCCGTGGCAACCCCGTATCTGATTCGAGGGGAGCTGAAGCCGGGAGAAATCGCCTTCACCTTTGATGACGGCCCCCATGCCTCAAGAACGGCCCGGGTTCTGAAAATTCTGAGGGATTATGGAATTCGCGCAAATTTTTATCAAATCGGGCAGAACGTGAAAGCCATGCCCCACGTGACCAGGCAGGTTGCTGATGCGGGCCATCTCGTCTGCAATCACAGTTGGAGTCACCCGCTGAACATGACCCGTCTCTCGATGAAAGCCGCGGAAGCTGAGTTCGACAAAGGACGCGATATCATCTCCCAGACGACCGGCACGGATATCCCCTTCTGGCGTTTCCCGGGCGGCAACAAGAATGCCGCTTTGCTCGAGATGGTAAAAACCCGCCAGTTTGCTTCATTTTACTGGACGATGGATACTCGCGACTGGCAGATCCGGGACCCTGAAGCCCTGTACCAGAACACGCTCAAGGAGCTGAACCGGGAAAAAGGCGGAATCATTCTGTTCCATGACGTCCACGAACAGACCGTACTCATACTGCCCCGCTTGCTGAATGAACTTCGTGCCCGTAATTTCACAACGTACGTTTTCGTTCCCCATTGAGCCCGCATCCGTTTATATTCTGAGCTGAATGAAGCGAAAGATCCTCATCACCATCCTGGCTGTATTTACAGGTGCAGCCTTACTGGCCGGGATACAGATCAGTCGTTTTCTCAAAGAGAAACAATCGGAGTTGATCACAGCACTCCCGTTTAAAATTGACGAAATCAACACCGCTTACAGACTGAAACAACTCTTCGCCGGTCACCTCGAGCGCCTCGCTTTTACTCTCGTTTTTTCTGATTGGCGCATTTATCTGGACGGTCCTGTACAAATCACCCGACAGACCAATTCAGACATCGAGGTGCATTTTTCGCCACAAGTGGAAATTGAGCCAATAGCAGAGGGCCCCAGAGCGGCATCCGGACCTTTGCAGGCAGATATCAAACTTCAACTTCCTTCAGACTTTTCCGGCTTCAAAACGTTCAGTGCTTCCATAACAACAAAGGATGGGGCATTTTCATGGCCGGCCCGGGGAATTGACTTGAATACCCCCTTGCTCCAATTTGTTTACTCCGCGAGCAGCAAGGCTTTTGAATTTGATTTCACCGCCAAGTCCCTGGACTGGAGCAATCCCGCATCTCCGGATGATCAAATCGTGCACACCGACCGCCTCCACCTGCGTTCACAAGGTATCATCACGGAGTTCACAAGCGATTTTCAGATGGGCAGTACCGAAATACTTTGGAACAAAAGCTACTTTGATCTGCCGGCACAGACGCTGAATTTCAACGCCCAGGTCAACTTCGCTGAAAAGAATGGCGGTTTTCGTTTTTCAAAAGCTCAGGCAACTTTTGGAAACAAGGTTTTTCTTTCACTCGTTCCCGGATACAACGAATCCGGATTCATCAATGAGCTGCAAGCCCGCTGGAAAGCACCTCGCATATCGGCTCCCGGGCTTCATGCCCTGGTCCAATCCATTGCACCCACTGAAACCACTGTCCTGAAAAACTTCGAAGTCACGGCGGGGACGCTTGAGACCCAAGGTAAAGCCTTCGTTCATTTTACCGCCGATCCTTCCGGCAAATACCACGTCCGCTCCGCTGACATTGGCTCAGATTCTCGGCTTCAGATCAGAAACCTGGGGTTCCGATGGCCTGAACAGGGACTCTCCCTGAAGGGACTGAACGGCAAATTCTCCCAATCCGAAAGAGGCACGGCAGAAGGCGTTCTTTCGATCGACCAGGTTGCCTTTCGAAGGCTGCGTGGATCACTGCAAAAAACCGGAATTATCTTTGCCCCAGTAGGTCCCGGCAGGACCGAACTCAGGATCGGACAAGGCAAAGACTTGCCGTTCGAAGTGCAAGGCGTCCCTCTGCGCATCAAAGCAATCGAGGCCGTTTTCGACCAGGAAGAGAACGGGACGGTCTATGCGCTGAACACGGGCCTGAATCTCGGAAAGACCAATGCAAAAGCACTGGCCCGGTTTTTCTGCCTGCCCACGAAGAATCTGCCCAAATCTTCCTTGAGCATGGATCTTCCGGAAATCCGGCTTTCCCCCGAAGTGGTTGAGCCGCTTGGCAAAATCCGTCTTGATCTGCTGGGTGGAACCATCGAACTCTCCGAGATGGGTGCTTTTGATCTGCTCGGGAGGGTTCCGGAACTGGACTTCAACCTGGAAGTCAAAGGCATCCAGCTGGACCAGACAGGGGCCTGGTCCGGGTTGGGCGAAATGGATGGGCTGATCCAAGGGCATGCTCACGACGTGACCTTTCAGTCCTGGCTCCCAACACGCTTTGACATGAAGCTGGAGGTGGAACCGCATCACCGTGGAAAAGTTGTTTTCTCCCCGGAGGCGATGAAGAATGTCGTACGCCTTTTCGCCGGCGGTGACCTCGACTATCTCCCGGATATTGCCGATTGGCTGGCCTTCGGCTGGCCCAGCCGAGTTCTCGGTGGCTATGACGTTTACTATGCCGGCTTCAAGCTGCACTCTTCCCAGGGGAGCATGATCCTGGAGACGCTGGATCCGCCCGAAATTTTTGAGAAAACCGGAAAACATTTTATCCTTTATGGGCGTCGGTTTATGATGCCTCTAAGAACTTCCCATTATCCACTCGTGGCTGATGCAGCGGCGATGAGTAACTTTGTAAGACACATGCTCCTTCAGATCGAGCAAATCCGAAGCGGCAAAACGCAAGAAAGCGATGCGAACGCAAATGAAGAATCCAACCCCTGTTTTCCGAATGATTAAAAATATTTTTTGCACCGGCCTTCTGCTGCTGGCCGGCCTGGGTTGCGTGACCGTGAACGTGACCTTCCCGGAAAGCGCTGTTCAAAAAGCAACGGACGATTATGTTCGGGAACTTTATCGCGCGAAAGAAAAGGGCCATTCCCCCGTTCCGCAACCCTCCCCTTCGCTCACCCCGACAAAGGTCTCGCACGGATTCACCTTTGTGGAAGCCGCCTGGGCCGATGAATTCATTTTCAAGGTGGATTCCGCAACGGCTTTGCAGATTCGCGATCGTCTGAGCAAACGAGTGGAAGAAGTCGTTGTGCAAAAACGCGCGGGAGTGCTGGGGGAATCTCGGGACGGTATGCTGGTACTTAAAGAACCCGGAAAGCTCAAAAAGCTGTTTTCCAAAAAAATCGAAGTACTCGTTTCTGATGAGAACAAAGACCGCACGGAGCTCTATGCCGAAGTGCTCTCGTCCAATGCACTTCCCGCGACCCGCCTGATTGATGTGAAGCGCAGCTTTGCCCGTTCTTTCCAGGCGGAGTCACCCTCCGGGACCTGGCTGCAGGATGCGGATGGAAACTGGGTGCAGAAGTCTTAGCGTCTACTTGTCACAGCGCTTTTTCCTTGCTTTCAGCACAGTAACCGACCTATAAGGTTAGGTATGCGCAAAATCAAAGACCTGATCCGTCGGATACTCAAGAGCCAGTCGCGCCTTGCACTCGCTTAGTTAACTGGAGCCAGCCGAATCAACCTGGCTTCGACATCAAAAACAATTCCGGTACAATCCTGAGCAGGCATATCATCCGGATCCTGGAATTTTTCTTTTACTTTGAACACGAGTTCATTGAGCAGATCCGCCGGTTCCCTTTCGCGGTAATTGTTCAATAGTGCGCCCGTCGCCTCACTGCCGCCAATCACTTCGATAAAGCCATCCGAGAGCAAAACCAAACGACCTTCTGGGTCCAGAACCCGTTCCTGCTGAACCGTGTCTGATACGATTCCCGAAGAGCGCGTGATGGCTGGACCACTCGATGGAAGTATCTCAAAATGCCCTTTGGGATCGGCGTAATATGCACATGAGGCTCCAAGATTGATGTATCTCAGCTTGTAATCCTTGCGCGAGACCACGCCGTAAAAAAGCGAAAGGCGGTCTTTTTCGCCCAGAGTGATGAGGAGCTCTTCCTGGATTTTTTTAACCGTTTCAATGCTCGAACGGGTTTCGTCGGCCGACAACTTCATGGCAACTCGCATGAGGACTGAAAGCACATTGCTCGAAAGGCCATAGCTTGATGAATCCGAGAGGACCATCGAAATCAAACCTTTGTCCTGGGATTCCGCAAGATCCGCATGATCGCCGCCCGAACGCATTCCAGCGAGATATCGACTGAGGACCTTGAAGCCTTTGATTTCCGGAAAACGGACGGGAAGCTTTCCTTTCTGCATCCGCTCGGCAAGCAGGACATCCTCCTGCAGCTTCCCAAGCAGTCCCGCAAACGAGGCATTCAGTTTGTTGACCTCTTCCCACATCGTAATCTGCTGAAGCCGGTAAATTTTCCCGAGAAGCTCCATCGGTCTGAACGGCCAGACCAGAACGTCATCTACTTTTCCTTGGTTCAGGGCTTCAGGCAGGGACATCTTCTCATCCAGGATCAGGAATACAGCCCGCCCTCTGCGATCGATCTTACCGAGCATGGAAGACAGAGCAGTTGAATCCGCTTTCCCATCAATGAAGATCAGTTGTCCGAACTTCTCAGGCTCAATATCTTGCGCGCCTAGCACGTTGATTTCGATCAGTCCTCGCGCGGCAGCACTGATTCGATTTGCCCAAATCTGCTCAACCGCCCTGTCCTCACCCATGACTGTCACACTGAAGCGCATCTCGCTGTTCTTCCTTTTTATGAAATCTCAAAATGTCCGGACTTGATAATGGAGCATGTAGCGTTGATCGCGCACGGAGTGATAACCGCCACCAATTTCCTCGCTATACCAAGTCACCGAAAAATCGCCGCCCTTGCGTCGCAAGCCCACACCAGCAGAGGGATAGCCACCACTCCAGCCGCCACGCAGGAAGAAGGCGTCACGAAGGGAAAGTTCGATTCCGCCCGCCAGGCGTCCATACAAACTCACACCCGAAGTGTCCGTCAAGTCACGGTACTCACCGACAATATTGAAGTAACTTCCGGCGCCTATCTTGGAAACGAATCCAACCGCAGCATCATACGATGTGGGTTCATCAGGTGGAGCCCCTGAACGGTTTCTTGCCAGTGGTAACGCCGAAAAATCCGAAAAATGCAGACCTAATAGATTCCTCGCAACCAGATTAAACGAGGGCAGGTATGCAATTGGAAGAGTCAGGGCAAAGCCGATATTATGCGAGAGACCGGAACCGGAGGCCAAGCCCTGATTGTAACCCATCGGCGTGGTGTCCCGGGGCACAAGCATCTGTCCGGAAGCCTGGTTCACCCATTGAACCACGTAGCCGATCCGGACAATTCCACCTGCGAGCCGAAACCCCGCCCCTGCGGTCGGGACAAACTGATAGACGCTCCGATACTCCACCGACCCATCACTGTGAGCGACCCCCATGACATGACTTTGCAACAAAACACCGAAAGAGAAGCCGCGCATGTAAGCAGTGGGAAGAAGTGAAAAGCCCGCTCCGGCCAGCTGCTCTGGATTTTTTTCCAGAGTGGGAAGAAAGCTGCTCAGGCTTCCGATATTGTAGAAATTCAAACCAAACATGCCGGCGTACTGGTTGTTAAAATAGATGCTAAAATTCAACGGTTCAACTTGCGGAGCACGAAGACGTGCCAAACCGGCAGGATTGTAAAAGAGTGCCGAAGCTCCGTCATCCGCCAAAGGCAGGAAGGCATCCCCCATCGCAGCCGCACGACCGGAGGTGTAGCGCGCTCCGGGGACAATATCCTCACGGGCAGAGCTCAATTCCGCCTGCCCCAGCAAGAAGAGCCCCAAGCCAAATACAAATGCCTTTGGGATCAATGCAACTCTCATAACTGCTTATCGGCTGAACTGGATCAAAATCGAGGAGAATTTCTGATGGGTTCTACCGAGTTATGAATTTTTTCATAAAATTAAGGAACCTGCCGAAAAGCATCTGAGGACACTTTGGATGGTATGGCCAGCTAACGAAATTCCGGACTGGGCACAGGCAGTGGCAAAAACCCTGTTGCGCGCCTTGAAGGAGCGCGACCCCTACACCTACGGCCACTGCCGTCGTGTCGCCCGTAATGCAAAACTTCTGGCTGAAGCAGCCGGCCTAAATGAATTTGAACAATCAGTCGTCGAGTACGCTAGCCTCTTTCATGATTTGGGTAAAATTGGGGTTCCGGACACAGTTCTTCTGAAACCCGGTCGCCTTACTGAAGATGAAGAGGCCGTGATGCGTCTTCATCCTGTGAAGAGCGCCGAAATCATGAATTCACTTATCCATATTCCGTTCTTCCGCGCGACCCTCCCGGGAATTCGCCACCACCATGAACGCATTGACGGGACCGGCTACCCTGACGGATTGAAAGGCACGGAAATTCCATTTGTTTCAAGAATACTGCTTGTTGCCGACACCTTCGATGCGATGACAACCACCCGTCCTTACCGCAAGGGACTGGCCCACGAAATTGCTTACAAGGAACTGGAACGCTACTCGAACCTTCAGTTTGATGCCGCCTTGGTGGAAATGTTCGTCAAGGCGCACCCGGGCTGGCCCGTGCTGAGCGAGGAAGAGACAGGCGAACTTTTTGTTTCCGTGCCGCTCAAAAAGGCAGCCTAAATCTGGATATTTTTTGCAACCGAGTTCACCACGCCGCGCATATCAATGCGAAAATCGCGAAGCTCAGGCCCCCGCCAAAGAGACAGGACTGGATCGTCCATCTTGTCTGTTTTTTTGAAATTATTGGCGATGTTGGTCGCCAGGCAAATCAGACCCGTAATCGGGAAAAGATTTTTTTGCCGCAGCCGAAGCAGATAAGGATCATGATGGAACTGCACAACCTTCTCAATTGGGCGGAACATCCGGTAAAAGTGGCAGGTTAAGGCGCCGATGGCGAGATGATCCACTCCCCATTTTTCTTTTTCCAGATGCTGGCGGATCGGGCGTGAAATTTCTTTCTTTTTTACGTCTTCCAGAAAATTGATGTAGCCCGGGCGTACGATCGCCATACCCACCTTGCCGATATCGTGGATGAGCGCCGCCGAAAACACGTATTTCTGAAAACCAAGATCCGGGACATTTTTTGCGAGTTCCGCGGCAATTGTCGCAGTACGCAGGCCGTGATTGTAAATGCCGTCCAAAAACGCGAGAACCTTCTTTTTGTCATCACATACGGCATTCGTAACAGCCGCTAGAATATCGAAAACCAGGCCGGCGGCATAGGCCGTATCCGAATACTCGTTCTTGCGGTTGACGAGCTGCTCTTCAGTTTTCAGGGAATACTTCAGGAACTCCGAGGACGTCAGCTTGAGCTTGCCGTCTTTGTCCCATTCCGGATGGGTACCGAGAACGGACCTGTAGAGCTGGGCGGCAATCATCAGATTGCGAAAGTTCTGCATTCCGAGGAGCACAATGGCTCCTTCCAGACTCGGCATCTCCTCGCGTTTGGAGAGATTGGCCACGACCCGGTAAAAAAGGGACTCAAAATAGGCGTTTGCTTTCAGGATCTGACTGACTTTTTCTGCCGTGACATCGATATTGGAGAATGCTTCGAGTATGAACCAACTTGTATCCGGAAGGATCAGCTTGGGCGCGACCTTGTCCAGGAAGTGGCTTAAAATCTCAGGCTGTGGCCCTTCTTTGATTTTCAGCGCAGCAAAAACTCTCTGCTCAACCGGAACCTGGGTCTCCAGCTCTTCCCGGGCCTTGCGCTCCTCTTCAGATTTGCGCTCCTGCGCCTTGAAATTGACACCGATCTTCGCATGCCCCTTCGAAAGCGTGACTCTCGACGTCGCTCCTGGCTGCGGACGGCCATAGGGAGCCGGAGCAGCCGGTGCCACAGGCTTTGGAGTAGCACCCAACACGGGCTTTGCGCCTGGCTGGGCTTGGGGACTCGGCTGAACGGGCTGCCCACCCGAAGGAGGCGTTCCTTTGGGGGCGGGCTTATCTATAGCCATGAATAGAGTTTAAGTGAGTTTCTGATAATTACAAGTCAACAGAATGAGACCCTTTTATTGACAGCATGTCTAAAACTCATGCTAAACTTAATATTACTACGGCTTATTCAGAGTTCTGATATTCTGTATCATTCGCAAAAAGGGCGCCCGGTGAAGCTGAAACTGGAACAGAGCAACGACATTACCATTCTCTCAGTCAGCGACGGCATTGAAGCTGCGCAGATTCCTGTCTTGAAGGCTGGCCTGCATAAACTTTTTCAATCGAAAAAAACTCTAGTCGTTCTTGATCTGCTTACAGTGAAGAACGAGCTGCTCATGATTCAACCCATGCTGAGCGAATTGAGCGGTCTTCCTCATTGGGCTCAGGAGCAAGGCGCCCAACTCGCAGTGATTTCAACGGCAACTGGCGTGGGCACAGCGAATACGCGCGAAGAAGGAATCCGGGCAATTCAATCTCCTCTCGCGGGCCTGCAAATGCTCGAAGCAAAGTTGCAGGCGCAACTCAAAATGCTCGAAACCCAGAAAGCGGATTTCACCCAAAAAATAAATTCCGCCGCTGCCGACGATGTGCGGGCACTCCGGCAGGAGAACAGCAAACTCCACAATACAATCAAGAGCCTTGAGGAAATCAATCTGCGATTTCTAAAGAAACGGACGGAGCCGAGCCAGAGCATTGCCGTAAAGGCAAAATGGGATGAACTCCAGAGCATCCTGTCCATCGTGCTTGTGCAAGAGGGTTTGCTCGCGGACAAGGACAGCAAATGAGTCAACCCACCAAGCCCCCCCAGAAGCCCAGCGCCGCAACCCCGGCCGCCGCACCAGCAAAGCCGACCCTTTCTCCGGAAGCCGAATTATCAGGACGCATCAAGGAAATCGAAGCCAGGCTCCTGGTCTTGAACGGCGAAATCAAAGTTTTGAAAGGCAAACTGAGCAACCGCGACCCCCTTCTGGCTCACAAACTCAAGAAAGAAAACGAACTGCTGAAAGGCCGCATAGGCAAATTGGAGCAAGCACTGGCTGCGCTGCTTGCCGATTCCTTCAAACCTCGACAGCCAGACGAATCCAACATCCAACTGGATGTGATGCGTCGGGCTGCTGTCGAATATTTTAAAAAAGCGAATGTCGCACCTGAGTTATGGAAAAACATAGAATCCTGATTATTGAAGACAACCTGGATACGAGAAAGTTCCTCGAAGCCATGCTGAGCAAGGACTTCGAAGTCATAACAGCCGAGAACGGCGTTATAGGAATCGACTATGCCCGGAACCGGGCACCGGATCTGATTCTGCTGGATATCATGCTGCCCATTCTGAGCGGCTACGATGCCTGCAGTCTTCTAAAAAAAGACGAAAAAACTAAAAGAATTCCAATTATCTTTCTTTCGGCCAAAAACAGCATTCCAGATATTACCCAGGGTCTCGGAGTCGGGGCGGATGACTACATCCCCAAACCCTTCGACTACAAGGAACTGCTGGCCCGGATCCAGACGCGACTCCGCAAAACCATGGAAGCAACAGCCCAGCCGATCCAGGTGGGTGACCTGAAGATTGATCCCGCCAATCGCGTTGTTTCGTTTGCAGACAAAGTGGCTCAACTCACCCTGACGGAATTCGATATTCTAAGATGCCTTGCCGCGAAAGCGGGCACCGTGGTTTCACGTGAGGACATTCTGAAAGAAGTTTGGCGTGATGACTCCGGCAAGACGAACGACCGGACAATTGACGTGCATATCCGGGCACTCCGAAAGAAGATCCCACCGCTCACCAAGCATGTCATTTCGATCTACAGCGTCGGTTACAAGTACGAGAAATAATCAGTTTTTCACTTCAAGCGGAACGTCCAGAGATACAACCCGCTGATCTTCAATCGTCACGGTGATTGTCTTTTCCATGCCCAGAACTTCGTGAATCAGATGAACATTGTAAACGCCTACCGGCATTTTCTCGTTTTCAATGGGTGTTTTGCGAATCCAGGGTTTGCTGCCGCTGTTTGAACTTCTGAAAGTTGCGCTGACGATTGCGGGCGTCGTGTGGATGCTCAGGAAGCCGTATGTCACCGGCTCAAGCGCAATTTCCATCGGCCAGTCTTTCTGGTCGCCGACCTGCTGGGACTGCAGAACAAATTCACGCCGGAACTCCCGAAAATCCTTCCGTTGAACAACCAGCTCCAGAGCGGTGTCCAGCGGCTGGACTGAAGTCGGATTTGCCGGGTCAATATTCTGGCCATTGATGAAAATGGAGGAATCCTCGCCTCCTGGACTTATATTCAGATGCAACTGCACAGTCCTGCCGGCGGGCGCCCGAGATCCTGCATTCACCGTATGGTTGGCGACCGCACCGGTCCCTTGGGAGATATTGACCGGGACCACACGGCTTTCGCCGGACTTAAGATTAAATTCCTGATCAAAAGCCCCAGCAGAACTTCGTACCGAGATGAACAAGGGTTTTCCTGCCGGAAGTTTTTTCAGTGTGATGGGAAGCCCTTTACCCCAAGGCTGATTATTCACTGAAATAACTGCCGTCTGATTGTCACCTTCCAGAACCAAGGTGGCAGTCTGGGCTGGTCCCGAAGAAAGAAACGGGATTTTGATTCCAAGTTCCGGTGCCAGCAGCAAAGCGATGAGTCCGGCCGCGATAGTACCGAGGAGGCGGCTTTTAGTGCCCCTCCCTGACTGACCATCCTGCGCCATCCGACTCTGCTTCGGAGCAGTCCGCTCCTGGTTGCGCCCCCCCTCAGACTGGTGCGCCGACCGGGACTGCCCACGAGCAAAGGACTCCATTTTCAAATTCCCGGCTGTCTCAAGATCTTTCTTGCTGAAGAGATCACGCGATCCGGTTGAGGCGACGCCTCGATTGCCGATCACGGTCTTTTCATCGCGGGCTACAGCCCCCCCGCTAACCAGCTCGATTGACAATTCCTGAGACTCCAGATTGAGAAGTTCCTCGGCTTTGGTATTGAGTTCCACCATCCGTTTGCGATCCCGGATGATCTCATCTTTGAAGAGATCCTTGGCGTAATAGGAAAGATCCGAGGGGTTGAACTCGCCAGCGAAGGAATAGAGAAATTTATGCAGGACGCGCTGAAGCTCATCGGCTGTCTGATAACGTTTGTCCCGGTTCTTGGCCAACGTCTTCAAAACGATGTAGTCGAGTTCTTTGGGAATTTTCGGGTTGTAGGTGGAAGGTGCAACCACGTGATTCTGGCAGCTTTCGATCAGCTTGATTGTGGCCAGATCGTTTTCACCGGAAAAAAGCTTTCTCCCTGCGAGCAGTTCCCAGAAAACAATTCCCAGAGCAAAAACGTCACAGCGACCATCGAGCACCTCGCCCGTGATCTGCTCGGGAGAAAGGTAGCTCGGCTTTCCCTTGATTATCCCGACCTTGGTGGACTCACCGTTGACATTCGCCTTGGCAATACCGAAATCGATCACCTTGACTGCTCCGTCGTAGGAAATCAAAACGTTCTGAGGGCTGATGTCCCGATGGACGATCGCCAGTGGATCTCCGGAAATCTTGTCTTTGTAAGTATGGGCGTAATGCAGGCCAGAGGCCGCCTGCTCGATAATGAATGAGGCGAGTTCAATCGGGAAGGTCTGCTTCAACTCCACTGAACGCGAAATAAACTGACGGAGATTTCGTCCGTCCACAAACTCCATCGCGATATAAGGCTGACTCTGCTCCTCACCGTAATCATAAAGTTGTGCAATATTGGGATGATTGAATCCCATCGTCACTTTGATTTCAGATTGGAACATTTTCAGGAATTCGGAATTGCCGCCATAGCCGGCCTGCATCCGTTTTATGACAATGAGGCGTCCTGCACCATCCCGGGCTGCAAGTCGTGCACGATAAATTTCGGCCATCCCCCCCTGGGCGATCTTATCCAGGAGAAAGTAACGTCCGAATTTTTTAAGGACATCCGACATTCAACACAACCTCTGCCAAACTTTTCGGCATAAAGCTGCTGAATCTGAAGGAAATTAACCGATCATCTTCAGGAAATGGACCAGCGGGTACTCAGGTCTTCTTCAATTCATTCAGCAACTTGGGGATGAAGCCACCGAAACCACCATTAGAGAGGACAGCAATGACATCCCCCGGCCTGGCCTCGCGGGCCACAAGCGAGACCCCCTCCTCCACCGTCTGGATGATCCCTGTTTTAACATTATTCTGGTTTAAATCCTCAACGAGCTGTTCACTGGAGAACTGATCGGCTGCCGGAATCTTGCTCTGATCATAAGGCGACGAAATGAATACCGCATCGGCATCCTTGAAAGCCGCCACAAACTCCTTCTGAAAAACCTTGCGCCGGGAGGTGGCACTGCGGGGCTCAAAGACCGCGATCAGTGGCCGCCCCTGGTACCGCCCCTTCAGTGCCCGGAGTGTCTCACGCACCGCCGTCGGATGATGAGCGAAGTCATCGATGACCAATACACCTCGCTCTTCGCCCCGCTCTTCCTGCCGCCGCCGGACGCCTTGAAAAGATTTGAATCCTGTGGAAATCTGTTCGTCTGAAAGACCCAGCTCACGGCACTCAATCCAGACAGCAAGCGCATTCAAGACGTTGTGATGCCCGGGGACCGGAATGGCCAACTCCGTGACAATTTTTCCAGAATCGAGAATTTTGAAGCGCGTCTCGCCCAATCCGATTTTCACATCCGCAGGTGCAAACCGGGCTCCGGCGGCATCGCTGCCATAAGACAGCACGGGTACCCGAGATTGGGTGACCAGTTCGCGAATCACCGGATAATCAAAGCACGCAATCATCCTGCCACCCGCCCGGATCCGACCGACCAAGCCTTCAAAAGCCCGCACCACTGCAGCGAAATCGGGGTAAATATCCGCGTGATCGTATTCCACTGAAGTCAGGATTACATCATCGGGGAGATAATGGTTGAACTTGGGAACCTTGTCCCAGAAAGCGGTATCGTACTCATCTCCTTCGAGTACGAAAAAATTTCCAGGAGCAATGGACGAAAGATGAAAGCTGAACGGAAGGTCTTTCGAAACACCTCCGATGAAATAGTTGGGGTTCTTCCCGGCTTTGACCAGGATATGGGCAAGCATCGTGGAGGTGGTAGTTTTTCCATGAGTGCCACTCACCACAAGATTCCGGGTTTCCGGCAGGAGTATTTTTTCCATCGCTTCCGGCAGCGAAGTATAAGCATAACCGCCGTCAATTGCAGCGCGGGCCTCGGGATTGACTGCGCCGATCACGTTTCCGATCACCACCAGATCCGGCCGCTCGGGCAGAGATAAAAGATTTTCGGCGGCATATCCCGAAAACAGCCGGACGCCGGCATCTTTCAAGACATCACTCATCGGGGGATAGACGTTCTGATCACTCCCGGTCACCGCTATACCGCTTCTTTTCAGATAAGCGGCGAACGCTCCCATGAGAGTTCCACAAACGCCGATGATATGAACTGACTTGATCTCGTTGAATTTCATAGTGCTCTCAGTGTCGCTTACTCGAGGGAAGCGAGTCAATATCCTGTCGAATCGCATCGTGAAAACGAGGACGGAACGCTTTGATTTTCGTATTTTCACGGCTGGGGTGGACACGATTGGTCAACAGTGTGACCGCAAGTTCTGCCTGAGGATCGATCCAAAGCGAGGTACCGGTAAAACCCAAATGCCCCACCGAGCGCTCTGAAAAGAATTTCCCGGCGGATGGCTCCGGACCGGAAGGCGTATCCCAGCCCAAGGTTCGCTCGCAGCCCAGCGGCCGCTCCACCCGTTCCCACACAGCAGCCATGACCTCTTTGGACAGAAAGCCACTCATGAGACCGGCTGCAAAACCTAGCACATCTTTTGCGTTCGCAAAGGCCCCCGCATGGCCAGCATATCCACCCATGGACCAGCAGTTATCATCGTGAACCTGTCCCTGGAGAATACCCCCCCGCCACGGACAATCTTCCGTTGCCGCCACCTCATGCCGAACATCCCGGGAAGGGCTTGTCGTAATCCGATTATAAAATGCAGAGTTCAGGCCCATCGGTTTCCAGAGAAAGTTCGCGACGGCGCGATCCAGCGCAGAACCGGCAATTTCCTCTAGCAGAAACCCGAGAACGATAAAGCCAATATCGGAATACACGGCTCGCTCACCCGCTGGCTTTTCGGGCGAAATGGTGAAAACCAAATTCCGCATCAATCTCTGGCGACTCGAAACGGAAAAACTTTCCACGGGTCTGCGAGAAAAATGAGCTCTGATTTTTTCAAAAAGAGGTACCCAGGCAGGCAACCCGGAGGTGTGGGCCAGAAGATGACGAATACGAATCTCTGGATATTCGAACGACGGAAGAACCGCGCAAACCGGTGTTTCCCAGGATATCCATCCGCGCTCGACAAATAGTGCCGCAAGTGTAGCTGTCGCAAAAACCTTGCTGACGGAGGCAAGGTCGAAAACGGTTTCAACAGTCATGGGGAGTGCGAGAGTGGAATGCGTTCGGCGGACGCCACTGGCTCTCAGTCGTACCCGGTCCGGCTCACGCGCCGTCCAGAACCCTGCCACCATTCCAGGGGCAATCCCCTGCTCGATTCCTTCATTCAGAATAAGGCAGGTTCGCGGAAATTCTTCCGGAGTGAGATGATGAATCGCAAGTTCCCAGCCACGTCGCATAAAGCGATCATATCACTGTCCTGCGGCAGAATGCTTCTCAGCCGATCCCAAAAATAACAATGCAAAGCAGTAAGGTGATTGCGAAGAGAGCACTGACATCGATCATTGACCTATCCTCCATGCTCGAGTTAAGCAATTCACGTGCCCATTATAATGCGATGCGTTAACCTATTTTTTCATGCAATTACGGATATTTGCGTAAAATTAAGAATACTGAACTATTTTAGTATGAAAAAAAGAAAGGACATTTTCCGCGCCACACAGTTTCCTGCCAATCTTCGTCACTCTTTTACGATTTCAATCGGACGCTCTATGATAAAGTCCAAACACATTCATTATTGGCCGGGAGACCTTCATATGTTCAACGAGCTGATCGCTAAGACCCTTCCTCATGTTCCCAAAAAATTGGTTCAGTGGGCCGCAAAAAAATACGTTGCAGGCGAAACTCTCGATGACGCCGTCAAAACGGTGCTCGATCTGACTTCAAAAAATCTCTGGTCGACCGTGGATGTATTGGGAGAGTTTGTAAACGACCGGCAGCAGGCAGCCGCAGCTTCCAAAATGTCGAGCCAGGTGCTCACGGCGATTCACAAAAATGATCTCCAGTCCGGCATATCGGTCAAACTCACATCACTCGGTTTGGATATCGACGATGATTTCTGTTACCAGAATTTGAAAACGCTCGTTCAACAGGCCCGGGACTGCAACCGCTTTGTGCGAATCGACATGGAGAACTCGCCTTACACCACTAGGACATTAAACCAGTATAAACGCCTGCGTGCCGACAATTTTAGCAATACTGGCGCGGTGATCCAGGCCTACATGAAGCGCAGTTCCGATGACATCGATGCTCTTGCTCCGTTCAAAACTCCCATTCGCCTCTGCAAAGGTATTTACCGAGAGGCCGCCTCCATTGCTTTTCAAGGACGAGAGGAAGTGCAAAATAACTACAAGAAGCTGCTCGTTCAGCTTTTTGAAAACAATATGCATGCTGCAATCGCCACCCACGATGATGTCCTGCTCGACTTTGCGCGCGACTACATCCGCAAAAACTCGATCTCCAAAGACCGGTACGAATTCCAGATGCTCCTGGGCGTGCGGGAAAACAAACGCGATGAGCTGGTCAAAGAAGGCCATCGGGTACGCATCTATGTTCCTTTTGGAAAAGACTGGTACGGCTACTCACTCCGCCGGCTGAAGGAGAATCCCGAGATGGCCGGCACAATTATGAAAGCATTCATAGTCGGGGACTGAGAGGGCACTGATCCCGGCTCACCACATGCGATTCGTGTAGGTTTCGGCGATGATTTTGGGCGCTCCTGCCTCTTCGGCAATATAGAGGATCTTTGTCCCCCGCGAACGATACCCCCAATTGCCGTTCTTCAGCTTGGAACGGTAATTCTGCGTGAACGTGATCATCGAATACTTGGGATGACGGTAGTAATGCACGCTTTCCGGCCGCACTTCGATCGAAGCGTAACGTTTGTTCAGACCGCCTTTGTAGTTTTTCCAGGCCGTCTTGGTTTTGCCCTGGGCTGTAAAATCAGAATGGTAATGATCAATGTATCCGTCGAGAGACCTTGCTTCCCAGGCTTTCACCCAGCTCTCAAAAAATCCTCTGAGGGCCAGATCCTTGCCTGGATGCATGAACTCCTCGGTTAACTGCGGAAACACGAGAATCGGCGTCAACCCCAGCCGGACATAAGATTGGACTTCGCTGATTTCCTCGTTCTTTACTACGATGCAGCCTTCGCTATCGTAGTTTTTTTTCAGCCGGTCAGGCTCATTGGTCGCATGCAACATGATGTTTGAACCCGTGCGACCAGCGAGCCGATCAAAAGTATTCGGGAAATTCATGTAAAAAGCCAGCAACCCAAACTTGGCTTTGAGCTGCGGTGGAGTCTGCTTTGAAGCAAAGGTGTAAATGCCTTCCGGGGTTTTCAGATCCCCTTCGTCCTGCTTGTCACCTTTGACTTGTCCGAGAGTCGCATGAAAGGTCTTGATGATCTTGTATTCACCATCCTGATAATGCGTCACATGCAACGAATTGGTGTGCTTATCGACCAGAATCGCGGTGGTCAGTTGCGGCTGGCTCGCCGCCCAGGAAGACGATGCCAAAATGGACACGATGGCGACAAGACAATATTTTGAAATCATTACCAGCAATTCTAAAAAGCAAGTCCGCTTACGTCAAGGAACGTCTCTAAGAACCTGAAGTATGAGCCCGGATCCGGAATTCCCAAACACGCTTGAGAGCTTCAAAAACAATTTTCTTGCTCATTTTCGAGCGACCGACCTTACGGTCCTCAAAGACGATCGGAAATTCGGTGTATTTGAACCCTTTATTGAAGGCCCGGTATTTCAGTTCAATTTGAAAGGAATAGCCATCGGACTTGAGCGTCGGTAAGTCCACGGCCTGGAGTACGTGCTTTTTCCAGCCATTGAATCCTCCCGTGAAATCACGAATCGGCGCTCCGAGAATTATTCTGGAGTAAAAGCTTCCGCCACGACTCAGAACTTTGCGGCCCAGCCCCCAGTTCACGGTGCCACCGCCCTCAACATAACGGGAACCAATCACGAAATCATGGTTTTGGAGCTGTTCCAGCATTATCGGAAGATACCTTGGGTTATGAGAGAAGTCGGCATCCATCTCAATGATCGCTTCGTAATCCCGCTCAAGTGCCCAGCCGAAGCCGGCGACGTAAGCGGTTCCCAATCCCATTTTCTTAGCCCGGTGAAGGACATGAACCCGCGAACTCTCACGAGCCATCGTATCGGCCAACTGTCCAGTTCCGTCTGGAGACCCGTCGTCAACGATCAGGACATCCACCTCTTTGGGTGTGACTTCCTGGATGGCTTCCGTCAGGGCTCTGATGTTTTCAATCTCGTTGTAGGTCGGAACAATGATGAGTGCGCGCATTTTGCCCTTTTTTCAAAACGGAATATCATCTTCAGTGAAATTGCCGGGGCCCTGCTGGCCGCTCGAGCCACTTGATTCGCTTGGACCGCTCTGGTTACCGGGGTTCGGCCCAGAATCCTGAGCGCCCATCTGATCAGCTCCACGCTCGGTCTGCCCAGCGCCCAGGAATTGCACGGTCTGGGCCTGAATCTCAGTTGTGTATTTGGTCTGATTATCTTTGTCCTGCCACTGCCTCGTTTGAAGGCGGCCCTCAACATAGACCTGCCGACCTTTGGCCAGATACTGCTTACAGAGGTCCGCAAGCTTGCCCCAAACCACAACCCGGTGCCACTCCGTGCGTTCCTGCTTTTGACCGGACTTATCCATCCAAGACTCATTCGTTGCAACACTGAAGTTGGCCACTGCCGCGCCTGAAGGCGTGTAGCGGACTTCAGGGTTTTGCCCCAATCGCCCCACCAAAATAACTTTATTTACTGACATATGAGGCAACGATTACGATCGGGTCCGCTACCTGTCAAGGAACAACGCCGGTCTCATCAGAAATTTTAGCGTCGGCCGACACCCCGGAGGGGCTCTCGCCGCCCGTCTCGGACTCTGCTTTCGAGCCCGCAACTGGATGCTTTTCTGGATACGGAATTCCCTTTTCGGTGAAGATCTTGCGCCAGTGAGTCTCGACCTCGGTTCTCGCCCGCTTCACGTCAACCATGTACAAGAAAGGATCAAAGCCGCAATAAGGGCAGGAGACGGAAGCTCGAACTCGTGTGCGATAAAAAGCCTCAAAGCCGATCCAGAGCGGCAGGCCGATCACGACCCCCTTCCAAGTCAACCAGGGCCAAGCCAACAGAGTCAGGAACGCAGTCGTGAGCAGAACCTGCGAAACCTGGCGTAAACCGCCGGGCTTGGGTTGATATGGGATTTTCCTAGGAGACTTGCACAAAGGGCAGTAAAACGACCACGTATTACTGGGTCGTTCGCGCCAGAGAGATTTATTTTTTAGTTCACCCAGTTTATAGGGGTCCATCCGTTGACCTCTTCCACTTAACTGTAGCATAAAAGAAATCAAATGCAGATCAAGTCCCGTCGTTCCCCCCATACCCGCCAGTCCCGTTTTAAAGGCCCCAAAAAGCCGGAGCCCTACAAAATCATGCACGGCAGGGAAAACCCTTTTCCAGCTGCCTGGTTATGGTTAGTTGACCAAACTATTCCAGAATTAGTCAAAGACCGGTACAGCCCTCGCGAGTCCTGGAAAAACAAACCCTTCACCCAGGAAGACGCTCATTTCTTCTTCAAGGGAATAGAAGAACTCTCCGAACGCTTCACAGAAGAGCGGTCCCGGGGGGTTCTGAACTATTTTCTCCACCCGAAATACCGCTCTGCCTACCTGCTTTATTTTCTCCCGCTGCAAGCAGCAAAATTTCTAACGCTTTTTGATCAGAACAAGGGCGCGATGGAAGCAGCGGTGGACCATGGTTTGAAGCAAGGCGTTTTAAGAATTGGTGATCTGGGCGCCGGCCCCGGAACAGCGACTCTCGCTGCCTTGCTCTGGTTCCTGAACTGGGCTGACAAAAACAAAACCGATTTGCCGAAGATTGAGATTCTCTGGCTGGACACAAACACCACTGTGATGGACGACGGTCGCGTGTTGGTCGAAAAATTGGCAGATGGCTTCCCCAGACTCCGGGGCAAAGTCCGCCTGAAAACCGTTGATGCCCCCTGGTGGGAAGTAGGCCGCTATACTGAAAATCAGCCATTCTCGCTCTTGATTTTGGGACACGTCCTGAATGAAGCCTCCGGTCCGATGAGTTCGAACTCGGATGAAGGTCGTCATGAAAAATGGATCAAGCTCTGGTCCACACTAGTTGACTTGAGCGCCGGCGGCGGCATGATGATTGTTGAGCCCGCCTCTCGCCGGACAGCGCAAAATTTATCTCAAATTCGTGACCAGCTCTTTGCCGACACGCTGATCAACAATGAAGAAGTCCGCCTCTGGGGACCCTGTCTCCACGCAGGCCTCTGCCCTCTTTCGGGCGGACGCGATTGGTGCCATTTTTCGTTCCCGACACAGATTCCGGGCCGCTGGTTCCGTGAATTTTCCAAGGGCTTGGGCTCAGAGCGGCTCTGGCTGAAGTTGAGTTATCTCTGGATTGCTTCGGCGGAATATCCTTCCACTGTTTCCGATCCCCGTGCCCGGCGCGTGATCAGTGATCCCATGGGAGAAGACAGATCCACTCTGCTGCTTTGCGAGCCGGAAGAAGCGATTCATCATAAAATTAATCCCAGAGCGAAAATTTTCCGCGGCGATCTGATCAAGATCTGAGTCGGTAGAAAGTTTTAATCCGACGATCGACGTGATCGCAGGGTCAAAAGAAGAGAACCGGCTGGCCCCCCTTGCGGGGAGCCAGCGGTGCAATGGCGGGCTGATAATGGAAGTCTGACAGTACCGTAGCAATTTTAGATGACCCCTGGCGCCCCCTGAACCTACGTACCGCAACACTCTCGCGCAAACAGTTGTCAATGATAGGTACAGTGCACCGGGCGTGCCAGCACCCGGCTAATTTTGCTTCATCGCTTCATTTTTTTATTTGTTGAAATACCCGAAGGATTTTGAATTTTCAGGGATATTCACCCATCTAGAATTGCAGCATCCGCCCCGCGAAATAAAATATAGTGGTGAATTTGACCAATAATAGCGCGATATGTTTTCTTGCAACGCTCAGGGTTGCAAATCGGCAAGTCGGTATCACTTCGCCCCGGGCGTTTTAAACAAAAGTGCCGCCCAGAACCCATCACCAAAGGGTTCTATTTGTGGGGCAAGAAGCCATTGCTTTTGGATCGCCTCAGCCAGTCCGGCCCGCTGAATCGCCTCCGGGCCCTCCTGTTTCAGGACAGAGCAAACTGAATAAACCAGGAATCCCCCGGGTTTCACCGCCTGCCACCCCTGAAGCAAAACCTCCTGCTGGAGCTTCTGCAGTGAAACCAAATCGTTTTCTCGTCTTAACCAGCGGACATCAGGATGCCGTCGGATAATACCTATGCCGGAACAAGGGGCATCCACCCAAACCAGATCCATGGCTCCAAGTTTTTCAACTTCTCCAAAAGAAACAACAGCTATCTCCGGCGCCACGCGCTTGACAGTATCCTGTAAAAGGACCATGCGTCGCTCATTTACGTCCGTTGCGTAAACCTGAAAGCCCTTCCAGCTCAATCCGACAGCCTTACCGCCAGGTGCCGCGCAAAGATCGAGGGCCTGTGGCTTTTCACTGGCAGGAAGAGACAGTCGCGACGAAACGATTTCGCTCACTTCATGAATCAGAAGCTGACTCGAAATATCCTGAACAATGAATTGCCCATCATTGAAGCCTTCACGCCCCTGAACGGCCCCCTTCTGCACACTTTCCCAGGAGCCCGGCACCGGTCCTTTAAGACCCCAGGACGGAGTCCATTCTGAAGATTTCGCGGAAACCCAGAGTTTCGGTCGCTCCAGGCCAGCTTGCGCAAAGGACTCAGCCCACTCTCGCCCATGTTGCATGACCAGCATCGACCAAAGCCATTCGGGCAAACTGGCCCAGGCGGCCGCGTCTTTTGATTTCATCTGTGGTGTGAGCTTCAGATTTCGCCATTCAGTGGCGTGCTCGGAGATTTTCCTCAAAAGGGCATTCGCGAATTTCGAGGGGGCTCGGCCTTCCCTTTTCCTTACTTCCGAAACCGTCTCATTCACCACGGCTGCCGCGGAAGTCCTGTCTTGCGCTATGAGTTGATAGGCTGCAAGCAGGAGAACCTTCCGAAGCCAGCCCGAAGGTTTCTTCTTCAAAGCAGCGGAGTCCAGAATCCAATCGAGACGCCCTTTCCAACGGAGCGTACCGGAGCAAACCTCCTGGAGCCAGCCGCGCTGTTCAGGACTGACCTCAGCGGTAATCGCGGCCAGCGCCTCATCCAACGCTACCTGATCACTTAAAACCCGCGTCAGGATGCGAACGGCGTGCCAACGAGAAACCATTTAGCGAGCACCACTCCAGAGCCAGTAAATTCCGGGAGCCACATCCGTGGCGTTACTTCGAATATTCAGCCCCTCCGATGAGGAACCAAAAAGTAGACGAGCTAATTCCTGAAGCACACCACCGAGCCTCTGGTCCGAGCGGGCGTCGGCGTCTTCGCCGTCATTGAGAAACCGCTCAATCCAGCGGTGCCTGCCCTCATCGGGTTTGATCACCAGGGGCTTGCCCTTAATATTCGCAAGGCGTCCCGCCTCATTGATCGCGTCATGGAGTGTTCCCAGTTCGTCCACCAGCTTGGCTGTCTTTGCCTGTGCTCCGGACATGATCCGCCCATCGGCAATGCGATCCACCTGTGCTGCACTGAGCTTGCGACCATCCATCACGGCTTTCTTGAATTGCCCAAGGACATCATCAATCATGGTCTGAAGCAGCTCGCGCTCTTCAGGCGTCATTTCCCGGTACTCAGCACCGGTGCCTTTGTATTTGCCGGTTTTCAAGGCATAACGGCGAACTTTTGCCCATTCATAAAGTTTTTCAAAATTAACAAATTCCATGATCACACCGATTGAAGCGGTCAGAGATCCTGGATTTGCATAAACTTTCTTGGCCCCACACGAAATATAATAGGCTCCACTCGCGGCGACCGAGCCCATTGAGACGACGACTGGTTTCTTATAAGCTTTGACGGCTTCATAAATTTCCTGGGATGGCGCCACTGCGCCTCCGGGCGAATTTAAGCGCAGAACCACGGCTTTGATTTTCGAATTTTCCTCAAAATCTTCGAGCCTGGCGAGCGTTTTTTTGGAGTCGATAATCACTCCATTGACTTCAATGAGCCCGACCGCGCCTTTCCCCATAAGCAGCGAGCCGTCACGCGTACCTGACCCGGGCATATCCGAAAGGAAGAGAGCTCCCGAAACAACGAGGAAAATCACCAGGAATGCCGATGATAGAATCAGCATCCAAGCCATAGGACTAATTTTTCTTTTGATTTCAGCCATGCGCCAGATCATCCATCATTCCCGGTCAGAGAGCAAAAAAAAACGCCGTACTCCGCAAGGAGCACGGCGTCTCTAGAATTTAAACGCCGCAACGGCTCAGTCCGTCGGCCTCGCTGCGGCGTTTAGAACAATCAGAAAACGGGTTATTCGTTCTCGTCTTCTTTTTTATTGCCCAGCGCGGCCTTGAGCTTATCGCCCAAGAGATCGCCCATGGAGGTCTTCTTGGAGGCATCGCCGACGTACTTCTCGTAATTAGCGCGCTCTTCGGTTTTGCCAAGCTGCTTGATTGACAGACCGATGCGTCGTTCCTTGGGTTCGATCGAGAGAATCTCGGCCCGAACCTTGTCGCCGACCTTCAACGCGTCAGAAGGCTTCTCGATGCGGTGGTCTGCGATTTCGCTGACGTAGATCAGACCCTCGACACCTTCCTCGATTTCAAGGAAAGCACCAAAGTCGGTGAGCTTCGTCACGACGCCGTCAATCGCCTGATTCTGGCGATAGCGGGACTTGATATTTTCCCACGGATCGCGCTCAAGCTGCTTGACACCCAACGAGAATTTCTCGTTGGCCTTGTCGATACCGAGAACCACGGAACGGAGCTTGTCGCCCTTTTTGTACTTTTCTGAAGGATGAGCAAACTTCTTGGTCCAGGCGAGATCGCTAATGTGGACCAGTCCGTCGATTCCAACTCCGATATCGACGAAGATTCCGAAGTCGGTGACAGACTTGACTTCGCCTTCTTCGATGATCGTGCCGACCGGGAATTTGATTTCCAATTCATCCCAAGGATTAGCTTGGAGCTGCTTGAGGCCCAGGCTGATGCGCTTGCCTTTGGCGTCCACTTCAAGAACTTTGCATTCAACTTCGTCGCCGACGTTGATCATCTTGGAGGGGTGCTTCACGCGTTCGGTCCAGGACATTTCGCTGACATGAATGAGGCCTTCGATGCCATCTTCTAGCTCAACGAATGCGCCGTAGTCCTTCACGCTGACCACCTTGCCCTTGACCTTGACGCCAACCGGGAAACGATATTCGGCTTCGTCCCAAGGATTCGGGGAAACCTGTTTCAAGCCGAGAGAGACGCGTTCCTTCTCGCGGTCGTACTTGAGAATCTTGACTTTGATTTCGTCGCCAACCGAGAACAGTTCGCTCGGGTGCTTGATGCGCCCCCAGGACATGTCCGTGATATGGAGCAATCCATCCATTCCGCCCAAGTCGATGAAAGCGCCATATTCCGTGATATTCTTCACGGTTCCGGAAACGATCATGCCTTCCTGCAGAGTGGAGAGGGTTTCGGCACGTTGGAGTTCGCGCTCTTGTGCAACAACCGCACGGCGAGAAAGTACGATGTTGCCGCGTTTCTTGTTGAATTTGATGATCTTGAACTTGAGCTTCTTGCCCAAGAACTTGTCAAGATTTTTTACCGGTTTGGTATCAATCTGACTCCCCGGGAGAAACGCCTTGACGCCGATATCGACTGACAAGCCGCCCTTCACCTTGGCAATGACCGTACCTTCGACGAGCTGATCTTTTTCGCAAGCATGAGAAATTTCGTCCCAGGCGCGAATGATTTCGGCTTTGTCTTTGGAGAGGAGCATAAAGCCGTTTTCGAGCTCCATGCGTTCCAGGTAAACACTGACCACATCGCCGACCGCAATATGCGCGACGCCAGCGGCATCTCTAAATTCCTGCAACGGCACTAGGCCTTCGCATTTGTAGCCGATATCGATCGTGGCGTATTCGCCACTGAGTGCGACAACGGTTCCGTCAACCACTTCGCCTTCGCGAATTTCCTGCTGACGTTGAGATGCTTCAAACAGCTCAGCGAAGTTTTCTTCTTCGTCATTGAGATCTGCGGCATGCTCTTCAGGACCGACGAAAGATGAGAATTCATCCATCCAGCTCTGATTTTTTGGGCGAGACTTCGTCTCGACTTCTGCGGTTTGCTTAACTACCATACTAATAATTTGCCTTTCGAGTACTCGTGAGGCGGCGTTCAGCACCGCAAAGCAGCACAGACGAACGCTCGCTGACGGTAGGTACTACCGACGAGTCAGACAGATATAATGAGATAACCCTTCTTTGTCAAAGCGAAAAACGCACTTTACAAGGCTCAGAACCCCCGTAAGATGGCGAAACCAGAGGAAACCCCAAGGAGAAGCCCATGACGAAATCCCTGCTCATTCTGATTGCCCTGACCCTCCCCATTGTCGCCTCCGCAAAACCGACTTATCTAGCGGAATACAAGAAGGTAAAATCAGACCCAAGTGCCAGCTGCACGGTCTGTCACATGGGTAAACCCATGGACCGGAAATTCAGCGAATACGGTCAAAAATTCAAAGATGCGGGTCACGACTTCAATAAAATGAAATAACTGCAGCCGCACCTGACCTTCAATTCACCCCGCGCTTGCGCAGGCTGCGGTCGTAGATCTCAAGCGAATAGCGGACTCGCATTGTACGGTCATAATTTTTGAGCACATGCTGACGCCCTTTTTTTCCCATCAGCAGGCGAGCTTCAGGACGATCCAGCAACTGGCGCAGCTTGCCCTGCAGGTCAAAAGCGTCATCAGCCCGGACCAGCAATCCGAACGTCTCGTCGCTCACGATTTCTTCCGCACTCCCGCCTCTCGAAATCACAATCGGCCGCTCCATGGCCATGGCCTCGATCGCCACCAAACCGAACGCCTCCTGCCGGGACGGCATGACGAAAACATCCAGTGCCCGCATGATCTCGGGAATGTTTTCCTGATAACCGGCAAAAACCACATGATCATCCAAATGGAACTGAGTGACCATGTGCTTGAGCTCTTCGAGATGTGAGCCAGGCCCCCCCAGAGTCTCTTCGCCCACGAGTACAAATTTCAGCTTTTCCTTGGACCTCTGATTTTTCAGCAATCCCGCAGCAGCTTTAAGAAACGTGCCCTGCCCCTTGGCAGGATCAATTCTCCCGACCAGGCCAATCACGATCGTATCGGGCTCTGCCCCCCAAAGAACTCGCTGCTTCAAGGACTCGACCCGAGTAGGATCGAAACGGGTGAAATCGAGACCGAGATTGATTACCTGTACCCGGTTTTCCGGGATGGAATGGGTTTCAAGAACGTTTTTGCGCAAAGTCTCGCTCATGACGATCAAGGCATCGAGCCGGCTGTAAATCGCCTGGTGGAAAAAATTGCGCTTGTCGTGATTGTTCATAATGTGCCGGGTGGCCAGCATTGCCACACCGGGTTTGTGCCAGACCCAGGGCACCAGGGAAGGCAGTAACGAGGGCTGATGCGTGTGAATCAGGTTCACGCCGTCTGCCATTAATTTGCCGAGCTCAGCCCTAAGATTCAGATCCAGGAAGTTTTTCGGACGAAACGATAAAGGAACGGCTTTGATTTCTTTGCGGTTCGCGAGATTCTCATGAATGGGACTTCCTTCCAGGCAAAGCATTTTCACCTTCAAACCGAGAAGCCCGATATCCATCGCATCGCTCACGGCAACCTGCTCGAGCCCCCCCCAGGAATTCGAAAGGCAAACTACCAGCGCATCGAGCCGATCTTTTAGAACATCGACCAGTACATTTGTCTCGGTAACCTTTTCAGTCATTTTCCGGAGCTCTTCTTGGTCCACGCTGGACATCCTCCCAAACCTGTCCTGGAGCAATTCCAGTCAGGCACTGAATTTCCATCGCTCCCTCGTACGCGCAGACATTCCGCTCACAAGGCCAACAATCCACCGGGTTGAAGGTGATCGTCACCTTGCCCGCACCGATCGGTGCTGTTCTCTTCGGATCACCCGCCCCCCAGATCACATGGGTGCGTTTTCCGCAAATCGCCGCAACATGCGCCAGGCCGGAGTCGTTCGCGATCGTAAACCGGGCATTTTTGAAAAGGGGCCAAGAATTGCTTACCGCACCTTGGGCCGTTCTGTCCAAGACCTTGGGGAGTTCCCCCAGAGTCTTGCCGAGCATTGCTTCGGCTGGCCCCCCCACAACAACTGCAGGCCACCCTGTTTCCCGGATGATCAATTGAGTCAGAGCAATGAACTTCTCCAGCGGCCATTTCCGCGCAGTAGCGGCTGACCCGGGGGCGAGAACCCAGTAATCCCCCGGGGGAATCTCAGCTGAATGAGCAGGCCCCCAGGATTTTTGAGGCTCGAAACCATTCTTCAGGACCCCAGGAATTCCAGGGTCGAGGTCAATTTCTGCTGCTTCGGGCGGCACGCCCCAGAAGAGATCAGCCCCGCGGACTTGCCCCAGGTTTTGTGGCAGTAATCCGTTGAGAAGTTGAAGATAGGCATCGGCGCGATGGAGCGTCGAGGCAGGCGCCCATGGTAACCGATCGTTCAAAAGCCAACCCCGAAAATCCCCGGAGAATCCCCGCGTGCGAACGCAGCCGGCCCAAGAAAGCAGCCAGGCTGCCGACAGCGAATTGGGTAAGGAAATTCCCAGATCCCAAGGGCCTTTCAATTTCAGCCGCTGGCTGTCCAGCCGCAGTGCTTTGAACTTTTCAAGCACATTGCCCGAGCCAGGCTTTGACAAAACGACGACCTCGTCCACGAGATCCTGATACTGAATTGAGGAAACCCAAGGCATGCAGGCTACTGCGATCCGGGCCTGCGGGAAAGATTTTCTGAGGTAATGAAAAAACAGGTACGCGAGCACCTGGTCACCGATCCAATTCGGTGCGCGAACAAGAATGCTTTGAATGGAAGCCGCTCTGTCCATTTACATTTCAGGTGGTGTTCCCGCCTCCACCTTTTTCAAAACTCCAATGACGGTGCCGATTTTGACTTTAGCTTCCAGCCTGACTACGAGCCTGCGGTCATCGTCGGTCAACCAGATGAAACTGTCTCCCTGTTTTTTGAGAATTCCCTGGAACTTCATCTCAGGCTTGACCACAACGGTGGGAACTTTTCCGATCGGAGTATCCAGCATTTCACGACGGACGACCGTGACGACAGCTTCCCAGGATTTGCCTTCTGAAACGATCGGGATCGTGAACACCGCCCCCTCATCGAGCGGACGGGAGCGGAGGAAGAACAAAGCCGAAAGAGTGTCATGCGAAAGCGGGGCAATCGGCGCGAACTCCTTGATCTCCGCAAAACCGTTTTTATAGTGATTCCAGCGATTCCAGTAGAAGGTCTGCTTTTTCACCTGATCATACAATTCTAAAGAGTCGCGGGTCTGCTTGCTCTCATCCAGGACGATGTGAAAACGATGTGAAAAAAGAGAATCGTGATCCAGAAATGTTTCGACCGTATCATTGAGGCGGTAAAACACGCTGAACAGCTGGGAGCTGACCGCAGTACCACGGATGTGATAAACTTTCCGGCCATCAATCACTTTGAACGGGAGCACTTCGAGGGTAAACTCGCCGCCTTGTACGCCGAAATACGTGATGTCGAAGATATGTTTTTCACCCACCCAGATCGGATCTTTTGCCGGGCGCCGGGAGGGAAAAGTGGCAGCCAAAGCTTCAGCCGGAGTGCTGACAACCTCATCGGCTCCCAGTGGAAGATTTTTCCCTTTCTTCTTTTTGTTCTTGAGCTTTTTGGCAATCGTCGGCTTTGAGCTCGTGTCAGGTTTCAGTTCTGCCGGAGAACTGCTCGAAATACTCGTGAGCTGAGCAATTCCCGCATCCCGCACTTCGTAACGCTGCTGCAGATCTTTCGACAGCTCCTGAGGCAGATCACCCGTAGACTCGATTTTTGCTACCGGGCCGCTGGCACAACCCGCTGCCGCAAGCAGGACCAAGCCCTGCAACGTGATTCGCAATACAGTTCTAAAATAAATAAGTGACACTTGGACAGTTTAGGAGATCACTCCGGGAAAGTCGAGAGCTTGCCGTTAAGCTTTTGACTCTATTCTTCGATCTGTTCTGGGCCGCCCCTCGAACCATTCGTTCTCTCTGGCAGGAGACAAATCCCCCTTGAACCGGCGATGGATCCAAAGCCACTGACCCGGGAAACGACGAACGTCCTTCTCCAATTCGGCTACGTAGGCTGCTGTATTGCTAGCCAGTTCAAAATTTGCATCATCGTGGGTCTGCCAGGGAATAGGCGGCTTGATTTCGATAATGAAACGTCCCTCTGGATCCCGATAATTGATCGCCGGCAATAATATTGCGCCGGTCCTTTTGACAAGCATTGCCAAGGCGGTACTCGTACTGACCTGCACGCCCAAAAACGGAACCCGGACCCCGATCGGGGGACCCGCATATTGATCCAGAACAAACCCCACTGTGGACTTTCGCTTGAGCTGACTCAAAATATCCCGCATCGTCTTCGGTTCATACGTCGCTGCCACGCCTGCGGCGAGACGTCCCTTTTCGATGGCCCTGTGAAGCCACTCTGGCTTGAGATGTTTTGTGACGATCATGGAATCAATTCCCGCCCAGTAAGCTCCCGCTGCGCCCATGATTTCCCAGTTCCCGGTGTGGCTGGAAAGAATGATCACGCCCTTGCCCTGTTTTTTTGCAAACTCAAAAAATTCAATTCCGCGAACAACCGTATGTCGCCTGATGAAGGAAGGCATAGGCCCAAGGAGCATCGCTATTTCGAAAGATAGTCGCCCGAGATGCCGATAGGATTCGAGAAAAAGATTTTTTCTCAACATTTCGTTATGAGCCCCGGGATAAGCCAGCAGAAGATTCTGTGCCACTACCGCTGTCCGAATCCGAAGTTTCCTCAGGAGAAAGCCCAATCCCGCCCCCAAATAGAGCTGAAAGGAACGAGGCATACAGGAGTAAGCCCATGCCAGCGACCTCAACAAAAACAGACTTATGAACCCCACAAAACGCGATTCCAGCGTTCTCTCCCTTTGATGAAAGTGACCTCAGGCTCCAAAACAATTAAATCTGCCGAAGAGAACCCGAGACTCTTCCACTTTACCCAATCTTTACCCGTTGTGGCTAGCAATGCCTTCTCCTTTGCGGAGCCCGCGAGAAAACCCTCAAGGTCCTGCAGGGTGTAGGCGGCATGATCATCAAAAATCAGATGCCTGTTTACCTGATAGCCGGCCTCTGTGGCTGAATGCTTGACCGAAAGCGCATCCCCCACTCCCGTGACGAGCCAAATGCGTTGCTTCCCGTCCGCTGGCCTTTTCAGGGTCAAGCGGATTTCGACATCGGGAGCCGGCGTGGGGCAGTGAGTGCCTTTGGTCCAGACAACCAGAGAAGCGAATTTCAATGCAGTTTTACTGTCTCTGAAGAGAACTTCCCGGGGAGTCGAAGAAGTCAAGGCGACCACTTCAACATCTTTGTGGATTCGCCAATGCTGAAAACCATCGTCCAGGATCACGAGGTCCGGCCGCCCGTGCTCCCGCACAACATGATCATAGCTCGAAACCCGGTCAGCGCCGACTCCGATCAAAGCGGCGGGTACCTGCTCATGAAGGAGTGCCGGTTCATCGCCACACTCTTTTGGATCCGCAGCGCCCCCTGGCAGCAGGACTCCGCCGGATTTTTCCCAAAGTCCTTTGTAGCCTCGACTTAAAATGCAGACCTTCAAGCCCTTTTCGACAGCTTCTTTCGCAATCTGGATTACGAGCGGCGTTTTACCGGCGCCTCCGGCCTGAAGATTTCCGACGCTCAGGACGCGAACTCCGAGTTCTTTCGGGAGCAGAATCCCAAGTCGAAGCATCCAGCGGATCACCTGCGTTGCAAATGACCAAAGTGCTGAGCCGAGGCATAATCCAAGAAATCTCAAGGGTGCGTCCTTTCCATAAATTCCAGAATTTCACGCGCGGCCTGCCGGCTTGGGCCCTTCCCGCTGGTCAGCTGGGGAGCTAAAAGAATTTTGCGCAGCTTTTCAAAGCCCGTCAGCAGTTTCAATCGCAATTTTTCGTCACTAAAGAGCTGCAAGGCCTCTGCTCCCAAAGATCGGGCGGTCGCTGCTTCGAGTAGAATTTCCTGGACCAGGTAAGGTTTACCAGGCGTCCAACCATAAACCAGATTTACCAGTCCAACCGGACCCTGATAGCGGATCAGGAATTTGAAAATCCAGGCTGTAATCCAATTTGTTTTGTAGATAATGCAATGCGGGCACCCCAGAAATCCTGCTTCCAGGGTTGAGGTTCCCGATTTGATGAGACCAGCATCCGCTGCCAGCATGCAAACCGCTGAATCATTCTGCGATACCCGGATACTCAGTAATTTTTCCAAATCCTTCTGACTTGCACTCCAAGCAGTGATTCGCGCCGTTACTTCCGGAAGATTCGCGGTACCCGCGAACGGAATCAGAACTTTCAAAGGACCTCGCACTCCGCTCTGGGCCAGGGAATCGGCGCAGTTCAGGGCACCTTCCAGAAATAGCTCCAAATGCCTTTTTAACTCTGAAGCGCGACTCCCCGGCATGAGTAAAAGAACCTTTTCAGAAAGTGAAATATTCAAACGACCCCGCGCATCTTCTCTTGAAAGATCGACAGGGAGCTCGTCGACCAATGGATTTCCGACGTAGGTCGCCGGGACATTCTCTTGCCGGTAAAACTCCTCTTCAAAGGGCAGGATGCAAAGAATTTTGGAGAAGAGCTCCTTCAGTATCCGGATCCGACCTTTGCGCCAGGCCCATACTTTGGGAGGGATAAAATAGATGACGGGAATACCTTGAGCGCGCAAACGACGGGCGAGCCTGAAATGAAAATCGGGATAATCGATCACAATGGCAAGATCCGGTTTTTCCCTCCGGCTGGCCGCATCGACAACCCGAAGAGCTCGCAGAATTTTGGGCAGGTGTCCGATAATCTCCAGAAAACCCATTGCGAGCAGGTCCCGTGCATCCACCAGAACCCGCAAACCGGCCTGTCGCAAACGCGGCCCACCGATTCCGAAAGCGTCAATCTCACGAGCCGCCACTTCTTCGGTAACACCTCTCCTGAGGGTCCATTCGCTGCGCAGCGCCTTGAGCAATTCGGCTCCGTGCGCATCCGACGAGGTTTCCGCTGCAGAAATCAGAACTTTCATTCGCTGTCGCCCTGAAAGAGCACTCCTGTTCTAGCGACAGACTCCCGTTTCACTCTGCCGAATGAAAGAGATGAACGTCTGGATTTCAGGCAACTCACCAAATTGTGATTCAATTTCGAGCAGGCACTGCTCTTTTTGAACATCGTGTCTTGCCCAGAGCTTGATGACTTCATTGATCTTGGAAATGACATCAGAATGGAATCCGCGTCGGCGCAAACCAACGATATTCGCGCTTTTGAGCGCGCAGGGACGCGATCCTATGGCAATACAGAACGGCGGAACATCCTTCTCGACGCCTGATTGCCCCCCAACGTAAGCATGGGAGCCAACCCTCACGAATTGAGAAACCCCCGTCATTCCGCCGATCGTGACATAATCCTGCAAGGTGACATGTCCTGCGAGTCCGGCCGAGTTGGCCATAATGCAATTATTTCCGACAATACAGTCGTGGCCTAGATGGGTGTAGGCCATGAACAGGTTTTTATCGCCGACCTGAGTCACACCACCGCCCCCGACCGTTCCAAGATTCATGGTAACGGCCTCGCGAATTGTATTGCCGTTTCCGATCACCAATCGGGTCGGTTCGCCTTTATATTTCAGATCCTGAGGAATCGCGCCCAGCACCGCAAAAGGAAAAATCAGATTGTTCTCACCGATTTCCGTCCAGCCATCGAGCACCACATGGCTGATCAGGCGGGTTGCCTTTCCCACTCGCACGTTTTTGCCTACCGTGCACCAAGGCCCGATCTCACAATCCGGATCGACCTTGGCCTCTGGATGAACCTGTGCACTCGGATGAATCATATTTCACTCCTACTCATAGCTAGTCGTTCTGGACCGTCGTCAAACCAGTGAGCCAGTTCGCCAGAATATCAGCTTCAGCAATTTTATTTCCATCGACCGACACTTCACAATGAAAAGCCCATACCCTGCCCCGGGCTTTCGTGACTAGGCTTTCGATACGAAGTTGATCACCAGGAACGATAGGTCTTCGGAACCGGACGTTGTCAACACCCACGAGCAGACATTGAACCTGCTTGGGTTTGTCGACCGCCATCTGCATTTGTGGATAAATAGAGAAACAGGCCGTTTGAGCCATTGCTTCAATCACAAGCACGCCCGGCATGATGGCATACTCAGGAAAATGCCCTTGAAAATGGGGCTCATTGAAACTGACGTTCTTGAGTGCAACCACTCTCGTTCCGACTTTTTCCCGGTGAGACAAATCGCGAATATCCCCGGAGGGGTGAATTTCCAAAACACGGTCAACGAGCAAAAAAGGCGGGCGATGGGGCAGGTATCCTTTAATCTGCTCGATATTCAGACAATAGGGATTCTCAGTCATGACCTTCCTTTTTTTCTCTCGGCAAGCAATCGACTCAACATCGCGTGCACGCGGAAATATTCTTTGTAATCACGCATCGGGTTCCCGATGACAGTCTCGCCCGGAGTCACGTCTTTGGTTACCAGGGAGAAAGCCCCGACATTGGCCCGATCTCCGATATGCACCTGATTTGCGATACCCGCACCGCCTCCGACGTATGCGAATTTGCCGACGCTGGAGCTCCCGGCGCAGGCGCTACAACCGCAAAGAACCGCACCTTCCTCCAGTTGGACATTATGGCCAATCTGGACGAGATTATCGATCTTCACTTTCGAGGCGATATGGGTTGAACCGAATGTTGCCCGATCCACACAGGAGTTTGCACCGATTTCGACATCATCCCCAATCACCACGTTCCCGACGTGATAAATCTTCTGGTGATTGACCACTTGATCTCCCTCGCGGACCGGAGCATAGCCAAACCCGTCCGCGCCGATGACCACGCCTGCATGGAGCCGTACGCGATTTCCAAGCTCAACGTTTTCGTAAATAGTGACATTTGGAAAGAGAACTGAGTCCTGCCCGATAATGGCGTTCAGGCCCACATAGCAGCCCGGATAAAGAACAGTACGGGCACCAATTCGGACATGGGCTTCAATAACACAATTGGGTCCAATCCGGACACCCTCTCCAACACTGACACTTGCTCCCAAAACAGTACTCGGGTGAACTGCCGGGCCTTGCGGCGATGGAGCACTCTCTCCGGGGATGTGGGCTCCGGTCGAAAGGGCTGTGGCAATCTTGCCACTCACCACCGCCATTGCCAGGTAAGGGTCGGCACAAACAATGACTGCGCTCTTCTTCCAAAGTGGCAAACCTGAGGACTCGAGTGGTTTCACAAAGGCTTCACCCGTGACCAGCACGCCGGGCACGGCAGACGAAAGCTCATCTTTGAAAGACGTCGAAAAGAAAAAAGCTATGTCATGCTCTTTTGAACCGCGCAATCGAGCAGGGCTCGAAACCGCAATTGCACCCGCAGCAGCGCCGAGTTCGGAAGCGTTAGCAAGCCGACCTCCGGTCCAGACCAGAATGTCGTCAACAGAAACCATGCCCGTGACGATCAACCCTTGGGGTTTTTATTGTAAATCGAGATGACCTCGGAGGTCAGCTCATCTTTGTCCTGCGAGAAAAGAACCGTATTTTCATTCTTCTCTAAAATAATGGCATAACCCTTTTGCTTGGCCAGCTCGGAAATAATATTACGGATACGGGTCACGATCGGCTTGGTCAGCTCCTGTTCCTTCTGCTGAATTTCCATCTGGGCGCGTGTCGTGACTTCCTGGAATTTCATGATACGTTCCTGGATTTCGCCCTGCTTCTTGGCCCGGGCTTCATCATTCATGACCAGGGACTGCTTCTTGAATTCATCGCCAAGCTTCTTGATGCTGTTTTCTTCAGCTTGAAGTTCTTTTTTCTTCGAGTTGAATTCTTTTTCAAGCTGGGCCTTCGCTGTTTTACCGGCTTCCACCGTCTGCAGTGCTTTCTGCATATCAACAACACCGATTTTCATGTCGGCAGCCATTGCTCCAAAACTGAAGATTCCCGCAATCACCAGACTCATCAAACCAAACGCTTTTTTCATATTCTCTCCTTTGCTACTGAAACCATATTCAACCATATATTCAAATCAGAAGGGCGGTCCAATAAAGAATTGGAACTGGGAGCCGGATTCACCCGGCTTTTGCTTGATCGGGAATCCCCACTCAAACCGCAACGGTCCGATTGGGGAAAACCAGCGGATCCCAAAGCCCCAGTCAGATCTGAGCGAAAAGTATTCACTCGTCGGGAACGTCTCGAACGAATTACCCACATCATAAAATAGAACCCACTTCAGGCCCGCTTCACGAATCAAAGGATATTCGAGTTCAAAGAGCGAAAGCATTTCAAAGGTACCGCCGATAGGCCGGATAATCCCCTTGCCATCCGTAGTGCTGGGCCCGAGCAGGAACGTGGCATAGCCTTTCAAACTATTCGGACCGCCCAGATAAAAACGCTCAGAGGGAGGAATGGGTCGATCTCCGATACCGGAAACCTGGCCGACTTCAAAATTATTCCTGAAGACCAGATCACCAACGAGGCGCTTATAATACCGGTTGTTCAGAATCCATTTAAAAAACTTCTTGTCGCCACCGAGACCTGCCGTTTCCAGTGAAAAACTCTGGAAATTACCTGCCGTGGTTTCAAAACGATTGTTACGCTTGTCACGCACAACGCTCCAAACAACACTCGAAAGAATGCCTGAATCCAGCCTGCCACGCTCTTCGTCAAAATCGACCGAGGTGGGTTCGATCTGCAGTCCTTCATTTTTGTACGTGATATAGCCGTTCACAAATTCAGCCAGTGGGTAACCAAACCGGAGGTCAAAGCCCAGTTTGCGCGTCAAATACTGGTTGGGAATCGGGAAATTTACATAATATGCGTCAAAACCAGTCGACCAACGGGTGTCAAACGCATATGGATCGGTAAAACCGAAATTGAAACTCTTCGACAAGCGATCGGCCGCATACTGAGCAGAGAGACTCACCGTCTGACCGCGGCCCATGAGATTGATTTCAGCAACCTGGGTTGTGAAGAAAAACTTCTGAATACTTCCGTATCCGGCACCCAGGGTAATAGTTCCGGTCGAACGTTCCTTGACCGTGATTTCGACATCGAGGATGTCAGGCTTGCCTTTTGGAGTCACCGTATTGAAAATCACTTCGCCCGGAGCAAAGTAACCCAATCGTTCCACGTTTTCCTTGGACTGACGAAGCCGGGTACCGCTGTACAAAGAGCCTTCGACGATCTTCAATTCCCGACGGATCACTTTGTCATGGGTCTTGCTGTTGCCTAAAATGTTCACTTCACCGAAATAAACCAGACTGCCTTTTTCAAAGCTGTACTGGATGTCCACGGTCTTCTGATCATCATGAAAGACCCAGTTCGGGATCACATTCACAAACGCATAACCGAGGTCCTGGTATTTTTCCGTGAGACGTTGAATGTCAGCATTTCGCTTGGAAATACTGAAATTCTCCGCCTCTTTCATCGTCAGGTCAGCATGGAGTTCGTTTTTAGGAAAAAGCAAGTCTCCACCGAAATCAAGCGTACCGATGCTGTAGGCGTCACCTTCATCAACATAAATGGAAATAAAGAGCCAACGCTTGTCATCACTGACAGTAACGACCGGGTTCTCATAACGAAACTTGACGTAGCCGTGGTCGAGGTACCAGTAGGTCAGACGCTGCAGGTCCTGCTTAAAGGCGGACTCTTTGAAATTTCCGGAGCTACTCAGAAAAGACATCAACCCGCCTTCACGAGTCTCCATCAGGAGACCCTTAAGCTGCTCATCTGAAAACCGGCGATTATTGAGAAACGTAATTTTTTTTATCTGAACTTTATCGTAATCGCTGACGTGGTAAGTCAGTTCGACCTCACCTGAAGCCGTCTGCTTGATGTCAAAGGTGACCTTGGCCAGGTAAAATCCTTTTTCTTCGTAATGCTTCTGCAAAAGTGCGGCATCATCTTTTACTTTGTTGATATCCAGAATAGCCCATTCTCGGAGCTTGATGACTTCACGCAGGTCAGTGGTCGTGATTTTTTCGTTCCCTTCGAATTCAATTTTTCCAATCACCGGCCGTTCGCGGACAGAGTAGATCAGATTGACGTGTCCGGCATCAGTGCTTTCGGCCACGACCTCGATATCATCGAAATAGCCCATTGCAAAAAGTGACTGAATATCCGCGCGAACCTGCTCGGCAGTCACTGGCTGCCCCGGCTTGGTGACCAACTTCACCAAAACCGCGTCTTTTTCGATCCTTTTCAATCCTCTGAATTCAACTCCAGAAACGACTTTCCCAGCCCAACTCGTAGCAACGGGGGGTGCGGCCTGTAGGGTCACTGTGGCTAATAAAATTGAAACTGCGATTGCCCGAATGAACGGCAAAGAGTTTGACTGGAAAAAATTAAAAATGCGATGAAGCCTACTATCTGAAATCACGACCATAATCTGTAGGTTGGACCAACCCGACTGTCAAACTCTAATTGACGAAAAGGCCATCTTTCATGACTAAGACGCGGTGCATTCTCCCGGCAAGCTCTTGATCATGCGTCACAAGTAGAATGGAAATTCCCGTCGCTTTGTTCAAACGAACCAGCAGATCCATAACAGTATTGCGATTTGTGGAATCCAGGTTGCCCGTTAGCTCATCAGCAAGAAGGATTTTCGGCCTTAAAATCACAGCGCGCGCAATCGCAACCCGCTGCTGCTCACCACCGGACAACTCTGAAGGTCGATGGGTGAGCCGGTGCCCCAGCCCCACGAACTCCAACAACTCCTTGGCCTGGGACTCAGCCAGGGCAGAGGTGTAACCGGCGATCAGTGCAGGCATCATGACGTTCTCGATCGCAGAGAATTCCGGCAAAAGATAGTGGAACTGAAATACAAAACCCAGAGACCGGTTACGGAACACCGAGAGAACCTTGTCACTATAGTTAAAAACATTCTCCCTTTTGGGTCCAAACAGCACTTTACCAGCGGTAGGGGGTTCAAGGGTGCCCAGAATGTGAAGCAAAGTACTTTTGCCCACACCCGAAGCGCCGGTAATCGCAACCAACTCACCGGTATGAATCGTAAAATCAACGCCACGGATGACCTGAATCTCCGTTTTTCCCTTGAAGAAGGATTTCCTGACCCCTTCTGCAACCAGCAAAGGCTCGGTATGTAGCTGACTCGTGTTAATCATAGCGTAAACCCTCCAGAGGCGATCGTCGTGTCACTTTCCAGGCAGGATAAAGCGTCGCCAGGAAAGATATAGAAACAGCGACGGTTGCAATGAGTGCGACTTCCTGCCAGCGAATCACCACCGGCAGAAAGCTGATATAATAAATATCCGGCGGTAAATCGATAAGACGTGTACGTTCCAGAATGAAATTCAACAGCAAGCCCCCGGAAACCCCGACCACCGTCCCAACAACACCCATTCCGAGCCCTATCATACAAAATAGTCCGAAGCTTTGATAAGGCCGCAACCCCATGGCTTTGAGAATGGCTATTTCCTTGGTTTTGTCGTGAATCATCATCATGAGAGTACTCACCACGTTGAATGCGGCGACAATGACGATGATCGTTAAAATAATCGCGATCACCACCTTCTCGAGCTTGATCGCATAAAGAAGGTTTTTGTTGAGCTGCGCCCAGTCTTTTGCGCGAAACGGATAACCGAAAGCCCCGCTCAATTGTTCGGCAGCCTGCGGGCTGTCCGCTCCCGGGCTCAAGCGGATCTTGAAAGTATTGACCCTGTCCTTTTCGTTTAAGAATTCCTGAACAGCAGGCAGAGGGGAAAAGACAAATTTTGAATCGTATTCATACATCCCCATCCGGACGATCCCAACCACTTTCGCCTGCATCACTTTGGGTGTCCCGGACTCCTCACCTCCTGCAAAGGGGGCGATCAGCCGGACTTCGGTTCCCGCCGGTGCACCAATCCGCTCGCTTAACGATGATCCCAGCGCGATTTCTCCTGATTGCTCAGGCAGGCGGCCTTCAATCACCCTGTTTGGAACATCGGTGACCATCCCCATCGTGCCAATATCAAACCCCTCCAGAATCCCGCCCGCCACTCCGTGGGGGCCAGCGATCATCAGCTGAAAAGCAAAGGATGGGGTGATTGCCTGAACTTCCGGTACTGCCTTCCTGATTCTAGCCTGAACCCCCGCAGAATCACCAATTGACTCCCCCCGGCTCAACATCATGACATCACCGTTCATCCCGGTAATGACCCTCATGAGTTCACCCTCAAATCCATTGATCACGCTCGTCACGACCGTGAGCGCCAACACGCCGACAGCCACTCCGCAGATCGAGACCCAAGCGATCATCGATAAAAATCCGTCAGACGCCTTCGAAACCAAAAATCTCCGGGCGAGCATGGGTACTGCTGAAACCCGGCGAGACATCACGTCTCTCCAATCGGCTCGGATCCCGCTCTCTCGGTTTTGATCGGTCGCATTTGTGGGAACAAGATAACATCACGGATACTTGGTGAATCCGTCAACAGCATGATCATGCGGTCAATCCCGATTCCCTCTCCTGCTGTCGGTGGCATTCCGTACTCCAGCGCAACCACGTAATCCTCGTCCATGTCACAGGCTTCTTCATTCCCTGCCTCTTTAGCCTGGACTTGTGCTTCAAATCGCTCTTTCTGGTCAACCGGATCGTTGAGCTCCGAAAAGGCATTCGCCATCTCACGTCCGTAGATGAAGAGTTCAAAGCGATCGACGATAAAAGGGTCTTTTTCGTTTTTCCGTGAAAGCGGAGAGACATCGAGTGGATAGTGAGTGACAAAGGTCGGTTGAATCAGTTTCGATTCAACTTCCTCATCAAAAATCACCATCATCAGCCCACCCACGGAATCCTTGGGATCCATGTGGAAATTTTTCTTTTTGCCATAATCAAGCAATGAAGCGCGATCCCGCAGCTTTTTACGCACGTCCGGCAGCTGACCGAATTCGGCGTATTTGCAGATCGCATCTTCAACACCGATCCGTTCCCAGGTTCCGCCAAGGTCAATTTTAGTCCCCTGATAAGTGATCTCGGTCGTACCGAGGACGCGCGAGGCAACCTGTTGAAAAAGTTTTTCGGTCAGCTGGATTAAATCTTCAAAGGTCGCGTAAGCCTGGTAAAACTCGAGCATCGTGAACTCGGGATTGTGCTTGATCGACATTCCCTCGTTTCGAAAGTTGCGATTGATTTCAAAAACCCGGTCGAATCCGCCGACCACCAGGCGCTTAAGATAAAGCTCCGGAGCAATCCGCATGAACAGCGGCATGTCCAAAGCATTGTGATGAGTCTTGAACGGCCGGGCGGTCGCGCCCCCCGCCACTGAGTGCATCATCGGAGTCTCGACTTCCATGAAATCGTGATCCAGGAAAAAACGTCGCAGTTCCTCGATGATTTTGGAACGCTTGCGGAAAGTTGCCCGGGTCTCCTCACTCATGATGAGATCGAGGTAGCGCTGACGGTATTTGATCTCCACATCCGCGATGCCGTGGAATTTTTCGGGAAGAGGTCTCAGGGATTTGCTGAGCAGAATCAGTTTCTCGGCATTGACCGAAAGTTCGTTCGTTTTAGTTTTAAAAAGCGTTCCTTCCGAAAAAACAATATCACCGATATCGAGATCTTTGTAGCCGGCATACCCCTCAGCCCCCAGCTTGTCGCGCTGGATAAAGAGCTGGATGATTCCGGTGCGATCACGGAGACGGACAAAGGCCGCTTTACCAAAGTCCCGAATCGCCAGGACGCGTCCGGCTACCGAGCAATGCTGCTGAAGCGGTTCGAGCTCTTCTTTGTTTTTAACGTCAAAGTCACTGTGGAGCTGGGCGGCGAGAGAAGAAGGGACGTAACCGTTTTTGTAAGGGTTCTCTTTTTGTTCGCGCAATCTCGCGAGTTTTTCAAAACGTACCCGAACCTGCTCTGAAAGGTCCTGTTCCGGCTTGCTGGTATTGGACGGCTTGGCTTCTGACATGTTGTATGACCTCGGTTCAGCTCTCGTCTTCGAGAAAATGCTCAGCATCAATCGCGGCCATGCAGCCACGCCCGGCAGCCGTAACTGCCTGCCTGTAAACATGATCTGCGACATCGCCTGCGGCAAAAACGCCTGGAATATTTGTGCGCGTGGAATCCGGCTCGGTGATGAGATACCCCGACTCTGTGCTCTTGAGCTGTTCCCGGAAGGGTCCTGTATTGGGTTCATGCCCGATCGCTACAAAGACGCCGTGAAGAGCAAGGTCCTGCGTCTCGTTTGTCTTGAGATTCAGCAGGCGGACTCCGGTGACAGCGTGCTCACCCAGAATCTCCTGCACGGCAGAGTCCCAGACAAAACGAATTTTGGAATTTTTCTGAACCTTCTCCTGCATCGCTTTGCTCGCGCGGAACTTGTCACGACGATGGATGATCGTAACGGTTTTTGCAAAACGGGTTAGAAAATTGGCCTCTTCCAGGGCGGTATCACCGCCGCCGACAACCGCGACATCCAGGTTTCTGAAAAAGAAGCCATCACAGGTGGCACACGCGGATACACCTTTGCCCCGCAAAGTTCTTTCGCTCGGAATCCCGATCCATTTGGCCGAGGCGCCTGTGGCAATGATCAAGCTTCGTGTTTTTATGGATTGTCCATCAGCGAATTCCAGGACAAAGGGACGTTTGGACAGGTCAGCTTTTTTTACGATTCCCTGAATGATTCGCGTTCCAAAACGCTCCGCCTGCCTGCGGAAATTATCCATGAGCACCGGCCCCATGACCGGCTCAGGAAAGCCCGGGAAGTTTTCCACATCGCTGGTGATGGTGAGCTGCCCGCCGGGCTGCTCCCCTTCAATGCAAAGAGGGCGCAAATTGGCGCGAGCAGCGTAAATCGCCGCGGTCAATCCCGCAGGCCCTGTGCCCAGGATTGTAACAAGCTCGATGGAATTGTTTGGTACTGCGGTCATAAAGAAATTCTCCCGGTGCACAGCACCCTGCCAGCCTCGTGCGGCTCCCGGTTCATACTACTTGCACTGGACCGCAGGCTGAAGCTGCTTGAAATCAGTGTTGGATGGGCGTTGATCCCTTGGACGAATCCTGATCTGTCAAGGATTCCAGAGTCACCCAATCTGCGTTTTCCGCATCATCTGGAAGTTTCTGGGTATTTTTATCAACATCGGCTGCGGAAATTGCGCCACGGGCGACATTTCGTTCCACAACACGGACATCGTACTTTTTGGATTCAACATCTTCATGCAAGAGAGTCATAGCCCATCTTCTTAAAACGGTGCAGCGCCTTATGTCAATCCTATTACCTTGGGATCACTTGGGATTAATGCCAAGTCTTCGGAGCGTCATCATCGTCATTACCCGATGACTTGGGCCGTCCTTTGTCCCGATTGACAACGAGCTTGAGGTGGTCTGTTTTTTTTGATTTTCTCTCCCGCCTGATTCCCGGGAGCGGCCAGTCGCCCTTTTTTCGCCAAAAATCGGGGAAGCGCCGCCAGCCCCAAAGATAGAGCCAACCGGCTGCCATTCCACCCAAATGGGCGATTCCTGCCACTCCACCGCGAGGGGAAAAAACCGTGGACATGAATTCAATACCGGCAAGCACCCAAATGAAATGCTTGGCTTTCATCGGGAAGAGCATCATGAAAAGCAGGGTGCGTTCCGCGAACAGCAGCCCATAGGCGATCAGAAGCCCATAGACACCCGCAGAAGCGCCCACCATCGGAATATGAAGCGCCTGACCAGTCGAGAGCAGCTGCAGAAACAAGTACGCGAGTCCGCCCGCTACAACGCAGATGAAATAGAACTTCAGGAACCGGGCGGTACCCCAGACACTTTCCAGTTCCGAGCCAATAAAGACGAGCATCATCATATTTAGGAACAGGTGCATGACATCGCCGTGAAGGAACGAGTAGGTGACGATCTGCCAGAACCGGTATTGAAAGACAAAGCTCGCCGGAACCAGACCGAAGAGGCCGGTTAAGTTGGCACTGAAAAACTGATCGGCCGTTTGCTGAACCAGAAAGGAAGCAAAGCAGACAATCAATAAATATTTAACAGCTGGGGTCAAACGCATCTGCATAGCGACTCTAGTGTATCAGGATGGTTCCATGAGCTCGACTAAAACCCCACCTGCCGAAGCAGGATGGATGAAATTTATTTGCATGCCGTGGGCCCCTTGACGCAAAGCATTGTAAATTAAGCAGTAGCCTTGATTCTTTAACTCTGCACAAAGCGGCTCAAGCTGTCCTTTTTCGACGCAAAACGAGAGATGGTGAATTCCAGGTCCCCTTTTTTGGAGGAACTGGGCAACGGCGCTTGAGGGGTCTGTTGGCTCGAGCAGCTCAATCGTTGCACTAGCCCCTGTCGGCCCAAGGGCAGCTTTTGAGGCAGTCATAGTCAGGGCGGCTGACGATGGGACTGGCGCGGCACCTGGCCCAAGAGGGATGAAGTGTGTGAGCACACGCTGGTCCTGATTTTTTTCAGAGTGGTCAATCTCAAGACCCAGAATACGGAAGAGTCTCCGTAACGCGTCCAGATCTGCAACCGCGATCCCAATATGGTCCAGTCGTATCTTTCTCATGATCTTTGTTTACACTAAATTTTCAGGGGAGTTTTAGAAAAAGGACGAGGACCACTACCTTAGTTGCTGTACCCGATTTCGCCTCCTCAGACGATAATCAGCTAGGATAGCGGTCCTCAGTCAAGTTGCCTAAGCGTCGAGTACCCACCAAAGTTCCTCTAGCCTAGACACTATTCTATTCGGCAGGTGGCGAAGGAACTTAAATTTAAATCTAAGGAATATACATTGAGGCAATTTAGGGACGGATTGGGGTAACCTGGACCTGCTGTATTTCTGAGGCCTGTTGCAGCGCATGACGACGCGGCGAAAGAGACTTCGTTTGCCTCAATCTGAATCGGGACGGCAACAAAAAAGGGCCCAGATTTTAATCTGGGCCCTTTAACCAATTATTTTGCTTCTAATTAAAACTGGCTAGAACTGGGAACCAGATCCCATTCCACCGCCAAAGCCGACGCCAAAGCCGGCGCTATAACCACCATACCCGCCCAACGACTGGGCTTGGGTTGCTGTTTGATAGTAGCGCTGCTGGGCTTGATAAATCTCCTGCTGTGCAATCATGAGATCCTGCTGTGACTGCATTGCACGCTGCTGCTGCAGCATCTGTGAATTGTACATTCCATTTTGACCGTAAATACCGCCACCGCCGCCGATCCCCCCACCAATGCCGCCACCAATTCCGGGGTAACCGCCTGGATAAGGATAGCCGCCGCCGATCCCGCCACCAATTCCCCCGCCGATTCCGGGGTAACCGCCTGGATAAGGATAGCCGCCGCCGATCCCCCCACCAATGCCGCCGCCAATTCCGGGGTAGCCACCGGGATAAGGATAACCGCCGTAGCCGCCACCGATTCCCGGATAACCGCCGTAGCCGCCACCGATTCCCGGATAACCGCCGTAGCCGCCACCGATTCCCGGATAACCTCCGTAGCCGCCACCCATGGGGTATCCGCCTAAACCACCGCCAATGCTAATTCCGCCGCCGATTCCAGGGAAACCACCCATTCCATAACCGGGATAACCCATACCGCCGCCGCCGATTCCTCCGCCGATCACCCCGATCGGATAACCGCCCATGCCACCTGGATATCCACCCATGCCATAGCCGCCGTAAGGTCCATAAGGATACATGCCGCTATTGAAACCCGTTCCCATCGGGTACGCAGGAACACCCCAGCCTGCGGTCATTCCGCCCATGGGCATCCCCATGTATGCTCCAGCACCGGCGCCTGGATAGCCCATTCCATTGCCAATGCCGACGTTCAGACCGACACCCATGCCCATGCCTGGATAGCCCATCATACCGCCCATCATGCCACCGAGAACAGCTCCACCGAAACCGCCGATTCCAGCGTATGGCCCAACTCCGTATCCATATCCGTAACTTCCGTAACCCGTGCCCCAACCTCCGGCACCTCCACCCATTCCAAATCCGCCACCGCCCATTCCAGGAGCCTGGCAAGGAACACCGATCGTCGCGCAGTTGCCCAGGTAGGAATTATAGTTACTCGTGTAATTGTTTAAAGCCTTGTTCTGCATATAAAAGCCGAAGCCCATTCCCAGCGCTTGGGTCAGATACGGCAAAGAACCAATAAGGTAATCGCCTACTCCTGGTTTCGGCTGCTGAATGATCACGCCACCGGGGCCATAGCTATATCCGCCTCCAGCGCCTCCACTGACGTAACCTCCGGCGCTAAATCCGCCCGATATTCCCCGCGGACAGTTTTCGCAGTATTTTTTGGCATTCGCTTTGGCTTGCTTAAGCGCAATTTCGTCATCAGCCATTTCTGTTTTCAGCTTCTTTTTTTCGCTCGTCAAACTCTTGATCTTTTCAAGCCTTGCAACTTCATTGCAACGGAGCATGTTTTGCTTGCAAACGCTGCCCAGCCTGTCCCACTGCGTATCAGCTGTATAGAGCGTCATGCACCCTTGAAGCTTCTTGTCAGTTGCCACGGCAGCGATATCTTCATCACTGACGGACATTTCTTCGTAATCTTTTTTCGTGCAAGGTGATTTGCCTGGCGCGCACGAACATTTATTACTGCGGAAGGGCTGCTCGTCCATCAATCCGTTGTTCAGATCGGTGAGTTCAGCTTCAATGGCCGCAAGCCTGCGTTTATCCTGCTGCTTTTTTTCTGTGAGAATTTCGACCTGTTCTTTCGAATCCTCTTCAGGTGAACTTGAAGGTTCGTCCTTGGCAAACGACGATGTCGCAATTGCACATGAGATAAAAAAAACAGCCAGCTTTTTACCGAAATGAGTTTTCTTTGAAAGGCTCATAAAGTTCCTCTTTCTTGTTGCGCGCGCTGCAGTCGACTTGCGATCCATTCGGTAATGGACATGCCTGCCCACTACGATTGCAAAGTCCTGCGTCTTACAGATCGGCCAAGACTGAGGATAAGTTGAACAAATTAACGAAGCAGCTCATAAACGATGATTCCAACGCCAAAACGGCACGGCCATCCGTCAAAAGATAAACTAATTTGCTTTACCTTTGAGACAAATCATTAAAAAGATTAATTCGAAGTAAGTATTCGAAATTTGAGTGCTTTATGACTGGCGAGATTTTTTTACGGCTTCCCGGACCTTCTTGGCGCGCGTTTTTTTTGCCGCTTGGCCTTTGCGTTGCTTCATTTTAATTGTCTTAGCTTTACGTCCACGTCCCATAAGTTACGGTTCTCTCTATAAAAAAATATTTAATCGAACAACTCAATCTCTTGAATAGCGGCAAACAGCGTCGGCGTCAATTCCGAGAAATAAAAATAGCATAGAATTCCAGGGTGGACTCAAGCTAGACTACCAAAACGGATGCGCACGGATTGCGCGCCAAAGGAGAGAGAGCATGGAAACGCAAAACACTCCGACGACGGAAACCAATTCCCAAGCCCAATTCGAAATGGGTACCACTGTGATTTACGGTGCTCATGGAAAATGTACCGTAACCGGAATTGAAATGAAAAAAATTGGGGCTGAAAATTTAAATTTTTATAAACTGGAGCCGCAGAAATCGCCTTTGTCCCGCTCGCAGAAAAAAGACCCGGCGATCTGGGTCCCAGCGAATACGGCCAAAGAGCGCGGCCTTCGTGCCCCAATTAATGCAGAAACGATCGACCAGGTCAAAGCAGTGCTGACCAGCCGGGAATACTTTTTTTCGGTGGAGGAAAACTGGAACTCTGTGCTTCCCAAGCTTGAAAACACCATCAGGTTGGAAGGTTGCATTGGATTGGCCAAAGTTGTCAGCTATCTTTTCGTGCTTAACTACGTTGCTCATCGAAAAGCTCCGGTCCCAAACGCGGATGCCGTGAAGTATCAGGAAGGGATCAACAAGCTCCTTTACCGTGAACTTGCCGACGTTATGAATGAACATCCAAAGACGATTGAGCAACAAATGCTCAAGCCCATGAGACAGAAACTTCTGCCGAACAACTAGTTGAAATATAAAAAAGCCCTGAACCAAGGAAGTTGGAACAGGGCTTTTGAAGAAAAATGGGGGCA
>Ga0154293_128_pt1 | contig 90034 bp, 69 predicted proteins | sample RifGroA1_FD_105587 | JGI IMG/M metagenome (GOLD analysis project Ga0154293, IMG submission 105587) | Bdellovibrionales bacterium GWA1_52_35
TCAGTGCGAAGGTGGACAAGGTTGGAACTCCGACTAACGGCAATATTGCTGTATGGAACGGAAGTGGTCAGATCATTGATGGCCCGGCACCGAGTACTTTTGCGTCAAGCTCGCATAATCATAATGCGAGCTATCTGGCGCTGAACGGCGGCACACTGACGGGCGCTCTTTCGATGGGCGCGAACGATCTGACGACGACCGGCAAGGTGACCACAGGAACCCTGCAGGTCACGGGCGGAACACCGGGTTCCGGAAAAGTCCTCACCTCGGACGCGACGGGAAATGCCACCTGGGCACCGGTCGCTTCCCAGGCCTACGTCACGCTCACAGATGGAGCGACCATCACCTGGACTGTTGCTGGGCTTGTCAATAATGCGGTGGTTACGCTTGGTGGAAATCGCACTTTAGCTTTCTCCGGCTTGGCGAATGGGATGAGCGGTACTCTGATCGTGAAGCAGGGCGCGACGGGTGGCCGCACGCTCTCTTTGCCGTCGCAATGTACAAATAAGGTTATCGGCGGCGGCGGTGGTGCCGTTGTTCTATCAGCTGTTGCCAACGCCATCGATATCCTGAGCTTTACGTACGATGGAACAAATTGTTACTGGACCTATGGAAAGAACTATAATTAAGCACATTATGCGAAAATACAGCATTCTTGCATTTGTATTTGTTTTTGCACTCACTATAATGGAAGTATTCGGTCTTTCATTGGCTCATGCTTTCAATCCGGTCTTCTTTGCGCAGAATGCCTGCCAGGTGCGTCTCGCAAAACTGACCTATGGTGGCACTGCAAGTCCTGTCACCACGCATACAATAACCATTCCCGCAACGAGTACTGGTAACACTCTGATTGTGACAGCGACCTGGGCCGCTCCTAATTGCAACCTGACCAGTGTCACTGACAATGCTTCAGGAGGAAGCAATAGCTATGTGACAACAAACGCGAATGGAAACTATTCTTTTGGAACCACCTCCATCTGGTACGCCAAAAATGTCAAAGCTGGCGCGACCTCCGTAACGATCTCTTCTTCAACCTGTGTTGGAGAAGGAGTTGGTGTTGCGATCTACGAGGTCGCGGGCCTGAGTGCAACCAGCCCTTTAGACCAAGCATCCGGCACCGGCGAACTGGGTAGGTCCACAACGGCAAACGCTCCCTTGGTAACGCCGACTTCGGCGTGCACATTTATAGTGAGCGCTGTGTGCGTGGAAACCTTTGTCACTTCAGGTACGAATGCGTTCACTAACTTTGTAGATATCTATGGCAACGGGCAATCCTATTACCTAACCCAGTCGGCCAGCGGGAGCTATGGCGCCTCTTGGAGTCTAAATTCAGCGGGTTTTTATAGCGCGAGTACTGTAAACTTCAAGTAGAAAAATTTCCGCTTCCCTTCAAAGCGCATAGCCCACGCTTAACGAAAATGACGAGCTGTTGATCGCGGTGTTCTCAATTAATAAATCAAGAGTCGCGTAATCCGCGTTGAACGATATGACATTTCCGCCCGCCAGGCGATGAGTCCAGCCCAGACCCACTGCTATTTCGCGATTGCTTAGTTCCATAAAGGAGAATCCGCTCCCGATCGGTGAAAATTTAAAATATCCGGAAACGGAATCTGCGCCCAATGTCCTCCTCAGCACCGGAAATATTTGAGGACCCATCAGATTTGCAAACCCGAAACGATTTTGCGTTACCAACATCGTCGTGAAATACCCTCCAAATTGCAGTGAGAGCTTCCAGGGGTCCGGGGTGGTCACTTGGTAGCCGACCTTTCCATTGATTCCGATATACCGTGCAGTTACACCTGACGTGCTCGAGCTCAAGGGTAGAGCGGTGAAATAAGTATTCAGTCCCATATCCCAGAGGGGAGACAGTTGATAAGCGTACCCGATCTTCGCCGTCAGGGCTGTTTCAGAAAACGGGAGCTGATGAGTCTCCGAGTATTGAATGAAACTCAAGCCGATCGAGGGAGCCAGTACGTATCTTTTGGCCGGTCGGTGCGAGGTGGGCGGCCTCGCTGCCTTCATGTATTTGGAATAGGAGCTGAATGAAATCTGGACTATTTTCGTTTCTGCCTCTCCAAAAGGGCCGATGGCCAGGATTTCCAATGGAGTTACCGCACCCTTAAGAGCGGCTACAATGATGATCGGATCGCTCGCTTTCGATGGCATCGTGACTTTGATCTGTTTGGGGTCAACCGAACTCAGAGTCCAGTCCTCTTCCTTGAGCTCTACCTGCAGTTTGACATATAAGTGAGTATTTCCGCCGGATTCCTGCTTTAAAACGGGAATTTTAAGCTGTTTCCAGATCAGGCCCGGGATTTTATTTTTTTCCAAAGGCGGGAGAATCGACGCATACTCCGGGACATACTCTGCCCGCGCAGCAGGGGCCAGAAGAAGTGCGCCTATGATAAAAAAGGCGAGAACTTGCAGTCGATTGGGGGTCATCTCCCTGAAAGTATCAAGAATTTTCGTCTTCCGCAGGAATTCTCGTGAAAGCGATTCGTAAGGGTGCGAGTCCGGCTGATTCATGAGTCGCCCCGAAGTGAACCGTATCCTTCCCGTACCTTTCATTGAGCCGATCCAGTGTTTTGGTCAGGCGATCCCGACGGGGGTCATCAAAAAGCGATGGCGCGTGCAGGGCATCCGGAACCAGGCCGGATAAAATTATTCCTACTGCGTAAAAAGCGCCAGCCGGCGCTTGCTTCCAGACTCGTTCGATTGCATGAACGAAATCGATCGTATCCTGCGTCTCGATCATCCCGCATCTTGCTTTCCAGGTGTCTTGCCCCTGGTATTTCACAAATACCTGGAGACTTGACGCCCAAAGGTCTTCTTTTCTCATGCGGAGAGCCGCTTTCGTAACCAGTTTCTTGAGAACCTGTAGTGCTCCCTGATCGTGACGGAACTCCGGAGGGAGAACATGAGACTGGCTGATGGATTTTCGCTCTGACTCTTTAATCGCCAGGTCCTCTCCGCGAAGGAGATGCCATATTTCTTCACCGCAAGTGCTTCCCCACGCATCCGCCATTTCCCGGGCCGATAATGAGCAGAGTCTTTCCATTGATCCGATACCCCGGGCCAGAAGGCGCGCTTCCATCTGCGGTCCGATGCCAGGCAAATCGCGAAGACCCAAACTGTGGAGAGCTTGCGGCAGATCGGCTTGCAGTAGGACCGAGTACCCATCGGGTTTTTTTAGATCAGCTGCGATCTTTGCGAGATAGCGGTTCGCGGCGACCCCGATCGAGCAGCGCAGAGTCGCGCCGACGTTCCGCCTGATCGCCAATTTAATTTTCATTGCCAGGGCTTCTGCTTTCTGTAAATCGCGTTGCGATCCAGTCAAACGGCAGGCGATCTCGTCGATCGAACAAACGGCCTCGACGGGGATACAGGATTCCACCGTTTCAACGATTCGATGATGGTAACGGATGTAGTTCTCGTGATTTCCTTCAATAAACCGGATTCCACGGCATAGGCGTTTGGCTTCCCCGACTGTCGTTCCAGTTTTCACACCATAGGCTTTGGCTTCATAACTGACGGCGATGCAAACGGTCGTATCCGCCACCAGAGGAACGACGGCCACGGGCTTGCCCCGCAAAGCCGGATTCATTTCCTGCTCGACCGAGGCAAAATACGAATTCATGTCGAGATAAAGCCATCGAAGTGAGTCTGAAGCCTGGTCCGAAGTATGAGTTGAGTCCGCCTCCATCGGTTGAAACTAGCTTTTCCGGAACCACTTGTCACGAGGGCGGAAAGAGCAAGCTAGCGGCCATGTTTTGACGCGCAATGTTGACTTCGGCAGTCCATTCCCCTATGGTCACGAACTCATGAAAACTTTCACGTCTTTAGAACTGCTTCCGTCACTTCAAGAAACTCTCGATGAAAAGAGTTTTATCAGCCTTACTGAAATTCAGAGGCGCGCCCTCCCGTTGCTGCTCAAAGGACGCTCGATCGTTGGTGTCGCCGAAACCGGTAGCGGTAAAACCCTGGCCTATGCGCTCCCTGTTCTTCATATTCTAAAGTCACTGGAGCTCGAAGGTGATCCGATCCAAGTCGATGCTCAGCCTCGTGCGTTGATTCTGGTTCCCACCCGGGAACTGGGTGAGCAGGTCACCCGAGTGTTCAAGCCCTTCACCCATACGACGCGTTTGCGCGTTAGGAGTCTGGGCGGAAATGGCTTGGATATTTCGAGGAAAAACGTCAGTGGCCCCTTCGAAGTTCTGGTGGCAACACCCGGACGCCTGATCAAGCTGATCGATTCCAAGCTGGTGAATTTGAGCGATGTGCGCATTCTGGTATTCGATGAAGCCGACCAGATGCTGGATCAGGGTTTCCTTCCCAGCGCCATGCGGATCGCGCGCGCTTGCACGTCTGTGACCCAGATGGCGATGTTTTCAGCCACGGTGTCGCCAAAAGTCCAGAATCTGATCCGCCAGCTTTTTTCAAAAGCCGAGGTGATTCGCAGTGAGGGCAGTCATCAGGTCGTCTCCGGGCTGACGACGAAAAATCTGAAAGTTCTGGATGGAAAACGTTATCCGATTCTGGAAAAGCTGCTTTCGGCGAAAATCGAAGGTGGAACCATGATTTTCACCAACACCCGGGAGCAATGCGACAAGCTCGCGCATGAAATGAAAAAGACCGGTTACACCAGTGCCGTTTATCGCGGCGAGATGGATAAGGTCGAACGCCGGAAAAATCTTAAACTTTTCCGCGACGGGAAAATTCCATTTCTGATTTCAACTGACCTGGCCTCCAGAGGCTTGGACGTGGAACACGTCGGAAGAGTCATCAATTATCATCTCCCGCAGCAGGTCGAAAATTATCTGCACCGGGTGGGGCGCACCGCGCGCGCCGGTCGCAAAGGCTTGGTTATCAATTTTGTCACGGAGCGGGACGAGGATTTTGTAACAAAGATCGAAAAGCTCCAGTCCAGAAAAGCCTCCGGCGGCCGCCCGGTTTCCGTTTCGGACGCAGAAGAGTGGCCTGAAGAACCTGTTCACAAGAAACCGGTGGCCAAAATCACGCCGGTTGCCAAAGCGATTTTAAAAAAGTCATAAATATCATCAATATAGCTCGTTACTTAAATGAATTGACGCCGAGCGTTAAGTCTGAGAGAACTCAGTCCGCATAAGGAGCTTGTTTATGAAGTTACACATGATCATATTGCTTGGCGTTCTCTCAATCGGCAGCGTTTTCGCCCTACAGGCGGGCGCGCAAACCGACAGCGGCAGTGCTCTCGTCTGTTATCAGGCGATTGAGATTGCCGACAGAACCGTCCCTACTGAGGGCACATCATTGCCTGCCGTTCAGCAGATGCTGGAAGCCATCGCAGTCTGTGAGCGTGAGATGCTTCCGGATTTTACGGCGAATTATCGTAAGATGAAAAAACTTTGCATCACCAGTTGGGCAGAGGAGCAGACGTCCGAAGGACGCGCTTCGATGGTGAGGTGCCAGATGAACGCTGCGCGATACATTGATTCCTTGAATTCGGGAATCTGAGATTACTTGGTACCTTTGAAGAGGGTGAGTAAAAAACGCATGGGCGAAAGCGCTTTCAACGCGTGTTTTGCCCCCGACGGCATCATCAGAAAGTCATTGGGACCCAGCTCAAAAGTTTCACTCTCAAGTTGAAACTGGAGCTTGCCTTCCAGTACGTGGACGGTAGCAGGATATGAGGAGGCATGTGAGCTCATCTCCTCTTCCGTATCCATTGAAAACAGAATTTGCTTCACACCAAGATCTTCTATCAGCGTTTTGCTTGTCGTTCCCTGTGACGCCATTTCAATGCTTTGGGACAGGTTGAGCCGTAACGGTTTATCTAAAGTGACCAGCGGTTTTGCCATGAGATCTCCTTGGTTACAAATTGAGTATCACAGGAAGTTCGCCGATCAATCCTTGGTATCTATGCCGCCCGATTTTTGTTTTTTCGACTGCCTTGCTGCGGAGGTTGCGGCAAAGTGGGGCGGGTGAATTTATGAGGATTGGTGTCAAAGGTGAGACTCTGTTGAGGTGCATTATTCGGAGTCAAAGGGCCCTGTTGGGGAACTCGCGTCGAGTTTCCTTTGTTCACTGGCGTGTTTTGATTGCGATTATTCCCTCGGCCGATGCGGCCACCTTTTTTTGCCATGGTGCAATGCCTCCTCGTTCAGGAGACTGCAATAAGGAGTCCTTTTGAAGAGAGTAGAATATGGTGGTGCACCTGGACTATGAATTTGCTCGCGTGATAATAGTTTTACCCTAACATTTTCAATAAACCTGAGGCGAAAATGAGCACAACCATCTCTGCACAAAATGACACCCACAGCATACCAATAGGCTATCTGTTCTGGATTTTCGGATTCACCGGGGCCCATCGGTTCTATTATGGGAAACCGATCAGCGGAACAATCTACTTTTTCACATTGGGTCTGCTGGGCATTGGATGGCTCATCGACGCTTTCCTTATTCCTTCAATGGATCGCGAAGCGGATCACCGCTACGCTTCAGGATCGAATAATTACACCGTGACCTGGGCACTGCTTACTTTTCTGGGTGGATTTGGTATTCACCGGTTCTATCTCGGCAAGTGGATTACCGGAATCGTCTGGCTTCTCACCGGAGGGTTCTTTCTCATGGGATATCTCTACGATTTTTGGACTCTCAACGAGCAAATTGCCGAAGCTAATAAGAAGTAATCTCAGAGCCGGTTCAAAATGCCTTTCATTTGATTCGATTTGACGCAGGGCGTGATTTAGGCTTGTCTTTGGGCACCCCTTATGTCAAAAGCGGCCATGACTCATCTCTCCCGCTTTGGAATAATTTTCGCCGCACTCATGTTCTGTGTTCTTCATCACGGCGAGTCGGCTCAGGCTCATATTCCGGAAATCACCCTGTTAAAGCAGCAGTTTACTGCGAATCCGGTGAGCCCGCTCCGTTTAGCGGATGCAGTTCGTGGATCCCTTGTCATTCATTTCAAGTCGTCTTGGGATGAGGGTTTATTTGGATTTTTCGAGCTTCGCCTGAATCCGGAAGCCCTGCCTGTTCGCATTTTTGAAGGCGAAGTCAAAGTTCCAGCTGACTACCCGGTGGAGTTTTCTCGTCCTCATATTGCTGTTCAGGGTGACCAGGTAACGATCACCATTTCAGATGTGAATGCCCTTAAATATAAATCATTTTCAATCGGAGTGCGCGCGATCGGACATGCTGCACCTTGGGTTTCCTTTGAGCAGGAGCTTGTGCCTTCTGTCAATTGTGATCACGTGATCGATCTTGCCAATCGATTCGATTATCCGCAGGGCGGTCAGGCTGCTCTGGAGCAGTGGATCAGTGAGCTTTTCGAAAAAACATTAGTAGTTTTGGGAACTGAACGCATGCTGAGCATTGCTGTGGATTATTTCTATAGCGTTTCTCCAGGTATTGAGGCGAGTCTCCCGATCATTTTTACGGTTCCCATGAATTACGATCCGAGCTTGGCCGCTACCCTCTCAAGACAGATTTTGGATTGGTACGAGAAAGCGGCACCCCAATCGACGCGTGCTGCATTGAATTTCAACTTGACCATTTTCAAGGGAAAACCGGAGCAGGTGGTCCCCCAAATTCAATTGAGCAAACTCCGGCTGCCTGTCGAGCGGATTGATTTCAATCAGCGATAATCGCCAGTCGGTCAGGGAGCGGTCGCTTCTCATTTCGAATTGCCGGTGCACGGCGGTTCTCCATCAGACTTGGAGCCGACAATACGGCGATTGCACCGATGATGATCAGGGCTCCGAGCAATTCAGGGTTGCTCGGGAATTTCTTGTCCGCAAAAAACCACAAAGCAAGGGTCGCAGCGAGGCCAGCCAAAACGCTTGAGGCGCGATTTACCGGTACACAAAAAGTGTTTTCACGCTTATCCAAAAGTACGAGCCCTCCAAATATACCGGTTCCCTGGGAGAAGAGCCCGATTGAAATAGCGATCAAAACAATGAGGCTCGGTTGACTGAAAAATCCGGTGAACCCGCTCCAGGTGGATGCGGCCACGGCGCTGGTTCCCATTCCACCTGTGAGTAGAAGCATCAAAACAAGAACGGGTGTCGCCACCATTTGTTCTTCAACGAAGTAGCGCTTTTTAGCATCGGGATCATTCGATTTCGCAAGGCGGGTCATGAAACGGAGCCGGACAAAATAGGCGGCAAGATAAATCGCGACGGTGAGTATCGCGACCAAGGTCATCTCAAAACTCTTGCCTGAGAAACCAACAAAGAGAGCACTTAAGGCTAAAGCCAGCGCCACCCAGGATGTCCATCGTACTTTCCTTTTGCTGAATATATCCACAATAGGGGCGATGACCAAAACGCCGCCACGCATGAGGAGCATCATGAACACGATCGATACTCCGGTGAATGTGTAAGCCAACGTCGTGGTGGGGATGATCGCTGCCGTGCAGAAGCCGGAGAGGAGAGTCCACTTTGTGGGACAGGGGAATTCGACTCCCAGGAACTTGCGACGGCCGGCAAATTTCCACCATCCCATCGCGGACACAAAGGCGAACATTCCCACCAGCGATGCCATCGCGGTGCTTGGAAGAAGTTCAAACCCGGCAATCCCGCCTGTCATTCCGGGAACCAAACCATCTGCCAACGCTTTGGTAAGTGCGCTGTAAGGCACGTACGCAGCGAAGTAGCCGAATGCGTACCACCAGATCATGTAATCGTTTGAACGACTGCTTGGCGAGTCGGACTCCATACTCTTTCCCCCTCCGAGAATAAAACTATTTCAGGGGGTAAAGGCAATGTCTATGCCTGATTCAGATCGGTTGCGAAGAATGCGTCGCTGTGTTTTCAAAGGCCTTTATCAACCGAAATTTTGACACAGCGAGCATGTGGACATTTCGCACCAGCGAATTCTGAGCACAATTTATCTGCTTCGAATAATCGATTGTTTTCACGATATATGCATTAAAGCTGGCTCCAATGTTTACGCAGTATGCTATCGTGCGGAATGTAAGCGGGGCGAGAAAGTTGTGAGAAAGTTGGATGATAGAACAAATGGCAGCAGAAAAATCAGTTCATCTCGAAGGAGCACTTTTGCAGGCAAGCGGGCTAACGTGAAGGCTGCAAAGAAGCCGATCGGGAAGAAGTCTATACCTCAAACATCCGCCACCTCTCAAAAACGCTCGATGCGAATGAGCTCTGGATTTCCAATCGTCGGAATCGGAGCATCGGCAGGAGGACTGGAAGCGTTTACAAAACTTTTGAGTCATCTTTCAACCGATTCCGGTCTGGCTTTCGTTCTGTTGCAACATTTAGATCCCAAGCATGCAAGTATGTCAGCCGAAATTCTCTCGCGCGCGACTAAGATGCCCGTAACCGAAGTCCAAGACGGTGCGCATGTAGAACCGAACTCTGTCTATATTATTCCGCCCAACTTCGGAATGGAAATACTGCATGGAGTACTCAAGCTGATTCCGCGCACGGAAGTTCGCGGTCAACATTTTGTGATTGATTCCTTTTTTCGGTCCCTTGCACAAGACCAGAAAAGCCTCGCCATAGGAGTAGTACTATCGGGAACGGGAACCGATGGGACCCAAGGATTAATGGCTATCAAGGCAGAAGGCGGCATTACATTTGCTCAAGCTCCGAAATCCGCAAAATTCGACAATATGCCCGAGAGTGCGATTGCTTCGGGGATGGTCGACCTCGTCTTATCGCCCGAGCAGATTGCGGGAGAATTAGCGCGAATCGCGCAACATCCGTATGTGATTTCGACACCAGTGGAAGCGGCGATCGTCGAGGAACCGCTGCTCAAAGCACAAGACAGTCTCAGCAAGATTTTTCTCCTGCTCCGGAATCAGTGCCATGTTGATTTTGCATTTTATAAAGCAAACACAGTTAAGCGACGCATCGAACGCCGAATGGTGTTGCATAGGATTGGTGATTTGAAGGCGTATAGTGCGTATCTTTCGCACCACCCTGACGAGGTGGGGGCCCTTTATGCTGATATTTTGATTCATGTGACGGGGTTTTTCCGAGACCCAGAAGCGTTTGAGGCATTGAAGTCAGAAGTGTTTCCAAAGTTTATGGAAAATCGCATACCTGGAAACCCGATCCGCGTCTGGGTTCCGGGCTGTTCGACGGGCGAGGAAGTGTATTCCATCGTCATTTCGCTCTTGGAGTTCCTTGGTGAAAAAAGTTCTTCCACACCCATTCAAATCTTTGCCTCCGATATAAGCGAACGGGCGATTCAGAAGGCACGTTCCGGAGAATACCCGGATACTATCAGTGATGATGTCTCGCGTGAACGCCTGAGTCGCTATTTCATAAAAATGGAAGGAGGGGGCTATAAGATTGCAAAAGCGATCCGAGATGTCTGCCTGTTTTCGCGGCATGACATCACGGCTGATCCCCCCTTTTCAAAACTTGATCTCGTTTCGTGTCGCAATGTGCTTATCTATTTTACGGCTACTTTGCAGAAACATGTCATTCCCATTTTTCATTATGCGCTCGCGCCACATGGTTTTCTCTGGCTCGGAAAGTCCGAAACAATCGGAGGGTCTTCGGATCTATTCTCTCTTCTCGACAAAGTGAATAAGATCTACGCCCGGAAAGATGCTCCCGTTGCCCTCAATCTTCGTTTTCCGTCGAGTACCTATGTGCATGAAAAAAAAGAAAGCGCTCCCGTGCCGAAGACTTTCAAAACCGGCACGTTAGATGTTCAAAAAATTACAGAACAAACGATTCAGGCTGAATATCCTGGCGTTCTTGTCAATGAAGAAATGGAAATTGTGCAATTGCGTGGCCGCACAGTTCCGTTTATCGAGCCGGCACCCGGAGTTCCCAGTTATCATCTTTTTAAAATGGCGCACCCTGAATTGCTGCGCGACTTGCGAGTGGCTATCCAGTCGGCCAAGAAGCTGAACAATGCAGTGAGAAAAGAAGACTTGAGCATCGGTAAGGGCGCGATGCACAGGACATTTAATTTGAACGTGATTCCCATCAGGGTTTCGCCGCACAGTAAAGAGCGTTTATATCTGATTCTTTTTGAAAAAATATTGGAGCGGAAACCGAATAAGAGTAGCAAAATCGTTCGATCGGTGCGGAAAGGCAATAAAAGTAGCGGAAAGAAAGATCCCTATGTTTTGGAGTTGCTGCAGGAATTAGCAAGAGCGCAAGAAGATCGGCATTTGTTGATCGAAAAGTTTGAAGCAGCGCAAGAGGATCTCACAACGGCAAACGAAGAGCTTCAAAGCGCAAATGAGGAGCTACAAAGCGCTAACGAGGAGCTTGAGACCGCTAAAGAAGAATTGCAAAGTGGTAATGAGGAACTCTCGACAGTAAACGATGAATTGCAAACTCGGAGTTTTGAACAGATCCAGACAACTAACGACTTGGTAAATCTGCTGGGCAGCGTTGAAATTCCTATTGTAATGCTCAGCGAGGACCGAAGGGTGCGGAGGTTTACTCCGCTCGCGGGAAAGGCACTCAATCTCATCCCAACGGATATTGGACGTCCGTTGAGCGATCTCAGACTCAATTTCAGCGCACCAGACGTAGATTTGAATTTGGAGCAGATGGTCTCGCAAACGATTGAAACGATGAATTCCCAGGAAGTGGAAGTTCAAGACGCAAAAGGGCGCTGGTTTCGTCTGCAGGTGAGGCCCTACAAGACTGTTGATAATAGGATTGATGGCGCAGTGCTCGCTCTCGTCGATATTGACGATCTAAGGGTAAGTCTCAAGGGAGTGAAAGAAGCACGAAGCGAAGCTGAGAATGTCAACCGTGCAAAGGACCTCTTTTTGGCTACGCTTTCACATGAACTCAGGACGCCGCTTACCTCGATCCTCTCCTGGGCACAGATGCTCCGCATGGGTAAGCTGGATGCTGAAAAGACCAAACGAGCTGGCGAAATTATCGAAGAAAGCGGGAAAACCCAGGCCCAATTAATTAATGATCTTTTGGACGTGTCGCGCATCGTGGCGGGAAAGCTTTCGCTGGAAACAAGGGAAGTGAACCCTGCCGCAGCCATTAAATCCGCTATCGAGGCGGTTCGCCCCATTGCGGAGGCAAGGTCGATTCAAATTGAAACCTTCTTTTCTCCCAGCGTGGGAACGATCATGGCTGATCCAGTGCGGCTCCAACAAGTGTTTTGGAATTTACTGACTAATGCCGTTAAATTCTCTGCACCGGAATCGAAGGTTTCCGTCAAGATGGAGCGCATCATTGATCATGAGGGTGAAAAGGCGAAGGCAATGATTCAAGTGTCGGACTCGGGAAAGGGTATCGATGCGGAATTTCTGCCGCAGATTTTTGACCGTTTCAGCCAGGAAGATAGTTCCAGTGTTCGGATACATGGGGGGCTGGGTTTGGGGCTCGCGATTGTGAGAAATCTGGTCGAATTGCACGGTGGAACCATTCGTGCAGAAAGTCTCGGCAATAAACTGGGTGCGACGTTCACCGTCATTCTTCCCATTAAATCGGATCAAGGACTCGCAGGTCCGCAGGCAATTCATTTCGACTCTCAGAATGGTTCAATTGGAGCAGGAAGTGTTCCGGTCAGACTCGATGGGATTCGTGTTCTCATCGTAGATGACGAGGCAAATGCCAGAGAGGCGCTTGGCGAGATGCTTCGTTCCTGTGGAGCTGAGATCAGAGCCGCCGAAACTGCCAAGGAGGCACTTGAGAGTTTTCAGCAGTTTAAGCCTCATGTCCTGGTGAGTGATATCGCGATGCCCGGCGAAGACGGATATAGTTTGATTGAGAAGATCAGAACATTGAGTCCCGCGAAAGGCGGCAATACGCCTTCACTGGCGCTGACGGCGTATGCCGGAGTCGACGATGCTAGGCGTGCCCTTTCAGCGGGTTTTCAAGCTCATCTGGCCAAGCCCGTCGATGGGCAGCATTTAGTAAAAACGATTGCCAGGTTGGCGGGGAAGAATCTCAAGCCAGTCTGATTTGCGAGCCGTGCGGAGCCCCTGTGGGCGCAGGAAGTTGCGCCGAGCGGATCCGGCCGCGCTATTTTCCAGCGGAAAGCGGGTTGACCTGGACGGCTCCGGCATCAAACCGCATACCTCCTTCGATTTGCGGCAGGTTCATGATTTTCCGGAATTCGCGTTCCACTGCGGCTTTCAAAGCGAGGTTTTTGCTGCCTGGTCCCGACAAGATGATGTCCACCATTCCTGTTTTGGAATTCCATGGGACCAGATCAACAGCGATGTTTGTCTCTTGGAGGGGCTGGAGGAGTTCGGGCCTTTCCAGTTGAATCCGTAGCTGCTTTTCAATTCTTTCCGCCCGACCAATCAAGGACTCCCGCAAGGCTCCTGAGAGCCTCCCTTTGTTTTTGAATTCCGCATTCAGAAAAACAATGCGGGATCCGGAGGGGCTGTCGGACCGGGAGACGCGATCGAGGAAGGCGAGCTTGTCCTTCGGTGAAAGTTCCTGGGTCGGGGCGAAAATGCCGTCATCACCCGAAAAATACATCTTGCCGTCCGGATTGATAACCATGCCGTTTGCCTCCAAGACTTGTTTGCGCTCGACAAACCTTCGTGTCACCTCGTCCTGGTTTTTTTTGGATTGAACGAGGATGTTCTGGACGTACTCGGATTCGCTTTTCTTCGCGGCAGACGGGAGCAGGGCTTCCATCGTGGCTGCGGTATTCTTCGCGCCCAGTCCGGAAAAGTCCACGCTCACCAGACCTTTGTGGGCTGATTCATAGGGGAGGCGGGCGGAGCTTGGCTGCAGGAGACTCAGCGTAAAGGTGTCCGCAAGGCGGTAATACTCCTGGATCGCGAGGGTCTGCTCTTTTGTCACTTCGGTACCAAATGCGCGGGTCAGGCGGTCCTGCAGCTTGTTGATGTACTTGTCGAAGCTGTTCTTATCTTCAACGGCCCGGAGGATCTGGATCGCTTCGGGTGAGAGCACGTAACGCGTGGGCTCACCTTTGGTGCTACGCGTGCGGACCGGCAGCAGGATACGGCCGTCCTTCGGAAGTACTCTTTGTACATAACTGCGATGGCTCTCGATCTCGTCGAGGCGTTTCTTGAGAAGCGGGGCGATCTTTTCGAATTCCTGCGCAAGGGGCTCACCTTTGGCGAAAAGCGGAAATTGCACCCGCGCAAAGCGAGCCGAGATCCCCGCTTCATCTGCGGTGCTCCCAAAACCGGCGAGTTGCCAGGCAGCCGGATCGCGTGCAATTCCGGAATGCGGGATCCGGATATCATAGGAGCCGATGAACTCCTGGAAGTTCTGGGTAGCGCGGCGGTAGAGATCGCCAAGAGCTGCACGAAGTTCCGGGGTGTCGCGGTTTAGGGCGAGTCGCACAGCCTTATAATCGGTGTATTTCGCGATGAGATGCTCGCGCACCAATCGGGCGCCGGGATCCGAAGGGTGGTTGAGCTGGTCAAAGAAAGTCTGTTTGTACTTATTGGTGACCGCAGTCGCCAAATTCATATCGAGCGCTTCGTTCATCTCTTTCAAAATGGGATTCTCCATCTCATAGAAGAGACGGCCCGGGGAGTTCTGGGCGAGGGCGACTTCGGCGAACTTGCGGTTGTCTTCCGGAGTGGTGAGGGGTTTAAAGCGCTCGGTGAATTTTTCCTGGAACTCCTTGAGCAGCAGCGGTTTCGAAGTCAGGCCGCGGCCGAGCAGGGGTTCCTTGACCTGTTGGTAAAAGCAGCTGGAGTCGTTCCCTGGCCCAGCCGCATGGGAGTCAGGTGCATTGAGGGGCAGGCTCGCTGAGATCGCCGCGGCCGCTGCAATGATGAGGATGGTTAGTTTCTCTTTCAAGGATTCCTTGCCTTTAACAGCAGGCCACTACTGCCTTGTAATCAGTATCGGAATTCATGAGCTTTTTCTAAACTCATTTAATTGTCTTGGTTTTTGCAGGATAATCACAGACACACTCTGATAATCCAATAAGCGTCACTGAGTTGACGTTTTTCTCGTGTGCTCAGGTCTCGGTTCTGCTGAACTCGCATTCAATGATGCATCTCACTGGTGGATGCTTCGGGTCGGGACGAAGTGAGCAGCGAACCCGGTTTTGTCCGTGAGCGTCCAGATATTCGCGGCATCGGACCCGATTGAAGGCATCATCGATCTGGAAATTTCCTCCCATGCGGGTGGACCAATCATACCAACGACGATGGAAGCGGATCTCATCGGCTCCGGTCCTGAAATTCAATTTGGGGCCCCGGGCGAAACTATCGCACTCGGAATCATAAAAATCGAAAAGACGAATTGCCAGCCGGTCCCGGGCGCGCTCCTCGGTGCGTGCGGTTTCAGTGATGTCCACACAGAACTCCGACGGGCACAAGTCATTCCAAAACATTTCTTCCGGAACCAAATAGCGTGAGGCCGTTATTTCAGCAGAAAATGCAACGCTCGCAAGAGGGAAGGCCAACGCCAGCAGAATAGAAGTTTTAGACATGAACTCGCCTCGCTATTTCATCGCACACATAGATGAGAATCCGGGCTCAGTCAAGATCAACCTGGGGAATGGTCAGATTCCCGAGCGTCGGCAATGATGCTGCGTTCCTGAGGATGGTCTGATTCGTACTTCATTATTGGCAGTCCAGATGAGGGCCTTAACATGGGATTTCCCGAAGACCAGCTGCCAGGCACAGCCGGTTCCGTCAAGACGGTCACGATTGAAATCAATGGCAAAAGATTCGAAGCTTGCAACGGCGGGAGCCCGTTTGAGTTCTCCATGGGGGTTCTTTTTTCACGAACTGCGAATCGCAGGAAGAGGTCGACAAGTATACCAAAGCCCTCCTTCATGGCGGGGCCGAGCAGCTGGACTGCGGGTGGGTAAAAGACCGCTTTGGCCTTTTCTGGCAAATCGCCCCAGCATTTATGGTCGACGTTATGAATGGACCAGATAAGGAGCGGGCCGCCCGGATGTCAGTGGCGCTTTTTCAGATGAAGAAAATCGATATTGCCAAGCTTCACTAAGCTGTCTTCTTAAGGCCCTTGGCTAGGGTGCTTAAATTCAGAATCTGGATTTCTATTACGTGCCCCTTTGCGTCTTCAGAAAAAATGAATCCGTTTTTCTCGTAGGATTTAGCTTCGACCCCGGGACTGAGGCGAATAGAAGCAAAATCATTTTCCTTGTCCACGTAAACTTCAGGCGTATGGACCATTTTTTTCGACGAAAGTTTACCATGACTCTGAGTACGAGTCATAGATTTTCACCCTTTTTCTTTAAAGCACTTCAGCAACCTTGTTAATTTGAGTGAAGCAGCGCAGGGAAAGTCAGGGTAACGACCACTTCGTTTATACAAAATTCCTTGGGTTGCCCTGGTGGTAGGTTTGGGGTTATCGGCTACTTGTCCAAAATATAAGACAGCGGATCGACCGGAACCCCGCTGACAAACACCTGATAAAAGAGCGGCGCATCACCAGCTAAGCCAATTTTCGCGCCCCGCAAAACTTTCGTTCCCCTTTTAACATTTGAGGTCGTGAGATTTCCATAAGAGGTTTCGAGATTATTCCCGTGTTCGACAGTGATTCGCATTGAGCCGTGTTTACCCACCACCTCTTTAACAGTACCAGGGGCAGTCGCAGCAACAGGGGATCCGTTTTTTGCCTGGATATCGAGACCCTCGTGCATTTCGTTATTTTTCTTTTTATCGATGCCATAGCCCTTAACGTAAAGTCCCGGAACAGGCTTAATTGTCGGTAGAGAACGCAGCCGAGAGGAATCATTGCTGAGGTTATTCGCCGTTTCTTCAGCGTGGAGAACTCCATTAAAACTGGCTAGAAGAGTAAAGGCGATTGCCGTAATCAGAAGTCTCATAGCAACTCCTCAAGAGTATCTTTGGTTAGATCACAGTCCTGTAAAATTTTAAGGAGCAGTCCTGGTCCGATGTTTTCGCCTGAATGAACTGGGACCACGGTCGATCTTCCGTCTGCATGGCGCACGAAGTGGTGACTTCCTTTGATGCGAATGACTTCAAACCCCGCCCGCTTGAGTGCCGAAAGTAGCTCCTTACCTCGGATACGTGGAAGCTTTGCCATGTTCTAGATCGCTATACGTTGAACGCCGATGAACTCAAAAGACTCGGTGTCCTTTTGAACTTCGAGACACAATTCAATCGCTTCTCGAATACGTTTCATCAGAATGTCGAGCGATTTGGCCTGGCTGTGGCAACCCTTCAGTTCTGGAACCGTTGCAACGAAGAAGCCTTCGGAATCTCGTTCGATGATGACGTTAAATTCTCGTTTTTTTTTCTTCTTCATGCGGTAACCTCAAAAATAACGCACCGAGCATCACAAAGTAAGCGGATACTCTAAATTTGGTGGAGACGGCGGGAGTTGAACCCGCGTCCGAAAGCAATCAATCGCCAGAATCTACATGTGTGTTTCGTGTTTTTGATTGAGTCAGTGGCGTCCACGAACAAACTACGCTGACCCTCCGCCGACCATTGGTTCGCCTCTCAGGCGCCTGCGATACCTGAAAGGCTAGCCCACTAAATGACGTTCTATCCCAATCCGTGGGCGAAACCGGGTAGAACGCGTAGCTTAGATTAACGAATTAATTAAGCTGCGAGTGCGTAATCGTTGCCAATTACTAGTTGCCATTTTTTTACGAGGCCTATGGCACCTCGACATGCATCTGGGACGTCAATACTCCCGTCGAAGCCGTATCGTCCCCATGGCGGTATCATAGCAGAATCTGAAGGTTTTTTCCTTTAGTAATCCGATTTAGGATCTATTGAAACAATTGATTGAAATGATAGAAGAAAAGGACTAAAAAGACGCTGGCTCATGAGGTATGGAATGAAAATCAAGTCACTATCAATAGGGGTTTTGAGTATTGCTGTTCTGCTCGTTTCAGGGGCGGCTTTGAGGGCAGAGGCCTCTTCTGTTCAGTTGCTCGGGCGCGCATATCAATCCAACTGCACCTACTACACGGCAGGCATCGGAGATTTCCGGATCAGTTACCTCAACGACCAGGTGGAGCCCGGTTCAAGCATCACCCTCGTCTACGGCTTTAACGATGAATTTCAAGCGAGATGCTGGGTCCATCAGGGCCATGCAGAGATGAAACAAATTACCGGCGGTCATTGGCTGGTAGACTTGCTTGATCAGCAGATCGATGCGCGCGGCTCATATTTTTTGAACGAAATTGAATTCGTTTTCCAGATCCACAAGCCTAATGGTGAAATCTATTACGACAACGGCGGCAAAGCGCCAATGGGATATTACCTGGCATCCATTCCTCAGCGGACCTGCCCCAAGCCCCCGCAGATGGATTACATCCCGGTCGATGCTCGCTGAGCTGACTGTCTAATTTTTGTACACCCGCACCTCCTGCCATCACGACATCGGTGCTCAGCTGCTTTAGATCGCTTGTGCATTGAGGCATAGCTCTTGCTCTATCGAGCCCAATTCAGGTGCTGATCCGATCGGGGCAGTACCCAAATTCATTGACGTTGAGGCAGAATGCGCGGATGTTGCGGCGGAATCCATAAATTGAAATTCCTATGGCTTGCGGCAGTATTCCTGCTCAGCGGACCTATTCTGGCTTGTGCAAAAAAACACGATGATTCAGCCAAACTTGCTGCCGCAATTATGAATCTGCGCTCTGGCGCTGTTGTTCAAGCAGTTGAAAATGCTGCCGCAGAGGAGTCCAACTCTGCCATTAAAACCGGGCCAGAGCATCTCATGTCGGGCCCGGTCGCCGACCCCTGTTTCCAAATTCCAGTTTTGGAAGGATCAGAAATCCCTGCATTGTCAGAAGAAGACGCTCAAAGAATGCTGCTGGCGTTGAACACCTGTGTGCGGGGACTTTTTGCGCCAAGTAAGCGCATCGCTACCGAGTTCATTCACTACCAGCTCTTCGTCAAGGATCGTGGCAGGACAGAATTGCGGAACCGCTTCAGTGATTCCGAACTCGAAGACCTGCAAGACCTCGCCGCTGCACGCAGACTGGCACTCATCCAGGCGGAAGCGCAAACGCTCGCCGCATTTGAATCACGAAGAAAACTGCTCGAGCGCTTTGCAGTCGAAGTGGATCGCTACACCGTGCTTCTCGCATACATGGATTCCGTGCGGAATCCCAGCGATTCGGAATTTTTTGAAAGCCTGAGCAGGACCCTGAAATTCACCAGTATTCGCTTTCCGAGAGATATTCCTGAGTTTCCGAAGCATCTTCTCCGACCCTATGCTCTTGAGGCATTGATTGCCGAACCTGGCCGCGATTTTGAGTCACTCCGAGGGACTCAGGAGAATCCATTCAGCCGGACTCAAGCCGCAGAGCAGTCCCTTGCCGGCATGCCGGAGCAAGTCACGGAAAGGCTCGCAGCGTACCGGAAATGGCGCGACCAGGACAACCCTGCATTACCGCTGTTTACGCCCGCCCATGAGCGTGCGGCTCGGGTCGCGTTCATTGATTCAGGATTGGATTTCATAAAATTCCCGGAACTCGGAATATTTCTGGGTCATTCTCATGATTTTGCAGACGACGATGAGAACCCCTGGTTGCCGGCCATCAGGCCGGATTTTGCCCATGGTTCGGGAACCATCGCAACTCTCCTTACCGTCGTATCTGCTCAAAACCCCGAGATTCTAGCTGATCGTAAAATCGAAGTTTCTGTTTGGAAGACCTTGTCCCTCCGGCAACTTTTAGCGGGAGCAGCAAGCGTTGCGACCCCCTCCTTCGGCTGGGATAATCGGAAAGCCGAGAGCGCGGCTATTGTCACGCAAGGCGAAAGCGATCTCCTCAGCGAGACCGGGGCAAGCCGAATCATTTCGGTTTCCGAAAGCTTTCGTCTGGCACCCCATCTTAAGCACCTGCCGCAACATTTTATCCGTAGCCTTCCGTGGCTGTGGGTCATGGCGGCGGGAAACGCAGGCGTGGATCTCGACAATGCGGCAATCCCGAGCTGTCTGAATGATCTATCGGAAGAGGGCAGGGATGATCGTAAAATCATCTGTGTCGGTGCACTCGTCCGAGACGGAGGCAAGACAAAAATCGCGGGCTATTCCAACTTCGGGGAGCGTGTCGATGTTTATGCTTTTGATTCCTACACCGGTCTTTGTCCGAGCGGCACCTCCTGTTCCACTCCGGCAGTCACGGCCGCAGTAGCGGTCCTTGCGGCCAAATTCCCAGACCTCTCCCCTGAGCAGCTTAAGGCCAGCATTATAGCCGCCGCCGATTTGCGGGAGCTAGAAGTGGACCTGTTGCACCAGCATGGGCCCGCGCCGCTGCGAGCGATTCGGGTTTTTGATCCGCTCACTTCTCTGGTGCATGCCATCGATCATGCGCAGAAGCTATTGCCGGTTCAGAAAACGGGAAAGCGCGATCAGCGGGAATGAATACGGGTAAGCCGGGTAGTTCATGTAAATCAATCCCGGGTGCCCCGTTCCCACTGTAGAAAGATCCTTCCACTTGCCGTTGATCGCCAGCTGATCGATCAGATAAGAGGAAGCTCGCTCCAGGGCTTCATTACTGCTTGCATCAACCGCATGGGGATCCGCTTCCATTAAAGCCAGCATCGCCCAGGCAGTCTGTGACGGTGTGCTGGGCCCGCGGCCGAAGTAAGCAGGATCACGATAGGAAAGGCTGCTTTCGCCGAATCCGCCATCCCGGTTCTGAATCGTCATGATCCAGGCAACTGCTTTGCGTATCGCTTTGGAACTCGGCAACTCTCCCGTTTTCCGCAAACCGATGACCGCTGCGCTGGTTCCGTAAATGCGGTTGATTCCCCAGCGGCCTTCCCAGGTTCCTGTTTTCGGTTCCTGGGTTTTAAGTAAATATTTCTGCGCTTTCCGAACCGTAGTCGAATTTTCGGGGTTCCAGCCGTAAGTACCGAGTGCTTCCAGAATGTGACCGGTCACGTCCGCTGAACTTTCATCGAAGAGGTCAGCAGAATCCTCGAAGGCGCGCGTGTAGGCCGCCAGAATGAAATTACCATTGTTATCTTTCGAGAACGCGCCCCAGCCACCGTTTTTATTCTGCATGGAGCGCAGCCAATGGAGGGCACGTTCAACTGGTTTTTGAAAATCGGGGTAATGAGAGAGGAGAAGCAGGATTTCCGCCGTGTCGTCGGTATCCGGTGCGAACTCAAAGTCCTCTCCAAAGGCAAAGCCCCCATTCGGAGATTGCCGACTGATCAGATATTCAGCCGTACTTCGCAGCTCTGAAGCAGGTGTGCCCGCTTCCAGTGCGGCGATTCCCATGAGAGCCGTGTCCCAATAGCGGCCGTCATCCAAAACACCGAGATACGCGCTTTCGCCGCTCGAAAAGTACATTTCATCCACAAAATTGAGTGCGCGTTCTGTGACCAGGTCGATTTGGGAATTTTTGTCTGGAAAAAAAGAAGAATAATGATCGAGCGTCATCAGGGCCAGCAAAGTCGAAACCGTGTAGGCACCCCAGCTCCCTTTGGGCTGCTGCAGTTCGAGCATGTCTTCGACCAGCCGTGTTTCGCGCGAACGAGGCCGGGGTTGGATGATGGGCAGGTTTGTGCTGCTCTCTCCGCTCGTCCAGAGTTCATCGAGGCGATATTTCATACCCAGATCTTTGGAGACCTGCATCTTCCTGAGATAGGCGATCGGCAAGAGATGGGGGCCGATCCACTGGGCAAAATCATGATCATTCAACGGGAACCAGTTCGAGAAAAGAATGTAGGGGATTTCCGGAATTTCCTCCCAGGAATAATTATGAAAAAGCGCCAGAAAGGTTTTTGTAAAAAGATTCGCGTTTTGCAAGCCGCCTTGCGAGACAATGTATAGGCGGGCTTTACTGAGAGCGGGGCTGGCAAGTGGCAGGTCCAATGCTTTCAGTGCCCAGTAATTTATGATCGTGGCATTCAGGTCCTCGGACAAAATGCTGGCATCGCGAACCGCATACCAGGATCCGTCTGAAAGCTGGGTTTTTATCAGAAGCTTGCGGAGCTGATTGCGATCGAGCTGGGACTTTCGAATCATACCGCTCGCTGTGAGCCAATCTTCGATGAGAGAGAATTGGGAAATGTAATGAGTCCCCAGATAAGACGGCAAATTCCAGAAGGTTTTCCCATCGGCTTGTGCTTTGCGTAAAATCATGACGTTAGCACGTGCTTTTGAAATCGAGTTTCGAACCAACTCCGGCCTGAGGTCGGCCACAGCCTGCTGAGAGGCCGCAAAGAGGAAAGCCGTTAAAAAGAGTGAGGAAAACAGGCGCATCCGGGAAACAAATAATAAATAACGCGCCCAGTCAATTATTTTAATTTGTTTGTGATATTAATGGGATAGTCTTGTCTGGTGCTTATGTAAAAACAGTGTCTTACTGAGCCAGCTTGCGAACGGCGGTACCGGCAACGGTGAGACGGTACTGGCTCGGGAGCTGAAGCGTGGTCAGCTGTGCCGAAAAATTGAGAATTCCAATAGCCTGTTTGTAATAGGCTTTGTATCTCAACTCCCGCTGCAGGGCTTCGAGCGTTTCTTGATATTCGGCAGAACCTTGTGCTTCAACCAGGGTGGTCCGTAGCGCCGCTGAGGCGGTCAGTACATCTATGACGCAAAACCCGTCGACCTCCGGGAGCGTGTCCCCGGTCGTGATAGGCAGTCCTTCGGCGGGGTGCTTGGAGCCGGTGCGAAAGGTGATGTTTTGCTTTTCGTCGGCAGCTGCGGCCATTTTTTCGTCGGTTGAGGTCAGGGTGGCTTCTGTCGAAAAAACCTCGTCCGCCGGTGCGAGCCTGAGAACCGCATTCGTATCTCGCAGGGCCTGAACCAGTAATACTCCTGCAAACTCGCTGATTCTCGGTATCAAAATGTGATTGCCGTCAAATTGGGTCTCCAGATCCACTTTGGAAATCCCCATCTTCTCACGAGAAAGAATGTCGCCAAGTTTGTCTTTTTCGTCGGCATTGAGTTCACCGGTAATCAAGAGACTGAAAGGAAAAGCGGCGGGTACACCTTCTTTGACATTGGAGAGTTGCTCAGAATATTCGCGGATCGTATTGATCACGTCTGAATTCAGGCTGCGATCGGCTACTGGAGGGGTGGGGGCGAGTTCAGGTGGTGCAACGAGAATTGCAGAATTGTCCAGAACCCGCGAGGCCTCCTGGAATCCACTGCTTTCAATGGGGGCAAAATCCTCCAGGTCCTCGGCAGAGGGCTGAGTCAGACTATTAGAAGACGTATCATTTGTTAACGAAGAGGCTGAAGGGGCAGAAAGCCGTTGTTTAGAGAGATCCGAGATGGAAGTCAGGTCGCGCGTATCCGTTTGACCTTCGGGCCGATCTGGACTGGCTTCCGCGGCCGGAGTTTCTGGAAAATCCTCTTCGTCGTTCAACTCAGACCCCGTGACATTTTTTATATTTTTTGCCGCTGCCACAAGGACAGGGATCGTTTCGTCCGGCTTTCGCCACATTGCTTGCGCTGACCGGTGCTGCACTTGAGGCAGCTCCCTGGTTTCCCATCGGTCCACGTCCCATCGTCATCTGTTTGGGCGCGCGCATGTTGGGCATGAGCATCGGCTGGGGTGCTCGAACCGGTGTTGCTTCAGGAGCTTTTGGTTTCGCGGCCGTCGGAACCAGTTCGCCATCCGCCGTCAGATTATACTGAATATTGGCTTCCTGTTCTTCATATTCCTGGGCTTCCTCTTCGAGAAGTTCAGAGGGAGCCACCTGGACTGCAAAGAGCTTGCGAATCACGTCTCCGGTGATCTGGTTCATCATCATGGAGAAGAAGCGGAATGCCTGTTTCTTGTACTCGATCAAAGGATCTTTCTGTCCATAACCCTGCAGGCCGATGCCTTCGCGCAGGTGATCCATCGCCAGCAGGTGGTCTTTCCAGAGCTGATCGATCGTGCTGAGCAGAATGATGCGCTCCAGTTGGCGCATATTATCCAAACCCAGCTGCTCTTCCTTCAAACGATAAGCGGCTTCCGCATGGTTGTGGATGAGCTTGAACAAACCCTCGTCATTGAAAGGATCAATATCCTTTTCTTCAATCTGGGCCGGGATCTGGAACGTGACGCGAATCGCATCATTCAATTCCTTGGCGTCCAGTCCTCGGTGGCCGTCCGTCCGTTTGAGTTTGCCACCGGGAAAAAAATCGTTGGCGATTGCTTTGGCAAGCTCGTCAACCATGGAGAAGACCATTACGCGCAGTTCTCCGCGCGAAAGGACTTCCTTGCGCCAGGCGTAAACGACTTTGCGCTGTTGATTCATTACATCGTCATACTCGAGCAGATGTTTGCGAATATCGTAATTGTGACCTTCGACTTTGCGTTGCGCGTTCTCGATCGCCTTGGAAATCCATTTATGCTCGATCGGCATGTCCTCTTCCATGAAGCGCGCGATATTGACGCTTCCGAAGATGCGCATGAGATCGTCATCCAAAGACAGGTAAAACCGGCTCTCACCCGGGTCGCCCTGGCGTCCGGCGCGGCCACGGAGCTGGTTGTCAATGCGGCGGGATTCGTGCCTTTCGGTGCCGAGAATGAAAAGTCCTCCGGCGGCGCAGACTTCCTCGCGCTCCTTCGCGCATTTTTCTTTCCACTTGGCCATGGCTGCAGTGAGTGCCTTTTCGTATTCGGCTTTTTCTTCCGGTGAGGCATCCGACTTGATCGCGCCGGCCTCGGCCTTGGCGAGCGATTCCGGATTCCCACCCAGCAGGATATCGGTACCGCGACCGGCCATGTTGGTGGCAATCGTCACGGAGCCCTTGCGGCCGGCTTGCGCGACGATTTCGGCTTCGCGTTCATGTTGTTTGGCATTCAGAACGTGATGTTTAATGCCTTCGCGTTTCAAAATGCCTGAGATTCTTTCTGATTTCTCGACCGAAACGGTACCAACCAGAACGGGCTGTCCTTTTTCGACAATGGTCCGGAGATCGGTCAGTATTGATTTCAGTTTGCTGGCTTCGGATTTGTAAATGACATCGGCCTGATCTTTTCGGATCATGTTTCTGTGGGTCGGGATCACGCTGACATCCAGTTTGTAAATCTGTCTGAACTCAGTGGCTTCCGTATCGGCCGTACCGGTCATTCCGGAGAGCTTGTTGTACATGCGGAAATAATTCTGGAAAGTGATGGTGGCGAGCGTCTGGTTCTCGTTCTCGATATTGACGCCTTCTTTGGCTTCGATTGCCTGGTGCAAGCCATCGGACCAGCGACGACCCGGCATCAGACGGCCGGTGAACTCGTCGACGATCATGACTTCGCCTTCTTTTACAACGTAATCGACGTCTCTCTTGAAAAGGACATGGGCGCGCAAAGCCTGATTCGTGTGATGCAGGACTTCAATGTTGGAAGGGTCATAAAGATTGGCGATACCCAACCTTTTTTCCATTCGCTCCACGCCGGCTTCGGTCAGGGAGGCGGTTTTGGATTTTTCGTCGATAGTGTAGTCGATTTCCTTTGTTAATCCTCCATCTGCGAGAATGTGGCGGTCGAGTTTGTAATAAAGGTCCGTCGAATCCTCCGTGGGGCCGCTGATGATCAAGGGGGTTCGGGCTTCATCGATCAGGATGGAGTCGACTTCGTCGACAATGGCAAAATTCAGTTCGCGTTGAACATAGTCTTCCAACCGGAATTTCATGTTGTCGCGCAGATAGTCAAAGCCGAACTCATTGTTCGTGCCGTAGGTAATGTCGCAGCCGTAATTCTGCTGGCGCTGAACATCAGTCAGACCGTGAACAATGACACCCGTTGAAAGTCCGAGAAAATTATGGATCTGTCCCATCCACTGCGAGTCACGTCGGGCCAGATAATCGTTGACGGTAATGACGTGGACTCCTTTACCGGTCAGGCCGTTCAAATAGCAGGGCAGAGTTGCGACCAGGGTTTTTCCTTCACCGGTACGCATTTCGGCAATACGGCCGCGGTGGAGCGTGACACCGCCGATGAGCTGTTCATCATAGTGGCGTTGCCCAATCGTTCGCAGAGACGCTTCGCGAACGACAGCAAAGGATTCCGGGAGTAGAGCGTCGAGCGGCTCTCCCCGTTCCAGACGTTGTTTGAATTCCGCGGTTTTGGCCCGAAGCTGGTCATTGCTCAGGGCCTTGATGGCGGCTTCAAATTCGTTGGTCCGTACGACCAAGGGTCTGATGGATTTGAGCTCGCGCTCATTCTGGGTGCCGAAAATCTTTTTCGCAATATTTTGAAAGGGTTGCATAACTTTTGACACTTTAACCAGAGCCGGGACTGGTGTCACTAATTTTCAAGAATATAGGACAGGGGGTCGACCGGCCAGCCCCGGACGCGGACTTCATAATGAAGGTGGGGGCCGGTGGAGCGCCCGGTATTGCCCAGGAGCGCAATTTGTTCGCCGCGCCGTACCTTTTGGCCCTTGGTGACGAGCAGTTTGCTGTTATGTCCATACCAGGTTTCCACGCCATAACCGTGATCGAGGATCAGCGTTTGGCCATAGCCTGCTTTCGCGTCTGAAAAAAGCACAATACCGTCGGCAGGCGCGCGGACCATGGTACCCGGATGATTGGCAATATCGAGACCTTCATGCATCTTGATCTTGCCGCCGTAGGGCGATCGTCTGATTCCGAAGCCGGAAGTAAAGTAGCCGACCGCCGGCTTGCGGGTGGGGAGGGCGGCGAGAAACGCTTTCTGATCAGCCAAAAGTTCGTAAAGGTCCTGCAGAACCTGCTCGGTCATAAGGGATTCGTGATTCAAAAGCGAAAAATGGCTGTCGAGCTGCTCGGCTTCCTTCCTGAGAATTTCCTCCTCCGGATCGCCGGTCACGAGTGCGAATTCGCCAGAGCCCCCTGCTTCGGATGAAGCCGCCGCAGGTGCCGGTACTGTCAAGCCGATGTTGGTGGCTGCATCGGGAATTTTCTCATTCAATGTCTGCAAGAGGGTCCCGCGGTCCTCGATGTTCGTTATGACCTTGAGGCGAGTGGCGAAAGTCTTGACCCGTTCCATCGTGCTTTCAATGGTAGTCATTTTGTTTTTAAAGACTTGGACCTGCTGGCGTAGTCGGCGGTTTTCAAGCTTGAGCTGTTTGTTTTCACCGATCTGGCTCATGACGAACCAGTAATCAAAGAGCATGATAATGCCGACCAGGGTGATCAGCGAGAGCGCGATCGCGGCACCCTTCAGGATCCAACCCGGAACGACGATCTTGCGAACCTGGGAGGTCTTTTCCGGAACGATCAGGAGGGTGTAAAATCTATTGGCCATATTCAGCTTACCTTGACGATGACGGCTGTAACATTATCATCGCCGCCATTTTCATTCGCGCGACGAATGAGCTCCTCGACAGCCTGCTTCGGATCATTATCCTCTATGGCGCTTTTATGCACAATTTGTAAAATCACCTCGTCGGTTACCAGTCCCGAAAGCCCGTCCGAACACAGAAGCAGGGCGTCGCCAGGTTTGACTTCCAATTCGTAGACTTCAACATCAATTGCCGGCTCAAATCCTACCGAGCGGGTAATCACGTTCTTCATGCGATCAAATTTGGCCTGTTCACGGGTGATCAGGCCGGCACGGATTTTTTCTTGAACCAGAGAATGGTCCCGGGTCGCCTGCCAGAGCGAATTGTTTACAATGTAATAGCAGCGGCTATCACCGACATGTCCGATCGTCAGCATGTTGTTCTGGAACAGAAGAGCAGTGGTGGTTGTTCCCATGCCCTCCAGTTCGGCATCTTCCGCGGCTTTTTTGAAAATAGTCGTATTTGCCGTGCGAATGGCTTCGACAATGACTGCCCGTGGGTTCCAGGTTTCCATCCGCAGTGCCTCGGCCACAACTTCAGGAACAACTTGTGCGACAATCGCGCTGGCGGTTTCACCGCCGCGATGTCCGCCCATGCCATCAGCAACGAGGAATAAACCGAGTTCAGGTACAACACTGAAGTTGTCCTGATTCTTGGAGCGCCTCTGACCAATATTTGTCGCGGACCCGATATTAAATTGCATGCGATTTTAAACGTTCTCCTAGATAATGAGTCAAGTTTACGAAAAGTTCCATCATATTAAGCCCGAGCGATTGCTTCGTCTGACCGGTACACTCGGTTATCCAATTTGGTTGAGCCGGACGAGTGTAGAACTTTACGACAGGGTTCTCGACACAGGGTTCTAGCTCTGGGTACAATGAAAGGAACAGAGCGTCTCGGAGACGCTTTACTCCAGGATAGTCTCAAGAAAGTCTAAGGAAGGCGGGCATGATGGGCACAGTAGGTTCGGGCGATTGGCTGAAAATTCTTGAAAATAACAATGCAGCACGGGATTTTAGAAGTTTTCATTGGGAAGGATCGCTCATCGATTATCTCGATCTCGTTAAAAAGAACCCGGCGCTCAGTCGCAACGCTTTTCAGCGCATGTACGACATGGTTCTGACCTGGGGCACGGCCTCTTACGTTGAATACAAGAAAAACATCATTCGTTACAAATTTTTCGATGACCCCATTGATCACGGTCAGGACGCTGTCTTCGGACTCGATGTTCCGCTGATGAAGCTCGTGCATTTTTTCAAATCCGCAGCTTACGGCTATGGCACCGAAAAACGCGTTCTGCTTCTGCACGGACCCGTCGGATCGGCCAAATCGACGATCGCCAGACTGCTGAAGAAGGGAATCGAACGCTATTCCCGTACCGATGAAGGTGCCCTTTACACTTTCAAATGGGTCGATACGAGCGGAGACAAGATTTTGGGCAATGCGACTGAGATGCCCTGTCCGATGCACGAAGAGCCGCTCAAGATTTTCCCGGAAGAATTCCGGGTCAAGCTCCTGGAAGAGCTGAATAAGGGAAATAAAACACCTTATAAAGTCGCCATCCAGGGCGATCTCTGTCCGGCCTGCCGTTTTGTGCAACGTGAATTCATGAAACGCTACAATGGTGATTTCAATAAAGTCATGGAACACGTGAAGGTCACCCGGATGATCCTTGCCGAAAAGGATCGCATGGGTATCGGCACGTTTCAGCCCAAAGATGAGAAAAACCAGGATTCCACCGAACTCACTGGCGACATCAATTACCGAAAGATCGCGGAATACGGCTCGGATTCTGATCCTCGGGCCTTCAATTTCGACGGCGAATTCAATATCGCGAATCGCGGTATCGTGGAGTTTATCGAAGTGCTCAAGCTGGATGTGGCATTTCTTTATGACTTGCTTGGCGCCTCCCAGGAGCACAAGATAAAGCCGAAAAAATTCCCCCAGACGGATATCGATGAAGTCATCATTGGTCACACGAATGAACCGGAATTCAAAAAGCTCCAGAACAACGAATTCATGGAAGCTCTTCGTGACCGTACCGTGAAAATCGATATTCCGTACATCACCAAGCTCAAGCAGGAAATCAAGATCTACGAGAAGGATTTCAACGCGAACAAGATTAAAGGCAAGCACATTGCACCCCATACGATCGCGGTGGCGGCGATGTGGGCGATTCTGACCCGTCTGGAACAGCCGAAGAAAGCGAATCTCTCACTGATCCAGAAACTGAAGCTTTATGATGGCAAGACTCTGACCGGTTACACCGAAGACAACGTGAAGGAGCTTCGCAAGGAAGCGATTCGCGAAGGCCTCGATGGTATCAGTCCACGTTACGTGCAGGACAAGATTTCCAATTCCCTGGTGAATGACAAAGCCGGGGAAGTGGGCTGCGTGAACCCCTTCATGGTGATGAACGAGCTGGATGGCGGTCTCAAACATCATGCGCTGATCGGGAGTGATGAGAAGCGGCGGGAGTATAAAGAACTGCTCGCGACCGTGAAGCAGGAATACGAGGACATCGTCAAAAACGAAGTACAGCGCGCCATTTCCGCCGATGAAGACGCAATCTCCAAACTCTGCGCCAATTACGTTGATAATATCAAAGCCTATACCCAGCGGGAGAAGGTTCGTAACAAGTACACGGGTCAGGACGAAGAGCCGGACGAAAGACTCATGCGCTCGATCGAGGAGAAAATCGATATTCCGGAGAGCCGGAAGGACGATTTCCGCCGCGAGATCATGAATTACATCGGGGCGCTCGCGATCGAAGGACGCACGTTTGATTACAAAACAAACGAACGCCTGCACAAGGCGCTCGAATTGAAGCTCTTTGAGGACCAGAAGGACACGATCAAGCTGACGTCGCTGGTTTCGAACGTCGTGGATAAGTCCACGCAGGAGAAAATCGATATCGTGAAGACCCGGCTGATCCAGAACTTCGGCTATTGCGAAATCTGTTCGACCGATGTGCTGAACTTCGTGGCAAGTATCTTCGCGCGCGGAGATGTGAAGAAGCAGCGCTAAGGTAAAGAGGGTCCCTTGAGATGATCTATAATATTAAGCGCGATCATTCCCGGTTCCGTCAGATCGTCAAAGGGAAGATCAAGCATGATCTCAAGAAGTATGTCACCCACGGCGAGATGATCGGCCGCAAGGGCAAGGACACGGTCACGATCCCCATTCCCCAGATTGAAATCCCGCGATTTCGCTTCGGTGAAAAAGAGCAAGGCGGGGTTGGCCAGGGGGAGGGTGAACCCGGGGATCCGGTGGGCCAGGGTGATCCGAAAGATGGGCAGGGGGAGGCCGGCAATCAAGGCGGCGAACACATGCTCGAGGTGGATCTCACGCTGCAGGAATTGGCGGAAATCCTCGGCGAGGAGCTCGCGCTTCCCAAAATCGAACCCCGCGGCCATAAGACAATGAAGTCCAAGACGGAAAAATATACGGGCATAGCGATGCAGGGCCCTGATTCTCTCCGCCACTTCAAACGGACCTTCAAGGAAACCCTGAAAAGGCAGATCAGCGCGGGAACCTATGATCCGAATGAGCCGTTCATTGTCCCGATTCGCCGTGACATGCGCTTCCGCTCCTGGAAAAGCGTTACGCGTACCGAGAACAGCGCTGTCATTATTTACATGATGGACGTGTCCGGTTCCATGGGAGACGAGCAGAAGGAAATTGTCCGGACGGAGGCCTTCTGGATCGATACCTGGTTGCGGTCCCAGTACAAAGGGATTGAGACCCGCTACATCATTCATGATGCGACGGCGCGCGAAGTGGATGAGGAGACCTTTTTCAAAACCAAGGAATCGGGCGGTACTCTCATCAGCTCCGCTTACAAGTTATGCGAAAAGATCATTCATGACGAATATCCCCCGTCTGAGTGGAATATTTATCCTTTTCATTTTTCTGATGGCGACAATTGGTCGGGAGAAGACACCAAGGTCTGCCTGGACCTTCTGGACAATTCGCTGCTGAAAATGAGCAATGTCTTCTGTTATGGCCAGGTCGAATCCCGGTATGGCTCGGGACAATTTTTCAAGGACCTGAAAGAGCATTATGGCGAAGAGCACGACACGGTGATCACGTCGAAGATCGAGAACAAGGAAGGTATTCTGCAGTCCATCAAGGACTTCCTCGGGAAGGGCAAGTAGCGCGATGTCTAACGACTTCATGAGCAGCGATCTTACACCTGAGCTGGCCCGACATCGGGACCAGATTCGTAAATATGCCGAAGATTACGGCCTCGATTTTTTCGAAACTGTTTTTGAAATGGTCGATTACGAGCAGATCAATTCACTTGCCGCCCTGGGGGGGTTCCCGGTTCGTTATCCTCATTGGCGCTTTGGCATGGAGTACGACCAGCTTTCCAAGGGGTATGCCTGGGGTCTTCAGAAGATTTACGAAATGGTGATCAACACGGATCCGTCCTACGCCTACCTGATGAAATCCAACAGCGTGGCGGACCAGAAGATCGTGATGGCACACGTTTACGGCCATGTGGATTTTTTCAAAAATAATTACTGGTTTTCGAAAACCAATCGCAAAATGCTCGATGCAATGGCCAACCACGCGGTTCGGATCCGGGCCCATATGGATCGCTATGGTCAGGACACTGTGGAATCGTTTATCGACAAGTGCCTCAGTATTGAAGGCCTGATCGATCCGTTTCAGTCGTATGTTGGGGTCAAAAGACCGACGGAAGAAAGAGAAGTGGACCGGGAGCCCGGCAAGATCAAGACTGACCGGCAGTACATGGACAAGTTCATCAATCCGCCGGAGTTTCTCGAGGAACAGCGTAACCGGATGCGGGAAGAGGCCAAAAAAGCCAAACGCAATCCCGCCACTCCGATGAAAGATGTTCTCGCGTTCCTCCTGGAAAACGCGCCGCTCGCGGACTGGGAGCACGATGTTCTCGGTATGATTCGAGATGAGGCCTATTATTTTTCGCCCCAGGGTCAAACCAAGATCATGAATGAAGGCTGGGCTTCGTACTGGCATTCCAAGATCATGACGCAAAAAGCGCTCAAAGATTCCGAGATCGTGGATTTCGCCGATCACCACGCGGGCGTGATGGCCATGGCTCCCGGGCAGATCAACCCGTATAAAATAGGCCTGGAGCTGTTTCGGGACATCGAAGACCGCTGGAATCGCGGCAAATTCGGCAAAGACTACGACGATTGCGATGACATGGTTCTCAAAGCCCGTTGGGACAAGAAGCTCGATCTCGGCAGGAGTAAAATATTTGAAGTCAGACGGGTCTGTAATGACATCACCTTCATTGATGAGTACCTCACCGAGGAATTTGTCGAACGGCTGAAGATGTACACTTATGCTTTCAATCGCCGGACCAATCAATATGAAATCGTGGACCGGGACTGGACGAAAGTCCGGGAGAAGCTGCTTTTCCAGCTGACGAATCGCGGACAGCCATTCATCTATGTCACCGATGGAAATTTCCAAAACAAAGGTGAGCTGCTGCTCTCGCACAAACACCAGGGACTGGATCTTGATGTCCGCTGGTCACGTGAAACCATGACGAGTCTTGCGGCAATCTGGGGTCGGCCGGTAAACGTCGAAACCGAATATGATGGTCAGAAGAAGCTTCTGACCTATGCGGATGGCGAGTTCACCGAAAAGTTTCTTTAAAACAAGCCGCTGATCGTGCCGTTTTCATCGACATCAATCGAGCGATAAGCCGGATCTCCGCCGAGCCCCGGCATCGTACGCATGTCGCCAAGCAGGGGGTACAGGAACCCCGCACCCAGGCTGGCCCGGATGTCCCGGACGGTCACCTTAAAACCACGGGGTCTGCCCTTGAGGTCGGGGTCCGCGCTCAACGAGAGATGGGTCTTGGCCATGCAGATGGGCAATTTGCCATACCCGAGTTCCGTGAATTTCTTGATCTTGGTTTCGGCTTCCGGAAGGTAATTGACTCCAGCCGCTCCGTAGATTTCTGTCGCGATTGTCTCGATCTTCTGCTTGATCGAATAATCGTCAGGATAGAGAAAATTGAAATTCGAAGGCTGCGCGCAGGCTTTGACGACTTCCTGGGCGGCTTCCACTGAGCCCGCTCCACCATGCATCCAGCACTCGATCGGTACGGAGGCGCTGGCGCCGGCGCTCTCGGCTCGCTTCTGGATCATTTTGATCTCGTCATCATGATCGAAAACGAAACGATTGATCGTGTTGACTACGGGGATTCCGTACTTGCGCATATTCTCGATGTGCTTGTCGAGATTTTCTAGGCCCTTCTCGAGATACTCGTCATGGCGGCCCTTGAGAACCTCAGAAAGTTTTTTGGCATTCAGGCCTTTGATCATCGCCGCGGGCATGCCGTGCATCTTCAGCGCGCGAACCGTGCAGGTAATCACGACGCAATTGGGTTTGAAGCCACCCACCCGGCACGTGATGTCCATGAATTTCTCGGCACCCATGTCCGAGGCAAAACCGGATTCCGTGACAACGTAATCTCCGAGCTTGAGAGCTACGCGATCCGCAATCACGGAGTTATTGCCATGAGCGATATTGGCAAACGGTCCGGCATGAATGAAGGCAGGATTGCCTTCCAGCGATTGAATCAGGTTGGGCTTGATGGCGTCCTTCAGGAGGGCTGTCATTGCACCAGCGACCTTTAGATCTTCAGCTGTGACCGGCTGTCCGTCATAATTGTATCCGAGCAGGATTCTGCCGATTCTCTGCCGGAGATCCTTCAGATCACTGGCAAGTGCGAGAATGGCCATGAGTTCGGAAGCGACGGCAATATCAAAACCGGTTTCGCGCGGAACACCGTTCTCCTTGCCGCCTAGTCCTACAACAATCTGCCGCAGACACCGATCATTCATATCGACCACCCGTCGCCACTGAACGCTGAGCGGATTGATATTCAGGGGGTTCTTCAAAAGGATCGAGGTGTCGATGGCAGCGGCACAGAGGTTATGAGCAATGGAAATCGCGTGAATGTCGCCGGTGAAGTGAAGGTTCAGGTCTTCCATCGGAACAACCTGGGAATAACCTCCGCCAGCCGCGCCGCCTTTGATTCCGAAGACCGGACCCAGACTGGGTTCACGCAGGCAAAGCATCGAACGCTTCCCGATGTGATTCAGCCCTTCGTTGAGGCCGATGGAGGTGACGGTCTTGCCTTCTCCAAGCGGGGTAGGAGTGCAGGCAGTCACATCGATCAATTTTCCATCGGGATGATTCTGAAGACGCGCAAGTACCTTGCGATAATCAATCTTGGCTTTGTAATTGCCGTAGTACTCAATCTCCTCTTCCTTGAGACCCGCTTTTTCAGCAATCTGCCGGATATGGGTCATCTTGTGGGATTGAGCGATTTCGATATCAGATGGGACGTTCTTGGGCGCCAGCTTTGACATACTCACCTCAGAAATTGGATTGAGCCGTCAGCTTATCAACAGAGAGTGGTACTTTTGAAGTCAAAAATAAAAAAGGCGGGCCCGCTTGCGCGAACCCGCCTTTGAAGATCCAACCAACTCCAGCTTATTTCTTGGCTGCGAGTTCGTCGTCGATGAGCTCAGAGAAGCTTTCGATCGGTACCGCTCCGCTGATGATCTGGCCATTGACGAAGAAGGTCGGGGTGGATTTCACTCCGATCTTTTCGCCATATTCCATGTCAGCCTGAACGGCCTGGGCATATTTCTTGGCCTGCATGCATTCATTGTACTTCTTGACGTCGCCGCCGGCTTCTTTGGCGTACTTCTCGAGGTTTGCAGCATCCAGTTTGTCCTGATTCTTGAAGAGAATGTCATGGAACTTCCAGAATTTGGAAGTGCCCTGTTCGTTCAAGCAGAGAGATGCTTCAGCGGCTGGCTTGGCGTCCTTGTGCATAGGAAGAGGGAAGTGGCGGAAGGCGATCTTTACCTTGTTGCCATACTTCTTCTGGACTTCATGAACGGTTTCAGCAGCGCGAGAGCAGAAGGGACACTGGAAATCTGAGAATTCGACGATCGTAACGGCAGCTTTCTCGCTGCCGACAAACGGAGCATTGCCAGCTTCCACTGCGACCTGCATTTTGGGCTTGGAGAAATAGACTTCCACCGGATTGTTCTTGGTGAGCTTCGCAACGTGTTGCTGAATCATTTCCTGCTTCTTCATGGTTTGCAGGTAATTGACAATGCGCTCTTTGATCTGCGGATTGATCTGGCTTTCGGGAATGTGCTTTTCAGCAATGAATTTTTTCAAATCCTTGTCAGAGATCTTGATTTCTCCACCAACAATCTTCTTGTTGATGTAGTCATCCTGGCTCATGTTGGCGGCTTTGGCTTCGGCGCCCACAAGACGGTCGACCATGAGTTTGTTGAGGCGATCCATCTTCAGCTCATATTCGCGTTTTTTAAGATCAAAGAAGTCGAGCTTGTCGTCTCCGATCAAGGCGTCTTCAGTAATCACTTCATTGCCGATCTTCGCCACCACTCCCGGCTGCGGGGCGGACTTGAAGACCAGGTTCGGCTTCGCTTTGGCCTGACGATCCGAGCAGGCGGAAACGAGCACGAATGAAAATACTGCGATGAGGGTTGTTGCTAAAGTAAATGAGACATATTTTTTATTGGCGCGATTCTGCACGATCATCTCCCCTTGAAATCTACTGCGTTTTTAAATAGGTTTTAATGGTACGGCCTACGAACAGCGTAAGCAACGCAAAATTGATTTTTTTGCGCGGATACGGAGTCGGACAAGTTGAATTCCGATGATGACTTGTCCGACGCACCACGTCCAAATCACCCAGTGAAGAGACGGGTTCGTGCGAATGCGATCTATCACCAGAAGGAATGCGACAAAACTGATTGCGAACAGTATTTGGGTTTTCACCGGATAAGGGGCGAGAGGACGGAAGACCATCTCGGCTCCGCAGCGTGGACATTTTTCAGAACTGTTTTGCAAGGTCATGTACGCGGACCAATCCTTCCCAATTCCCATCGGTATCGACCACCGGTAGAACGCTGATCTGGCTGGGTCTGTTCTCCATCAGATCCAGGGCAGTTCGAGCCAGCTCTTGAGGTGTGATGGTCGCCGGACGGACGGTCATCACTTCGGAGGCCTTCATTTCAAAAAAGCGTTCCTTGTGTTTCAGCGCCCGGCGAATGTCGCCATCAGTAATAATACCCAGCAGTTTTTTCTCACTGACGACCAAAACGCCACCCAGTTTCTTCTGGGTCGAAATCGTGATCACCTCGTCCATGGAGGCGTTCTCGGAAACAGTCCCGACATCCTCGCCCCGGTGCATGACATCACTGACTTTGAGATTCAGCCGGTTTCCCAGCGAACCCCCCGGATGAAAAGCCGCGAAGGCAGCGGCATCGAAACCACGGAGCTGCATCAGTGCCAGGGCCAGAGCGTCCCCCACTGCAAGCGCGAGGGTGGTGCTGGTCGTCGGGGCCAGATTATGCGGGCAGGCTTCCTGTCCGACGAAGGTATCGATCCAAACTTCGGTTTCTTTGGCGAGACGGGAATTCTTGCTGCCGCAAATGGCGATCACCGGGACACTCAGGTTCTTGAGCGAAGGAAGCAGTCGGACGACCTCATCCGTATTGCCCGTATGGCTCAGCGCGAGGACAGCATCTTTTTTGGTGATCAGACCGAGATCTCCATGGAGACCTTCTGCAGGGTGCAGGAAAACCGCGAGACTGCCCGTACTGCAGAGAGTGGCAGCGATCTTCTGTCCCACCTTTCCCGATTTACCGATTCCGGTGACGATGATCTTTCCGCCGCTGTTCAAAGATGTATTCAGAACTTCGATCGCGCGTCGAAAGCGTTCTGAAGACTGGGGATCTTTGCTAGTACGTTCAGCACAATCGAGAATCGCCTGACCTTCAAGTCGGAGCACGCGCAATATTTCATTCAGAACATCAAAAGACCGCTTGGAGGGAGTCATCTCCTTCGTTTTGCACCGGTCATTGACAAAGCGCAACGTGTTTCTGTACCCTGGATTTGAATGCTGAGCAGCCGGCCGATTTGCCTGATTTTAGCCGTTCTTGTGTGGGGCGCCGTGGGCGCCTTGAACGGTGGTTGCGTGAGCGCTTATAAAAAAAGCGTGGGCAGCGATACGTCCCAGGTCTTTAGGCGGATTTATCTGACGGATTTCAATACCGCCTGGCAGTCGGTTCGTGATTCGTTGCAGAACAGTCCGATCGATATCGAGGTCCGCGACGCCGGTTATCTCCAGACCAAATGGACTGATAATACCTCCGAAAAAAACTTCACGGATTCATTCGCTGGTGCGGATGCCTATTTGAAGGCGCAATACCGGTTCCGGGTGACGGTTGCGAAGGGCTTTTATAACGGCAAGCCTTCAATCAAGGTGAGTGTCCAGAAAGACCAGCTCGTGCAACGCGATGTTCTGGAAGGCTGGAAGCCGGTGGAAACCGATTCGTATGATGAGAACACGCTTCTTTACCGGATCGGCCGCATCATCCTGATCAAAACCAAGCTCGCCCAAATTGAAGAGGAGCGTTCAAAACGCGAGATGGAAAATTCGGAATTTTAGGCAGCTTCTGCCGGGTACCCGGAAGGAACCAGGCAAAACCTACCCGGGCTTTTTCTAGCTAAATCCGGGTCTTTTCGACAGATTGAAAATAAACCTTTAATTCCAATTCTGGATTTTAGTGACCGAGTCAGGCATTTGACGGTTTTTTTGGTACGTGGCTTGCTGTGTAAGAATATTGGAGGCCAGTGAATGTCCAGTGTCTCGCCATCCGATGGCGGCTATCAATATTACCAGCGAACGGTCACCGAGTTGGAGGACGAGCTTGCAAAGGAAGTCCGCCGTGCCCGGGAGCGTGAAGAATCGGGTGCGGCCAGACTGGAGCAGAATTACAAGGATGAACTCGCCAAGCGCGACCGGGACCTTGAGGATACCGTCAATTCAATAAAGAAGAATTCGGATCGTTACGTTGCCAGCGAGCGCGCCAATGCGCGCGCGGAAGTGGACGAACTGAAGGCCAAAACGTACGATCGGAACGGACGTTACAATTCGGAGGCAAGTGCGCTTGCGCGCCAGCTCGCCGAACAGGAACGGGCGCACGAGACTGTGGAGGACCGCAACCGGACCCGGATGAATGAAGCACAGGAAGACAGCAGTCGTCGGACTGAAGAGCTGCACAAGGAATATGAAGGCAAGCTCGAAAAAGCCGTGACCGACACGCGCAAGTCGATTCTGGAAAGCACGGGCAAGACTTCTGAAGAGCGGAATCACGAGAACGAAAACACCCGGCTCGAAATCCAGAAACGCTACGATAAGATGGACCGCGAGCGGATCGAAGAAGTCAATATGCAGAGGCGTCGTTTCGAAGCCGCTTACGGAGAGACCGAGCGGGATCAGGAGCACCGGACCAAAGGGTTGCTCGAGACCTCGCAGAAAATGTTGCAGACCCGGCGCGATGATGATCAGAAGCGGATCGAACGCGATACGAAGCGCCTGACCGAAAGTCACGAGAACGAGACCAAGCTGCTCCGTTCGCAGGTTTCGCTTCTTGCGGATCAGGGGAAGGACTACGTCAAGGGGAAGGCCGAGGGGGTTTCTGAAGCCGTCAAGCAATATGAAGATGATTGGCGCGATCGCGTGAAAATGACCGCCAATGCTTACGAAAATGAAATTTCCAGCCTGAAGGACCAGGCCAAGAAGTCGGATATCTATTTCAACCATCTGAACACGGAAAGTCTGCGTGACAAGGATGCCTACTTTGCCAAGCTTCTTGCGCGGCAGGGGCTTGAGAGCCATCAAAGGGAAAAATCACTTGAAAACACCTTCAACAAGGACCGGGAGCAAATTGAAAAAAAGTTGAGCGAAGAGAGATCCCAGTCCAAGAAGCAACTGAATGCCGAGCTGAAAGACGCTGATCGTCTGCGGGCGACCGCCCTCGAAAATCAGGCCAAGACGTACCAGGAGCAGATGCAGAGGCAGCGGGTCAACAACAATGAAAAGCTCGATAAGCTCGAAAGTTCGCTGAAGGGCATCCAGACTTCTAGTGATGCATCGGATATATCCCCGGCAGCTGAAAGTGCCGTAAGGAAGAGCATCAATTCAGAATACGAGAAGAACTTCAATGAGGAGCGGGAGCGCAACAAGCGGTCCACTGAAAGCATCCGGCAGGAATATTCATCCCGGGTCAGGGATGCGCTGGAGCAGGGCGAGGCGGTCAAGACCCGGTTGACCCGGGCCCATGCCTCAGAAAACAATCTGGAACGCATGCAGTTTCTGGATCACGTGACCGATGTACTTGAAGACAAAAATTCGGCCGTCAACGCCAAAGAGGCGGATTCCCGTCGGCAGGCTGACCTGGCCCAGAAAAATGTGGCGCAATATATCGAAAAGCAGCGGCGGGAATTTGAGGAAATAGCGCGGACCCAGAAGGAAGAGTCGAGTACCCGGTTGATGTCTGTTCAGCAGCAGGCAAATTTTAACATGAAAATGGCACAGAGAGCTTTCGCTGCGAAGCAAAATGAGATAGTCCGGGAGTACGACAAAAAGCTCACGGATCAGAAGCGGGAATACGACGACCGTCTGGATGAGATGAAATCTCAAAGTCATCAGGCGGTCAGGGATGCGGATCGAAGGAACAAGCTGGCGCTCGACGAGCAGCAGCGGATGTTTGATCAGCGATTGTCTCAGTTGGAAGTCCAGCATAAAGAACGCGAGCGCTACATCACGGAAAACTATCAGGAAGACCTGGAGAAAGTGAAGCGTTCCAATGCTCTCCTCATTCAAAAGAAGAGTTAAAATAGTTGCTACCCTGGGGCCCTCGACCTGTTCCCTGCAGCAGATCTCCGGGCTGGTGAGCGATGGTCTGGACGTGGCCCGGTTAAATTTCAGCCACGGCAGCCATGATTTTCATCGCGAGCTGTTCAGGAATGTCCGCGAGGCCGCGTCCCAGGCGGATCGTCATGTCGCAATCATGCAGGACCTGCAAGGTCCCAAGCTGCGGGTCGGGAAAGTGAAAGCCGGCGGCCTGGAGCTCAAAGCAGGGGATCATCTTCTGCTTTTCCCCGAAGGCGCGGAGCCGAGGAGCTCGCTGCAGGGGCGAATTGCCGTGCCGATTTCAGCGGAGATAGCGCACGCCATTGCCGCTGATCTTGAAAAGGGCGCGAGAATACTTTTTGATGACGGACGAATTGCAACCCGGGTTATCGAAGTCCGGGCTCCGGAAGTTGTCGTGGAAGTCGAGCTGGGCGGGCGCCTCACCGATCATAAAGGCATGAATCTGCCCGGCACACCTTTGTCGATGCCCTGCCTTTCGGAAAAGGACCTCGCTGATTTGAAATTTGGGCTCGAGCAGGGCGCGGATGCGGTTGCGCTTTCGTTTGTCCGTTCAGTCAAAGACATTGAAATTCTGCGGCAAGAGATCCGGAAGGTGACGAATAACCCGCCTCTGGTGATCGCCAAAATTGAACGCGAAGAGGCAATTGAAGAGCAGGATGCGATCGTCGCGGCGACGGATGGCATCCTGATCGCCCGGGGCGACATGGCCGTTGAAATCGGACCCGAGCGCGTTCCTTCGGTTCAGAAGTCGCTGATTCGCGCCTGCAATGAGCGGGGTGTGCCGGTGATCACCGCCACGCAGATGCTGGAATCCATGATCAGTGCTCCGACTCCCACCCGCGCTGAAGCGAGCGATGTGGCCAACGCCGTTTTCGACGGAACCGATGCAGTGATGCTTTCGGGTGAAACCGCCGCCGGACAGTATCCGAGGGAAGCCCTCCAGACTATGGTGCGAATCATTCAGAATGCGGAACACTGGAAGGGTGATTACTCCGCTCATCGTGAAGCTCTTCCAATCGAAGGTTCAGTACTGGACGCCATTGAGGCGAGCGCCGCGTTTTCCGCCAAACAGGTCGGTGCCGTGGCGATCGCCTGTATCAGCAATTCCGGGCTTGCCGTGCGCACTCTTGCAAAGTTCCGGCCCGATGTTCCTGTTCTTGCGGTTTTGGATGATGCGGCCATTTTACGGAAGCTCGCTTTCATCTGGGGTGTTCGTGGAGCCGTAATTCCCAAGTTGGTACCCACCGACGATTTGTTCTCGGTTGTGGAAAAAATGTTTATCACTCGTGGGTGGGCCCAGCTTGGTGATCTGGTCGTCGTGACTGCCGGTATTCCAACCCTCAGACGCGGCACCACCAATATGATGAAGGTGCATCGAATCGGCTCGGCTAATGGTTTGCATCACACATAGGATAAATGATGTCGACCGGAGCAGATGAAAAGGATGCAAGCACGCCACTCATGAAGCAGTTCTGGGAGTTGAAATCCCAGGCCGGTGATGCGCTCCTGCTTTTTCGCATGGGAGATTTTTACGAGCTCTTCGGTCCAGACGCGATCGAGGCAGCACGAATCCTGGAAATTACCCTCACAAGCAGGGATAAAAACAAGCCTCACCCCGTACCCATGTGCGGAGTTCCTCATCACAGCGTGCAGAGTTATATCCAGAAGTTGCTGCGCTCCGGGAAAAAAGTCGCGATCGGCGAACAAATGGAGGATCCCGCTGCGCTCAAAGCCGGCAGCAAGCTGGTCCGTCGCGCCGTCGTGAGAACCTTTACGCCGGGTATTCATTTTGATTCCGAAGGCGCCGAGGCGAATTACCTGGGTGTCATTGTCCCGGGGCGCCCGGGTGTCTGGGCTCTGGCCTGTCTGGATGCCGCTACAGGCGAAGCCCTGATCAGTGAGGAAATTTCCGGTGAAGCGCTTGAAGCGGAAGCCGGCGGGCTGCCGATCCGGCACGTTCTGGTGCTTGGAGAAAAGCAGCACTGGGAAGGTAAAGTCGGAGCAGCCGCAGGGGTTTTGTTTGAGAGCCTGCCCACGAATTATCTTTCGATCGAGCAGGCCAGTGACGCTTTGAAAAAGCATTATGACCTGGAACAGCTCTCTGGCTTGGCATCTTCTGAAACCGCACTTCGCGCCCTCGGAATTGCCGTCGTCTATACCTTGCGCAGTCAGCAGCAGGCTCAACTGAGTCATCTCAGGTTGCCGGTACCGCTTCGCAAACCCAGCACCCTGGTGCTGGGCCCCCGAACCGCGCAACATCTGGACCTGATCAGCCTAGGGGGACAGGATACAACCCCCACGCTTTATCAGCTGATCAATCGAACGAGTTCCGCCCTGGGTGCGAGAACCTTGCGCCAATGGCTCCTCGCACCGCTGCGCGACGTCGGCGAGATCTCCGCAAGACAAGCCGGTGTCCGCGAATTTGCAAACGGAAGCGAAGCCGGGATACGGGTTTTTTCAAAATTATTGAGCGAAGTCTACGATCTGGAGCGGATCATGGGGCGCGTGAATGCGAACCTCGCGAATCCGCGCGATACCCTTGCGCTCGGCAGGACCTTGAGCGTTCTTCCGGGGTTGGTTCATCTTCTTTCGAATTTCCAGGCTCCGGGTCTTTTGGAGCTAAAAAAACGCACGGCTCGCCTTGCCGCTGAACTTCAGGAGCTGGCACTGAGGATCACCACGCAGCAAGAGGACGAAGCACCGTTTGTAACGCGGGACGGCGGCATTTTCAAATCGGGTGTGGACCCCGAACTGGACCGATTGCTTTCGCTCAGTAAAAACGGCCAACTCTGGCTCGTGGAACTCGAGGCGCGGGAACGGGCGGCCACCGGTATTTCGACGCTCAAGGTGCGCTACAACCGCGTCTTTGGCTATTACATCGAAGTGACGCAAACCCATTTGAAAAATGTGCCTGCCCATTACCAACGCAAACAGACCACCGTGGGTTCCGAGCGCTTTTTCACGGAAGAGTTGAAAAAATTCGAAGACGATTTTGTCAATGCCTCAACTCGCCAGAAGGCATTGGAACAGGAATTGTTCCAGGCCCTGCTCACCACGATTCAATCGAAAACGGCTCCGGTCATGGAAGCCGCCGCCGTGCTGGGTGAAGTCGATTCCAATATCGCTTTGGCAAAACTTGCGTTGGAGCCCGGCTGGAATTTTCCGGAGATCAATGATTCGCTGGAGCTGGTGATCGAAGCAGGCCGCCATCCACTCGTCGACGTGGCGATGCGGGGGGGCTTTGTTCCTAATGATCTGAATCTGGGGACCGAGCCTGCAGGGGTGCGAACTCTGATTATCACGGGCCCGAACATGGGTGGCAAATCGACGATCATGCGGCAGACTGCGTTGATTGTGGTACTCGGTCAGATGGGCGCGCCCGTGCCGGCACTCCAAGCGCGATGGGGAGCGGTCTCCTCTTTATATACGAGAATTGGTGCCCACGACGCGATCGCCCGGGGCCAAAGTACGTTCATGGTGGAAATGAGTGAACTCGCCCATATTCTGAACTACGCGGATCAGCACTCTTTGATCATCCTCGACGAAATCGGTCGAGGAACCAGCACTTATGATGGAATGAGCGTGGCTTGGGCTGCACTGGAATGGCTTTGCACGCGAATACGCGCTCGGACGTTGTTTGCAACCCATTACCATGAGCTGACCCGTCTCAGTGCGACTTTGCCCGCAACCGGCAATGCACATCTGGCCGTTGAAGGAACCCGCGCTTTGCGCGGGGGCTCGCTGCGGTTCCTTTATAAATTGAAGGACGGACCCACGAATGAAAGTTTCGGTATTCATGTCGCGCAGATCGCCGGTTTGCCCAAAGCGGTCGTTCAGCGCGCCTGGGGAGTTCTTGAGGAATTGGAATCTCATGCGCCTCAAGGCGGGACGGGGTCCCATATCCCAGGTCAATTGTCGCTTTTTGGTTCACTCTCAAAATCCGAAGATGATGCCTCCGTTCCGGCTGCACCCGAAGAGATCGTGCCCCATCCGGTCCTCTTGGAATTGGAAAATGCCGATGTGAACGGCATGACTCCGATTCAGGCGCTCAATCTCATTGCAAAGCTTCGGGAAATGTCTCTCGAAGCTTCTTCAGGGTCCGGCGCAGAGCCGAGCCGAAAGCCAGGCCGGGAGTAGAAGCCGAAATCCACTGAAAGCCCTGGGGTACTTTGCCGCAGAAGCGGGCGCCGCTGCCCTGTATCAGGTGAGTGGTTCTGGAAATTTTGTGACGTGTGACAATGTGGCGGGTTTCGATCCTGCCCAGAGACTTCCACGATGTCCTTGCCGAGAAGCGCGGGAAAATATTCTCGAGTTCCTGGCGGTTCGGAAGATCCCAGAGTCCTGCCCGCCACTCTCCAGGTAAACGCTTTCGTACAAGAATTTGCGTTTGCGTTTCATTGGCTATCAGACAGTAGAGTTCTTCTTGGATCTGCAGCCAGATTTTCTTTTTACGCGCTGTCGGAAAATTTTCGGGATCGCCTTTGCTGCGGGCCTGGCAAAAAGATTTCAAGGGACAGGTCTGGCATGCTGGTTTTTTCGGACTGCAGACAGTCGCTCCGAGTTCCATGAGAGCCTGATTCAAAATACTGGGCGCGATCTTTTTTTCAAAAGCGGATTTTACAAAAAAGTCTGCAGCCCGCCAAAGCAGTTTTTTGTCTGAGTTCCGGTAAACGCGTGAAAGAACCCGCTCCACGTTTCCATCCAGAATGGGTTCAGGCTGATTCAAGGCGATCGAGAGAATCGCGCCCGCGGTATAATTTCCGATTCCGGGAAGTTCGAGCCAGGTTTCGCGGTCTTTGGGAAAACCCCGGGCCCCAATCAAAATAGCCGTCCGGTGGAGATTTCTCGCGCGGGAATAGTAGCCCAGTCCCGCCCATTGCGAGAGGACCTCGTCTTCAGAGGATTGGGCAAGCGTTTCAATATCCGGAAAGCGAGTCAGAAAACGTTCGAAATATGGGATAACCGTGGCGACCTGGGTTTGCTGCAACATGATTTCCGAGATCCAGACCCGGTAAAGCGTGGGCTTGTCCCGCCAGGGCAGAATCCTGCGACGCCGTTCAAACCAGTCTTCCAGACGCCGAAGCGTGCCAAAAAATTGACTGTTTTTCTTTTTGATAAACTTGCTCACTGCGCATCCATCCCATAACATTTCCCTAGGCAGCAAGAAGGAATTTCCAGGATGGATTTCAAGCTAAGCTCCAAAGTTTTATCGACCGTCATCTGCGCGCTCGCGTGCACTTGCGGATCACAGGCTTCAGGAGCAGTTAAACCAAATTTCAAAGTCGTCATCGATCCTGGTCACGGGGGGGCGGACCACGGCACGATCTTCGACAACGGCAAAATCCGTATTGCCGAAAAGGATGTCACCCTAGCGATTGCGCGACAGGTGGTCCAAAAGCTCAAAGCCCGTGGAATTTCCGCGGCGCTCACGCGCAATTCAGATCTGGGTCTGGGGTTGCAGGCCCGTACGGCCCTGGCGAATAAATCCAAAGCCAATGTCTTCATTTCAATTCACATGAATTCGGCTTCCGTGAAGGGCGTCACCGATGCCGGTGGTATCGAGACTTACATTCTGAACAATACCAGCAACTCACTCTCTCAGCGGCTTGCTCATTTTGAAAATGCCGTGCAGTCTCCCGGTTCCACTCTGGCAGGTGGCGAGGAGGTCTCGGATAATCTGGATGTGGAGCTCATTCTCAAGGATTTGAGGCTGGATGCCAATCTTTCTGAAAGCAAGTTACTGGCCTGCGCGCTCCAGGGTTCCCTGACGCATGTGTCGCGGAAGATCGCTTCCAAAACGCGATCCTCTCCCACCCTGCAGACCATGAAAGATCGCGGCGTGAAGCAGGCTCTCTTTTATATTCTGATGGGAGCCGACATGCCGAGCGCACTGGTGGAAGCGGGATTCCTTGGTAATGCCCGGGATCGTTCGATCGTGCTTTCTCAGGAGGGCCGGGAGGCCATGGGGATCGCAATTGCCCGGGCTGTCGAGCAATTCCGGCAATCCAAAGTGTCGATGGAAACCTCATCAGCGCTGAGCAGGTGTAAAGTAAATTGACAGGTTTTGTACAGGGTTTGTCTATCGCACAGTCATCGGACTATTAAATATAGTTCTATTATTTCAATTACATATAGCTATTTTCCGTAAAGCAGGTCTGAATTGACGCAGCTGGCATTTGCCTTGCTCTATTCCCTCCCGAGAGAGTTGTTATCGTGACGAAAGCAGGATGTAGGAGTCACGAAGTTGAATGAGTGGAGGAAGATATGAAAGATGTAAATAAAAGGCGAATTGCTGCGATAGCAGCTGGCGCCGGACTTCTTGCCCTGACGGGCTGCGGAGGTCAGGCGAATAACGGTGGAGTCGGAGGCATCGGAGGCGGGCTGATTGGAGGCTGTATTCCAATCACTGCCCAAATCGGATTCACAGGAACCAATGTCTACTATGATTCCAGTAATATCCGTGGCGGGTTGATTCCCGGAACCAATCAAGCGATCGGACAGATTTCGGTCACGACAGCTGCCGCAGGTGGACCTTATCAACGGCAGGGCTCTGACGGAACCATCAGCATGAATGTGCTTCCCCAGGGTGTTGTGGCACCCCAATACCCGTACAATACGGGTTATTACCCGCCCGTAAATTCTTACCAGCCCCAGGGTGGTGCCAGTGTCACGGGCTTTATTGCCCTCAGTCAGCTGGTTCAGAATGACATTATGATGAAATTCAGCAATGGAATGACCAATACCGGCTATGCGTATCCTTACACGCAGCCAGGAGTGGTCAATCCCTACACCCCACAAATACCAAATGTCTGTGTGAGTGGTGTTGCGATGGACGTCGGTCACACGTATCAGACTCACATGCTTTACGGTGGCAGATTCTATCTTTATATGAACAACACCCAGAATGGGTACATTCTGTATATCTAAATTATCAAGACTCCTCCACGCGGGTTGTGGAAGTTGAAACGGTAGCAGAAGTGCCAGCGGAAGTTGAAGCAGAGTTGGGGCCAGTTGTGAAGTGTGAAGACATGCCCAGGTCGTCAAGAGTGCAAGCTGATGTTGATGCTGATGTAGAAGCTGAACAGACCCGCAAAAACCTTACGAAACGAAGCGAAGTGATCGTAAGTTAAGAAAGGGACCCACACAGGATGTGGGCCCCTTTCTTAGTTATTCTATCGGCTCGATCACGAGATCGGTATTGCTCGGCAGCCGGGCATTCTTGAACGGGCTTTCGCCTGTCTGATAGCCGCGAATTCTGGGAAACTTATGGATCACTTCCGAAAGCAGGTTTCCCGCGGTTTTGTTTTCCTTCAGCTCCATCGGGATTTCGAGCAACATGCCTGAGACCGGGGGCCGAATTCCTTTTGCCAGCACCTTGGCTTGCTGGCTGTCGTCTAAAATTTCGAATCTGAAATAACCCTGGAAAACACTTTGAAGTCGTTGCTCCAGACGGCTGCTCTTCTTAATTTTCTCCATGTGCCGGAAGGCCTGATTCCTCAAATATTCGGACCTCGGTGCAGGAAGGGGGAAATTTGCATGAAGCTTGAAGTCCTGATCGATCGTGAGCTGATCGTGGACTTCGCCTTTTTCTTCGGAAGTCGCGGTAATCAGAAGCCGGCTGCCGGATTCCTGCACGTTCAATGCGATGGAGTCGGCGACGGTAGCTGGAATCACATAGCCGACGCGGTTTAATAGTTTTGTGAAGTGCCCGTGGGATTTCTTGAATTCGTGTTGAGCCGAGACCAACTGGTCGAGAGCCTCGATCAATTCGATTTTCAAACTGAGATTTTCGGCTGCGGGAGTGCGGTCCTGGTTCTGGGGAAGGTCTCGTGTGTCGGTCCATCGTACGACGACCGTCAGGAGGAGTGTGAAAATGCTGAGAAAAATATATCTTCGTAACATTCCGGGTATTCCGGTTTTAATTGAATTGCAAAGATAGTGCCGGAATTTTTAACAAAGTTAAAAAATATTTCATTATAATTCCGGGTGTTTACAGAGTGCCTGATTAATTAACTCTGGATTGACTTACTACCGCCTTTGACAGTGTCAAAAGCTTAGACATTCGCAAGGTTTGCGTTAAGGAAGAGAGACGATGAAAAATTACGTTTTGAGTATCTCAATCTTGTTTATGTTCCTGGGTTTTGTCGGAGAGGTTCATGCTGCCAATCCCGTTTACCCCAATCGACCAAAACTGATTCTCACGCTGGTGATCGATCAGTTCAGGGCGGATTATTTGACTCGGTTTGAAAGCCGTTTTCTTCCTTCAAAGGGGCCCCGGGGAGTGGGTGGGTTCCGCTATCTCATGAACGAAGGCGCTTATTATCCCTTTGGTCAATACGACATTCTCCACAGCATGACGGGGCCAGGGCATGCCACGATCCTGACTGGTGCCTACCCTTACAAAAATGGTATCCCGATGAATTATTGGTTTGATCGGGAGAAGCAGGTCAAAACGTATTGTACCGAGGGAGGTTCTCCTCAGAACCTGCTGGCAACCACGGTGGGAGACGAGTTGAAGAACGCGGGGTTGCCGTCGCGAGTGGTTTCTTTCGCCCTGAAGGATCGGGCAGCCATTCTGATGGGCGGACATCGTGCGGATCTGGCTTTCTGGTTCGACAATAAGGGTCCGGGCTGGACATCCAGCAGCTTTTATCAGGACGGTGCTCTTCCTGCATGGCTCGTGAAGCTGAATCGGGAAATCCAGGTTCGAAAAGGTGAAAAGTATATTTGGAATGTATCGGGAAAGCCCACCGGTTACTCAGCGGATGATGCAATTGCGTATCAGCCGAAAGTCCCCTCTCTGGGTAAGGGTTTTCCGCATGAGGCGCTCTTCGGTTCCCGTGAGTCTTTCGCGATGCCGCTCGGTCTTGACCTGATCGAAACGGCGGCGGAGCGGGTGATCACTGCAATGGGGCTTGGCAAGGGCAAGTCAACGGACCTGCTGGCGATCAGCTTTTCAAATCACGATTATATGGGGCATGCCTTTGGTCCGAATAGTCTCGAGATGGAAGAGATGACAGTTGCTGAAGACCGGGTGATTTCGAAACTCCTGAATTTCGTGCAGAAGAATGTTCCCGGCGGACTCAAGGATGTCCTGATCGTGCTGACTGCCGACCATGGCGCCCCGCTCAGTCCCGAGTGGATGAAGGCTCATAAAATGGATGCAGGACGGATTCAGGAGAAGGCACTTGCCGAAAAGGTGAATCAACGTCTGAACGACAAATTCGGCAAGCCGGATTCCGGTGACTGGGTTTCCTTTGTCTATGATCTCGAAATCTATCTGAACCACCACCTGATCAGGGATAAGAAACTGGATCGGGCGCGCGTTCAGGCAGAGGCCAAAACGGCGCTGCTCGGGACCCCGGGGCTCGCCTTTGTTTTCACGGAGGCGGAGTACTATGAACGCAAACTTCCACCCGTCATGCATGAGCGACAGGCGTTAAAGACCTACTTTCCGGCAAGAAGTGGCGATCTGGTTCTGATCGCCAGGCCTTACTGGGTTCCCCAGACGGATGACGCCATTGAGCACGTGACTGGATATAATTATGATCGAACTGTCCCCGTTATTTTTGCGGGGCCTAGTATCCGGGCTGGGATTTATCCGAAGCTGATTGAAGTCGTGGATATCGCACCGACGCTTTCTTTCGTGAGTGGAATTCTAATGCCGAGTGTTTCTGAGGGGCGGGTGCTCTCAGAGGTTCTGAAATATTGATGCAAAGCGCTATATTCAATGTTTTTCCGGGAAGTCGTTTCATAATTGGGGTGTTTTGAGCTATATCTTTCCACCGGAAGGGCCGATGCGTGGAACCGTTCAGTTACCTCAATAATACCAATGCAGCTTACATAGACGAACTTCATTCGAGTTACCTCAATGATCCGGAATCTGTGGATTCGAGCTGGAAGTATTTCTTTCAGGGAATTGAGCTGGGCCTGAGTGGTGCCGCAGCGGTTTCGGTCGAGGTGGATTTCAGCTCTGAAGTGAAAGTCGCGGACCTGATCAATGCTTATCGGGACCTTGGGCGCCTCGTCGCCGACCTTGATCCGTTGAGTCCTCCTCCTGCAGGGCATCCCTTGCTGGAGCTGTCCCGTTTTGAATTATCGGAAGCGGATTTGGATCGTGAATTCACAGCTGCCCGGCTGCTGGGAATGGAGCGGGCTCCTCTTTGGAAAATTCTCGAGCGCTTGCGCGAAACCTACTGTGCTTCGGTTGGCGTGGAGTTTACTCATATTCATAATTTCGCCGAGCGGAGCTGGCTGCAGGAGAGAATGGAGGGGGCGCGAAACCGTATGGCATTACCGGTTGAGACCCGGAAGTTTATTTACGAGAGACTTGCCCGCAGTGAAGGTTTTGAGCGGTTCCTTCATACGCGTTATGTCGCGCAGAAGAGATTTTCGCTGGAAGGCGGCGAGGCTGTGATTACCGCGTTGGATTGCATGATCGAGGTGGCGGGCCAACTCGGTGCCGAGCAGGTCGTGTTCGGGATGGCTCATCGGGGGCGGCTGAATGTCCTCGCAAATATTTTCGGGAAAAGACCTGAATACATTTTCACCGAATTCGAGGGCAATTACAGCGTGGACTCCTCGGCAGGTGAGGGTGATGTGAAATACCATCTGGGGTATTCGGCGGATTTCGCGACCCGGCAGGGGAAAAAGCTGCATCTCACCCTGGTTTCGAATCCGAGTCATCTGGAATTTGTGAATCCGGTCATCGAGGGGATCGCGCGAGCCAAGCAGGATCTGCTTGGAGACCAGGCACGTACCCGGGTGATTCCGGTGGCGATTCATGGAGATGCTGCCTTCGCGGGACAGGGAGTCTGTTACGAAACTCTGAACCTGGCCCAGCTGGACGGATATTCCAGTGGTGGCACGCTTCACCTCGTGATCAATAATCAAATTGGTTTCACGGCCTCACCCAAGGAGAGTCGCTCGACGACCTACGCAACTGATCTGGCGAAGATGCTCGAAGTACCGATTTTTCATGTCAATGGGGACGATCCCGAGGCCGTTTGGTATGTTGCCCGGCTTTGTGCGGAATACCGGCAGAAATTCAACAAAGACGTATTCATTGATCTGCTTTGTTACAGACGCCATGGTCATAACGAAGGTGATGAGCCATCGTTCACGCAGCCGGCACTTTATTCAAAGGTTAAAGCCCATCCGGGTACCCGCCAGATTTATGGGAACCGGTTGTTGGGTGAGGGTGTGTTTTCGCGCGAGGAGTTACAGGCTGTTTCGGATGCGCTGACGGAGAGGTACACGCAAGCTCAAGGGATCGCCAGAGCGGAGGCTCCGCATCCACCCATTTCCGCTTTTGAGGGGGAGTGGAAGGGGTTCCGCGCCACGAGCCAAAAGGAAGGCGACCCTGATCTTTTCAAACCGGTCAAGACTTCGGTTTCCGTACGCGAGCTTCTGAAGTATTCTGAAAAGCTCAACAGGATTCCTGAAAATTTCAAGTTACATCCCAAGCTACAGCGTTTTTTTGAAACCCGCCTGCGGACAGTTCAGGACGGCAAAAATATCGATTGGGGCAATGGTGAGGTCCTGGCCTATGCCACTCTTCTTATGGAGGGGCATCGCGTACGCCTTTCGGGTCAGGATGCCGGCCGCGGAACTTTCACTCATCGGCACGCAGTTCTTCATGACGTGGAGACAGGCGAAAAGTATCTTCCTCTGAATCACCTTTCAAATACTCAGGCACGGTTTGAGGCGTACAACAGTCATCTTTCTGAAGCCGGTGTTCTGGGTTTCGAGCATGGCTATTCGCTGGCGGATCCCCAGAGCCTGGTGATCTGGGAGGCGCAGTTCGGCGACTTTGCCAACAGTGCACAGGTGATCATTGATCAGTTTATCTCGTCCTCCGAATCCAAATGGCTGCGCTATTCCGGACTGGTTTTGCTCCTGCCTCATGGAATGGAGGGACAGGGGCCTGAGCATTCCAGCGCAAGACTAGAGCGATTCCTTCAACTCTGTGGCAAAAACAACCTGATTGTCAGTAATCTGACCACGCCGGCCCAGCTCTTTCATGCTCTGCGAAGACAGCTTGCTCGGGATTTCCGGAAGCCACTGGTGATCGCTTCACCCAAAAGTCTATTGAGAAATGCCAAAGCGGTTTCCACTATCGAGGAATTTGCTGAGGGAAGTTTCCAGGAAGTGCTGGATGACACCACGGTGGATAAGTTCGCAGTGAAGAAGATCCTGCTTTGTTCCGGGAAAATTTATTACGATCTTCTGCTGGAACGGGATGTGCGAGAGCTCAAGACCCTGGCCATCATCAGAATAGAGCAGCTTTATCCCTGGCCCGTCCAGAAGCTGGCTCAAATTCTCAAAAAGTATTCCAAAGCCCGGCAGGCAGTCTGGGTTCAGGAAGAACCGAGGAACATGGGGGCCTGGAGTTACGTATTCGGTGTCTGGTCCGGCGGTTTGTCGGACTTTTCCGAAAAGGTGGATGGACTCAGGTTGGGGTATGTTGGACGAGAGATTGGTGCGGCTCCGGCAGTCGGATCCGCCAAGCTTCACGAGCGAGAGCAGAAGGCACTCCTGGATGGAGCAATGCAGTTGTGATGCAAAAATGGAGAACCACGAATCATGAAACATAATATTCTGGCGCCCAACGTGGGTGAGTCGATCGTGGAAGTCAGTATTTTGAAATGGACCAAGCAAGAGGGACAGGCTGTCAGAGCCGGGGAACTTCTGCTTGAAGTCGAATCTGACAAGGCGACCGTCGAGATTGTCGCTGAGCATTCGGGCGCTTTGACGATCTTGAGAGCTCCGGGCGAGAGGATCCAGATCGGGGCCGTGATCGGCGTCATCGATGATCAGGTGGTGGGAAAGGAGTCCGCAAAAACCGATTCAACCGCGCCGCTCAGTCCTGCGGTGAAGAAGCTCGTTCAGGAGCGTGGAATCGATCCTGCATCTATTCCAGGCTCCGGTCGGGGGGGGCGCGTGACAAAGGGAGATGTATTGCAAATGGAGGCTGCTGCGGCTCCAAAAGCGGGTGTCACCCTGAAGCCGGCCGCAGTAAAACCAGGTGAGCGCCGTGCGCCGATGTCACTTCTTAGACAAAAAATTGCGGAACGGCTGGTTCAGGCCCAGCATGCAGCGGCCATCCTGACGACCTTCAATGAAGTGGATATGACGGCGATTCAGAAATTGAGAGCTGAACACAAGGAAGCTTTCAAGGCCAGGCACGGAGTTTCGCTGGGTTTCATGTCTTTCTTCACTCGTGGGGCTGTCGAAGCACTCAAGAAGCTTCCGGAGATCAATTCGTCAATCGATGGCACGGATGTGGTTTATCATGATTACCAGGACATCGGGATTGCGGTGGGAACGGAACGTGGACTGGTTGTTCCGGTGATCAAAGATGCGGGTCAGCTTGGCTTTGTCGCGCTTGAAAAAAAGATCGCTGAGTACGGGACCAGGGCCCGTGACAGCAAGCTTTCGATCGCGGAACTGACGGGGGGAACATTCACGATTTCAAACGGGGGTGTTTATGGATCGCTGCTTTCCACTCCGATCCTGAATCCTCCCCAGAGCGCGATTCTTGGGATGCACAAGATTCAGGAGCGTCCCATTGCTGTAAACGGCAAAGTGGAGATTCGACCGATGATGTATCTCGCCCTTTCTTATGATCATCGCCTGATCGATGGCAAAGGTGCGGTTACGTTCCTGATCACCCTGAAAGACTATCTCGAAAACCCAGAAAAACTCGGATTGGAGTATTGACATGGCAACTGAACAATTTGATCTGATTATTATCGGTGGCGGACCTGGTGGATACGTTGGCGCGATCCGGGCGGGACAGCTTGGCTTGAAAACAGCTTGTGTCGAAAAAAGAAAAGCACTCGGTGGAACCTGTCTGAATATCGGCTGCATTCCGTCCAAAGCCCTTTTGGAGTCGAGTGAGCATTTTCACCATGCACGCACCAAGTTCCAGAAGCACGGGATTTTGGTTTCGGACGTGAAAATTGATTTGCCGCAGATGATGAAGCGCAAGGACGCTGTCGTGCGCCAGCTGACGAATGGGATCGGCGGACTCTTCAAGAAGAACGGCGTTGAAAACGTGAATGGAAAAGCAGAACTGGTTTCAGTCACCGGTGAGCAAAAGCAGGTCCGGGTGGAGCTGGAAGGCGGCACGGTGCGGATGCTTCAGGCTCCCAGGGTGATGCTTGCAACCGGGAGTGAGCCCGTGAATCTGCCGTTCATTCCTTTTGATGGCAAACGTGTGCTCAGTTCGACTGAAGCGCTTTCCATTCCGGAAGTCCCCAAGCATCTCGTTGTCATCGGCGGAGGCGTCATTGGTCTGGAGCTGGGGTCCGTCTGGCTTCGCCTCGGAGCGAAAGTCACGGTTGTCGAATTCATGGATCGCATAGTCCCGTTTGCTGATCCGCAGGTCGGAGCGGAGCTGCACAAAGCCCTGTCGAAGCAGGGAATGGAATTCAAGCTGGCGACCAAATGTCTTGGATCCAAGTCGCAGCCGAATGGCTTGCTGGTCGAGGTGGAAGAGCTTGCTTCCGGTACAAAGTCACAGATCGAATGTGATTATGTTCTGGTGGCCACCGGTCGCAAGCCGTACTCGGAGGGGCTCGGTCTTGAAAAGCTCGGCATCAAAAAAGACAAAGCAGGACGTGTTGAGGTCGATGCTCATTATCAGACGGACGTACCGGGTTTGTATGCTGTGGGGGATTTGATTGTTGGACCGATGCTTGCCCATAAAGCTGAAGAAGAGGGAATTGCGGCAGTTGAGTTGATGGCGGGTCAGGCCGGGCATGTGAATTACAATGCAATCCCGAGCGTCGTTTACACTTCTCCTGAATTGGCTTCAGTCGGAGCAACGGAGGATGAGCTCAAGGCCAAGGGTGTGCAGTTCAAGACCGGATCCTTTCCGTTTACGGCTAATGGGCGCGCGAAGTGCATGGAGGACACGGAGGGCTTGGTCAAAATCATCGCCGATTCCAAAACTGACCGTGTGCTCGGTGTTCACATGGTGGGGCCACGGGTCAGTGAGTTGATTGCAGAAGCGGTTTCGGTGATCGAGTTCGGCGGCAGCGCTGAAGATATCGCCCGCACCTGTCATGCGCACCCCACTCTCGCGGAGGTCGTGAAGGAAGCGGCAATGGCAGTCGATAAACGAGCTATTCATATGTGAGTCAGGGCGGTGGGTGCTAACTCCGGTTTGCATTTAAACGTCGAATAACTGACCTAAACCCTCTAATACACTGGGGATTAAAGTATTAGACAAAGTTAAATATGTTAATTAATATTAATGCATGAGCAATCGCTGCATTCATATTAATAAAGCAAGTGGAATAGCCTTGGTTCTATGCCTGGTTTTCGCAGGTGGATGTTCAAAAAAGAATGTTCCAAAGGACCAAGAAGCAGTTTCACCTTCAGGCGCAGCAGTTCAGCAGGATGCTCAGCCATCCATTCAGCCTTCTGCTCCGTCATTGGCTACCGAGAGTGTAGTTCCTGTTCAGGGAAGTGGGGCGGCACCAGCTGCTCCCGCAGTCCCCGGTGCAAAGCCCGGTGCACCAGCGGCACCTCTGATCGCTCCAGGAATACCGGTAGCTCCAGGTCTGCCGGGTGCTCCGGCTGTTGCACCGATTCCGTCGGGAACACCGAAAGCTGCTGCCGAGGTCAAGAAAGAGCCTGAGCCAGAGTGCTTCAGCATCGCCTTCCGCCATAAAAAAGTGGGCGGTCACTCCAGCAATGAAGATTGCTCCCATCATAAGAACCTGCTTCGCCTCAAACATAAGAATGTCAATCCGGCGGCGATCTGCGTTCGTGTGAATGCCCGTCCCGTAGCCTTCAAGCAGGTCAAGGGTGCAGCGAGTGATCTGCTGATCGGTTCGATCGCAGGTCCGGAAGCAAAGATTCTGGTTAGCTATTGCGTTAACAAGGCCCGCTGCAATGACGAATGCAAAGTTCCCAGGGACGAATTCATGGATGCGATTGGCGGAAGTGAAGAAGAATCAGCCAAAGCCGGCAAATGGGATTCTGGCGATGCAAACGCCCGTGATGTCGCTTCCGCTAAGATGGATGCCGAAATTCGCAAAGAGATGGCCGATATTGATGCCGAAGAAGATGTATTCGCCGATTGGATTGGCGATGCAGAAACCGTTTTGGTTTGTCAGCTGAAGGCTAAACCCAAGGCGAAGCACTGAGGAGTTATGAACAGCAGGACCATGCTATTAACGCTTTTGACCGCTGTCTTCGCGACTGGTTGTACCGGCCAGATCCCGAATTCATTTCGTCTGAGGCAGCAGGAAGAGGCGTTCAGCTCCCAGCTCCAGATTAATACCAAAATCGATCTTCTCTGGGTCGTTGATAATTCCTCCAGCATGGATGTATCGCAGGAAAAATTGCGGCAAGGCTTCCGAGGCTTTGCGGAAAAATACATGAAGCCGACCTGGGATATTCGTATTGCGGTCATTACAACGGATACGTATCTGGCGGATTACAGATTCAATTCGTATTTGGAGACGGTCGTTCCTGGCACGGCTGATTTCAATCCCGATACAGGCAGTTATTGGCAATCGTCTTACATGGCTTCAAAAAACCGTGCTGTTTGGAATCCGCTCTACAATCCCGTTACTCAGGCCTTTGACAATCCTTCGAGCAGCTATATTGGCGTGAAAATTCGCGACATGGTTCCGGTCTGGGATACGAGTTATGCGAAGCTGCAAGCCGGAAATCATGATGGACCGATCCCGGGTCTTTGTTTTGAGGGGCTTCCATACTTTCTTTTTGGTGTGACTGAATGCGCGATTCGTGATGACCAGGCGCGGTTTGGCGTTGCTTCCTGTTTGACCCCGGGAGCGGATCAGAGTTCGATCAGCGAATGTGTAAATACGGTCGAGAATAACACGGTCCGTTCGGGTAAGCCCATCCTGAGTACGACCCCCGCGGCTGATTATACTGGAACAAAGGAAGCCTGGACTGAGCAACTCATTGCAGACTTCCTGGTGAATATGACAACCGGGAGCGTGGGACACGGCTCTGAAAGAGGCCTCTCCTCGGTGCTGCAGCTACTCACGGACAACGAATCCGGAGATACCCGATTTTTCCGTAAAGGCGCATTACGCGGAATTATTTTTGTTTCCGATGAGGATGACCAGAGCATGGTAATCCCGGAAATTCCTGCTCCGGGTTTTTCTCCTTATACTGATTACACAACAGCCTGTGCCGCCAAAGACATTGAAGGGGCATCGCATACGGTGGCCTCCTGTCCGCTTACGGACAGCCTGATCCCTGTTGAGAACGTGAAATCGCAAATTGACGAGTTTTTTACGGCTCTTGATGAGACTGCGGTGGAAGAAGCAGCGAAAAGCTACTTCGTGGCTTCGATCGTTCCAAAGACAATGGAAGTGATCAATGCTCTGCAGGCCAGTCGTGATCTGGATGATATTGCTGTCGGCGCGCCTCTCAAGAAAGCCGTGGACCGCGGCGATCGCTATATCCAATTGGGAACTCTCGTTGGCAATGGCTCGGTTGCACTTGATATTGCAGGCGACTACTCGCAGGTTCTGGATGTCATCGGTAGGGCGATCATCGAGAACAAGAGTACATTCACCCTGGAGCGCGCACCCACAGGTACGGAAGACATGATTGTAAAAGTTCTGCATGAAGACGGGACTACCACCATTATCCCTAGCGACAAGTACGTCGTGAGTGGAAAACAATTGATCATTACAGACCAGGATCTAGTTCTGGGTTTCAGCTCAACCGATCAGGTTCTGATCAATTATCAGCCGAAAACCCTTTATTGATTTGAATAGAAGGAGAAAGACATGAGCGGATTTTTTGAGTTTCTAAAGACAAGTTTCTTCCACGTTGCTCCTATTTTGTTTGTAGGAGCGATCGGTATTGCGATCATTATCGAGCGTTCGCGGGCTCTTTTTTCGGTTTATCCGATCAAAGACCAGCGCGGATTCTTTGATAAAATGACAGAGCTCGTCCTGGCGGGCAAAATGGGCGAGGCCCTGAGTCTCTGTGACCGGATGCCGGCCAAACCGGTTGCTCAGGTCATGAAGCAGGGCTTGCTCCGCGCACATCAGCCGGAATCCCTGATTGAGCACGGGCTGCAGCTCGCCGTGGGCGACGTGACCCAGCAGGTCCAGAAACGTACGGCGTTTCTGGCGACGATCGCCAATGTGGCCACGTTGTTGGGTCTTTTTGGTACCATCGCAGGTCTGATTGCTTCGTTCGAGGCCGTCGGTGCCGCAGACCCCCAGCAGAAGTCCGCCATGTTGGCCGCCGGTATTTCGCAAGCCATGAATGCCACCATGCTCGGGTTGGGTGTGGCCATTCCGGCCATGATCGCTTTCAGCTTTTTAATGAATCGCTCGAACCGCATGATTGCCGAGATTGATCATGCAGCCGTGCATGCCGTTGATATTCTGAAACAGCGCTATTACGCCGTTGAAACCGAAGTTCTTGCTGCCGAAAGCTCCGGAGCCAGCGTGACCCGGATCCATCCTGAAAAAGCCGGGAGAGCCGCATGAGCGGAGCAGTCGATTCCGGCCAAGGCGGGAAAGGTAAAGGCGGCAGTCAGGATTTTGATCTGAACCTGGCGCCGATCATTGACTCGTTCACGGTTTTGATCGCCTTCATGCTGGTCTCGGCTTCCTTTCTTTCGATCGGAATTCTGGATGCCGGTATCTCGGCTGCGGGGGTTGCGCCAACTTCGGATGCGCCCCCATCAGTGAATCTGACGGTAGAAGTTGCAGCGGATCAGCAGCTCATCCTGAAATTGGCTGGCAAAAGCGATGCCAAAGTGAGTCTTGCTGCCAAAGATGGAAAATATGATCTTCCGGCACTTACGGAAAAAGTCGGCGGATATCGCAAGCAGTGGACTGATCTGAACGCGGTGACGCTGGTATCGGCTGATACCGTCCAGTACAAAGATGTCGTTCAGATCATGGAAGCTTTGCGTAAAAATGTTCCCGTGGTTCTGTTGGGAGGGTTCTGAGTCGTGAAGAAATCTTTTTTAAAAAAACGGGCGCCCCAAAGTGAAGATATGGCCCTGCAGATCACTTCCATGGCCGACATTTTCATCATTGTCCTGGTATTTCTTTTGAAGGGGTACTCGACAGGCGCGATCACGGTTGCGCCCTCCGCAGGCTTGTCGCTTCCCCAGGCTGAAACCCAGGATGCCTCCGTAGAGGCACTGAAGGTGGAGATTACAGAGGGAGCAGTTCAGGTCGAAGGGCAGCAGGTTGCCAAACTCGAGCAGTTCCGGTTTGACAAGGGGGATCTGCAGGCTACCGGAATTTCAACCGCCCTCGGTCAGGCGATTTCGCGGCAACGCGAGAAGCAGCTCTTGATTGCCAAGGCCAATTCCGACGTCAAGGTTGATGCCAAGATCATGATTCTTGCGGATCAGCGGGCTCCGTATTCCACGGTTAAAACCGTATTGGCTTCCGCGGCCGTGCACGGGTACACCGATTTTAAATTGGCAGTGGTGAAGGGGGACTGATTCTGATGTCCCGCCGATTCTGTGCTTTAGTTGTTCTTTTTGCATTCTTCTTTGGGGCGGCTCCCGAGGCGCTGGCCAAATCACTCTCAACTCCCGAGGGAATGCAGGTGCGCAACAGTGCAGAGCGCAACGAAGAGTATGAACGCGACGTCGACCAGGTGGCCTCGGCTTCCCAAGAACAGGCAATTGCCAAACTTTCAAATCTGCTCAGGAAGTACCGGGACACCCCGCAAGAGGCAGGTCTTCTGGCAAGATTGGCGGATTTTCAGCAGCAGTATTCGGCGATTCTTTTCCGGATCGGCCATGGCTATTCCAAGAGAACCGGGGGCTCAGACCTGACCCGGTACAATAAATCGTTGCAGCAGAGTATTTCCACGCTGAACACGCTTGTAAGAAAATATCCCTCTTACGAAGGGGTTCCTCATGCCTATTTCATGCGTGCCAAAAATCTGGACGAAATCGGCAAAAAAGCGGCTTCGGTCGCGGATTATCAATACCTCGTAAACAATTTTCCGGAAGCCGAGGATACACCGGCCGCTTACATGGCGCTGGCGGAGGTTTCCATTATTGCCAATGATCACCCCAAAGCCATTCACTACCTGGGCGAGGTAGAGAAACTTCCGGATGACCCGCATTTTCCTTTCGCGCTTTATAAGCTCGCCTGGTCTCAATACAACCTGAAAAACGTCGGCCGTGCACTGGCTTATCTCGAAAAGCATATCGCGTATTACCGGGAGCTGAAGTTGGAAGCGACGACTAAGGGTTTTGTGGTTGAGCAAGACGCCGTCAATTCAGATCGCGCGCTCCAGGAAAACTCCCTTTTGGATATCGTTCTCTTCTATTTCGAAGGTTACGAGCAGAAGGACCCGCAGTATCAATTGTCCGATACCTTGAGTTACTTCAGAAAACTGGAGCCCGGCCCGGTATTTGGAAGAATGCTGGTCAAAATGGCCAAACTTCTCCGTTCGCATGGTCACGAGGCGGATCTGGTTTCCTGGAAAGACCAGGTTTTGCTTGCTGAAAGCAGTTTACCTGAATCGCTCGAAGTGGCTCTCACCACCTACGAATACCAGCTGAACAAGCGCAGATATCCACAGGTCGTCGAATCGGCACGCGACTTCATCAAAGTCTATTCCAAACACGGCGGTAAAGAAGGCTTCATGCCGTTGTTCACTCAGGCGCAAAAGCTCTTGCTGGATACCGCCGAAGGGCTGCAGGCGATCATCATCAAGAACAAGGGCAATGAAGAAGCAAAACCGCTGAGCGCCACCTTGGCCGCAATTTATGAGTCGTTTACCCGAATTGTGGACGACAGCGATCTCAGGGTGCCCAGAGTTCACTACAATCTTGCCGAAACCCTGTTTGCCATTCAGGATTACGAAGGTGCAACGGAGCATTATCGCTGGGTCGCTCTGCGCGGCGAAGGTGATGCTGACGCGAGTTTGAAGGCGATTGCCTCCCGTTACGAAGTTCTGCGGCTGAAGCAGCTTGCAGACCGGGAGATCAAAGCCAGGAAACTGCCGGCTGACACGACGGGTGATGAAAGCCAGTCCATCCAGAATGCTGATCTCGACAAGCGACTTCTGCAATGGATCGCCTGGATCGATACGCATTATGACAAATATCACAGCCGGAAACCGGCTGATTCGGAGAAAATAGAATCATTCCTTTTTGAGGCGGATCGCGCCCTGTATGTCAACGGTCAGACGGCGGCGGCAACCCAGCGCTTGAGGAAGTTTGCGGAGAAAAATCCAAAATCCAAATTCGCGATTCCCGCTGCAACTCTTGTTGTCGATACCTATATCATCACTGCCAACTGGGAGAAGACCCATGAACTCGTCCTGGAGTTCCTGGAGGAGAAAGCCTGGAAGGGGGGAAGTTTCGAAACCCGGCTCGCCGGGTTGGCCGCCGATTCCTATTTTAAAGTCATGGAAGAAAAGTTCGGACGAAAGGAGTACGCGCAGGTCCTGAAAGACTCGGGAAAGTTCCTTAAAAAGTATGAAAAAAGTGAGCGCCTTCCGGATGGGCTCCGGCTCGCGGGACAATCCGCCCTGGCGATCGGTGACAAGCTGCTGGCAAAACACTATTTTTCACGTCTGATTCAAGAGCGGCCGAAAGCCGACGGATTTGGGGATGCTCTTCTGGCCCGTGGATCACTCGCTGAGGAAAACCATGAATTCAAGGCAGCCGCGGCCGATTACAGCGGTTTCCTTGGTTTAAGCGCAGAGAGCTACCGGAAAGCCCAGACCGACACCCTTCGAAAGAAAGTATTGATGTTAACCTGGCTCGCCGGAAATACGGGCGAGCTGCGGGCTCTTTTAGGAAATAAAGCGGTTTGCACTGATAATTTGACAGAAGACTGCGAAAAATTTGAAGCATTAGTCGGTCTTGCGACTCCGGAAAGGTCCGGGAGTCAGGAGGACGCAGAAAAGGCTCTCAAGCGGGCCAAGGCAGCGTCTGGCGAAAACCGGGTCTTCTGGGCACTGGTGGGCCTGGAGGGTGCAAAGCATCTTGAATATCGTGATCGAGTGTATTTAATCCGCCAGGTTGCTTCCAATTGGGATGATCTGGAGTCCATTTCCAAGTACGCCGTCCTGCCCCAGGTTTCCCGGTCAGTAGCGCGAGCCTTTGCATTCAACAGGCAGGAAATGAGTGAAATCGCCCCGCTTCGCGCCAATGAGCGGTACATCAAGCGACGTGTTGAGGTGATCCGGGAGATGGAAAACGCCGCCACCAAGGCGATGAACCTCCCATGGGTAAGAATTCGAGCCGAGTTGCTCAATGAAGTAGCCCAGCTTTATCTTGATTTCTCAAAAGATCTGGCCAAACTTCCACCTCCCAAGAATATGCCGGCTGAGGATATTGCGCTTTATGAAGATACTGTCAGGAAACTCGTCCTACCTTTCGAAGAAAAGGGCCAAGACCTCCGACGGAAAGCTTTTGAGCTGGCCTCCAAATTTGCAGTCGAGGACGATTTGTTGAAAAAAATCGTCGACCCTTTCTTCGCTGAGAACCCATCTCAGGCAAAAAGTCTGAAGTCGAGTGTCGTCCTCCCTCCTCCCGCAGAGCTCGGTCTGGGTTACCTTTCTGTTTTGGATCCCACTGGGAACTGGAAAGTTTTTCTGAAGCAAAGCCCGAAAGAAATCATTTTTGAGATCACACAACCGGAAATGCGCCTGAAACAACTTTGGGTCACTGCATTATCTGCCAGTAACTGGCCCCAGATCGCGTTTGTGATGTCTGAAGCGAAAGACAAGAAGGCAGTGTCCGACGGAACTCTTTCAGTGATGCGCGCCATCGCGTTATCTCGCGCAGGTGCAAGAGCGGAAGGTTTATTGGAACTTGATGCAGCGAGAAAAGACCTGTCACCTGAGTCAGGCAATAACGTTGCATTGACCTTGATTGGATACTCCGCGCGCGCCTATTCGAAAGAACGGATTTCTGAATGGCTGAATGCGCTGAAATTAGAGCAGTTGAACCAATATCAGAAGAACGCGATGATTGCTGCGTCTGCTTTCATTGGTGTTGAAATAAAAAAACATTAGTCGGACATTCACTCAAAACTCATTTTGCACATTTCTTGAAGTACATTCCTAGCTTATATAATTAAAATTCTGTATTCTCTGAAAACATTATTGAAAATTCAGAATATCACCCTTAATTATTTAGGAACAAGGAAGCTTAAAATGGACAGCGTTGATCGAAGTAGTGAATGGCTTCAGGCAAACCGCTACGGCTCGTTTGCCATGGGATCCATCGACCGGATTCCTCGCCGAAAATATCATTCATTGCTTTGCATAAGAGAGCCCGGAGTGGGTGATCCGCTCAATACTATTTTGGATGTCGGTGAATACATCGAGATTAATCAGAAACTCTTCATGCTTCACAGCTTTGATTTCGGTAATCGCATCGAGCCCAAAGGTTACACGCACCTCAAGGATTTTCAGTTTCGTCCGATTCCGCTCTGGGATTATGAACTCGCGGGGACTCGTGTCCAACGCTCAATTCAAATGGATCACGAGCAGGATACGGTACGTATTCATTACGTTTTCAAGGGCATCAAAGAACCGGTTCGTATCCGTTTGAGGCCTTTTGTCCTTGCTCGTCCTTTTCACAAGCTGACGCAAGCCAATCCCTTTCTCAATGGGGGTGTCGTTCAAAAGGATGACACGTTCAGGTTTCAGTTTTACCAGGACATTCCGGGTCTGGTCATGCGCGTTGTGGGTGCAAGCGCCCGCTATGCGCCCAAGGGTGAATGGGTGGAGCGGATTCATTATTCCACGGAAAACGAGCGCGGTTACCCTCATACCGAAGACACCTTTGTTCCGGGAGAGTTCGAGATCGAGATCAACCAGAACACCGAATTTTATTTTGAGATCGGCCGAGAGCTAATAGGCGATCCCAAGCTGGCTTTTGCTAAAATTCCGAATCCAGAACTTCGATATCCACTTTCAGGAAAACTGGAATGGGCGGCTGAGCAATATCTGCTCACGACCCGCAAGGGCTTTCATTCGATTATTGCAGGGTACCCCTGGTTCGGTGATTGGGGTCGGGATACTTTTATTTCGTTGGCCGGGCTTTGCATCGAAAATGGCGAGCTCGACGAAGCGGATCATATCCTGAGCAGCTATGGTGATAAACTGGTCGAAGGCCTGACTCAACAAGGCATCGTCTGTGCTTTTCCTGATACCGGGCTCATCATGACCGGTATTGATACTCCTTTGCTTTTCATTCGCGCGGTTCAGCAGCTTAGGGAACGCAGCCAGCCCGAAGGTTTTCGAAAATTCATGCCGGTTGTATGTAAGATCCTCAATGCACTCCGGAACGGGGCGGACAAGCGCGTCCATGTGAGTATTGATGGCGGGCTGTACGTGCAACCCGGACCTTGGGCGGTTACCTGGATGGACGTTCTTCTGGATGGTCAACCGGTTACTCCGCGAGCGGGTTTTGCGGTCGACATTAACGCGCTCTTTTACAATGCTCTGAGTTTTGCGATGGATTGGGCTTCCGTGAACGACCCGGTCTTTTTCGAACAGTGGGAAGAAACTCTGGAAAAAGCCGGAGAGGGCTTTCTCAAGCGGTTTTGGTCATCAGACCGCGGGTATCTGGCCGACTCAAACGATGGTACAACGGCAGATTTCAGCCTTCGCCCTAATCAACTCTGGGCAATCGCGCTTCCTTACAGTCCTTTATCGAGGGATCAGGGGGCTAAGATTCTGGATATTGTCCGGAAAGATCTGGTTACGCCCGTCGGCTTGCGCACGCTTTCACCACGAGATCCCAAGTACATCGGGCAATATCGGGGTGGGCAGGGCGATCGTGATCGCGCCTACCATCAGGGGACTGTCTGGCCCTGGCTCATCGGGATTTATGCTGATGCGATGACAAAAATTCATGGACTCCCGACAATGAAGTCAGAGCTGCGCCCAATTCTTGAAAGGCTCGCGGTCCACCTCGATCATGAAGGTTGTCTCGGTCATATTTCTGAGGTTTTTGATGGGAATGCACCTCATGCCCAAGGGGGGGCTCCTGCTCAGGCATGGAGTGTGGCGGAAGTCTTGCGAGTGGTGAAGGGGATGCAGTTATGAGAATTCTGATGCTTGGTTGGGAGTACCCGCCTCACATCAGCGGCGGATTGGGTACGGCCTGCGAGGGTCTGACTCGCGCATTGGCACGCCAGGGGGTGGAAATCGATTTCGTCGTTCCTCATCTTTTTGGCGGTGAGAACGCACCCCATATGAAGTTGATGGATTCGACCCGGTTTGCTCCACCGGTCACCGCGATGGGCTCATCTGAGCCTCGGTATGAGGAGCAATATCAACAGCCAGTTCCCGGAGCCCATGCGGAATCAATTCTTGAGGAACTTTTCATTCCCGGAGAGGTGAGTCCGGAACGCGCAGCTGAACGCAAAGAGAAGGCTGCAGCGGCTCTCGGCGGTGAAAAAGGTCTGATCCGTACGATCCGGATTCCGTCGTACCTTTCACCTTATATGAAGGGTCTCCCCACGCGTAAGGTGAAGAAGAAACGGACTCTCCCCGGCGGAACCACCGTCGAAGAGGAAATTGAAGAATTCGACCTCGAAACGGGACAATCACAAACCCAGGGGATCATCCTGCGAACTTTAAAGCACGCTGAAGACCTGCTTCCAGCGGGTATTCGGGCTTTGCTGCCGCATTCACTGAGCGATGACAGTCAGGGTGGACATTATACAGGTGATCTTTTCTCGGAGGTCGGACAGTTTACCGCTCGTGTTCTGGCCCTCGCCAAAGAGCGCAAATACGACATGATCCATGCCCATGACTGGATGACTTTCCCGGCAGGCGTGGCTCTTAAGGCCCTGACGGGTTTACCGCTTGTCATCCATGTGCATAGTCTTGAATATGACCGCAGCGGCGAAAACGGAAACCGGCAGATCGAAGAAGTTGAGAAAATCGGTTTAGATGGTGCCGATACGGTTATTGCGGTCAGTCATTATACCCGAGGGTTGATCAATCAACGGCACGGTACATCTCTGGATAAAATTGCGGTTGTTCATAACGGCGTATATTCCAAAGGCGCAATTGATCAGTACCGGCAGGAACGCAATTGGCCCTCGAAGATTGTGCTCTTCTTGGGACGCGTCACCTTTCAAAAAGGCCCGGATTACTTTGTTGATGCTGCTGCGCGGGTGATTCCGCATATTCCGGACGTTCTTTTTGTCATGGCAGGTTCGGGCGATATGCTGCCCAAAATGGTTGAGAGAGTGAATGAACTCGGCATAGGCAGTAATTTCCTATTCACCGGGTTTTTAAAGGGCCAGGAAGTCGAGAAAATGTTCTCGATGGCCGATTTGTACGTGATGCCTTCGGTTTCGGAACCATTCGGGATTTCGGCGCTGGAGGCAATCAGTTTTAACGCACCGGTTATCATTTCCCGGCAGTCAGGAGTTTCTGAGGTGCTGAGTCATGCACTGAAAGTCAACTTCTGGGACGTCGAGCAACTTGCAAATCTAGTCATCAGTGTGCTGAAATATCCAGAGTTGAGACAAGATATCAGTGTCATGGCGGGAGAAGAAGTGCGCCGCCTGCGCTGGGATGCCTCTGCAGTCAAGACGGCAGCGATTTACTCCAAAACGCTGGCTCGCTTTGCAAGAAGATAACTGGATTTGTCTGACTCATGCTCGCAGAAGCGATCGCTAGAAAGGTAGAGGTATGCCTTCGGTTTGTTTTTATTTTCAAGTTCACCAACCTTATCGGTTGAAGCACTATCCTTTTTTCAAAATCCATCAGGATCATCGGTATTTTGATCATGATAAAAACAGCGGAATCATGAAGAAGGTCGCCCGCAAATGTTATCTTCCCGCGAATCAGGCGATGCTGCGACTCATTGACCGGCACAAGGGAAAGTTCCGTATTTCCTATGCAATCACCGGAGTCGCTGTCGAGCAAATGCGCAAGTACGCGCCCGATGTTCTGCAAAGCTTCAAAGACCTGGCGAAAACAGGCTGTGTGGAGTTCCTGGGAGAAACCTACTATCACTCTCTTGCTGGCGTCTATGACGAGCAGGAATTCCAGGCGCAAGTGGCTGAACATGCAAAGATGGTTCAGGAAGAGTTTAATTACAAACCCACGGTTTTCCGGAATACGGAGTTGATTTACAATGACCGCATCGGGGCGGCAGTGGGCGCCCTCGGTTACAAAGCCGTGATCGCCGAAGGGGCAGACGACATTCTGGGTTGGAGAAGTCCGAATTTCCTTTACGATTCTACCACGCCCAATCTCCGGCTTCTGCTCAAAAACTACCGCCTTTCCGATGATATTGCGTTCCGGTTCTCAAACCAGGGTTGGGCGGATTTCCCGCTCACGGCGCCGAAGTTCGCCAATTGGGTGCACCAGGTGAGCGGAAATGGTGAAATCGTCAATCTGTTCATGGATTATGAAACATTCGGGGAGCATCAGTGGGAGTCCACCGGGATTTTCGAGTTTCTGGACCATCTGCCTGCTGAAATCATGAAGCATCCGGATTGGGACTTCCAGACGCCGACCCAGGTCGTGGATCGCTACCGTCCGATCGCCCCGATTTCATTCGGCCGTACTGTTTCGTGGGCGGATATCGACCGTGATTTGACTGCCTGGCAGGGAAATCACATGCAGCGCAGTGCTCTTCAGCAAGCCTTCGATCTGGGGAACGAAGTCCGCTCCAGGAATAATCCAGCAGCACTGGATTTATGGCGCCGTTTACTTACCTCTGACCATTTTTATTACATGTGCACCAAGTGGATGGCCGACGGGGATGTGCATGCCTACTTCAGTCCCTATGGAAGTCCTTACGAAGCTTTCATCAACTACATGAATGTTCTTACCGATTTTCGACAATCGGTTTTGAATCTCAAACCCAACTCTGACAAGGAAGCCAGAACATGACCGGAAAAAGGATGCTCTTCGAAATCTCGTGGGAAGTCTGCAACATGGTGGGAGGCATTCACACCGTCTTAGCAACCAAAGTTGCAAAGATGCACGAGATCTACGGCGATAACTATGTCGTCATCGGACCCGACATGTCGCGAAACACTTCTCTTGCCGGAGTATTCCGAGAAGAGATCTGGCATCCGGAAATTCTGAAGAGCCTCTCCACCCTTCCGATCGGTGTACGCATGGGGCGCTGGCTGGTGCCGGGCGAACCCCGCTGCCTGCTTCTGCAGTTCGATTCCTTGTTCGAGAAAAAAGACCAGATTCTGGCGGAGTACTGGGAGCGTTTCGGGTTGAACTCGCTCCCTGGCGGGCACGATTATCTCGAGCCCGTGATGTTTGCCCATTCTGCCGGCATGGTGATTGAGCGGGTTTTTTCGGATTACCTGCTTCCACGCGGCATGGAAACCGTGACTCACTGTCATGAGTGGCTGGCTTGCGCCGCGGTCCTTTATCTCAAGGACCGTGCCCCGGAAATCGGAACCGTCTTCACCACGCATGCGACCATGCTCGGCCGAACGCTCTCTTCCCATCGCTGGGATCCGGCACAGGTATCGAAAGAAAAAATTCAACCCGAGTATCTTGCGCAGCAATACGGTGTTGTGGCGAAGCATTCTCTTGAAAGCATTTCTGCACGAATAGCTGATTGTTTTTCGACAGTGAGTGAGATCACGGCGGAGGAATGTGAACTTCTTTATCGCAAACGCCCGGATATCATTCTTTTGAATGCCTTAGGTGACAACGTTCCCGACCCGAAACTGCTGCACACCAATACGGTTGCCCAGTCGCGCGCGCGGCTTCTGCAGATTGCCAGTCTGACCACGGGTCATACTTACCACCCCGATCGGACGACGCTGCTGGTGAGCTCCGGACGCTATGAGTTCCAGAACAAGGGCGTGGATGTGACTCTTGAGGCGCTCTCGCGCCTGAATAATCAACTCAAGGAGACTCACCGCGAGTCTCCGGAGCGGGTGATTTCTTTCATGATGTTCCCGGCAGGGCAGACCGGCCCACGTCCGAAGATCCTGGAAGCTTTTCGGACGGGACGGCCCAGCGGAGATCATTATTACAGTACGCACAGCCTTCGCGATGAAGAACATGATCCGATCATGACCCGGATGGCGCCTCTCGGGTTCCGCAACGGCAAGGATGATCCGGTCCACATCATCTTCATTCCGATTTATCTGAACGGGACTGATCCGTTGATTCCGGAACCCTACTATCAGCTTTTGAGCGGCTCGGATTTGACGATATTCCCGTCTTTTTACGAACCGTGGGGCTACACGCCATCCGAGAGTGTCGCTCTCGCTGTCCCCACAGTTACGAGTGACCTCGCAGGTTTCGGCCTTTGGGCTCTTCAGTATGGAGATTTCAATAATACGGGTGTTTATCCGTTGCACCGTAAAGGCCAGACCAATGACCATGTTGTCGAGGAACTCAATTCTCAATTGCATGAGTATCTGAGACGCTCTCCGGAACAGCGCCAGCAACTCCGCGCCGCCGCACTGAATACAAGCAACAAAGCACGCTGGAGTGAATTCGGAGAAGCTTATCGCAAGGCTCATGACCTGGCGATGGCTGCGGCCAAGCAGCGCATGAGCTCGGCGACGTATGACCGTTTCAGGAGTTTTTCCGCGCTTCAGCCGGCAGGCTTCACGGCTGCCGCTCGCGCTCATGCTCATATACGCCGTTTCACGGTGCAAAACAAATTGCCGCCGGTTCTTGAGCGGATCAGGACTCTCGTCCACGAAAATCTCTGGTGGGTCTGGAATCCGGAGCTCGGAGAGCTCCTGAGTCTGCTGGACGCCTCGCTCTGGGAAAGTTGCGGCCGCAATCCGCTGGTCTTTCTGGAACGGGTGCAGTTGGAAACCTTCACCAAAGTCCTCCATTCCAAGAGCTTTCAGGAGAAAGCGGAACTCCTCATGTCCCGCTTCAGCCTGTACATGAGTTCCAAGAAGGAAGTCGAGATTGCGTATTTCTGCATGGAATACGGAATCAGTCATATTCTGAGACTTTATTCCGGCGGATTGGGAATTCTCGCAGGCGATCATCTGAAAACAGCAAGTGACATGAACCTGCCGCTTTGCGCTTTTGGTCTCGCTTACAAATTCGGCTATTTCCGTCAGCGTATTTCGGCAGATGGCGCTCAGGAGAGTATCTACGAACCGAGTGATTTCAACAATCTCCCGATGCTCCCTGTGAACGACGCGCAAGGAAGAAGGCTTAAATTCACAATCAAGGGTCCGGACGGACCGATCTGGATGCAGGCCTGGAAGGTGGTAGTGGGTCGAGTGGACCTTTATCTCGTCGATACGGACATCAGCGAGAACTCTCCGCATGATCGGGCCATTTCTGACCGTCTTTACGGCGGAGATACGCAGCATCGGCTTCGGCAGGAATTTGTATTGGCCATCGGCGGCTTTGAATTGCTCAACTTGCTGCAGCTCAAACCCAAAGTCTTCCACATGAACGAAGGCCACACGGCATTCCTGGTTCTTGCGCGTGTTGCGCAGTTGATTCAGAATGAGAAAATCCGTTTCGAAGAAGCCATCGAGTTCGTACGGCACTCCACCGGTTTCACGACTCATACGCCGGTTGCAGCCGGACACGATGTCTTCCCGGAAGGGATGGTTGCCCCGTATCTGCAGCTCTTTGCCGATGCCACGGGAGATTCAGTCGCCCGGCTGCAGGAGCTGGGGCGCGGAATTGATAAATCACGCGACAGTGCTTTTTCGATGACCCTGCTTGCGGTTCGCGGCAGTTCGTTCATCAATGGCGTGAGCGAAATTCATGGAAAGGTTTCCAAGCGCATGTTTCATGTTCTGGTGCCGCAGTATCATGAAAACGAAGTTCCTGTCGGCTATATCACCAACGGGGTCCATGCCTCGACTTGGCTGGCCCCGGCCTGGCAGAACGTGTTCACCAAGGAGTTGGGTTCAGATTGGCGCGATCGCCTGGGAGACAAGGACTATTGGGCCAGGGTGCGAGGAATTGATTCCGAACTGGTTTGGCAAACCCACAAGCAGTTGAAAAAAAATCTCGTCAAGTGGCTCAAGCTGCACATCCGCGAAACCTGGGATCGACGGCGTGAACACCCGGCCAATCTTGCCACCGCTCTGGCGAATTTAACCGAAGACACTTTTGTTGCGACCTTCGCCAGAAGGTTCGCTCCTTACAAACGCGCCAACTTGCTGTTCAGGGATCCTGATAGATTGGCAAGCCTGCTTCGTGGGAGCACTCCCGCTGTTTTCCTTTTTGCGGGCAAAGCTCACCCTTCGGATGTGCTGGGTCAGCAGTTGATCACCAAGGTGATTGAATTGTCGCGAAATCCGGAATTCTTCGGGCGAATTCTTTTCGTTGAAAATTACGAAATTGATGTCGCGCAGTCGCTGGTCTGGGGTTCAGATCTATGGATCAATAATCCCGTCAGGCCGCTGGAAGCATCGGGAACATCGGGAATGAAGGCGGCCATGAATGGTTGCCTGAATCTGAGCGTCGCCGATGGCTGGTGGGCCGAAGCCTACAACGGTTCAAACGGCTGGGTGATCGGTGATGAATCGATGACCCAGGCACCGGATTTTCAGGATACTTTTGACAGCTTTCATCTGTATTCCTTGCTGGAACGCGAAGTCATGCCGAAGTTCAGCGGCAGGGCGCGCGGCGGAGTGCCCGAGCAGTGGGTCGCGATGATGAAGGACTCAATGGCCACCATTGTTCCTCAATTCAACACGGAGCGAATGCTCGGCGAGTACAACCGTGACTTTTATCTGAAGGGGGCTGAGCAAAATACTGCCCTGAAGACGGACAGGTTCATGGAAATTCGCCGAATGGTCGCTTCAAGAAAGCGTCTGGCGGAGCACTGGCGCACAATTGCTTTTGAAGACATTGAGGTCAAAGGCCTGGAATCAGAACAGATCATACTGGGTCAGCAGCTGCAGATGCGAGTCAAGCTGAGTCATCCCAATCTCCGGCCTCAGGATCTTCAGGTTCAAACCGTAATTGCCAGTGAGCAATCCGGAAGCGCAAGTAATCTGAAAGCACTATCCATGAAGTGCGTCGTGGATACGAATGAAGGAAGAGATTCCGTCTGGGAAAGTAATTTCCAGTTCAATCTGACTGGACCGCAGTCACTCGGAGTGCGAGTGATTCCGAGACCCTGCCACGAGGAACACCAGGTGGATCTGACGCTTGATCTTGTGAAGTGGTTGTAAAATATAGCCGCTTAGAGGCGGTTGTATTTCTCAAGCAACCGGGTCACTTTGCTGATCAGGACACTGAGATCGACCGGCTTTTCGACGAAGTCCTCGACTGGAAGCCAGGCATCGTCAATATCCCGTGAATTGAAGCCCACGGGAGATTTGGTATTGATGGCAGTCAGCATGAGGATCGGGATTTTCTCGTTGCTCACTTTGGCTTGGGCCTGGATCTCCCGCGCAAAATCAAAGCCGGCGGATTCATTTTCCGGAAACATTACGTCAAGAATCATGAGATCGGGGCGCCGGTTACGGACACTGACCAGTGCGGCCTTGGTGGTTTCACACGTTACTACCTCGTGACCCGCGCTGGTGACGACCGTGGAAACAGCGCTCGAGAAATCTTCGTCATCATCTACAATTAGTACGTAAGCCATATGGATCTCCTTACTTTCAAGAACCCTTTGCGAAATGGAGAATGCGTTTCCATCTATTTAGCCCCGGAGCTGAGTGATTGAAACCCAATTCTTTGTTTAAAAGGGAGAGCCTGACCGTAAAGCAAGTGCCAGACCCGGGTGTGCTCTCAACATGAACCGGAATTTGATGGGTGCGTGCAACATTGCTGACAATTGCCAGCCCCAGGCCGGAAGACTGCTTGTTGTGCGCGGCGGCTTCTTCGGTTCGATAATGTTCTTCAAAAATTCTGGACAATTTCTCCGGCATGATTCCGATCCCCGTGTCCGTGATCGAAACGGTGCAGTGGGTCGCATCTGTGGAACATGTTATGGTGACTCGTCCCCCGCTATAAGAATAGTGAATCGCATTCGAAATCAGGTTTGAAAACATCATGTTCAAGTGATCTTCCACGCCAAAGATGATCACGGGCTTGAGCTCTTCCACGATTGTCACATTCTTCTCGCCTGCGAGCGCTTGGAAGGAGTCAATGCATTTGCGGAGAATGTCTGAGATGTCAAACCGGTTCCAACGCAGGGATTCGCGCGAAACGGTCGAAAGATTTGCAAGTTGGAGCATTGCCTGGATCTCAAGAGAGAGCGCATGGGAACGCTCAGAGATCCGCCGGATCACTTTAAGTGCTTCGGGTGAGAACGACCCACAGTAACCATTGAGCAGAAGCTGGGCGTTCGCATGAATTGCCGCGAAAGGCGCCTTAAGCTCATGGGTCGTCCGAAGCATGTGCTTGGTTTTTTCTGTCTGTGTCCGGACCAGGTGTTGATTCGAAACGGCAAGTTCCCTGCTTTGTGCTGAAATCATTCGGGATAACCTGGAAGCCAGAACCCAAATCGTTGTCCAGATAAAAAGTAGCCCCGTCGTATTGGTGAATATTTGAAGTTGCCCGAAAGCTGCGCGGAACGTCTGATCTGTGTAAATCCCATCCCCGGTCGGTATGACATGGGCCCATTCCAGCATGAGACAGCCCAGATAGAGGGCATAAGCCAAAAGCATGATGACGAGACTCTGGTTTCGGGTGAAGAAGATGCAGGCCAGAACTATGTGTAGAAGGTAAATAAACGGGGCAAATGTTTCGATACTGCCAAGAAAATGTACGACTACGGTCAGGAATGCCAGGTCGATCGCAATCTGAACCCTGAGATTCCATTCAGCAAGGTTGATCCGAGCGGTTTTGCGGATCCAGTTCAGATGCGCCAAATAAGTCAGGTTCGCCAAGCAGAGCAGACCTGCAGTCAAAAATAACCAGGCCGTATTGGGTCGGTAACCCACATAGTAAATGCCGGAAATTTGACCGATCGCACCCGAAGCGACCAGGATCGAGATAATCCCCCAACGGAGCCGGCAGAACCAGGAAGCGTTTTTGAGCGACAAACCGGTCCTGAAATGGCGGACTTCAGAAATCCCTCGCTCAACATCATGCTGGTGCCCTGGATTGAGCGGCAGATCAAACATGGCCGGGGCGAGCGGGGAAGGCGGAGAAGAGGAGTCGGCATTCTGCATAATTTCTTAAGACAAAATAACCAGAATGCCCGTCCTTGTCCAACTGAACTGTGATATAAGAATCATCAAATTCATCTATTTGATGTTGAAGCGGCCACTCACCAGCGCCGCAAGAGGAACCGCTATGAGCGTGTACTTTCTGAAAGAGAGTGATCTTACGTTTTTTTTGGGCCGGTTGTTGGCATCCAGTCCCGTCATCGCTCCTGTGGCGAAAAAATCCAAATTTGTTTTTGCTGAATTGGGATCCGCCGCTGAGCTGCGCTTAGATTACGATGTCACCCTCCTGCCACCCAAAACAGCGTTTTTCCCGGTAAAACAAAAGCTGCTTGATTTTGGGCCTGACGGACCGAAGAGCGCGATTACACCTCGCAAGCAGGTTTTGTTCGGTGTGCATTTTTATGACATCAAGGGCATCGACATGCTCGATCAGCTTTTTGCAGAGGGCCACCGGGACAATAATTATCTGGCTAACAGGGAAGCCACGACGGTTGTGGGCTCGAGTATCCAGAAAGTATCGAGTCGCGCCTTCTTTAGTACGGTGGGCACCGATGTCCAGCCTAGGGGACATGATGCTTTCCTGACCCATGTTACGGCCGGTTACGTCTTTGAGACACGCACCCCCAAGGGGGAGGCGCTCATCAGCTTCGGGAGTTTTGAAAAAGCGACGGCAGCGCAGATCGAAGAAGCTGCTGGCGTGAACGCCGCCGTTCTCAAGCGCTGCCCTGAAAAACTTGAGCATTCCTCTGAGTTGATCGCGGTAAAAGTGCGCAACGCCTTTGCCAATGAAGAACTCTGGACGGATCTGGCCAAAGACTGCTTCTCTTGCGGCAGTTGCAATATCGTTTGCCCGACCTGCTATTGTTTCGATGTCCAGGACCGCTGGAATCTGGATCAGGTTTCCGGGACCCGTCACCGAACCTGGGATGCATGCCTGACGAACGATTTTTCGAAAGTTTCCCTCGGAGCGGGCGGTTCTGAGAACTTTCGTGAACGCCGTGGGCAGCGCTTCCGGCATCGGATGATGCGAAAAGCGGCTTATCTGAATGAGAAGCTGGGTGGTCCCGCCTGTGTAGGGTGTGGACGATGTTCCGCGGGCTGTGTGCCTGATATCGCTGACCCGGTCCGAATCATCAATCGAATCGTAGGAGGTCGCCATGGGTCATCAGTGTAAGAGCACCATTGAGAACCTGTTCATGCCCGAAGAAGCCGAGATCGTTCGCGCGGAATTCATGACGCCGGCAGAGAAGCATTTCACACTTCGTTTAAAGAGCGGCAAAGCCATGGTTTTTGAGCCGGGACAGATGCTCGAAGTTTCACTTTTCGGCTTTGGTGAGATTCCGATCGGCTTTGCCAGTTCCCCGACACGCAAGGGCACTTTCGACATCGTCGTGCGTTCAGTCGGTCGCGTTTCCAGTGCGCTTAATCGTCTCGAAAAAGGTGATTCACTCTGGGTTCGGGCTCCGCTCGGCAAGGGTTTTGACTTGGAAAAGATGCGCGGACGCGACGTCCTGGTTGTTGCTGGCGGCATCGGACTCTGCCCAACACGCAGTTTGATCAATTACATCCTGGATCGCCGGAGTGAGTTCGGGAAATTCACTTTGTTCTTTGGGACTAAAACACCCAAGGATCAGCTTTTTCGTGAAGATCTCGCTCAGTGGCGGATTTCGAAGAATGTTGAATTTCACGAAACAGTCGACCGTGCCGATGAAAACTGGAAAGGCAATGTCGGTGTCATCACGACCTTGTTCAAGAACACCACCATTTCTCCGGATACGGTCGCAGTCATCTGTGGTCCGCCGGTCATGTACAAGTTCGTGATCCGCGATCTGGATAGAATCGGGATTGCCCGGGACAGAATTTTCGTCGATCTGGAGCGCCGGATGAAATGCGGCGTGGGCAAATGCGGGCATTGCCAGATGAATGATCTTTATGTCTGTATGGATGGTCCGGTGTTTCCTTACAGCAAAGTTCAAGATCGAGAGGAGGCCTTCGGATGAGTACCTCAATCGAAAAAGCCAAAGCGTCCAAGGTGAAAGTAGCCTTTTTTGATTTCTCGTCTTGTGAAGGATGTCAGATCGAACTGACCAATCTGGGTGAGGAAGTCTTTACGGGGTTGTTGCAGCACCTCGAATTTGTCGAATTTCGTGAAGTGATGACGGAAACTGCCAAGGGTCCCATCGATATAGCCTTTATTGAAGGAGCGTTCACCCGCGAGGCCGATCGCAAACGCCTCGAAGACATCCGCGCGCGATCCAAAACGGTGATCTCGTTTGGCGCCTGTGCCTCCACGGGGGGTATCACGGCGCTCAAAAATCACATGTCCGACTATTCGCAGTGTGTTTACGGCGTGAATTCCGGAGCGCCTCATCTGGCAAGTCAGAAGTCCGAGCCGATTTCGGCTGCGATCAAAGTGGATTATGCCATTCACGGCTGCCCGATGGACAAGGACGAGTTCGTATACATCGTTTCGCATCTGCTTCATGGCAAAGAGCCTGTGATACCGAATCATCCGGTCTGTGTGGAATGCAAGATGCGCGAGACCGTCTGCCGTTACAGCTACGGGCATCATTGCATGGGGCTCGTAGCGCGCGCCGGGTGTGGGGCGCCCTGTCCTGCCGATGGAATTCCGTGTGAAGCTTGCCGTGGATTCATCGAGCATCCCAATGAAGAGTCTTTGACCAAGGTGATGAACGAGCGGGGTCGGATGACCAGCGAACGCGCTAAAAATAAATCGCGGATGTTCACCGCGACTTTGAGAGGTGATGCGAAATGAGCTCAACTCCAGCCGGGAAAAATATTAAAATCGATGTGCACCATCTGACTCGCGTTGAGGGGCATGGTAATATCCTGGTCAACATCACGAATGGCAAAATCGAGCGGTGTGATTGGCAGGTGCCCGAGTCTCCCAGATTCTTCGAGGCAATGGTCCGGGGTCGCCACTATTCCGAGGTTGCTCGAATTGTCAGCCGGATTTGTGGAATCTGCTCAGTCGGTCATACGCTGGCTTCCGTAAAAGCAACAGAAGCAGCCCTGGGTATTGAGATCAGTCTTCAATCGCGTAAGTTGCGCACGCTGCTGAAGCATGCAGAAAATATCGACTCGCATATTGTCCATGTCCTTTTTCTGGCGGCACCGGACCTGCTGGGTGCTCCATCAGTGTTTCCGTTGGTCGCCACCCATGGCGAGGTCGTCAAACGGGCTTTGCGCCTCAAGCGTTTCGCGCACGAATTCGGTTCTTTGATAGGCGGTCGGACGACTCACCCGACACGGGTAGTGCCTGGCGGGTTTTCAGAGCACCCCACAACGCCGCAACTGACCGAGCTGAAGCGACGGTTTCTGACGGATGTTGTTCCGGACCTGAATGCAGTTTTAGAACTGGTGACCCAGCTTGCGCCTAAATTTCCTGCCTTCAATCGACCCACTGAATACATGGCCGTGCACAGTGATAGCGAATACGGACTGTATGATGGCGTCATTCAGACCGTCATGCCCGATGGTACCAAGCAAAAGTATAGCGTGGACGATTATCGCTCTTACACGAACGAATACGTTGACCCCCGTTCAACCGCCAAGTACGCAAAAAACAAAATGGACAGCTACATGGCTGGGGCGCTCGCGCGTTTCAATAATAATTATGACCAGCTCCACCCGGAAGCCCGGAAGGTCGCTGAACAGCTTGGGTTCAAGCCACCCTGCTTCAATCCTTATTTGAATTCCGTCGCACAGGTAGTCGAAATTGTTCACAGCGCATACGAGAGCCTGCGCTTGCTGGATGAGCTGATCGCGGCCGGGATTAAAGAAGAACCGTTGGTCAAACCCACGAAATTTGGGGCAGGTGCAAGTGTCGTGGAAGTGCCGCGCGGAATTTTGTTCCATTGGTATCAATATAATTCCGCATTCGATTGCGAAGCCGGCGACTGCATTATTCCGACGAATCAGAATCACGCAAACATCCAGTTGGATTTTGACAAGCTGGTTCCAGAAATGCTGCGCGCTGACAAGAACGAGAAAGAAATGGAACTCGCTCTCGAGATGCTGGTTCGGGCCTACGACCCCTGCATTTCCTGCTCAACCCATTATCTGGACGTTCAGTTCAAAAGATAGCGGAGTAGTTTCTTAAAAATGCGTTATCTGGTTGGAATCGGTAATTACATGATGGGTGATGATGGCATCGGACCCCGGATTGTGGAGTATGTCGCTGATCATCGCTTGAACAGTGACTTCGAGGTTCTGGACCTCGGTGACAATGGTCTTAACCTTCTTTCGTATTTTGACCAGACGACGGACCGGATGCTTTGGGTTGATTGCGTACGAATGGGCTGCCAGCCTGGGGAATTCCGATATTTCAAACCCGAACAGGTTGAAAGCCAGAAGTACTTGGCACGCCGAACCACCCATGAGGGAGATCTTCTGAAGGTCCTGGAAATTGCTCAAGCAGCAGGTTATGCGATTCCTGAAATTGAAATCATGGGAATAGAACCTGAACAGGTCCAACAGGGACAGGGGCTTTCGGAGCCCGTCGCAAAGTTATTCAAGACCTATGTCGATGAGGCGATTCGTCGGATCAGTTCTGGTTAGAATATTGGCTAACTTAAAAATTTAAATCCGGGTAATGACGACGCGCATGCCCTGCATTTCGATGGCTTTGACGTGGTCACCGGGTTCGATGGGTTCTTTGGAAGTGAAAGACCAAAGTTCGCCTCTGAAGAACACTTTCCCTGAGCGCCCCTCCGGATCGATTGACTCGACAGTTCCTTCGTAACCGGCCAGACCACTGATTCCGCTGCCCCCCATTTTTTCGAGGGCGTCTTGTGATTGTTTCCTCATTTTCAAGGCAGCAAAGCCTATGAGGAAGACCATTGAACCCAGGGTAATCGCTGCGGGAACCCAAACCCAGGGGCTGATAGTCAGAACCGTCGATGAGGGGTCAATCACCCAGACCATTCCGAGAACGAAAGCGATGATCCCACCGGCGGCCAGCGCGCCATGTGAAACTATAAAGGGCTCGGCAATCATCATTCCAATTCCGACCACCAGAAGGACCAGTCCGCCAATCCGGATTGGCAGCAGTTGAAAGGTGACGAAGGCCACCAGGATGGAAATGGTTCCAAGAACCCCTGGGATTCCGATTCCCGGCGTGGAAAGTTCCACATAAATCAGGAGAACGCCCAAAGTCATCAGGAGTCCCGCGATGTTCGGGTTTGCCAGATAATTCAAAATCGTCTGGCCCATCGTCATTTTCGCTTCTTTGACGGTGGCTCCTTCCATTTTCAGAACGCGCTCGATCTTTTGTCCCTGGCTGGGCTGTCCAAATTTCACGGTGCGGCCACTCAGATTTTTAAAAAGTGCTTCTCGAGTCGGCGCCAGAATTTCAATGACCCCCTTGGACAGGGCCTCTTCGGCAGTGAAGCTTTTGCTTTTTGAAACGATCTCTTCCGCAATTTCGCGATTGCGTCCGCGGGCCTCAGCCAGGCTGCGTGCGAATGCGGCAGTATCATTGGTCGCCTTTTCACCCATCGCACCTTTGATGTCTTCGCCTTGCGGGCCCACCGGGTGCGCGGCCCCGATATTCGTGCCCGGGGCCATCGCCGCGAGATGAGAGCTCAGCATCAGGATGGCACCCGCAGAGGTGGCAGAGGCTCCGGCAGGCGCGACGTAGAAAACGACCGGTACCTTCGATTGGTCAATGGCCTGAACCATTTCACGCACACTGTTGAGAAGTCCTCCGGGCGTATCCAGTTCCACAACGAGGACCTCCGCACGGTCGGCTTCGGCGCTGCGAATTGCATTCGCAAGATAACTGTTGCTGGCGGGATTGATTGTACCCCGGATTTGCGCAAGCCAGACGATCGGTTCGGCCGCCGGGCGCACTGGTTCAGAAGAAATGGCCTGCCAGGCACCAAGCAAAATGCAGAAGGTTCCGCAGAAAGTTCGAATGATCGCGCGTTTCAGCTTTTTCATAGCGAGTTCCTCATCTGGATTTGTAACATAAAGTGCAGGTCTCGCACAGACGCACCGCCATAGACGGGGCATGATCAGCGATTTTTAGCGATTTCGGCGGTAAGTGAGGGTGAACTCGACTCTGCGATTCATCTTGCGACCCTCGGCGGTCGTGTTGGTTGAAATCTGATGGCGACTCCCGCTTCCGATCGGCATCATCCGCTCCTCGGTGATCCAGTTCTTATCCACGAGGTAATTCAGCACGGTGACTGCGCGAGCGAGGGTGTATTCATAGGCATTCGTGTAACTTCCGCTCATCTGCGGGGACTTGTCCGCATGGCCTTCGATCGTGATGTAGCCTTTATACCCCTTGAAGAGCTGGCCCAGTCGATCCAGATACTTGAAAGCACCCTGATGAAGTTCCGCTGTTCCTGGTTTGAAGAGCAGGTCCTCGGGTACGGAGAATTTCACATAGTCGACGGTGATATCGAGGGCATAAATCTGGCCGTCCATGAGTTCTGAAGCAAGCTCGCCGATTTCCTTGTTTTCTGGTGGCTCGATTACTCGTTGAACGGGATCTTTGACGAGATCATCCGGCACTGCGCCATCCGCTCCTTTTAAAATTTCATTGCCAACGCCGGTCCGGTCGCCGAGTGCCTTGACCATTTCAGACGAGGGATCGCGCCCGGCCTGCCAGGGTGTGTTCGGGTGGTTGAAATAATGAGAAATGGCAGTAAGGGTTTCTTCGTCTGATCCCATCAGCCACATGACGAGAAAGAAGCACATCATGGCTGTCATGAAGTCAGCGTAGGCGACCTTCCAGCCGCCGCCATGACCGCCGCCGTGTCCGCCTTTTTTTATTTTTTTAATAATTATTGGAGCTTTTTTCGCGGATTTATCAAGTTTGGCTACGGCTTCGTTGGCCATTAGGCAGCCGCTTTCTCAGCCGAGCGACCACCAGCAGAGGTGGCCTTGTCGATTTCCTCGAAGCTCGGTCGTGCTTTGGGTGGAATTCTGCGACGGGCGAATTCAACGCAGACCTTGGGTGAACATTCCTTGGCGAGCGCGATCAATGCCGCTTTCACAACATACAAAGTATGTCCGTCATCAGCGATATTGGATTCCATTTTGGCGGCAAGGGGCGCCATGAAGCCGTAGGCACCCAAGACACCGAGGAAGGTTCCGACGAGGGCGGCACCGACGCTATGTCCGATGACTTCCTTGCCCTGCGTGAGTTTGCCCATGGTGATCACAACGCCGAGAACGGCGGCCACGATTCCCAGGCCGGGCATCGAGTCACCGAGTCGCGCGATCGTGGTCGGGGCCTGCATTTCTTCAGCATGGGTCGCTTCAATATCCGTCTCCATCAGCTCTTCGAGATCATAGGCAGGGAGGCTGGAGCTGAGTTGAACTTTCATAGTGTCTGAAAGGAATGCGACCAAATGATGATTCTTGAGAATGCTCGGATATTTTTTGAAAATTTCGCTGTTTTCTGGTGCTTCAATGTGAGGCTCGAGAGAGAGCGGATTGGTTTTCACGATTTTACACAATTCATATAGAAGCAGCAGAAGCTGCGTGTATTCATCTTTGCCGAAGCCCGCGTTCTTCGGGGAGCTGAGAACCTGTTTCATGATTCTCTTGATGAGTGACATGGGGGAGGAAATGAGCATCGAACCAAATGCAGCGCCGAAAATAATCAGGAGCTCGACAGGTTGCAGAAGTACACTCAGGTGTCCGCCTTCCAGCACGAACCCGCCAAACACAGTCACGACGACTACTATGAAACCTACAATTAAGAGCATCCGTCTCCTCAGGACTTCTCTAAACTCATCGTCCAACCGGGCTAAGTACCTGAGAAATTAGAATAAAAAGATGCGATCTTTTTAAAAATTCACAATTGAGGGGTTACTCGAAAAAGGTCAATTATTATAGGTGCAGTCTATAAAAATGCGGCGCATTACTTAACGATGACTGAATGCTGATTACGTTTATTTTAATGAAAAGAAAAAAACGCAATGTGTCAGTAGTGAAGGGTGACTTGGTGCGTCGCGCGATTTTTGGAATTCTTCCAAAGCCAGACGAGAGAAAAGGACACAATTGTTAAGCCCAGGGTCAGGCCGATCCAAAGGCCAGACACACCCTCACCATAAAAAAAGCAAAGAGTTGCCCCTACGGGGAGGCCGATAATCCAATGTCCGATGAAATTGGCAATGAGCGGTGCACGGGTATTTCCGATGCCGCGCAAAGCTCCCGATCCGACCACTTGAGCGCCATCGAAAATTTGAAAGAGAGCTGCGTAAAAAATCAACTGCGATCCGACTGCGATCACACTGTCATCGGCCGTGAAAACGCGAAGAAGCGGGCTGGGAATCAGGATCAGAACCAGGCCGCAAATTGCCATGAATGAGGTCCCGATAATGATGCCTTTCCAGCCATACTGCGACGCCAGCGCAGGTTTGCCAGCTCCCACAGAACGGGCAACCAAGACCGCTGTGGCCGAAGCGATTCCAAGAGGAATCATGAAAGTGACACTGGCAATCTGCAGCACAATATGATGGGCGGAAAGCGAAATAGCCCCCAATTTCCCGGCCAATAATGTCGAAAATGCGAAAACAGCGACTTCGATCAAAAGCTGGCCGCCGGCGGGAGCACCCATCCGGACCAGCATTTTGAATTTTGGCCAGGAGAAGCGTCGCGGAGCCGTGTTTATCCCGAGCTTCCATTTGCGGTTCATGTATAAAATATAACCCATGATGGAAGCCATCATGAACACGCGGGCGATTCCGGTTGCGAGAGCAGAACCTGAGGCTCCGAGTTCGGGGAAATTCCAATTTCCGAAGACGAAGAGCCAGTTGCCGGCAGCATTGACGATATTCGCCAGCAGCAAAATCACCAAAACCGGGGTGGCGGCTCCCATGCTCTGGAGAAATTGCCGGCAAACTGTAAAAAGCAGCCAGGGCCAGAGACTGACCGCCATAATCTGCAGATAGTTCTGGCCAACAGAGGAAACACCGGCCGGAATGCCGAAGGGTTCATAAAAAAAAGAGGCGACATACATGATCAGGATGGAGGGCAAAGAGACCCAGGTCGCAAGATAAAGGCCCTGGATCAGAAGACCATTCGCCTCATCCTGTTTGCCGGCGCCGAGCGCATGTGAAATGAAATAATCCAGGCCAAGAAGAAAGCCAATTCCGCTGACCATCACCATCGCAAAGACGGCGTTGCCAATGGACAAACCACCGAGTGCTTCAGGGCCGAGTTTTCCCACGAACACCATATCGACGATTTGCATCAGCATGTTCGCCAAGTGGGCAAACGCGATGGGGATTCCCAAACGAATGATGGAGTCAGGCTGCTGCACGTCTTTGGTTGTCATAAATAAAAAAGGCCTAGAGTTTCCTCTAGGCCTTTTTGCTTATTTTGTCAGTAGATTATCAGAACTGAGTGATCAGCAGCGAGTAGGGCTGCTTGCCGCTCTTGCCTTGGGGGACATTGATCCCCTTCACCACAATGCGGTATTCGCCTGTGGCCAGGTTTTTCATTTCGATCATTTCTGCGTTATTCGCGCGATCGGAAAGCTGATTTACTGTTCCGTTCGGGGCGATGACTTGAAGATCGAGGTCGTTGACGAGAGCTTTGGCAGCGAGTGCGGTGCCAGGAGCATCCGTATAGACCAGAGTCGCACGCAATGATTTTCCAGAGCCGACGGAAATGGAGACAGACTTGTCTTCATTGACTGCAATGCCGGAGTTTTCATCAATTACGAGAGTGTCTTCAAGTGCCGTTGCCTGATCCATGTCCACGCGACCGTAACCCTCGTGAGAGTTCGGACGAACCGTAGGCTGCTCCTGCTGTGGGCCTCTGCCGTACTGACCGGGGAAGAGGTCCTTGGCTGTATGCATGAGAGTGGCTTTGATCACTGCGGCTGAAGGGTTTGCGATATTCTTGGCTTTGACCAGGTATTCGCGAACCACAGTTGCAGCGCCCGCGGTAAGCGGAGTTGCCATGGAAGTGCCGCCTGCGTAAGCATAACGGTCGCCGTAGGCTCCCCAGAGCACGCCAGCTTTCGGGTGGCTGGAGCGTGTGCTCACGATGTTGGTGCCAGGGGCAACGACATCCGGCTTGATACGGCCGTCTTTGGTTGGGCCACGTGAACTGAAGCAAGCCATGCCGTTTGGGTTGTTCGAAAGGGTGTCGCTCTTCAGCGGTTCAACTCCCCACTTCTTGTCCCCATCACGGAGCAGGCCCTGTGCTTTTTGAATACCACCTTCGGCCAGGTAGTTTTCTGAGGCGCCAACAGTCAGGACGTTCTTGGCTGTGGCGGGGCTGGCGAGCGATTGCTCGTCAATGCGACCATCCTTGTTCAGGTCTTTGCCGTCGTTGCCGGCTGCGAAGAGAACCAGCATATCCAGGTGTTCCCAGAGATAAGCATCTGCTTTCATCGCGAAAGCGTCATACGCACTTGGGCTCTGCGCACTGCCCCAGGAATTCGTATGAATGCGAACACCTTCTTTGTAGGCTTTGCCCAGGAAAGCATTGAAGTCATTGTCAAACATGATGTTGTCCATGAGGGGACTCCAGATGCCTTCGACGATCATGTCTGCTGCAGGTGCTCCACCTTGAATGGCGCCGTTCAAGACAGCTCCATTGCCAATGACAGAGCCACAGACGTGGGTTCCGTGTCCGTTGGTGTCTTCCCAGCTCTTTGCTCCAAAACCGAGAGCAAAACCTTTGCTGACAGCCTTGAGGTCCGGATGAATGGTCGAAATATCGCCCATATCAACACCGGTGTCGGCCATCCCGACCATCTGTCCCTGTCCTTTGAATCCGCGTGCCCAGGCAGCATCGAAGTTCATGACCTTGGTGCCGGACTCGTATCCCGTGAGCGCCGGAGGTGTTGTGGGAGGAGTCGGCTCAGCATTGAGCTGATATTCAAAAGTCGTGAATAAAGGATAGGCCTGGATCCACTCAATGCCTTCGATTTCCGCGATTTGCGCAATCTGCGTCCGGGTGGCGCGAGCTGCGATCGTCTCACGACCCATGTGACGAACGCTGGCGCCTGTCAATTTGATCTGGCGGGCAATCGTTGCGATCTCAGAATTGTCGAGCACGGTAATGGCCAGAACTTCCGTATCGTTTGCCGGCATTTCGTAAAGCTCAGAGCTGATTTTCCATTCAGGAGCAAAGCGCGTTACGCCGCGAACATCGGAGAGCAGAACCACTGCTTCCGCATCACGTGCGGTACCCTTTACGATCAGCGCATCATCCGGTAAATATCCTTTGGCTTCGAGACCCATTTGCGCCAGGTCTGCCTTTGTGGACTCGGTGATGACGTTTTTGAATTGCACGATGAAGTAACCCTGTTTCTCTTTATTCAAGAAATAAGGCTTCATCGTAGATGTTGTCATCGGGACCTGATCGATCCGGATGTCACCTGATTTGAAGCGAAGCAATTCACCTGCGTTCGCGGATGAAACACTCAGAACTGCAAGTGTCGTAAGAATACTCAGTGCACTGATATTTTTATGTAATTTCATTATTCCCCCTGATCTTTCTTTAAACGCCAAGTTGGGGAAATAATAAAGAGAGTCTGTAAACTTTACAGGCTCGAAAAAAACGATTTAGTCGGCTGTTTTTATTCCAACAATGTAGCCGATCCAAGCATGTGCGTTATCTCCATGTTCCGTCCGCACGAATTCGCCGGTGCCTTTTCCTTTATGTTCGGTTTCCCAGTAAACTGCAGAATCCTGAAATCCTGCTTCCGCGAGACACTCCCTTACTTCGGGAATGGTCCAGAGTCGCCAGTCATAGGTGAAGGCATCTTTAAGCTGCGTCCCGTCAGGTAGTTTGAAATGAATCGCGTAATGGGCTTCGTGGGAGACGGGATCGAAGGATTTTTGATGCCATGTGTATTTGACGCGTGTCTTGCGCGCGTCTTCCATCGTGATCATCCGACTTTCCCGTATAGGCTGGATCATTCCCGGCCCGCCGGCGAGTTCAAGGACGAGCAAGCCATCCCTGCCCAGAGAACGGTAGCAATTCGTGAAATATTGAATCAGCAGTTTCCGTTTTTTGAAGATACAGAATGAAAAATTGCAGGCGACGATCAGATCGGTTTTTAGTTTTGTGACCGAAAGGACGTTTTTGCAAAGTGGAAGAAGGCGCTTTCGGTCCTTCGAATTCATTTTTTTCAAATGATTCCGAATTCCGTATTCAAGCGTCAGCGGGTCGATGTCCAGGCCGACAGCTGTATTGCCGGGATCACTCTTGACCCAGTCAGCTGAAAGCAGAAAAGTCCCGCAGAAGTCTTCCCGCAGATTGTGCGGCTGGCGGCCGAGGAGTTCCCTAAAAAAATGGTTGAACCAGTGAATGTGAACTTCCGGACTTTGGACGGCCACTTCGTAAAGAGTATGCTTGTTGAAAATACTCGGCTTTTTCTGCGGCTGAATCGGGTGCTGGTTCGATAATTTTTTCATTGAGCCGGCTTTATACACGGAGCTGCCGGAGATTGGAATCGCCTTTGCGCCCCCGGGCCGGGTGTGTATCATATGGACTTTGGATATTTAGGAGGAAAGTTTGTGAAAAGATCGATCAACCTGTTTATTGCCGTGCTGATGGGTAGCCTTGCTCTTGGAGCATGTGCCACTCAGTCCAAACCCACCCACACCGGACGCAGTCCGAAATCCCTGGAAACTATGAAAGATAATTTGCTCCGTTTCGAATACGCCCCCGGCGAGTTGACCCAGCTTTGTGAGGATTCGATGAATAACGCGAAACTCGCGTTGGACGAGATTGCCGCTATTCCCCCCTCCCAGCGAACGATCGCCAATACGCTGCTGGCGTTTGAACGCGCCACAGCAGAGGTGAATGATGTGGCAGGGCCGCTGACATTCATGGGTTATGTTTCGACGGATCAGAAGATCCATGACGAAGGCCAGGCCTGTGAAGAGAAGCTCGGCCCGTTTTTTGTTGAGCTGAGTACGCGGAAAGACCTTTACGATGCCATCAAGGACGCCACGCCTAGGAATGAAAACGAGAAGCGACTCCTTTCAGAAACCCTTCGCGATTTTGAGCAACAAGGGCTCAAGTTGCCGGCCGAGAAGCTCGCTGAAATGAAGAAATTGAAGCAGGAACTCTCAGTCATCGAATCTCAGTTCCAGGCGGCACTGAATAACGATGTTTCATCCGTGGAGCTGACTGAAGCGGAACTCGACGGCGTCTCTGAAGATTTCAAGTCCCGGTTGAAGCGCTCGGCGGCCGGCAATTTCGTTGTTACGACCAAGAACCCGGATTACATGCATATCAGGGAAAATGCGAAAAACAGCGAAGCACGCAAGAAAGTGCAGCTCGCGTATTACAACAAGGGTGGCGAGAAGAACGTTCAGCTGCTGGAGCAGGCGGTGGTGCTTCGGCAGAAAATCTCGAAGCTCATCGGGCTCAAGTCCTGGGCGGATTACCGCACCTGGGGCCGGATGGCCAAGAACGGCGACACAGCACTCAAGTTCCTGAACGGTTTGAAAGCTAAATTGGCCCTCCGTGCGAAGCAGGACCAAGCCAAGCTTCTGAAATTCAAAAAATCGCTTGATCCTTCAGCGACTGATCTCAAAGCTTGGGATCTGGACTACCTCGCTTATCAGTTAAAGAAGCGGGATTACGATCTGGACAGCGAGAAGGTCAAAGAATACTTCCCCGCAGACCGCGTGGTCGCCGGGGTATTTGAGATCTATTCCAAACTCCTGGGTGTGAAATTCGTGCCGATGGAAGGCGCGAAAGCCTGGGCGGACGGAGTTCAGATTTTCAAAATTGTTGATGCGAAAGACGGAACCGAGCGGGCGACCTTCTATGCGGATCTTTACCCGAGGCCACTGAAATATGGGCATTTTGCCGCGTTTTCATTGGTCATGACTCATCAGAATGAAGACGGTTCCTTCCAGAAGCCGATCTCGGCGATGGTTGGCAACTTCGATCCGCCGGCCAATGGCAAGCCTTCGCTGATGAAGCATACTGAAGTCGAAACCTATTTTCATGAGTTCGGTCACATTATGCATCAGACTCTGACCCGGGCACCGTACGCCAGTCTTTCGGGTACGAGTACGGCCCGCGATTTTGTCGAAGCGCCGTCGCAGCTGATGGAGAACTGGGCCTGGTCCCCGAAAATTCTTGAAGGACTTTCCGGTCATTACCTGAACCCGAAAGAAAAGCTTCCCAAGCAGCTGATCAAGAAGATGCTCGCGGCCAAGGACTTCAATCAGGGGAATATGTACACCCGTCAGTTGATGCTGGGCTTGCTGGACATGACCTATCACACCTCGACCGGTCCGGTCGATTCAACGGCAATCTACGCTCAGATTCACAAGGAGATTGTCGGAATTGAGGCTCTTGAAGGAGCGCATTTCCAGGGAAGCTTCGGCCATCTGATGAATGGTTACGATGCCGGTTACTACGGCTATCTCTGGTCGGAAGTTTATGCGGATGACCTGTTCACCCGGTTTGGAAAACGCGGACTTCTCGCGCGAGATCATCTGCTGGACCCCAAAGTCGGAATGGCTTATCGTCGCTCGATTCTTGAAAAGGGCAGGATGCTCGACGCAGACGTTCTCATGAAGGAATTCCTCGGGCGTGAACCGAGCTCGGAGGCTTTCTTCAAGCGTCTCGGAATCTAAAACAGCGGATTCAGAAAAAAAGAAAGGCGGCATCCTTTGGAGATGCCGCCCTTTTTAGTTCAGGTTGAGACCAACTTTAGAAAAGCTGTTCCAAGAACTGTTTAACCTTCTTCGTCTGGGTGTTGAGAATCCTGTACTCGGCAGTGGAGGGTTCGTTCACGAAGTAGACGTAATCAGCGAGATCACCGTATTTCTGATCACGGGCGACCATTTCAAGGTCTTTTTCCTCGTAGTCGGAAGCATCCACGATCGTGACTGAAGCGGTTTTGAGTCCCGGGGCGCGGATCTTGATCCGGGCAACGGTGCCGTCGAAGTAGTCCGTGTGGAAGCTGCCGACGACCAGGAATTTGAGGCTATGGGTTGAATCCGTCACGACGTGCCAGGCGATCACATCATCAGTCAGACACTGGGCGGCGTAATAGTTCTCAATCTGTGCCGGGGTGGCATGGCCCGCTTGTCCCATGATGTCGACAAAGCGCTGATGGTAACCTTCGCTGCCCATTTCGAAGTCGGGGGGGAGAAGAGCGGGGTCAACAGCGCCGATGCCGTTTTTCACAACAGGAGATTTTTCCTGCCGGGTCAGATTAGTTGCGAGGATGTTCCCGCCCAAGGTTTTGGTTACTTCGAGAACCGGAGCATAGGTCACATTTTGTTCACTCGGACCCTGGGTGTAGTCGAGGAAGTCTTTGGCAGTGATTTCACCTGCTACAAATCGGGCGAAGAGGGCCTGCACCATTTTTTGCTGGGAGGCATGGAGAAATTCCCAGGCGGTGGTGAAGTTGTTTTGCTGGCCTGTGAGTTGAACGACTCCGGAGATAATCCCGGCCTGGGCGTTTTGGACTGCGGGGGTGTAATGCTTCTCTCCCATGACGATGTGATTGGCGGCACTGAGTTCAGTGACCAGCTGCGCTTGAGAGATCTGCGTCTGGTCGGAAGCGCGAATGATTCTGCCATTCCAGCTTTCTGCCGCGAAGGCGGGAAGGGTAATCAAGGAATTCATCATTAGAAACAGGGTCAGATTTTTCATCGAAATTCTCCGTTTATCCCGCCCTTATAATACGGAGGCGGCAGAAAGGGAATCTTTTGGTCGGGATTCTCATATTTTTACAAAGAAGAGACACTTGCGGTTAACCCTGCAATCCGATATGCATTTATCAGTTCTATCACGCGCGGAGAGATGGCCGAGTGGTCGAAGGCACTCCCTTGCTAAGGGAGCATACCCCAAAAGGGTATCAAGAGTTCAAATCTCTTTCTCTCCGCCATACTACTTGTCAAGGGATCGCACTTCTGGCTCTTCTCACTTAAAGGGGGAACGTGTGTCCTGCGGTCAGATTAGACCACACGGTTGAATACTCCGTTCCAGCCGCAAAGGGGGCTCTTCTCACTTAAAGGGGGAACGTGTGTCCTGCGGTCAGATTAGACCACACGGTTGAATACTCCGTTCCAGCCGCAAAGGGCA
>Ga0154293_133_pt1 | contig 36126 bp, 37 predicted proteins | sample RifGroA1_FD_105587 | JGI IMG/M metagenome (GOLD analysis project Ga0154293, IMG submission 105587) | Bdellovibrionales bacterium GWA1_52_35
CGAAGAGTTCCTGCGGAGACATCAGGAAGCATTCTGATGTCGAAAACCCAACGCGGCGTTTCTATATTTCTCCCTGGGCGAAAACAGGGGGAAGGTCAGCTTCGCTCCGGCGTCTTGGCGCATGCACAGCCACATCCCCCAGAAAACTCGGGTTTTAGTGCCGCGCGCGTGGTCTCAAAACCCTGTTTTCCAATGAAAAATGCAATTACCAGCGCCGCGACTGAATCGGCCCACCACAACGATGGCGCAATAATAAATACCAAACTCCCGCTCAGCAAAACTCCAGATAACTTAATACACGCTAGCGAACACGCAGCATCCATTTCCATGGCCGCACTGTTCATCGCATGCGCCAATTTCAGCTTGGATGTCCACAGCCAAAACATAAACGACAGACTCACGATTGCGATAACGGTACCGGGAACCGTTGTCGCTGGGTGTGAGCCGGATTTCAACTGCAGGCACGAAGCGATTGAAGTCGTTATGGCCAGCACCAAAAAGAGCGTGCCAATGCCAAGGGTTGCTTTCCGCTCGCGCGCAATCGCAATACCCGATCCAAGGCTCGCTTCGCTTCGAAATCTCCACAGAATGAGCAAAGCCGATCCCACTTCGATCAATGAGTCGACGCCGAATCCGGCCAGAGCGACTGAATCATCGCTGACTCCAAAGCCGATCGATACAGCCCCCTCCAGCAAATTATAAATAACTGTAAACCAGGAGAGGAATATTGCTTTCTGAACCAGAGCCCTCATCTATACCCCCTAGACACCGCATCTATTTTTTGCATCATCGTGGCGAGACTGAGCGAGCTGATAATCCTGTTGTTAACAAATATGTTTGAGTGCCAGTGGCTTCAGCAAGAGTTCCGTCTTTCTTGTCGTTCTCTACCAATTTGTCGATCTCAGGATCTTTCCTGTCTAAAACACTATTTCAGCGCACTAATTTGGCAGTATGCCCCATTCCGTTCGTAACACAATCCGCCTTTATAGCGGCTCGTCTCAGCGTAATAGATGTCACAATCGACGGTAGCGATCCAAAGCGGCTTGGACACGCCTGCGTCCGTTTTGCCTGATATCTGAACCTCAGACGTGCGCTGCACATCCACTTCTTGAATAGTGTGCCACCCAGCCGAGTTACAAACTCGATAGACATGCTGTTTCGAATTCAAAACACTTTCTTTTGAGATCTCGAACTTCTCAAACGGGGCAATCACACTTCTCAGATTGGCCATTTCGGATGCATTGCCGTACTGAACGGCCATATCTGCGGTCAACGTACTCCGAAACAACTTTACGTCGTTTGCCATCAATGCCTTACCGGCAGTCTTAATGACGCCTTTTGGGGTGTAATATGTATTACACGCAGTCAGACCAAAAAGACTGATACAGATCACAAAAACCGAACTCACATTTTTCATAAGCTTCCTTTATATTTGAAGAAGTAACACTTATACGAGGGTCACGACCTAATCACTTTCCTCGCAGCTTAATTGGAATCCTTCCAAAATCGGATCAATGGCAACGACCCCACGGATCAAACCATCATCACCCGGTCTCATTTTGATTTTTCCCAACGTCTTGACAGTGAATGGAATAGTAAAAGGGTAATGCGGATTGTGCTCCATCGTAATTTCAAGCGGAGACTTGTAATAGCCCCAACGAAAGCTCAGAATTCCCTGTTTAGTGACTCTGAGGGAATGAGAGGAACGAGAGTGCGCGGTAAACCCAATCGGCTCCTGGAACGCAACACCATTCGAATCCAGCACCTGACAATGGATAGTTGGAATTCTCGATGCACTCGCTGGGATTGTCGACAGAACACCCGACAAACAGGCAACGATCAACAGTTTCTTCATATTTGCTCCGTTGCTTTATTTGAGAAGAGAACCTTCGGCCTCTACCGTGCCCGAATAGTTCCAGCGTTTAATTAAAACGCACCACTTTCCTTTTTTGGAAACTAATGTCGAATAAGAAGCAGGACCATGCTCAACAGTGACCATCAACGGGCCTGCACTGCTTGGATGACTGGCGTTTCCGCATACTTCCATTGCCCGATTATCAGCGTTTGTGAGGGACTCAATTGTGACCTGCACCTGATCATCGGCGATAACCGGCGAAACAAAACTTATCGCACCTAAAATCAAAATAGCTCCATACTTATTCATATTTTTATCCTCTTTACCTTTATTGAAAAAAAACAATTTTACAGTCGGGCACCGAAACAACTAGTTCCTGAAGAGAAGGCTGAAGTTGGGCCCGTATGGCTGCAATGTTCGCCTCGTATTTCCGGACCTCCTCTGCACAAAGAAAGAACTGATTCTTCGTACAATTCTTCACGATTTGCTGCCAATCTGCCTTTGCAACAAGACCGCGCTTGCAAACACTTCCCATGTCTTCCTTTAAAAGGCGTTTGTTGACGGCCTTTCGAACTGATTCATCCGAACTCAGTGAGGCGGCGAAATTGCTTATTGTGGTAAAATAGGATTTCAAATCTTCTTGCTGCTCCTTTTTATACGGAGTGTTATTCATCTGCTTGTCGACCACAGCTTTTTGCTCCTCAACAACTAAAAACCACTCATCAAAAGATGACCGGGTTTCACAAGCGCTCAACATAGACAAAATCAGCAATTGCCATACAATCTTTTTCATATCCTTAGTTCCTCCCCGTAGTTGCGGCTGCTTCCCCGTGCTCGATCACTGGTGGATTGCCTTCGTAATCAGAGGCAAAAAGCAACCGCTCCAAACGATCAATCTGCGTGAGAAAGCGTGCCTTAACTCCCGCGAACGCTGTTTCTGCCTGCATATGATTCCGAGACGCCTCGATCAGCTCTAAAATATCGATATCCTCACCCAGTCGAATGCGGGATTTTAGAAATTCGAGCGACTCAAGAGATAACTGAACACGTCGTTTCATACTGGAGTAGTTCTCAAGATCCAAATTATAGTTCCGCACAACATTCTGAAGTTGCCTTTTGAGTGTCTCAACTACGCCACGTTTTTGCAGCTTTAGCGATTCCTTTTTTGCTTTGATGATTTCTATCGCAGGACCTGCCCCGAATCCAAGACCGCTCTGAATTGGAATATCGTCAAAAACTCCGCCAGAAACACCTCGGCTAGCCGTCGAGGTACCCAGAACAGACCAGTAGACTTCCTTCTTGACGTAGTCTGCGGCAGCCAGAATGTAGTCAAATTGTTTCACTTCAGGCGCATTATCCAGGGCACGAAATTCAAAGTCTTCGTAGCTTAATGGTTCTAACTTCTCAAAATCGGGAAATTGGAGCGGCTCCAAAGTCACTGAAACGTTGCCCTGAATACCTAGAATATAAGAAAGCGAATCCAGTTCCTGATCAACAAGCACTTTCAAGGCGCGCTCGTCTTCTTTCAATGCAAGAATTCGTATTTCCAAGTCGCGAGAAAGTCCCGGTTTTGAAACACCCATCATCTCCCTCGTCCTTACAATCAGGAGAAGATCTTCCATTTCTTTCCGAATCTCTCCGACATGGCGAAGAAGGTTGAGATCAGAGTTGGAATTTACGAAAAGCGCCTTTGCTGTCATTACCTCATTAGCCCACAGAGCCCTGTAGGCCTGCATTTCAGCCTGGTGGAGTAGTTTCTGTTCTTTTAGTCTGAGCCAATTACCCGGAACTAAAAATGGGGCTACATCCTCAATCATCCCGACCATCGAAGTAGGCTCAAAAACAACCGAAATAACTCTCCAGACATTAAGTGAGGGAAGGAGATTCGCTCTAGCTGAATGAATCGCCTCCTTGGATTGATAGGTCCTCAATGCGTTTTCTAAAACGAGGTAATTTTCGTTACTTACCTTTTCAACGATCTGTTTCAGTGTAATCTGATTTTCAGAAACGGTTTGAGAAGCATCACTGAAAGCAAATGCGACAGACGTCGAGAGCAGCACCGCTGAACAAAGCAGCAAAATAGGTGACCTCATTACTCTACCCTCTTAAGCATAAAATAATAAACTTCGGCATTTGTAGTTGGTTTCATTTGTCCAATCAGGTGCTGCACAACACCACCCTTTCCTTCCAAAATCGCGTGAGCGATCTTTTCTGACTGGCTAGCCTCTTGACTCCACTTGCGTTTTAAAGACTCTCGATTTTCTGGATCAGCTTCATCTTTGCCAGCACCCGGCTCATCACTGATCTTAACTGTATAGAAATTCGGACACTCCGATGACGCGACAGTCAGTTCGCCTTCAGTCAAATTCGGCCGAATTCCCATTGCGCGGCAGCCGGTCGCACTCATAGAGTTACTAGGATGCCATTGAACGATTTGGGTGCTGATCGACAGGTTATTCAAATCAGAAACGATCTCTTCCGGCATCCTGGTCCTATCTGAGGCAAAAGGCGGGATGGTAGAAACGAGTGTTACACGCATATTGAAAGCACCCTGGTCTGTTTGCAAGCTTCCTTCGTAGGTCCCGGCAACCGCTTGAAAGAACCTCTGCCGCCGCGAAAGATCGAGTTCCAGTTCGCTCGAACGGCGTTTCAGATTAACATTTTCTGCGTCAACTTGCTTTTCAGCGGCGACAGCCCCTTCTAAACCCGCCTTCTCCACCAATCGTTCATTTCCCTGACATCCGCTCAGGAGAGTCAAACCAATAACCGACAATAATATTTGTGTTTTCATGAATAGTCCCTCGTTACAATCAATGATTATGCCCATCGCCAGGTCCGTGTGACGACGCTTTGTCTTTTTTAGTTGCCGCGTGTGGGCATTCGCAAATGGATTCAGGCTTGCCACATTCAGCGCAAATAGCAGCCTTTTTCTTCCTCGAAACTTTTCCGTCCTTCTTCACCTCTTTGTTGGTGTCTTCCTGGGCCGGCTTAGCATTCTCAACACCCCACGAAGAGGTGGCGACGGTAAAAGCAGCGAGAATCAGCATCATTTTTGTTTTCATGGTTTTCTTTCTCCTTTGTTTCATTAGTTAAGACTTAGACTTAATGGCGATACAATTTCCGAATTCTTTTCTCGAACATCAGATAGAGCACAGGCAATACGATTAACGTGAGCAATGTGGACGAAATAATTCCACCAATGACTGCGGTGGCAAGCGGACGTTGCACCTCTGAGCCCACTCCAGACGACAGAGCCATCGGTAAAAATCCAAAAATCTCAACCAAAGCCGTCATCAATACAGGCCGCAACCGAATCATTGCGCCTTGTTTGACCATGGACGTTCCGCTAAGCCCTCGTGCATGAAGATCATTAAAGTAGTTCACGAGGACCACGCCATTCAGTACTGCGATACCCGCTAACGCAATAAAGCCAACGCCCGCAGAAATACTAAAATGCAGTCCCATGATCATAAGAGCCAAAACACCGCCAACCAATGCGAGCGGAATGCACAAAAATATCAGCACGGCTTCCAGCGCATTCCTAAATGCAGCGTAGATCATCAAAAACACTAGAAACAGTGCCATCGGCGTGAGCAGACCCAATCGTACTTTTGCCTCAGTTAAATTCTTAAAGTTCCCGCCCCAATCCGTAAAATAACCTGGAGGCAACTTAATTTTCTCATTTACCTCGGCTTGTGCCTCGGCAACAAAGCTTTCAGTATCCCGGTCTCGCGGATTAATAAGTACCGCAATCCGCCGCTTTGTTTGTTCCCGACTGTAAGAACTATACACCTCTTTAAATTTGATTTCCGCCACTTCGTGAAGCGGAACCATCGCACTGGCGGCGATACCGACAGGAAGATTCTTCAGGGTTTCTACGTCACTCCTCACTTCATCACTCATACGCATGATAATGGGAAAGCGCTTCATTCCTTCATAAAATTCGCCGACCGTCTCGCCCCCAATTGCCGACCCCACCGTTTCAAGCACCTCGCGTGTTGACACTCCAAGGCTCTTCAATATTCCCTTTTTTGGCGAAATATCGAGCATCGTCATGGTGCCCTTGGCTTCCAATTCCACGTCACCAGCACCAGGTACGGTTTTGATAATTTCAACAGCTTGCTGAGCAATTTCCGTCAGTACCTTTTGATCTTCACCGAAGATCTTAAACGAAACATCTGCCCGCGTGCCCTCTGTCAACTCGTTAAATCTGAGCTGAATAGGCTGGCTGACCAAAATACGTTGACCCGGCGCCCGAGCCTCAAGTTCATTAACGATGTTTTTAACAATTTCCATCTTGGTACGTTTTCTTCCCTCGATTTTTGGCCAATCTTTGGTTGGCTTTAACATCACGTACGCGTCAGAAATATTGGGCCCCATAGGATCAGTAGAAATTTCAGCAGTTCCGATCCGAGTAAAAACATGACTGACTTCGGGCACTTCAAGAATAATTTTCTCAGACTTCTCCTCTAGTGCAACCGAGTGCGACAACCCCACGGATACCGGCCTAATCATCTGAATCGCGATCGACCCCTCATCGAGCTGAGGCAAGAACTCGCCGCCGAGGCGACTAAACAGCACCACGCCGAGAACCACCGCCGCAATGGCGCCTGACACCACACTCCTTTTATAACGAATTCCCAAATCCAACACGGGTTTGTAAAGCTCGCCAATTTTCCGCATGAGCCACGGTTCCTGATCTTCGACATCGCCTCGTAAAATCAAGCTCGCCAAGGCTGGAACAAACGTGAAAGAAAGAATCAAGGCTCCGACAATTGCATAAATGAACGTCGTCGCCATAGGGATGAACATTTTCCCTTCGATACCGACAAAGGCAAATACCGGCAGGAAAACTACGACGATGATCAGCTGACCAAAGCCGCCAGACTTTCGAATCTCAACTGTCGCCTCACAAATCGTCTGCCCCAACTCAGCTTTTGAAAGCGTTCGCTTCAACTCCTTTGTCTTTTCGTGAATATGACGGACGCAATTATCGATAACGATCACCGCACCGTCAACGATGATACCGAAATCCAAAGCTCCGAGACTCACCAAATTTCCGGTGATGTTGTATTGCCGCATTAAAATAAACGTTATGAGCAACGACAAAGGGATCACGATCGCTGTGATGAGAGCCGCTCTGAAATTACCAACTAGAAGTAACAGAACGACGATAACCAGCGCAGCCCCGGTCAACAGATTGTGTTGCACGGTCGACAAAGTTGCTGTGACCAAATCAGAACGGTCATAAGCGGGAATAACAGTGTAACCCTTTGGAAGCCCATTCTTGATTTCTTGCAGCTGTGTGGCAACCCTGGAACTTACGTTTCGGCTGTTCTCACCCATGAGCATCAGCACGGTTCCCAAAACGACTTCATGCCCATTATAAAGAGCTGACCCTGAACGCAGTTCTTTGCCTAGCCCAACTTTAGCGAGGTCACCAATCGATACAATCTTGAAATTTTCTAACGTCTTAACAGGAACGTCTTTAATGTCTTCAAGCGAGGTAAACAGACCCGTCGCTTGAACCTGAAACTGGTCCCCAGTTTGCTCAACATAACCGCCGCCCACGTTCTGATTGACGGTTTCAATAGCCTCTTTGATATCACTAAAATGAATACCGTATTGGGCCATCAAAGCTCGATTAGGTTGAATATGATACTGACGTTCATATCCTCCGATTGAATTCACTTCCGCGACGCCCTTGATAGCTAACAAGCGCGGTTTAATGTACCAATCTTGAAGAGTTCGAAGCTCTGACAACTGCTGAATGCGCGATTCTTTATTTTCTTCGATCTTTTCAGCCTCAACAACGTAATGGAATACTTCCCCCAGGCCCGTGCTGACCGGACCCAGTTGGGCATTGGACCCCGCTGGCAGCTCCGACGCAACCCCCTGCAAGCGCTCTGAGACGAGTTGACGCGCCCTATAAATATCAGTGTCGTCTTCAAAAACAACACTTACCTGAGACAGCCCCGTGCGAGTAATTGATCGAACTTGGGTAACGCCCGGAATCCCATTGAATGCAGTCTCAAGTGGCAACGTAATCGTGCGCTCAATCTCCTCCGGCCCCAGTGCTCCGATTTGAGTATTAACCTGAACCTGAATATTTGTAATATCTGGGACGGCATCAATCGATAAATTCTTGAAACTCACCATCCCGACCACGGCAACAATGGCAGTCAAAAGCATGACCATCCATCGGTATCGAATCGAGAATTCTACGATCTTATTAATCATTCTTTTTTCCTCGGCACAATCAGTGCGAACAGGTATCCACAGTGTCAGAATTCAAATCCGATTCAGTCATCCTCAGAAACTGCGTGCCGGAAATAGCCACCTCATCACCGGTCTGCAAATCCTCCGAACTGATCGCGACAGTGTCCTTGTCACCAGAAACTAACTTAACCAGCACGAGCGATATCCAACCATCAAAACGTCGGTAAACTGCAGTTGAGTGTTTAATGTTGACCAAGGCGCCTCGTGGAACGCGCCAAGGTGCGTCTTTACTCAAAGCTACAAACGTAACCCCGAGTGATTTGATGCCCTTTTCAGAAAGTTTAAACCCCTCTTCCGCATTAAACTCCATCACCGCCATATGGGCGCCAAACCGCTTCGTCTCCGACTCTTCTCCTTTATGTTTTTCAGCGGTCTCGGTCTGCCCATAAGCAAAAGTGCCCGTCAAAAAAATGAGCCCCGCCGAAACCATCCACTGCTTAAATCGTATTTGCCTGATCATAAAATGGCCTCCAATGAATCGCCTTTGAGAATAGTGATTCGAATCAGCGCCTCAAGCGCTTCGAGTTCATATTGATTTTGGTTTGTAATTAAATCGAGTAGCTGCCGGTGCGCTTCCAAAAGAAGTGCACTACTGACTACACCTCTGTTGAAATGACCTTCTGCCTCTTTGTGCAATTTTTCGACGAGTTTACGCGTCGGCTGCAACGAAATATTTTCGATGATTCGATTATATTTTTTTATTAATGTCTCCAGTTCTGCGCCTAACTCATTTCCAAGCTGCGCCTGATTCACCTCCGCTGCGGAAATAGATTTTAAAGCCACGGCGCGCCCGCCACCGTTGAGACTCAGAATTTGCAATGGAAACGAGAAACTCACCCCAACACTTGCCGAGGTCAATCCACCTTGATTATCGTAACCTATTGTCGGACCTATCTTGAGATCCGGGTAAGATTCGGCTTTTGCCAATTCGTATTCCATTTGGGCTGCATCCATCCCCGCCGTGGCAGCCTGAACCTCCGCCCCTTTAAGGTCAGTCCTTCCGCTCATTGGCAATACTCTCGGCCATTCCTTACGCTTATCAGCAAAAGGATAGACATCACTCCGAAAGTGGCCGCCCGTTGCAAGCTCGAGAACTTTGACAGCCTCGGCCCATTCCGTATTGAGTTGAGACTTCTTGATGACATAATCGGCTTCCGCAAGAGTCAGAACGCTGCTTGACACTTCCTGTTCCGGACTGAGACGGGGCCGCTTACGATATTGATCTAACACCTGCCGAAACGTTGAAATAGTTTCATCAATGATTCCCAATTCCTCTTTAATCTGCCTAGAGCGATAGAGATGTTTCAGCGCTTCAGTAAAAATTATTTCTTTCGTTTTGGAAATTTCAGCCTCAGAAAGCAATTTTTGGCTGTTCGCAAGATTCATACGCGAAGACCGCTTTCCACCCACTTCAAAAGTAAACAAAAGGCTCGCTTCAGCTGACGTATTGATGTCGCCAAGCGACTGCCCCACCATCCATTGCCCGTCGATCTCCGGATTGATCCGTTGACCGGCTCTTTCGATCCCAGCTTCAGCCTGCTCCACATGGGTACGACTGCGTTTGATTGCCGGATGACTTGCCCATGCGCAGGTCACCACATCCTTGCTGTTTTTCGGCGTGCCACAACTGTCGGGAGCAGAAAACGCAGAGACACTCACTGAGAGACCAATTGAAATGAACAGAAATGTATTTATTACGTTGATGATTTTCATTTTGATATTCCAGTAAACGAGAGACCTCGTCCGTTGAGGCCTCTCGCAACATTATTCGCTCCTATTCGGTAAACGATTCTGTATGGGACATCACACGCTCCGCCTTAATATTGCCCCTTAGGTCTACTGGATTGGGAAAGGTCACCGTAGCTATGCCCTCGGGATTCACTTGCGTGATTTGCGCGTCCCCTCTCCGACTCTTGGTACATGTGCGCCGCGCCGACCGCCCGATGCCGGTAGTGCATTCCTCTGCGTAAAATACGACGCGATCACCGACGCCAGTTTTTGTTTTGCCCACATAGATTTCGGCTTCCTTTTCCGAAACTACTTTAGTCACCGAGCCCAGCCGTGGTCCCGTCGCACAGCCAGCGGCCGCTACGACAGAAATGGAAACAAGAATCAGTATTTGTGTTTTTCTATATGCTTTCATTGTGGTTCCTTGCTTTCGTTGAAATGTTTGGAATGAATAGAAGAGACGCGTAATACCGCGTTGATCACACGTCATTACGACGCACGAGTGACGATATCCCGCAAAATTGAAAGGTTAGGCTCTAGGTGGGCGTAGAAACGTAGGCAGATCTAATTGGCCGGGAGAATATGAGGTATACGAAATATCGCCAACCATTGTGACAAATTGCAGACAGATAGTGGATGGCGGTACAAAGGGGCAATGACCGAAATGACAGTCTTGGCAATCAGAGTGGCTCGACTGCTCCTGAGCAGGTGAGCCCGAGTCAGCACCGTTCGAAGCGTTCTGATTACTCGCTTTTACGATATTCTGTATTTCATTCTGATAGGGATGGTGGGATTCCTCTGAGGCATTAGAAAAGATAGTGATGCTATTAATCAGCACCAATACCATCAAAAATAAGCTTATAGCTTGCCTCATAGGAATCTATTTATAAGTAAAGTAGTGAATTTGTCAATCACTATGAATTCACCCTGATTCTGCTTTTAATTTCAAAACATTGGGTGTTCAAAAGATAGATACAACAGGAACCCTCGGTCGTCAGCAGACGGCCCGATCCCGAGAGGCAAACTTAGGCCAGGAACGATTTGTAAACCAGAGTCAAAATTGATTGCAAAACGAACCCCGGGATTAACAAAAAATGTCTCGTTGCGCTCTGTCTCTCCACTGTCCTGTACTGATTCTGAAGACGTTCCTGCGAATTCGAACATCAAATTGAAGGTTTCAGAAAACAGATAGATGAAGCTCGTGCCATAGTTGAAACCAAGCGTGTTTGCAGTGACTCCGTTCGCGGCTTTCGCGGATGGAATGAGAGTGAATCCAGCATTCCAGTGGTTCACCCAATTTGGCGAAAGGATCAGACTGACGGGCATATTACCCTGTACGCCGATGGCGCCTCCGCCTAATCCATTTTTGTAATCTCCCGTCGGAAGCACGGCCGACAATCGCGGGGCAACTGCTATTCGGTCGTCAGCAAGCAGCTGATATCGGTAGTTTAAAAGAATATCCCCGATACCAGTAAGTTCCGGAATTTCCGGCCGGGCAACAGGTACCGTTATCGACACTTGGTGCGTTTGACCTGGAACTGGCCATTCTTCCGTAAAGGTATAACCCCACGTTTTGTTTTTCATGTATTGAAAAGCCTGAATGTGTTGAATCACGCCTGGTTCCTGATTATATGCCTCCTCCAGCAAAAAGGAGTTGTCTTCGATCCTCTTGGGTTCTGGCGAACCCTTTTGATCATTTGCAAGACCTTCATATGAAACCAAGGTTCCCGCTGCCACTGCCAACAAAACTAAATTATAAAAATAGCGCTTCATTTCTCATACTCCTCGCATCAAAAACTGCCTGATTCATTTCGATTAGTTTTCAGCGGATCAATAAGTATGTCAACAAAAACCCTTTAAACCAATCAGTGCTACGAATGCATCAACATTAAAAGTCAGAACGATTACTGTAGATACACACGAATATGACAGTTTGAATTCAGCTAATCTCGGCTGGATGCGGATGCACTTGACTGAGTTTAAGATTACCGACTGCTTGACGGACTAAACGGACGGCTGACCTTGGACAACCTGCGCGCTCTTCAGCCAGAACACTCTCAAATCCCTCCCCGGTAAACCCGCTGGCGAGAGCAGGATGAACTCTTAAGACGGTTGCGATACTTGATTTGCAATCATAACGCACTGCATCTATCAACTTGAGAGACGGGGTATCATGTAAAAACCACCCGATCCTGCATACGCGTAAACACGCACGCAAAGGGCTTAAAAGCAGCGCCAGTTCGCCATTTAATCGTTATTGCAGGGAATTATTATTTTTGCTCTATTTAACATTATGCGTTATAAATCGACCCTATTTTGGCTGGGATTTCGCTCATGGAGCGCTTCATCGAACTTGGAAAACCTACCAGCGGATACAAAGGGGTGGTCTCAACATGAGAGGGAATCTCTCGGGCCTCACAAGGGCTCTGTACATTACTATTTTCTTTTCGCTCGCAGGCCCACAGCCCGGCAGCGCCGCGCCGACGCCCACGGAAGCGGGAACTTATATAAAGGCCGTCTATTCCCTCCCCCTTACGCTTGATCCCGTCCAGATGAACGACACCGCTTCCCTCGTCGCGGGAAACCTGATTTACGACGGTCTTCTCCGTTTCTCGCCAACACTCAAAATCGAAAGCGCCCTCGCTGACACTTGGTCAACCAGTGCCGATGGAAAAACCCTGACCTTCACTCTCCGAAAGAATGCGCAGTTTCACAATGGCGACCCCATCACAGCAGACGATGTCGTCGCTTCCCTCACCCGCGCTCTGGCACCCACAAGCCCGGTTCGCAAATTCTATGACTGCATCGAAGGCGAAGATAAACCCGTAACCCTGGCGAGATTAGGCATTCAGGCTCTCGACGGACGGACCGTCGCCATCCGGCTGAAACATCCCTTCCCTCCGTTTCTCTCTGTCTTGGCCGGAGCAACAGCGAAAATACTTCCCCGCAAACTCATCAGTACCCCTGGCTTTTTTGATCATCCGGTAGGATCAGGACCTTTCGTGTTTGCGTCGAAATCCCTTACGCCGACCAAGGACCTGGAACTCACACGATTTGAAAAATATTACAAAGGACCGCCAAAAATCGCGCGCATGATCCTGCGCGAACTGCCCGAAGCCGAGGCAAAGATCGCTGCCGCTAGAGGACAGCTACATGACCTTGCCAACTGGCCGCTCACTGTCAACGACTCGGTATTCAAAAGCGGCAAAGATATTTCCAGCCCCGTCGCTGCTACGTGGACTATTGGCATGAATGTCAGAAAACGCCCCTTCACGTCCGCTTCGGTTCGCACTCTTTTCAAACAGGATGTGGATACCGAGGGTTTTCGAAAAGCTTTTTATCCCGACGCGTCTCCGGCGCTCGGATATATCCCTCCGGGCCTTCCGGGATACCAAAGCAAGGAAAACACAAAGTCCCGCATACATGGCAGGCCACCCAAAGACCGCGTTAGCCTTGTGATTCCCAGCGAACTGGCTCATGCGGAACAAATGAGAACCTTTCTTGAAACGAATCTCAAAGCGAAGGGCTGGAATATCGAAGTGGCCACCATGGAATGGGATCAACTCATGAAAGGTTATGACGAGAAGACCCATCAAGCATTTCTGGTGGCCATGAACATGGATTACCCGGACTCAGAATTTCTTCTTCGCAATTTTGAATCCAGCAATCGAGATAACTTCAGCGGCCTTCAGAATCCCGAGCTTGACCGAATTCTCGGCAGCGCGCGGACTCTTCGAGACCGAAAGGCGCGCGAAAGCCTTTATCGCCAGGCACTTCAGATTATCGACAACGAGGCGGTCACGGTGAATCTCTTCCATCCCCGGGCCAACTACTGGGTTGCAAGCTGTGTTGAAGGATTTACTCCGAATATCCTCGCCGATGTCTATATCGATTATTCGAATGTTGCGCTTGGAGCTGGCTGCGAGAGAAAGGTGGCCGCACAATGAACAGCCGCGCCGTAACATTTGCACGCCACGTACACCAAGCCCTCAGCCCCTATCGCTGGACACTCGCGATCTCGATTTCTCTCATGGTTTCAAGTGTTTTCACTGGATTTGCGCTCACCACGCGCGCTAACTCCAACCAACAGCTCCTTGAAACTCTCTCGCCCTACCTGGCAACACTTGTCGAATCCCAAGACCGCACCGAAATATTACGCATTCTTGAGGCTGTCTCGGAAAAACGCGGAACCAAGCTCGTTCTGGTTCAAAACGGGATCGCGCTGGCAAGCACCCGAAGCATCTCCGAAATGGACCAGCCCTTCAGACCGATCCAACACTCCTTCTCATTTTTCGGCATCACCCTGACAGGGTACGAAATCCTCGGAAGCACCGCTGTTGCTCGAACAGATAGCCCCGATCAAGGAGTTAGGCTCTACAGTTTTACGCCTTTGCGACCCACTGCCGTTTTCGCAATGACTATTGCAATAGTTACATTCTTAACTGGCGTTTTCGCATCTCTTTTGTTTGGACGAAAGATGAAATCAGCAATCCATGGAGCCCTCCTGCCGCTGGAAATACTTCATAGGGAAATTCAAGCTATCGGAGATGCAAAAGCGCCGTCCTCTCAGCCAATTCTGATACAGGAACTTGAAGAAATTCGTCGCACCATATCGAAAACCAAGATTGACCTCGCAAACGCGAGAGAGCGACTTGCCGAGGAGCGTGCCAGACAACTCACTGCAAAGTCCTACAAGGATCTGATCCATGATCTCCATAACCCGGTTGCCGCGCTCCGCCAGTGGATTACAATCCTGACCAGTCCCGAAACTGAACCTGATGATCGAGAAGAAGCCAAGGAGGCGGTGCCCAGAATATCGGATCAGATTCTGCGCCAAGTGGACTCGGCGAAGAAGAACCTTGAGGTGCAACCCGAAGCTCTCCGCGAGTCCGACTTGAGAGAATGCGTGAAAGCCAGCCTTCAGCAGATAAGAAGCCTTGCCGCTGTTTCGGCGAAGACCACTCTTTCACTGTCCCTCCCTGATTCTCCCGTCGTGGCAGCCCATGACCCAGATCTTCTGCAACGAGCCGTCATGAATCTCCTCGAAAATGGGATCGAGGCAAGCCGTGAAAAAGTCGAGCTTGTGCTGGAGCAAGAAGGCACGCGAGCTTTGATCCGCGTTTCTGATGACGGAGCCGGGATGAATGAGTCGGATGTCACAATTTATCTCCAAGGTCGCGGCCAATCCAAAAAGGCCCCTCGCGAAGCATTGGGCCTGTCTTCCGTAAATCACATCGTCCGTACTCATGGTGGAAAACTCGTCTATCGCCGAAGTCCGCTCGGCGGAGCGGCATTTGAAATCAGACTGGAGGCACGATGAGAGAGCGTCCACTAATTCTCATTGCCGACGACGATGCCGATCTACTGCGAAGCCTGAGCCTCCGGCTGAAAAGCAAGTTCGATGTCCACACCGCTTCAAGCGTTACTCGCGCCAAAAGTCTCGTTACCCGCAGCGATTATGACGCTGCAATTATAGACCTCAATTTCGAGGGTCAGGATCAGGACGGCGTGAATCTTCTCGACCACATGAACCGAGAAGCACCCGGAACTTTTTTGATCGTTCTCAGTGGCGACAGCGAAGTGAAGCGCGTTATCGAGGCCATGCGACGCAAGCATTTCGAGTTCATCTATAAAGAAGGAGATTTCTTCGACAATCTCGTCGCGACTCTTACGCGTGCAGCGCAAACCAAACGTGCACGAGAGAACGACTCCGCTACGAAATTCCTGACCGAATCCAAGGAGGTTCTGGACGTTCTGAGAAAAGCTGACCGCATTCTGAAGAGCCAAACAGACGCGTCGATCTTGATTAACGGCGAAACAGGTTCCGGGAAAGAGTTCCTCGCGAAGCATATCGCGCTAGGGATGAAGAAGTCCTTAGTGGCTGCAAATATGGCCAGCATCCCCAAGGAAACTGCTGAGTCGATCCTTTTCGGCCACGAAAAAGGAGCTTTTACCGGAGCCGTGATGAACAAGATCGGACTCATCGAATCCGCTAATAATGGAATATTCTTTCTCGATGAGATCGGCGAGTGTTCACCGGAGGTCCAGGCAAAACTGCTGCGCGTACTCCAGGAAAAAGAAGTGCTACCACTCGGAACGAATAAGCCAAGGAAGATCAATGTTCAATTTCTGGCGGCAACACACTGCGATTTGGAAGCCATGGTCGAGCAAGGCCGATTCCGCCGTGACCTGCTTCAACGATTGAATACGTTCATCCTGCGACTCCCGCCTCTCCGTGAACGACCCGAGGACATTCTGCTGTATACGAATCTGTTCCTTGATGAACTTTCAAAGGACGGTAGTCACTTTTCCGTCACGCAAGAGGGGGCGCAGGCACTACTCTCGCATTCTTGGCCCGGCAACGTCCGAGAGCTGAATCACGTCATCACGCGAATTGTCGTTCTATCTGATAGTCGCGTCCTGGATCGGGCAACCGTTCTGGATGCGATCGGAATCAGAGAGACTCAAACATCACCCACTCCATCGCTTGGCCGGATCGGAAGCGCGGAAACAAGTCTTCGCCGAAACGGTCTGATCAAGGCTTTGCATAACAATCACGGCAACAAGCGTCTGGCCGCGCAGGCTCTCGGCATCAGTGAAGCAACGCTCTACCGCTGGGTAGACGGCTTCGGCCTGAAAACGATGGTGAGCAGTCTGCGCCAAGGGACAATCGATCCATCGGAGGCCTGCAATGGTTAAGTTTACCCATGTCCCCTGCCATGCGAGCAATGCGCCAGCACTTGTCCTGATTCCCGGAGGACCGGGCCTAAGTTCCCTTACCCTAGGGTCGTTGGATATTCTGAACCGCTCTTTCGACCTACATTTTGTCGATCTGCCTGGTACCAACGGCCTGCCTTACGGCCGGGACCACTCACTCGAGGAACTGAGCAAGACCATCAACGCCAAGGTTGTTCAGTTACGTCGCCCCACCATTATGCTTGGCCATTCATTTGGTGGATTTTTCGCCGCAGATGTGGCGCTCAAGGTCACCAATGTCATGGGCTTGGTGTGTATCGGGACTCCGTTTACTGGCGAGAGTCTACGCGCTGCTGGCGCCAATTACGATCGCCTGAAGACGCCAGCGCTCATCGCCGCCGAAGAAAGGTGGGCCAAAGCTCCCTCCGATAAAACGTTCGCAGGGTGGCTGGCTGAGTATGGCGAACTTTATTTTGCAGAAGCAACGCAGACTGCTGGACGCGAACTATTACTCCGTGACTCCTCTTCATTTCGTCTGTTTCAATCACTCCGGCAGGACGCCGCCCGCATGGAAAGTCTTCTTCCGCGGCTCCGGGACTGGCCTCGCGGCAAACTGTTCCTCGCCGGAAAAGAGGATCGTCTCCTACCGATGGACGTCCTGCTCACCGATGCTGATTCCGGCAGTTTCGATTTCCGCCCCGTTTTAGGTGCGAGCCATTTTGCAATGTTCGATCAGCCCGCATCTGTTGCCGGGCTCATTGAAAAGCATTACGCGACAGAAGAAGTGAGAAGTATATGAAACGCATTTTCCAAGTTGTTACACTCTTGATCGCTCTCGGCGCGATCGTTCAAACTGCTGCTCAGGCGATCAAAAAACCGACCTCAGCGCAAAACACTGCTGGGCCGAAAGCAATCCTGCTCGCCGGTGAACCTGGGATTTGAACCGTGCACACTCGGATAAACAGCTTCCGGTCTGACCCGACTGGGTGGATCGGGGCTGGAATCATGCTCGGATTTGCAGCTTGGGCTGGCTGGAGGTGGGTCCAGTTTGGACTGCTATTCTTTGCGCTTACGGCACTGCGTGATGTCGCTGCCACATGGTTTCTACTCACTCGACGTCCCGATATCTCCGGCCACCGATTTTGCACTGCCGATTTGCTTGCATACATTTCGTGCGCGATGCCGTTGTTGTATGTGCCAGGACCCGATCATGGGAAGCTATTCTTCTTTGCCTCGAACGTGCTCGCAATTTCAGGGTTCGGGCTCGCGACCACTGCTCTATTTGAACTTGGCGTTTCGTTTGGCATATCTCCCGCTTACCGAGGCACCGTTGAATCCGGTGTCTATCGTTACACGCGACACCCGATGTACACGGGTTATGCGATTGCCGAGGCGAGCTTCATATTGTCCAACCCATATAATATCTGGATTTACGCGATCTCAATGTTGCTGTATCGACTTCGCGCCCTGAGTGAAAATAGCATTTTAAAGCAAACGTGAGCTTATTCTCATCTATGCGGGCAAGTCCCCAGCGGGAGCTCCTTCTTCCAGTCGACAAGTACCTGTGATGTTGGCACCGACTTCCACTTCTCAACGCCAGAACACCTTGGGTCGTCACACATCGCCAGCTTGTGCTTTGATGAATAGACACAAATAACGAATGTCTTGTCGAACGCATTCAACTCTTGTATCTCAAAATCGTTCAATGTCTCACGAATCTCTCCGGCCGCATCTTCATGGTACTGTCCAAGAATCTGCCTATACCGATTCAGATCGAAACGACGAAATCCCTGCCCTGACGTCAACAATACGTCCCCATAGACCTTTTCGTTCATCGTGCCGAATCTTAGACTCATTCTCTGAAGAGCAACGGTTTCACCAGTGGGCGTCACCGCTATAGTTGTGCATCCGAGCGCCAGCACGATAACCATTGGAAATAGTGTTTTTCTCATCTTTACACCCACAGTGCCGGCATTTCGGCGAGATTGTTTGCCAATAGAAGGCGTCCATTGTCTAGGTCGATGGCTGGAACTAGTGATCGATCGGGCACCTTCCCATTGAAGACCCAATCGTACCCGGCAACGATGACCTCTGGGAATCGGTCAAAATACCTCATTATCACATCATCGAAAAAGTGAACTGTGTCCTTTTTCATAAAATTGCTTGTAAGTCCCTTCTGTTCCGCATCCTTGGGCATACGGAGAGTCAAGATCTCATCCGATTCACTAATCAAATCGCTATAATCTTTAAATGCAATCCCCTGGTCTCCGAGGAGTGACCGATACCACCTAGGGAACTGCCCCTCTGCCGCACCAAAAACGGTTTGCATCGTAGAAATCCAGCCGCCGACGTCAGCAGGAATCACTTTATGATGAGGATATACTGAGTTGATCTGACGGGAAAAGCTGGCGAGAATTTGAGACTTAAAGTGGCTATCACTGATCCACTTTTGTTCGTCTTCGAACTCTAGTCCGTTTACCTCCATATTCAGAAGCTTTCTGGCAAGGAGAACATCTAGTTCCATTTCCAAAACACGATGCGCCTTTGCAGCCACATCGTAGTCCCCAACCTTGTCTCTTACAAACGGATGCACGAGTCCATCGGCGACTAGGTGGGAGCAATATCCAATGTAGAACGCATATAGCGCTCGTGCCTGATCGATCGGGCCGCCGCCTTCAACGATGGCTCTGGCTTCTGTCATTCCGCGAATAGGAACAAGATCAGTCACTCGGTAGTGCAGGTCATCCGCCACTAACTTGTGGCTCTTAAACAACTTGAGATCCAGATCGCTCATGTAGGGCAAGTCCGGCGCCACTGAACCAATCAGAAATGCGCCTGGCTCGCTCCGAAGCACGGCGGCTACAATCGGCTCCGCCTCATCGGCTACCCGATCAATTACAAACCTCGACAGCAACATGTGGGTGATACCGCTTGGCATAAAGTGTCTCCTTGCGTTTTGTGATTGGGAACTGGAGTTCGATGGAAAATACTCTACATGCTAAAACCTCGACCGTTATAATCTTCATGTCATAGTTTTCCTTGTAAGGATGCGTCTCAAGAAGATCCATTCTGTGTCAGGAAGACGTTGTCTGAGATTGGAAATCAAGTGCCAGTGACAATTTTTGAGACGTTTATTCTGACTGCACGGACATTTCCATTGGCGAGGTGGCTCTTCAACGACGGGAATATCCAGCACACGTCGGAGCTGATCTCGATTTTGCAGGGAAAGGCGCTCAAGAAAGTATTCAATGACGCCGTCATCGCCATGACTTCTTTCTCCAAAAATCCATTTTCCAGTCAGGCTTCGATATGCTTGAGAAAAGAAGAACTCCTTTACCGGGCCGTTGAGAAACTCTGTGAAGCCCGATCCTGGCGGCCATTTCTCCCAACGTTCAGGGGGAGCGAAAAGGCACGCTGAGCCATCAGGGTTAAAGTGATTTCCGGGGCTCTTTTCAATTTCTCCGCCTATTTCAAACACAACAGGAACTTCATCCGGGTAGCGATCTGGAAAGACAATCCGCATCTGATACTCGCGAATAAGCGATGCTTCTCCGTAAACTGGCCACCGACCTTCGACTTCGAATTGTTCGCCGTTAAAGTGATATCGCAGGTATGGGAACGCCATCAGTTCGGCTTTTACTCGATCCAGTACTTCAGAACGGGTTTTCCACCAGATCGACATTGTTACCAACGGCACCAGGGTTTCGACGGGTTGATGAAAGCCGGAGCTGCGGCTTCCATATCTCGAATAGCATGCACGCGCGAATCCGTGGAAGAATCTTCGAATTTCCTAAGCGACTCAGGAAAATCACTGCCGAACTGCCTTCTCAAAATCTTTGCAGCATCATCGTCAGACTTGTAGCGTGCCGATTCAAGATCACTCAAGAGAGACCCAAATCTTGATTTCAGGCGCTCCATCGCTTTGTCGCTGAGTTTTGCGAAAACATCCTCGAATTCTTGGGTCGGCTTCCTGATGGAGACCCGTCCATACGTATTCTTCACGGCGCAGGCCACGGCAATGAGGGCTTCAAGATCATTGGAGTCACCATTCTGGTCCAGAAATGGGGTGTTTAACTTATTGATAACGAGAAGGAGTGTAGCGAGTCCAAAGGGCTTGTCGGGGGAATCATCAGGGATGTCTATGTCGTTCCAACGCTTGAGGTAACGAGTGAGCCGTTGAAGCTGATCCGATCCACTTGAGTCCTTGGTGCCCACAAATGGTTTGCGTGCGTCGGATATATAGTCTTTGAGTTTCTTCGGCTCCGCAGGCTTCCAAGAACCATCTTTGTGGGCAAGTTGGTAATTCTCGACATCATCCTGATCCTTGAAACGGGCGTACACGACGAGATCGACATGGTATCCTGCGGCATAGCGAACGCGGATACAGGGTCCACGGTCTTCGACGTTTTTGGTATGATCCGCAATGGCGTCGTAAACCCATTTCCTTACCGTCTTCGCCTCATAGTCGAAGGCCTGAATCGGGAAATCAAGTCCGACATCTATGTCATATTCGATATCGCCGAGCGGCTTCACGCCGACACCATAGATGTAACTTCCCTGGTTCAAGGCCACCGGAAGCGGCTGCCCGGCTTTTTTGAGTGACGCCCGAATCTTCTCTACGAGAATATCGCGTTTTTCGCGAAGCTCTTCGGTTTCAACTTTGATCTCCTTGTGGAACCGAGTGAAGTATTGCTGAATGCTCATGGGACAATCTCCTTGGAATGTAAGATAGGCATTTCGGAAAAAATGTGGCGCAGCGCTTGATAGCTGTCGTTCTCTTTCAATGTACGGCCAAAAATCATGAGTGCATCAGAGTTTCCTAGTTCAATGAGGGTTGATTGCGCACGTGCTGACGCGCAATCAAGACCCAAATGACTGGCCTGCTCAGAGGAAGGAGCAGACTGATCGAGACGCAGGAGGCTTATCTGCCGGCCGCAGCGGTGAAAGTGTTGAATCAGAAAATCAGCCATGAACTGGTGTCCGCTTGCTTGGCCGTCCATAGAAAGTTCAAGAGCACGTATGCCGAAATTCCACTCAAGAAGTCCTCGCTTGGCCTCCGACGGCAGCAGTGCGCCGCCACTGGGCGGTGGGCAGGTGCCAATTGAGACGATCTCAACTGGGCGATCGGCTTCTGTTATATGAAGTGCTTCGACGAGGGCCACGAGAACTGGATTGTTCGCCCACAATCCACCGTCCACATAATGTGAAACCTGATTTTGAATGTGGGGGTTGGCTATGGAACCTACAGGCAAAACAATAGGAGCTGCTGAGGTTGCAATACAAACATCCTCTAGGGTTCGGCCATCATCGGCGTTACGTTGAGGATCGTGCGCGGTTTTGAATACCCTCGATTTATGAGTCGCAAGATCTAGACTCGTGATACAGAGGCCGATTTTTCTGCGTTCATACACGCTACCCACGGTTTCGGATTTGAAGATCGCTCTCAGGGCATTGCGCAGAAGCTCATTTGAATTTGCCGGCTTTCGTAGGTTTCGGAGAGCCCATTTCAGTTTCGCCGTAAACTTTTTTGGAACGGGGTCGCGAAAAATTGCAGGCCCTTCATTTCTATATAGGTCAATCACTCTTTCGATGGGTACCCCCGCGGCGAGGGCGCACGCCAAGATGCCGCCCGTGCTGGTCCCAGCGATGAGATTAAATCCCTTTCCGATGTCGAGTTGGTTACTGGGGGAGAAGCGCTGCGCCAACGTGCTAAGAACGGACGCAGTGTACAGCCCCCGCATACCGCCGCCATCCAGGGAAAGGACTCTAAAAGGTTTGATTTCGTTTTGAACCATTATTCCTCCGCGGGACCAGAAACCCGTCAATCCGCCGATACGCTGATTAGCGTATCACCAGACAACCAAGGAACGCAAGTGGGAATCTAAAATAAATTATGAGAAGAGCGATGGGCCGCGTTCATGCCCCAAGATGCCCAATTTAAGGAGGCGCACACGCGCTGCATCTTGCGATACTTGAAATTCACGAGAAATCAGGTCGATAATGTGGCGGCCGTTTTCACTTTGTGGAGAAATTGGGCCGAAGTGGTTACGAGAGCTAACAAAATCCGCTGCAAGTTTGCGAATGAATGAAATTGGCATCAAAATAGCACCGCAGATATATCCAGCCTGCCACTCCATCCAATCTGCCTGAGGGGCGTCGATAATATTTTCACGCTTGCTGATTAGCCTCTGGGGGGCTCCACTCTGAAAAAGTAGTCCTTGCTCCTGATTGAGGCTGAACAGGTAAGCGTGAAACTTAACGTGTCCGTATTCGTGAGTTAACGTGGTTCGAAGGCGATTCTCGAAGCGCTGGTCCTCGGTTAGTCGCCCAGAAATACGTACAAGGGGCTTCTTTCCAGGGCGAAATTCGGTCATACCCTCTACATCAGCGCCGTATTCTGCAAGATCGGCGTAGCAATCAAGCTCATAAGCATCTCGTTCAATCAAGCTCTTTAAATCTTCGGTATCAACAGGAAATCGGACCACGCCGTGCTTATCTTGAAGATAAGAGCGAATTATTTTTTCGCACTCCTGATCCAGCTCTCCAGGTTGGTAGTAAGGGCGTTCGCCGAATCTACCTGTTCTATCTTTTACATATAGAACCATTAACGCCGCCCACCGCTTTTTGTTTCGGTCTTACGGAAAGCAACCATTGCCTTCTCGAATTGCTCTGGGGTCATTCGTTCTCGGCGCTCGGGCTCGGGAAAGCGGCCATTCAAGTAGTGCAAATAGTCCGCATCTAGCTTCAAAGCCTTGGCGAATTCCTTCACCATATGATCCGAAGAGGGACTCCGACGATCTCGTTCAATGTCATTCAGGTATTGAGGAGAGATGGGTTCGCCATCTTCTCGAAGAATTCTCTCAGCAAGCTGCTTCTGGCTTAGGCCTACGCCTTTTCGTGCCTCAGCGATAACGCTGCCAAATGTTAGTTCGTCTGCCATATTCATTCCCCACTTTGTATTCACCATGATGCGTGGCTAATCCGCTTATCAGCATATCACGAAGGATTTCAGCTTGCCACTAGAGCTTCACGCCAGAAGTAGATCCGGGTTGCGCTTATTCGGAGCGTGCGATTCCTTGATGGGATGGGACTGCGCCGCTGGTCTTCGCGTAGAATCAGGGAGAGCTGTCCGGTTGAGACGGCCGTGACAGCGAGAACGACTGCAATCTGAATCAGCTTGTCGAGGCTCATAGGGCCTCTAGGTCTGAGGTCCAGTAGTAACTGCTGCCGTGGTCGAAGCTGATAATGTTACCCTCGTCAGCCTCTTGGGATTCCCACTCGGCCTTGGCAACGTTCCAGGAGACCGGGTCCATTTCCTTGGCGACACTCACGGTATCCATCTCCATCCACGCGACAGTCACAGTCTCGGGATAGCACTGGCGAACTGATTCCTCAAAAGCTTCTTCGGTGTTAACCGGCGTGAGTTCTGTGCTTAAAATCTCGCGAATGATCCAATCGGTTCCCCACTCGCAGCCAACTCCGGGCATTTCCCGCATCAAATCATCTGACCCACAGGTCTTGCAGCGACCCGTTGGCGCCTGGCGATAGCATGAATAGCAGAACGGAATTGATTTCTTGATGGCCAGTTGTTCGAGCTTTTCTTTAATTTCGGTTTTCATATCGTCTCCCTTTGTTTCTGTTTGGTTTTCCCTCTTGATTGAGGGTTCCTTCACGGGAACCGGGGAACCCGAGGAGGGAAAACAGCGACGTAGGGAGAGCGGACCTCGCCCCGACCGCGAATGCGGCAAGGCGAATGACAGGAGCGGAGCGACTGGCGTGAGACCTGCGGAGGGGCGAATCAGGGCCGCGCCCGAAGGAGCGTCAACCACAGAAACAACGCGGAGACACCCCGAAACACCAGGCAGCTCGTGCTGGCGCTCAGAACTATTTTGTCTGTGGCAAAAGCATCGCCTGGCCCCACTTCGAGGCCTGCGATTCGTGGATCAGATGAAGTTGCGCCACCCTGACGATGTGCAAGATACGCGGAAGCTGGCCCGTGGATGTGGCCAGCACAGCAAGAACAGCCGCTACGTGGATGAGTTTTTGGATTCCCATGAGAGTACCTCCTTAAGGAATTCGGGATGAGATTGATGCCATTCGAGTATGCGATGCACAGTGCACCGGTCCCAGCGTTTGGCGAGTCGAGGACGAAACTTTTGGTCATTGAGGTGGTCAGCAATTTCCCGCGAGTTCCGGCCGGAGTCCTCCAGCTTGAGGATAATTAGGAAGGTCTCGTACTCCTGCGGATGCCTGACGGCCCGCCCTCGCTCGTACCGGAACCCATAAGGCGAATTCCATCGGCCCTTACCGCGAAGGACTTTCCGATCCATTCGCCATGCATCGCGATCGGAAGAACGGAGAACCCCAGCACTCTCCAATTGAATCCGAATACCCTCTCGCGATTTGCCGAGCACCCTTGAGATCTCCGTAATGGAGTGCCCAGACCTGAATAGTTCGATCGATTTTTTGAGTTTTTCACGTTTCCCATTTATGCTAACGCTCAGTAACTGATGAGGTTTTAGTTTTGATGTTGTCGAAGGATTTGGGACCCCAAAATTTAATGCCTCGCGTTATTTACGGATTTATCCGAAGATTTCGCGGGGCTTTTTTGTATCTGCGATTAGCACCGTGCGTTCACGTCACGGTGCTCCGGTAACATCAAGTACTAACGAGCCGCCAGTCATTGCCTTCTCATGCAACGACTGGATTGTGGCAATCTCGTTTTGAAAAGAGTTTGTACAGCCCAAATCGGCATTTAGACCCGCGTCAGAGAATTTGAATCCAAAAATTTTATAAAAAATTGTCCTTCCCGCTCATTTGCGCGGGGGAAGAAGGCGGTCGTGTGCCTTCTGTTTGATCACGCTTCTTTCCGGGCGGTGGATTTACAGCAGGCGAGCCGCTCGTCTGGGCCTGTCGGGTGCTCTCAAGGCGCACCACTCCCTTTGGATGTCCGAATAGCTAAGTGTTGTGGGTTCAAATCCGTCTCACCAACCAATTTCAAAGCCCCTAAAATCGAGAAACTTCTCATCTGATTGTCAAAGAACGGATCATTTTGTGGATCCGTACTAGCCGAATCCGATAGCAGGTTCAGGCTTGTACTGCCATGCCTCTATGAGTCGAGTCACCGCCTCTCTAAAACGCAGCGGGATTTTCATCGTGAGTGTCCTTGCGTGTTTAATCAACCGTCCTGGAATGAATATGAACTTTCTCCTCAATTTCTTCGCGAAATGTGGCTTGTCCGGGCGATCTAGTACGGCAATTGTTCTCAAAAAATTGTGCGCCACTAATCCAAGCTGCCCATATGCGTGATTGGCCGAGAGCTTCTGGCAAGGGAAATGCTTCATGTCGTAATTGTATTTTTCCTCGCGGATAAAATTTTCGCTATTGCCCCTCTTGCGATGATGCTCAATGACCTCCTGATCCGTCTTCTTGAACAGATTGAAGTTCGTCATCACGGCATAATATTCCCAGACCCCGCCCATCTGATTCAAAAGGGGCAAATCCTGGCTCTTCGTCCTGACCACTACGACTGAAAACCTCAGACTATCGCTCCAGCTCGGACGATAAAGATAATGCCCGACTTCACATTCTGGGAGCTTTTCACCGCGTTTTTCAGCCTTTTTCACATCTGCTTCGGACCAAATCCAAGGCGTCCAATTTGTGATCTCGTTCTTATCGTTCATCCAGCCCATGTTCTCGTGAGCCGTGATCGTGAAGCGATATCCCAGCCTTAAGCAAGCTCGAAGAACCCCTTCATTACAGAACGCACTGTCCGCTCGAAAATACTTCTCGTCGTTATGCGAGAGCCCGGTCGTACAGCTCTCCAAAAGCTGCTCAGCTCCGACGCTGCTAAACGTATTGCCCGGACGCAACTCCATCCCATGGCAAAGCCCAACCTCGTCAAACGCCACCAAAGAGTCCAGACACCACTCTTTCTTGTAATTCCACGCGAGTCCTTCCATTTTCTCGCCGTGCTGCACGTGAGAGGTCGAGTCGATATCGAGGATCAGAGGCTTGTTTTTAGCTATTTTCTTGCGATAACTCATCGCCTGGCGGTGCAGAAAATGATTCAAATCCTTCCGGTTCTCGTCTGTAAAATCCCTCAACCAATCTCCGGTGGCCCGTGGCTTCGGTGTCTCTCCTAAAGCTGACTCGACTCCCGGCTCGTCCTCGAATTCCTCCTGATCATCGATCGAATCCTGGCCGTGAATAAACCCGGCCATCAGACTCAAAGCAAAAACCTCAGTTGGATACGAGTTATTACTGACGCGTTTCGGAAGGCACTGAATGAACTCAGGAAAGTGCGGCGTCTCTGCAAAGAGATCAATCAGCGTGCCTGTGGTCGCATACGAGGTCATTTCCTCCTCGACCCACTCGATTTTGACCTGTGGTTTTTCCCAAACCTTCGCTTCCCGGAACTTTCGTTTGCTCATGGCGCACGACAATACCAAGCCCGGCTAGTGCTGAAAATTGAAATGCGCGTATTCACCCATCGGGTGAACGGAGTTTCGACGTGAATCAGTTTTCAGACTCTGTACATCCGGTCAAATCTGACAAATTCAAAATTTTTTAAATGCGGATCTGGGGTACAGATCGAGTTCTCCGGCGCAGTTGAACAGCTTTTCTTTGCCATCGCACGCACCTGATCCAACAATACAGTAATCTTCAAACTCGAAAGATCCTGCGCTGCTCTCGATGGATCAGTGATGATCTGAGAAATTGCGCGAGTAGTATTGTTCATTTGCACGGCCACTGTGTGAAATTCCGAATCTGCGACCTTGGCCAAAACAGATCCAAACTCATTAAGGCGTTCCTTTAGGTCTGTAATTGCCAAATCAAAAGTCCGCTTTCTCTCACCATACTCTCTGACCTTTGAACAGACGATCTTCGCCTCTTCGATCTTGTATGGCTCTGCAATCAATCCTGGCCCATAGATTCCGTCCGAAAATATGCGCGAATGCCCCTGAGCAAGGTATCGTTTTACATTGGCATCAATTCCAGTGAGAGCCGACTCGCACAAGTTCGGGCAATTATCGATCTGGCCACGATAGAACTGACCATCTAATGACTTCGGAAAACAAGCCGCTTGGATGAAATATATTCGATCATCGAAAAGCGGATCCAGTGAGCAGCTATTTGCTGAGCGCGCCTTTGCTTTGCCTTCCAAGTGCCACCCCGTATTATTGGCCGGAAGAGCATGAAGAGCCTCATGAAACAACAACGATCCCAGCACCATTGTTTGCTGAGCCATTGTTTCCGGAGACGTGACATTCGCTGGATCGATCAACCCGACCCGCCCTGAGCCGTCCATCTGTAAGCTAACCTGATAGTCATGTTCAGCAGCAGCACTGGTCGTGTATCGTCCGAACAAGACCTTCGATGGACTCCAACCATGGTCGACGATTGCTCTCATTTCTGCGTCATGATGCCCCTGGACGGGCTGGCAGATTATCACCATGCGCCGAAGGATCGATATAATGCCCGGCAATTCTCGAAATCCAAATGCACGTTGGCAATTGTTCAGTTGAGAAACAGCATAAGACAGAGCTTTCTCGATTTTTCCAACCGTAAATGGCTTCTTGAGCTCACGTGGTCCGGTCGTGCATGAAGAATCAATGATTGCTCCGAAAGTGGTGGCAATGTCATCTTCTTGTGGCCGTCGCAAATACAGCTGCCCCAGTCGATCCATCTCCTGAGCCCATTTGCTTGGCTCGATAAGCCCGCCATTTTCTGGTGAACAATTCCCGACGACGGATGACTCGGCTAAGCTAATCTCCGAATTAACAGAGAAGAGCACGAGAACCGCAATCAGCGCAGAAAGCCGAAGATGCCTGAAGACTTTCACCTGGTAGAGCAAAAAGATCCCCCTCTTTAGCTATTCGTCGAAATTACAAGTTAGCTTTATCAAAGAAATACTTGAGTAATATGAATCTGCAAAACCAGGTTGGGGTACTGACATTAGGAAAAGCGAATATCACCTTGAAAACGGCACGAATCGCTCCTACAACTTGAATTCAGGTACCCAGTGCAACACTAGGTATAAAAAATAGAAGGGCCGATCTGGTCCTCTGATACCTTCCGACCTTACAAAAGAGAGGAGAGTATCAGGTGAGTTACCAACGATTGACCCGCGAGGAGAGATTCCAAATTCAAGCCCTCCTGGTCAGAAAAACGTCCGTTAGGGATATCGCTCGGATCTTAAACAGGCAGCAACCATCAGCCGCGAGATTCGTCGCAATCGCCCAGGTGGACGGCTTTACCGAGCTGCCAAAGCAGCGCAAAGAGCCGAGTCACTCAGAATCAACCAGCACCCAAGGCATAAGATCTCTGGATCGGTCGAGAAAGATCTCGTCGCATCATTAAAACTTGGATGGAGCCCGGAACAAATCTCTGGCCGCTGGAAGCAAAACGGGATCGCCATCACCCATGAGACTATTTATCAGTTCATTTACAGAAAAAGCCAAAAAGAAGAACAAAATCTTTACCTCTTTCTCCCCAGAAAACGTAAAAGACGACGAAGCCATGCAACACACAAGAAGCACGTTTTAGCGGGAAAACGGCTCAATCTTCCCTCAATCGAAGATCGTCCAGAGATCGTCGATACTCGCTCACGACTGGGAGACTTTGAGCGCGACTCCATCGTAAGCCCAAGACGGCAGGGATCTGGAATATTGACCATCGTGGATCGTAAGTCTCGCCTTACGCGAATTGGCAAGCTCCCTACCCTCGATTCCAACGATGCACACAGACTCACCGTTTCCCTACTCAAGGGATTGCCGATTCACACCATCACCAACGACAACGGCCCGGAGTTTTCAATGTACGAGCAAACTTCAAAACTCCTTGGGGCTGACATATTCTTCTCTAAACCTTACAGCTCCTGGCAGAGAGGCACGAACGAAAACACGAACGGTCTCATCCGGCGATTCTTCCCGAAAGGGACCCATTTCAACTCCGTTTCTGAGAAAGACATCAGGGCGGTGGAAAAGCTTCTGAACTCTAGACCTAGAAAATGTTTGGGCTTTCGCACCCCTCTTGAGGTACATAATGAATCAGTCGGGTGTTGCAATGAGTTCTAGAATCCAAGTTATAGGAAAAAATCAGCGCCAAGTGGCTGAAAAGATTGTGAACGGGTCAAGCACCCCAAAATTTAATGCCTCGCGTCATTTGCTGATTTTCCAGCCAGTTTCGCGGGGCTTTTTTTATTGATGTACCAGGACAACAAAGCGCGCGATTACCTGGTCATGAGGCACGGCTAGCATGAAATAAAGAGTGCGCCGGCTACTCTCACGACCTTGCGAATGCCACCGGTCTATTTCTTTCCACCTGCATCCCTCAGAACCTGCTCTAATTCTTTGAACCCGCGCTCCACGGCGATACTGAGTGACGTCTTCCCTGAAGAATCTTGTGCATTCACATTTGCGCCACGAGCTAGCAAGTATTTCACGGTTTGAATACTGTTAGACACAGTTGCGTTCATAAGTGGTGTAAACCCACCTGTACCTGACGCATTAATCGCAGCCCCTAAATTCAGGATCTTTTCAGCGATGTCGCGAGCAAGATTGTCATCAAGCACACCAACAGCGGTGAACAAAGGCGTGAAACTACCCGAAACCGAGCTGTAATTAACGTATTCTTGATAACTGAAGCCATCCGGCGCGTTCACGTCGACATTCTTTTCAATTAGCCTATTCACCAGATCGCCGTTGCCAATGAATAACATCAATGTCAGGGGCGAGACTGATACCGGCAACAAGGTCCTAAGGTACTGATCTTTCGGACTGAGCCGAACATAAATCTTCTGATTTAGCTCATCCCCGGCCATAGCTATCAATCGCGGAATTATCGAGAACTGCGGACTGCCATTCAAAAGCGCCGTCCTAACCTCAGAGCGAGTTCTATTTCCATCGAACAATGAAGACAAAACTGCCAGCAGCGGTGTCAGCCCTTGGTCATCTCGAATTGCTGCATCCGCCCCGAATGAAAGCAAAGCATCAACTACATCCGTTTGTCCCTGAACAACTGCGCGATGCAATGGAGTCTGACCTCTGGTGTCACGGCTATTTACGAGACAGCCATTATCAATCAGCAGCTGAATCATATTCCGAGACACCGCAAAAAACAGAGGCGTCTGCAAGTCACGATTAGTCTTTTCGGCAGTCGCGCCCTTCGAAATCAGGAGTCGTGCCAAATCGATGTTTTCGCTCTTAACGGCGATATGAAGAAGGGTATTTGAGCTGTCTTCGACGACCGTGTGATTCGGATCGGCCCCTTGCTCAAGAAAGGACTTGGCTTTGACGAGATTATTTTCGATTACACTGCGCTCAAGTTCATAGTTTAGACGCCATTCGGCATCGTCACCAATATACTCTTCGTGCCCCTTTCCGAGCCCGATGCTGTTGATAAAGTCCAGGAATTCGTCGGCTGACATTTTTTCAAAGCGCCTTGTATGGACTAACACATTAAATCTTCTGACCGCCTCGATGTCCGACGTAAGATCCCATAGGAACTCATGGAAATACCCCATTGATACCTGCAATGGGTCTTCACCTATCTTGGCAAGAATGGCTTTGTCGTAGAAATACAGAATCTGCTCTCCGACAAGTCTCCTCGTAATGAGTTGATGAATATCTAAGGTTTTAGTTCCACGCCGATAGCAATTAGCTGGGAACTTAACCAAAATTCGTTCGTCTTTTACATCCTCAAGCCCGTATTCAGAAGGAACCCAGACCCTTGATTGAGTCGAGTCCGTTGTATTGCTTGTATAATATCTGAATGTTTTGAAAGCTACGCCAAGGGAACGATTCTTTTCACTCAAGAGCTTTTCAATACGATCCATGGATTGTTTCAGGGACGACACTGCAACAAAATCGCGCTTACCCATTCCCTGAACCCGCGCAGTTAAGAAATCTAATGTATAATATCCGCTATATTCGCTCCCCGGAATCGCGCGGCACCATACAACATCACCACCGTTACCGGTTTCCGTGCCGGCATAGGCCAATGCCGGGGTGACGATTAGGGCAAGCATACTTAAAACGTATTTGTAACTCATAAAATCCTTCTATTTCTTCCTGGTTAACCTAAAGAGAGCCGGTACAAACGTATACACTTCCGTTCGATTCCCCTGCTCCAAAAAGTCTGTGAGTTTGCGCCGAAACTGGCTGATCATTTTGGCCGCATCTTGCAAACGATCGGGGTCTATTGCCATTGTCATCGTAGTAATATCGCGCTCATCGAGCGTCTGTTCGTCGAGAGACTCAATTGCCTTTTGTAGCACTTGGCGGCTGAACTTCCGAATAGCTGATGATGGAACACCATAGGAAGCCGTAAGGTTGATCTCTGTTTTCTTCAGTCCGCGTTTTTCATCTTCTTCCAGGAGTTCCAACTGTTTTAATCGTTGAACGGCCTGCTGCGTTTCATGAATTGAAATGCCCAGACGCGCGGCGATCCATCGAGGATCATTTTTGAAGCCCTTCGTTTCAACAAGTTCCAAAATAGCGTTGTGGTACCAGTCAGAGATAGCCTTGAACGCTTCGACGTCGAGCGTTGAGTAAGGGCTTTGAGCTGCCGCTTTTTCTTCTATTTTAAATTCAATGATCTTCTTAGCTGCCGCATTTTTGGCGTGAACGTAAAGGACTAGGTCGATAAATCGACTGGATTCATCGGGGGTCAACCCGAGCCTGTCTGCGATCTCAGCGGCAACCTCAATCGAAATACCCCTCTTGCCATTTAAGACATTACTGAGAATTTGAGGGGAAACTCGAATATCTCTTGAAAACGCGCGAAGCGAATATTTCGGATTCGAGGCAATCCGTCGCTCCAATTCGTCTTTTAAAAATGCCCGGTAGTCCCGGTACCTCGTTAATTCCATGGCGCGCTTTTTGTCATGCCATGCGCAGATTGTCAATTTGTAAGACTACAATCTGTAGTCTCAGAGCATACAACCCGAAAATGGTGATCTATTCAGCGCACACTACCCGTGTTTTTCTCGAATTTAGTGCACTTCGCGCCTAAGGGGAGCCACCACATACAACACTGCCACTAACCCAAAACTCACAGCAGAAACCACGATCCCCGTCGAGTAAGTCATATATCCACCGCCGACTAGAAAAGCGGAGCCCGTAGCCGCTAGAAAGTCGGATAATTTTCCCAGGATTTGCTCCAGCGCCGAGACTTCCGGGAACTCCGATTCCGAAGCGATCCTGCGCAGCAGAGTCTGCGAAGCAATCATATTGCTGCCATTGAAAATCCCGGCCACGAAGATCACAGCGATCAGCGCGGCAAATGATGGCACCTGGAGCAACCCGAAACGAGTCAACCCGATCAGCAAGGAACCACCTGCCGCCAGCATCGCATCATGATGTTTCGCAAACATCCTAAGGCGCGGTCCCAGGATCATGCTCGAAAGCACCGAGCCCGCCGCCGTCGCCACATAGGTCCAACCGTTCGCGGAAATATCAATGTGAAACCGCTCCTCGGTCAGCGTGTAAAGCAAGTAGTTGAAGACGCCAATCGGAATCCAAACCGCTACTCCACGGATCAGGAAGATCGAAAGAAGCGGCATGTTGCCCTTAAGATACTTGAGTGGCTTTAAAATCGAAAGCCGCATCGTTGAGAGCACCTTCGGATCCATCCGAAAGCATAGAGAAGATGAAATCAAAAAGGTCAATGCATCGACGCCGAAGAGCCAGCCGGGATGCGCGAACTGAAGGACACCGTAGCCCAGAATTGAGCCGATGAAAGCAGCCCCATAAAGACCACCAACTATTTGTGCCGTCAGGCTCCGGTGAGACTCTGCAGTTCCCAGGAGCTTTGAATATGTGTCACGTCCCAAGGTAAATTGCTGTTTTGAAATCGCCTGAAGTCCGAACAAAAGCAGGAACCACCAGGCCGGCGCCCCCAAGAATATTGAGGCGATCACGATGACCGAAAAAATGCCAGAAATCAGCTCAGAATACGCCAATACCTTCTGAATCCCACGATTAGAAATCAGCCGAGGAAAAATCATTGACCCAATTGCTAAGCCAAGGCTTCGAATCGGGATCACATAACCAGCGACCAATGCACTGCCAGTCAGCATGTGAAGGAGCTTAAGCGATGCCAATAGTGTGAGAAAGTCTTCGATGGACGTGACGAAGTTAATTCGAGAAAGCCTTTTATTGGATTCTTCGGCAGTCAGAAAAACGGGATCGCTCACAGCTCTTCCCTCCGCATTAATTTACAGAACAAAAACGAAAACACTGGCACATGCTCCGGCTTCGTTGTCCTCTCACCGATGGAGTAGATCCAATTTTTCATCGTCTCAAACTGCGCTTTAATTTTTTTCCGCGTTCTCTTTTGTCACCATCACGGTTTGCGCTGCTTCGAACTGGTGCGGACCTCCCTCGTAGGAAATATAGAGATTCATTTGTCAGAACCATTCATCTGTACGCACAATTTGGCCCGCAACAAATCGTGATTTTGAAACAGTGGCTACGCCCCGCAAGAGAATCTCATGTTAGGGACTAGAACTTTCGCATGTTTCACATAGGAACGTTGCCCGTATCCGTTCTCGCTGGCGTTTCGCTTGAGGTTTTCTGGCCTTCACCCCTCAAGAAACCGTTTGTATACCTCACGCGCTCATCCATAAATTGTGGGCGTCGGCCCCGGTGTCTGTCGGCTCTCACTGCATGGCTCGCAGCCGCATTATTTCACGGTCCAGCTCGACTTATTCTTGACATAGGTTCGTCAGATTCGGTATAAGAAACCACCCGTAACGTTTCGAGCCTTATTGTCCTTCGCGTACCGTGACTTTTTGGAAACGCGTACAGATGAATAGTTCCTCACTCCAGTTCCTGTTGTAATCCCTTCGCCACGTTTCAATTTTTTCTTTAGCGTCTTGAAGACTCACGAACCAGTTTTCATTCAAACACTCATCCCTAAGCTTCCCGTTGAAGCTTTCGATAAAGGCATTCTCAACGGGTTTGCCAGGACGAATGAAGATAATCTTCACTCCTCGTTCGTGTGCCCACCTATCGAGTGCGCTTCCGGCGAATTCTGGACCGTTGTCACAATCATGAGGGTGCAGAGGTCCAATATTGACAAGAGAAATATAATCCGCCATTACTTCCTTATCTTGGAGGCGAAGTGTCAACTCATTTGATATACTTTGTGGCTGCTATATTAATCGGAATTTCGAATGCAGTCTCAGCCGACGCGAGAGAAGTTAACCCAAATCAGTTCAAAGAATGCTTTCTCACGGCCAGGCAAATGCTTGCTGAAAATTCGTCCTACAATGCAGATGCGGTAATCGCTTGTTCCGGGGGCACTTCGTCTGATCAGTTCAGAGCCTGTTTTCCTGTGGCCAGACAAATGCTCGGCGGTACAAGGTATCAAAACAAGGATGCAGCTATCGCCTGCTCCGGAGGTACTCCCCCGGAGCAGTTCAGAGTCTGCTTTCCTGTGGCCAGACAAATGCTCGGTGGAACAGATTTTCAAAATAAGGCGGCAGTAATTGCCTGTTCGGGAGGCACTTCCCCTGATCAGTTCAGAGCCTGTTTACCTGTAGCTAGACGAATTTTCAGTAAGAGTGATTTTCAGGATAAGGAAGCAGTCAACGCTTGTTCTTTCGGAACCTCTCCTGAGCTACTCAAATCCTGCTTTCCTGAAGCCAGAAAAGTACTGGGTGATAATAGGTTGCATAATGGAGAGGCCGCAATTGCGTGTTCAGGGAATAGTACTCCTGAACAATTTAAAGCCTGCTACCCAGTAGCCAGGCAGCTGCTCGGTGGTACAAATTTTGCGAATAAACTAGCAACTGTTGCTTGCTCAGGAGGGACCTCCCCCGAACAGTTCAAGGCTTGTTTTCCAGTAGTCAGGAAAATTTTTTTTGATATCGACTTCCAGCATGGAGATATTGCAAAAGCATGTTCAAAAATGAATCGACTTGTTGATCCGGTACTTCAGACAGTGCACAAAGCTGAAGACCTAATGCGCAAATTGCGTAAAAATCAACAGAGCAATAGTAGCGCAAAAATTTCAAACCGAAGAAAGCAACCCGTGCGTGATGAAATTGTTTTCGGAACGGAACCACCGATAAGTCCGGCGGCTGCCGCTGCCAACGCCAAGCAATAGCATAGGTGGAATCCGAAACCAGCCTTTATATCCCTCGAGGTCCGGGTGATGATTCTCACGATGGGAAATCCATTGCCCCTCGATTGCTAATTTGCAGTCGAGCGCTCCAGCAGCGGAGCGGCCGAAAACTCGCTCCGCAGATGCTTTTCTGTCACTGCTCCGTGAGCGGAAAGACGCAAGGAAGCTGATCCACGGCTTTGTCATCAGAACCATTCATCTGTACGCACAATTTGGCCCGCAACAAATCGTGATTTTGAAAAAGTGGCTACGCCCCGCAAGGGAATCTCATGTTGGGGACTAGAACTTTCGCATGTTTCACATAGGAACGTTGCCCGTATCCGTTCTCGCTGGCGTTCCGCTTGAGGTTTTCTGGCCTTCACCCCTCAAGAAACCGTTTGTATACCTCACGCGCTCATCCATAAATTGTGGGCGTCGGCCCCGGTGTCTGTCGG
>Ga0154293_129_pt1 | contig 30785 bp, 29 predicted proteins | sample RifGroA1_FD_105587 | JGI IMG/M metagenome (GOLD analysis project Ga0154293, IMG submission 105587) | Bdellovibrionales bacterium GWA1_52_35
AGATTTCTGTTCGCCTTTGCTTGCAGATTTCTGTTCGCCTTTGCTTGCAGATTTCTGTTCGCCTTTGCTTGCAGATTTCTGTTCGCCTTTACTTGCAGTCTTCTGTTCGCCTTTGCTTGCAGATTTCTGTTCGCCTTTACTTGCAGTCTTCTGTTCGCCTTTGCTTGCAGTCTTCTGTTCGCCTTTGCTTGCAGTCTTCTGTTCGCCTTTGCTTGCAGATTGCTGACCCGGTTTGCCATTGTAATAATGATCCTGCGCAATGCCAATGTTCGCATTACTCAGTACAAAAGCGACTGCGCCCACCAAGAGCGAAGTCGTTCCAAGATTCTTCATTTTTTACCCTCCCTGGATAGAAAATTCGGTCCGCGCGGAGAGTGAAAGTGCAACCGAGGTGCCAAGCAGCCTAAGAATTATGACTAAGTGTTGTAGTAAATCCGATCGTCTTCAAGGGGCTCCTGCTTCAATCCGTCTTTGGGTTTTTCTTCAAGGGGCTTTTCTTCGGGAACTCTGCCGGGTTTCTGACCGCCGACTCGCTGGATTTCGCGGATTTCTCGCACATAACTGATCTCTACTTCATCTCCGGGTTGCACCGCCTCCTGTTCGGCACTCGGCAGGAGCGGATCTTTGGCGAGTGTCATGACTTCTTTGCCCACCCGTATTTCGAAAGTACTTTCGTTGATCCGCAAAACTTTGCCTCGTATCGATTGCACAAGATTGCCCGCCGCGTACGCGGGACTGGTCAGAAGGATTGTAAAAACAAGAATAAGCCATTTTTGCCTTACTTTGCATACTTTCATGATACCTCCGGTCAGAATACCTCTTCCCTCGGTTTCGATTTCGCATCGCAGCTTCATAAAAAATGCAGAACGCAGCAATTTCTGCTGAATTTCGAACTGGACACCTTGCAAACCACAGAGCAAGTCGAAAGCCAAAGATGGGGCATACCTGTTGCACACCGCCCTGCGTGCGCATTGCCCGTTATCACCGCATTAGCCTGTTTGCGATTGCTTTGATCTCCGTAATTTTTGCGGCGCTCTTTAGCACGTACCAAGAGTCACAGGTTGTTTCAGATCTCGAACTCCGACTCGGAGAGTTGAGCATCAGTCTGGAAGATTCCCTTGTAACTCATCTGCAAACGCGCCGTTACGATCGGATCGCACGGATCGTATCCAAGCTGCAGGCCAAAAAACAATTGAATGCACTGGTGATCTGCGGAGAAACCGCAGTGGGATTTCCTCGCGGATCCAACTGGGAGTCCCTCTGCGGATCCGAAAGGGCGCGGGCCGCGGCAAGCGGAAAGGGAACCCTCTGGAGCTCAACGGATTTGAGAGTACGATATCTTTACCACGCGGCCCCCATGCTGGAATACAATCGGGCGCGGCAAAAACCCGTTCTCCTGCTGGTACAGGACCTCTCCTCACTGCAGGGCATCTGGCTCATCACTTTCCTCAAGGCTCTGGCCTGGAGCCTGGGAGCGGGAATTCTGCTGCTCGTTTTCATCACCTTTCAGATGCAACGTTCGATGCGACTCTATGCAAGTGTTTTTCATCATATGATCCGAGCTGCTTTGTCCGGCCGACGGCCCCGACTGCCCACAAGAGCTTTGGCGGACTCTCTCCTGAATCGGAAAAACGATCTGGCGCCGCTGAATCAAGCCATTAACGCGCTTGCAGCCAAGGTTCTGCTTTTTCCGGAACGTCCATACACGAAAGGAAGGGACTCAAGCTGGCTCACCTCCTTGAGACAGCAAATGGGAGGACGCCGGCTGATCATTCTCGCGAATCGTGAACCCTATATTCACGAAAGAAAGAACGACCAGATTGAGATTGTCCGTCCCGCAAGCGGTCTGGTCTCGGCGCTTGAGCCCATTTTGCGACAATGTGGCGGACTCTGGATTGCTCATGGCAGCGGCAACGCGGATAAATTGATGGTCAATGAGCAGGATGAAGTGCGTGTGCCGCCGGAGGATCCTACCTACACCCTGCGACGGATCTGGCTGACCCCCCAAGAGGAAGAAGGCTATTACTACGGATTTTCAAATGAAGGCCTCTGGCCCCTTTGCCATTTGGCTCATACACGTCCGATCTTCCGCCTCTCCGACTGGCAAAATTACATTTCGGCCAATCGCAAATTCAGTGAAGCCATTCCGATTTCAAGTCTGCGCGATGAGGGAATCGTGCTGGTTCAGGACTATCATTTCGCGCTTGCGCCGCGCATGATCCGGGAACGCGCGCCGAAACGAAGAGCGCCCCGGGTCGGACTTTTCTGGCACATTCCGTGGCCAAATCCGGAAGCTTTCGGTATCTGCCCCTGGCATCCGGATCTCTTGAGGGGAATGCTCGGCGCGGACCTCATCGGCTTTCATACTCAGTATCATTGCAATAATTTTCTGGAATCTTGTAATCGATACCTCGAAGCCCGCGTCGACATGGAGACGTTTTCGGTCACCATGGGTGATCACCAGACTTCCGTCCGCGCATTCCCTATCGGTATAGAAACTTCCGCGATCAACTCTCTTTCAGATCCCCAGAGGGAGACCCTGAAAGCTGAATATGGAATTCATTCTGAATTCGTGGCCATTGGCGTGGATCGCGTGGACTACACCAAGGGCCTGATCGAGCGGCTTTTCGGGGTGGAGCGCTTTTTGGAAAAAAATCCTGAATACATCGGACGTTTCTGCCTGACCCAGATTGGCTCTCCTAGTCGTTCGAATATTCCGGCTTACAAAGCGCTGGTTCAGGAAATCAACGGCCAAGTCGCCCGGATCAATGCCCGCTTCAGCACGACTCCACAAGCCCAGGCCGCTCATCCGAAGTACAAACCGATTGTTTTCCTTTATAAACATCATGATTGGCACGAAATTCAGCGTTTTTATCAACTCGGGGATATCTGCCTGGTCACTTCGCTTCATGATGGAATGAACCTCGTGGCAAAAGAATACATCTGGTGTCAAAGACCGGATCGGGGCGCTTTGATCCTGAGCCGGTTTACCGGAGCCAGCCGGGAACTCAGCGAGGCGTTTCTGGTCAACCCCTATTGCATCGAGGAGATAGCCGATGCGATTCTCGGAGCCATTGTCATGCCGACTGAAGAGAAACACCGCCGAATGGCTACGATGAGACGTAAAGTGGAAGACCACAACGCCTATCATTGGGCTTCCGATCTGATCGCGGCGCTCCTTCCCAAAGGTGAAAAGCACGTGACCCGCTTCAAAGCCCACCCGATGTAAAAAGACTTTGCTTCGCTACCCTCTGTTGGTAATTCCTTTGGGCATGTCCAGCTTGCCGGGTTCACCTATTTTGCCTTGGGATCAGCTGCGCCGCGAAATCATCGGCTGCACCCGATGCCAGCGACTAAGACAGTACTGCCTCGCAGTGGCCCGGGATAAGCGCCAATCCTTTCAGACGGAGGAGTATTGGGGTTTACCCGTTCCCGGTTTTGGGGACCCTGCCGCGCGCATTCTGATCATCGGTTTGGCACCTGCAGCTCATGGCGGCAACCGAACCGGCAGAATATTCACCGGCGATCGTTCAGGAGACTGGCTTTACCGAGCGCTTTTTAAAGCGGGCTTTGCCAACCAACCCGAGTCCGTTTCCCGCGATGACGGGCTGGTACTCAATGACGTATTTATCAGCTGTATCAACCGCTGTGCGCCCCCCGGAAACAAGCCCACTCCCGATGAGACGAATAAATGCCTGCCCTATCTTCTGAACGAACTGCACTTGCTCGCGCCCACACTCAAAGTAATGATTGTCCTGGGACAGCTCGCCCTGACGGGTCTCTGGAAGCAAATCGGCCAAGGATCCCGGCCCCGCTTTGCCCATGGGGCAAGCATCAGATTGAAATCTGGCCAGCTGCTCCTCATGTCTTATCATCCGAGCCAGCAAAACACTTTCACCGGACGCCTGACTGAAAAAATGTTCGATACCGTTTTCACCGCTGCACGACGAGAATTGAGCCGCAGCTGATTTGCCCTGCTCTCACGTTCACGTCGCCGGTTCAGTCCGGACAATATAAAAATTCCGCTCCAATAAAGTGAAATCCCGGCGATCCCAGGCGTCTTTCCACAAGGGCCTGCCCGTATCTGCGCCGCCATGAGTCTGCCAGCGTTTCCAGGGTATATAGGTAAACTGTCGCAGGGGATAAGTCTTTTGCACGAATTTTTTGAAATCCTCATGCCCTTCGCCGGCGGATAGGAGGATCGTGTCGCCGTTCTCGATTGCCTGCCGCAACTTCTCTTCCGTATGAATCCCCTGAACCGGATGATCCACCCAAAAATTCAGAAGCCCCCACTCATTCCAGATATTGCCCATGAGGTTGTAGTAAGAAAGCGTGACCTTTTCGCCGCGCGCGTCCGCTTGCTTGAGATAGGCACGGATGTCCACCATCTCCCTCTCCCCGACAACGGAGAAAAACCCTCCCAGGGCCCAAAATAGCCCGACCGACGCGAGGGACAGATGACCGGGACGCCTTCCCTTTTCGCGGACCCCGTACCGGATGAACGCATAGGCCCCGCCGATACCCCCCACCCAGACAACCGGCAAAAGCCAGGCAGGCCACCACTCCGGGAGCGGTGAGAACCGGACATGCATTGCCGAGATAAAAACAGGAAATCCGATGCTAAGAGCTGCTGTCAGGGCAAAACCGAGACTGTAAAACCATTCAAAAAACCGGTTCCTTCGGCTCCAGATCAGCCCGACCAGCAAAAACACTCCCGAAATGAACGGCAGATTGTAATTTTCCAGGCGAAAAGGGTGATAAATAAAAAAACCGAGACTGGGCAGGCTAAAAGAGATGCTGAGAAGCAGGAGCCGGCGCGCGGCAGACTCCCGGATCATTCGAGGTAATTGCCAGAGACCCTGAACATAGGCGACCACTGCCAACGATAGCCAAGGGAAAAGATAAAATCCATAAGTCGACACAATGGGCGTCCAGATGGTCTGCCAGGTACTGGCCTTGTTGACAATTTCCGCGAGCAGATAGCGTTCATAGAAATTCTGCCAATCCAGAAGGGCTGCAGGCAAGTACCCGGCGAACCCGACTACGATGCCGGTCAGCACTGCGAGCCAGGCTTTCGGATTCCGAAGACGCGCAAAAATTTCTCCACTTAAAGTCCAGTAAATCAGAGCGCCTACCCCCAGGAAGGCACTGTGCAGAGGCGCTTTGATCCAGCCTGCAAATCCTGCAACGATCCAAAACAGGTACCCCGCGTCCCTGGGTCCCAACCGGTCCAGGAGGTAAAGAGCCACTGCAGCAGTTCCCGCGAGTTCCACTTCCATCTGACTGGCGAAGGTATGTGCATAGATTCCGACACAAAGGCCAAAACCCACCCCACCCCAGACCGGGCCTTCCTCCCATTCCGGAAGCCGGCGTTTGATCAGGGCCCCCAAAGCCAGCGCACCAGCCATCGCAAACAGCAGGTTCATGTAAAGGACTGCCCAGGGCGTAAAACCGAAGACCTTCACCCCCAAGCGAACTAATACATAATGAACAGGGCCCTTGTAATAGGCCGGCACGTCACCCAGTGTTTGGATAAACCAGCGGCCGTCGCGCGCCATTTCCAATGCCTGTGAGACATAGACCTTCTCATCACCTAAAGTCCGGACGTACCGGATTCCGATGTACGGAGCATAAGCGGCAAACAAAGCTGCCACGATGATCCAGGCCCAGTATTTTTTAAACGCGCTTGTCATTCGATTAAAACCTCCGGCAAATAAAACTTCCGGAAAAACGCACCAAATCAGGCAAAAAAAAGGGACCCTGACCCAAGCGGGTGAGGATCCCCAATCTTTTACAGAAGTATTGGATTACTTCTTACGGCTCTTCTTTTTGCGGAAGGCTGCTTTTTTTTCCGTGGATCGCTTGGATTTCGCTGCAAAGAAGGTCTTCGCGAATTCCTTGTCACCTGCGAGTTTCAGCTTCCGTTTTTTGCGGCCCTGAGTTTTGAGCGTCCGGCGCCCAAGCTTGGATGTTTTTGCCGGCTGCGTGGCCGTCGTAGTCTGAGTTGTCATAAAGTTCTCCTTAAAATCTAAGAACGTATCTTGTACATTAGAATGAGGTGATTTGCCAATGCCGATAAAAAAATTTCCTGATCCCCGTCATTCTTCCCCCGAGGGGATCGTCGCCTTGGGCGGCGATCTTCACCCCGACAGTCTTTTACTGGCCTATCGAAGCGGTATTTTCCCCTGGCCCATGGAAGGCCTTCCTCTGGCCTGGTTCTGCCCCCCGGAACGCGCGATCCTGGACTTCAAGGACCTTCATATTCCTCGAAGTCTGGCCCGTTCCCGCAAGAAAATCCTGTCTGCCCGGCACTGGGAATTCACGAAGAACCAGGACTTTGGTGGTGTGATTTCGGCCTGCGCGACAGTACCTCGCGACTCCCCAGGGACCTGGATCACGCCCGAAATGCATGCTGCCTATCTTGATTTTCACCGCGCCGGCCACGCCCATAGCTTTGAAACCTGGTCTGCTGACAGGAAGCTGATCGGGGGTATTTACGGGGTGGAGGTGGACGGAGTATTTTCTGCCGAGAGCATGTTTTACCGGGAGCCGTATGCATCCAAATTCGCCCTGCTCACCCTCATTGAAGACCTTCAATCCAGAGGTTTTGAATGGCTGGACATCCAGATGCTGACGCCCCACATGGTCGCGCTTGGAGCCAAAGAACTTTCCCGGGCGAAGTTTCTGCAGAAGTTGAAAAAAACGCAGGAAAGTTACGTCCGCTCCAAGGCCTCGCAAAGCTGACCCTGTTTTGTTGCGGAAATCTCGAAAACCGGAAGGCTCTCTTTTAAACTGACTTTGACCATGCCGCCAAACTCGAGACGACCAAAGAGAATTTCGTCAGCCAGCGGCTTTTTTAGATGCTCCTGAATGACCCTGGCGAGAGGCCGCGCGCCCATCATCCGGTCATAGCCCTTCTGAGCCAGCCACTCGCGGATTTCTTCGGAGACCTCGAATTCCACACCTTTGGCCAGAAGCTGCGCTTCGAGTTCCAAAAGCTGTTTGCCGACGACCTGCCCAACCGTGAGCGCGTCCAGGGGATTGAAATATACGATCGAGTCCAGGCGATTGCGGAACTCGGGACTGAAGGTCTGCTCCACTGCCCTCTTGGCAGCCGCCCCGGAAGCCGCACCCTGCAAATCCGCCATTCCAACGCCCAAGGGTCTGCGTTCGATGTCGCGAGAACCCACATTGGAAGTCATGATCAGTACGGCATTCCTGAAGTCAGCCTTGCGGCCATTATTATCGGTCAGGACTCCGTGATCCATGACCTGTAATAGAATATTCCAGATATCGGCATGGGCTTTTTCAATTTCATCGAGAAGAATCACGGAATGCGGATTTTTTAAAACCGCATCAGTCAAAAGTCCCGCCTGATCAAAACCGACGTACCCGGGAGGGGCACCGATCAGACGCGAAATCGTGTGTTTCTCACTGTACTCGCTCATGTCATAACGAAGAAACGGCACGCCCATGCAACTGGCGAGCTGCTTGCTGAGTTCAGTTTTTCCGACCCCCGTGGGTCCGCAGAAAAGAAAGCTGCCTACCGGACGTTCTCCGGTCCGCAGCCCCGAACGAGCCAGACGAATCGAGGTCACCAAGGCAGCAATGGCATGATCCTGGCCAAAAATCGTGATTTTAAGATCCCGCTCCAGGCTTTGTAAACGCTCTTTCTGGCTCACAGTGACCGAACGCGCGGGAATCCTGGCAATCTGCGCGACGACAGCTTCGATCGCGACGGCGTTTATCACAGTGGCTTCGAGGACCGTGGTCTCGGGGAGAGCAGCTTCTGAAACAGAGGCTGTCACCTCCGGCTTTGTGGTCTTGCGACTCAGACGTGCCTTCGCACCCGCCTCGTCGAGGATATCGATGGCCTTATCCGGCAGAAATCGATCAGTCAGATGCTTGGCCGAAAGCTCGACGGCGGCGCGGATCGCTTCAGGCAGAAACTGAACCTGATGGTGCTCTTCAAACCGTGATTTCAGGCCGTTGAGGATCTGAATGGTTTCCTCCTGCGACGGTTCGGGCACATCAATCTTCTGAAAGCGGCGAACGAGAGCATGATCTTTTTCAAAAACATTCCGGAATTCCGCGTAAGTCGTCGAACCGATACAACGGATCTCGCCTTGGGAAAGCAGAGGCTTGAGTAAATTCGCAGCATCAAGGGAACCGCCGCTGACCGCCCCCGCGCCCACAATCGTATGAATCTCGTCAATCAACAAAACGGGTAGAAAACCCTTGGCCCGTTTGGTTTCCAGGGCTTTGAAAACTATCTTCAATCTTTGTTCAAAATCTCCGCGGTACTTGGTTCCCGCAAGCAAAGCGCCCAGATCCAGCGCGTAGACCACGACAGTCTTCAAGAGGTCCGGTACGTCGCCCTGCACGACTCTGAGCGCGAGTCCCTCCGCCAAAGCCGTTTTACCGACTCCCGCTTCGCCGACCAGAAGAGGGTTGTTTTTGCGTCGCCTGCAAAGCGTCTGGACCATGCGCTCGAGCTCATTCACCCGGCCAATGAGTGGATCGGTTTTTCCAGCCTGCGCGCGGGCATTCAGATCAGTGGCATAGGCACTCAGGGGATCTTCCGCAAGGGTCCTGGCCGCTGAATTTGCGTCCATTCCCTCACCGGATGAATCTTCGAGATCCTCGGGACCGCCGCCTTGGATATCGTCATCAGATTTACGAATTCCATGACTGACGAAATTCAGAATATCCAGGCGCTCAAGCCCCTGCTGCTGCAGCAGAAACAAGGCCTGGGAATCCTTGGCCTGAAAAAGGGCGATCAAAAGATCCGCTGGCTGGATTTCGTCCTTACCCGCGGATTGCACGTGAAACAGGGCTCGCTGAATCAGCCTTTGAATCCCCAGGGTCGCCACGGGGTGGTCAATAGGAGCCGCGTCTTCATTGGTTTGGTCTTCCACGGCTTGGTCTTCGTAGGATTCAACTTCTTCGGCGGCCTTTTCCGCGACGCCGGAATCAGGATTTGGCTCCGTCTGAAGCGGGGCTTTGGGAACCTCGGACTGCAGAAATTTTTCGAGCTCGCTGAGCAACGGTTCCACCTTGCCACCGGCCGCTCGAATGATATCGGCTGTCGGAGCATCCTTGAGCAGGCTCCAGAGAACATGCTCTAAAGTGAAATATTCATGCTCGCTTTGGACCGCATAGCGAACAGCGCGATTCAAAATGGCTTCTGCTTTCCGTCCGATCATGAACACCTCATACTACCGGTTCTACCGTGCACAAAAGAGGAAATCCATGACCTCGTGCATATTCCTGAACCTGACTGGCTTTGGTTTCGGCAATGTCGCGGCTGTAAATACCGGCCAGCCCTTTGCCAGAATGATGGACGCTCAGCATTACCTGCATCGCATCTTCTTCTTTCTTTCCAAAAAATCTTTTAAGGACCTCAACAACAAATTCCATTGTTGTATAATCGTCGTTGAGCAGCAGTACCGCAAATTTTGGCGGGTGGCTTAATTTGGGGCGGCCTTCTTCGACCGCTACGGAACGCTCGGGTTGGGTCGTTTTTGTGGACGCATAAATGATTTGACCAGGCCTGTAATGAGACATCAGGCAGTGAGAAATATCACAAAATTCATTTTACCGAAGCCAGAACTTGACCGAAGGACCTATCTCCAGCATTCTGGGCTAAAGGGTGCCCTCATGTCATTCAGTGAACCTCCACATCGTCCCGATTCCTTGAAACGTCAGCTCGAGATGGCTCGTTTTGATCGAGCCCTGGAAGTATCAGAAAGTATGGCCGCCCACCGGGTGCTACTCACAACGGCCGAGCTTGCTCGCCTGAATAATATTCTCACTGGGAAGAATACGGATCCCTGGCGCCAGGCACCGGTCACAATTCTCCTTCCGTCCGGTGAAAAAGAAACGCTTCAGGTTCTCTCGGACCCAATCGTCACCGCCCGCGACAAACTTCATAAGGCAACCGAACTCGCCGAAGCCGGCCAGGTGATCGATGCCGCCGTCGATGCTTATGTCGGTTTGGTGATGGCCCATGTTTTTGAAGATGCCAACCGCCGTACGGCTGTTCTGGCCGCTCATTATTTTCTGCGCCGCTACGGGGTCCCCCTATCCGGCATCGCCCTCCACGAAATCGGTCTTGGTGATCTCCGCGCCCCCGGCCAGATCGAAGCCCTGCGCGAGACCGTCCACACGATGGCAAAGTTTGCGAAAAAGCAGAAGCCTGCGACTTAGGTTCTGCCGGCTACTGCCCTGACATAATAGAGACGGACAGGAAAGGCGAATCCGCGACTGTTGTAATTGCGCGGGAATTTGGCCCGGATTCTTTACACATCGGGTGCATCCAGGGGATCTTGCGTGCAAATCTGAGCAACATACCTGGAGAGTGCCGAAAACCCGCCTGAATTAAGTCAAGAGTTCGCTCTTGCAGCGCCCCTCGCATGCTTTCGATAAGGTGACACCGTTCGAAGCTGTTTTTATAAGCTTCCCAAGATCTTCACTAGACCAGTGTGCATGTGATAGTTGAAGCCGCCCCCACTTTCGATCAAAATCCGCCTATTGCGTATTTTACAAAATACCATTGCCCCGGATAAATTTTATGTTATGTACGTAACATGCGCTGCAAACAATTATCATTTCTTCCACGGACTTCCCTGGAACACGGCGGAGACATCGGCCGGGGTAAACGCAAAACGGCCCGGGTCATTGATCCGAAGCGCCCTCTCCACTTGGTTCTCAGATCCACTCTCGCCCGGGGCGAATGGTCCATGCTCCATCCCAAAAAGCGCAGTCATGTGGACCGCCTCGCATATCAGGTGGCCGAGCGGTACGGCGTACGAATTTACAGATACTCGAATGTCGGGAATCACCTGCATTTCCTCGTGAAGACCCCAAATCGACGGGCATTCCGGGGGTTTTTGCGGGAGTTGGCAGGATCCATTGCGATGCGGATCACCGGCGCTCGTAAAGGCAGCCCGGTCGCTCAGAGCACAGATTCTCAAGAATATTCTACAAAACGCGGCTTCTGGGATCGTCTGGCTTACACACGGATTGTGAGCTGGGGGCGGGACCTCGGAAACCTCGAGCAGTATTTCATCAAAAACTTATTTGAAGCAGCAGGACTCCTCACGCGTAAAGCGAAAAAGGCAGGTCTTCGTGTGATTCCGATTCTTGGGTGGGCACCATCCTAGGCCTAGGGCCTAGGCCTCGAAGTGAGATGTCAGGCGGATCTCGCACCTATTCTCAGTTTTCGCTGAGATTTGAGCGCTTTCCACTCCTTCTTGAGCTTACCAAAAACGAGAGTGTCCCGAAACTTTCCAAGGTCCACGCCATCCTGTCGGATGGTTCCCTCAAATTTATAACCACAGGCCCTCGGAACATTTGCGGATCTCGCATTGACAGTACTGCAACAGATTTGGACCCGATTGAATCCGAGCTTGAACATCTCACTTTCAAGGGCTCGTACTGCTTCTGACATATAGCCCTGGCCCTCGAAGTCACTGGTAATCCAATACCCGATTTCACAGGAATAGCGCTCCCACTTAATGCTGTGAATTCCGATATTTCCCATATAAGCGTTGTCAGATTTCCGAACAATGCTGAAGTCAAAATGTTTGAGTTCCTTCCACCATTGATGAGTGGTTTTGATAAAATCAGCTTCATCACCTACCGTTTTGGTTCTGCCTACCCACGGCAAAAATTTCTCCAGCCGCTTCCGGTCACGATTGACGCAATCAAACATCGTCTTTGCCTGCTTGATGTCGTGCTTCCTCAAAAAAATTCGTTCGGATTCGATGAGAGCAGGCGGTGCTTTAGGCTTCAGGGGTTTCATTGCTCAAAGCTACTATAGATTCGATTTCGCGAAAATTCGATAGTTTCGTCTAAACCGTTCAGACGCTTCCAGCGAAAACTTTCATATCAATCCGCCCCCGATAAACTTCCTGGGCAGGCCCTTCCATCAAGATGGAATTGCGTGCGCCAGAAGAAGATAACTCACCCGACCACTCAATCGAAAGCGCGCCTCCGGGCAATCGCACCTGTACCGGTCCTTTGACCCGACCCGTGGCAATGGCGGCCGCCGCAACGGCACAGGCCCCCGTCCCGCACGCCAGCGTCACGCCGGTTCCGCGTTCCCAGACCAAAACCTCAATCGTGTGCTCATCAATGATCTGTGCAAACTCAACATTCGTGCGCTTCGGGAAACGCGGATGCACCTCGATCGCGGCACCGAGCGCTTCCAAAACCACGTCGTCCAGAGCATCGACGAAAATCACGGCGTGGGGATTGCCCATGCTTACTTCAAAAAAGCGCACTTCTTGCTGCCTTAACCATTGCCGAAGTTTTCTCGGGAAATCCTCGTCAGAGAGCTGCAGATGCTCGCCATTTATTTCAGAGAAACCGCCGCCGAGTGTCGGCGCGCCCATGTCCACCTGCACGCGATCACCGCGGAGCCAAACCGTTTTTAAACCGGCAAGCGTCTCAATGAGATACTCCGAACGCGGCTCAGACACAGTTTCAGGCGCTGCCACAGGCGCAACCGAATTACGAAGAATTCCGTTAGGGCCGAAAAGATAGAGCGTGACCGCTCGAATCCCATTCCCGCACATCTCGGCAATACTGCCATCCGGATTGAAAATGACCATCCGGGCATTAGCGGTTCGTAAATCACTCGGCGGCCGGACCCAGAGCAGCTGATCAGCGCCGATGCCAAAATGCCGGTCACAGATCCCGCGGGCGATCTGAGGCGTTATTTCCAGCGCCCGAGCGGAACCCAAGCCATTCACAACGACAAAATCGTTGCCCAAGCCATGCATCTTGGTGAACTCTAAAATTCTAGTCCGACGCTCTACCTGCACCGCTTGATCCCGTCTCCTTCAAGGCCTTTGCTTCAGCCAGAGTGCCCTTGAATTCGCCTTCAACAATCGCAGTGCACGAGGCGGCAGAAATCCCGGGCTTCAAACCGGCTGCCGTCATTTCATCGGCATATCGCCCGATCTCGGCTGCGGATAAACTACTTGCTTTAATATGCATTGCTTCCAACGCACTGAAAGTCGACGCGCAGGCCGTATCTTTTTCCCGCTCCAGGTTCTCAATTGCGCTAGTTTTATCCTCAGGAGGCAGGATCGCTTCCTCTTCCTCTTCCTCTTCCTCTTCCTCAGCACCACTTGTCGAAGTCGCTTTAATCTTCGCGGCTTTCTTTTTCGCAGCTTTGAGTGCAGCTTCATACTTTTTCTGCGCCTCTTGCTTTTCGTCCTCGTACTTGCCTAGCCCGCTATTGTATTCCTTGAGAGCGGTCTTGCAGGCAACCACCTCAGCTGGAGCGACATTCGGATAATCCTTCACTATGGAGCAGGTATCCGATCCGCTTTTCAGAGCTGAAGTAACCGAACCGGCGGAGAGTTTAAATACCTCGCGCACATCTTTTTCCCAGGTCTGCATTCGGCCATTGTGCTCCTGACAGAATTCCACGTTTCGGTAGCAATCCGACAAAGACGCGACCTGGTCTTTAAGAAGTCTGGCGACGTCTTTCATCTGGTTGTTGACGCACTTTGCTTTGCGTCCGTCCAACTGGGCCACCATCTGCGCGGCTTCCGCTTCGTTTTCACCAATTTCCTTTACTCGCTCAGAAATCCCAGCCAACGACTCAGAGAATGTCCCGTCCTGCATGTCGAGAAGTCCCGGCTCGCCGATATAGTTACTGATCAAGCCCACAACGCTCGTGGGCGCCATGTACAAACCGTCTTCATCCTTCTCGAGCTTCTCGGCTCTGACTCGCCCCGTTTTCACAGCCCCCCGGACCCCAAGAGCGGTGAGCTGCCCATTGAGCCTGTTCAGCTCATCACCAAGACGCAGATTCTGGGTTGCAAGCCCCGTGGCAATCTGCTTGCTGCGGGATTCCACTTTACGATTGAATTCCTCGATTTTCTTTTTCTTTTCGGCAGAAACCCGGTCCCGGTCCTTCTCAAGGTTCTTGGCCAGCGACTGCATTTTCGTCACGCAGCCATCCAGCCCCTGGCACTGGAAGGTGATCGTGGTTTTCGCATCATTGCCGCGGATCATGAAGTTGACCGTGGACTGAGGCAGACTTCCGTCCCAGATTCCCCGCATGTTCTTTTTCAGATCATCCAGGCAGATCTCCTGTGAAGCCGGCTTCGAATCACGGCAGCCATCCGCATTTACCGGTAAATGCATCCCAGTCAGAGCGCCCATGACTTCCGAATACTTGTTGGAGTACTTCGTCAAAAGCTCATTGACCTGCTTCTTGGTCTCGCGCTCAAAAGCCTTGATGCTTTCCTGATTGCGTCCCAGCTGGGTGCTGCTCAATTCGCGCTGCTTGTTAACGCTCTTCTGGGCATCTCTGTAACAGTTGCCCATGGCTTTCATGACAAAGCCGTGAATCCCCAAGCCCTTCCCATCAAAGGACGAGAGCTTCGCACCGTACTCAGCCTCCAGATCAGTCGGGTTAAGCACATTCATGGCCTGTTCCGCTTGAGCAACAGCTTCCTCCGCAGTCTTCGGAGTCTTGGATTCTGTGGGTGAATCACCCAGAATCTGATTCAGCACGTTTTCCAGCTCGGCCCTTTTGCTTTCGGCCTGCTTGGTGCGAATCGAGCTGGTCTCAACCACTCCGCCCGCACCCAGTCGCTGGTTCTGTTCATACCGGCAAAGGACGTACTCTCGCGCGGTCACCGCGGGACCATTCGGCACGCAATGAAAATTTGATTTCTTACGCGCGGAAAAACATTCGTTCGTCATCGCCATGATCTTGCGCTGGATATCCTCCTCGAAGGCCTTGCGTTGAATTTCGGATGATTTATGGCTATCTTTGATCGCTTTGATTTCACTTTCCATTGCCGTAACCATGGGCTGCAGTTCATCCCGCATCCGGAGCAGGCCTTTATGGCCCGTGCGCTCATCGCCCCTGAGATGCCCCTGGACATCTTCAAACTGCTTGGTGCGATCCGCTTCGACGGCTTTCATGATTCCAACGTATTCGGCCATCCCACCCATGTTTTGCGTATAGCTTGCTTCAAGTGTCTTGATCTGGTTTTGCAGGGCGGAAACCTGGGTACTCAGACAATTCAACTCGGTCTGGAGACCCTGAAGTGCATTCTTCTGGCAGGAAAGGGCGTTCTTGGATTCAGTGGCGGCGGCTTTGAACTGCTCAAATTTTGCAGCATCAAAATTCCCGTCAATTTCGAAATTGGAGCAATCAAGACTGTGCCGATCAAATTTCATTTCAGAACCCGCGCATACTCCACCGATGGCCAGTCCGTTGGTTCCATTTTTCATGATAGCCTGCATATTGTTGAGCGCGGGGTTCATCATGCAGGAATTGATCAAGTTGCCCATGTTGAGCGTCGAGGCGACATTGAAGTCAGCACCGGGCCCAAAGGTCATTGCTGGAACAGGCACCTCATTGGTGGCAACGTTCGTACCGGAATCCGCCGAGTAGACCGGGCTTCCAAAGTGTAAAAGAGCACTCAAAACGACAAAGCCCGCAACCCAGCCGAACGTCTTGAATATGATTCGGGATTCCCCCATAAACATTCCTCCCCCTCAAAAGAGCTGTCTCCTCTAAATTGTAAGGTGAAAAGAAAGGCTTGAAAACCCCTTATTTAGCCTTATCCGGTACTTAACGCAACGCGTTGAAACAATGGACATAAAAAAGGCTGGCAAGCCGCCTTGGGTTTACCAGCCCTGAAACAAACATCCACGTTCACTCTGGTCCTAAACTAGGCCGCTTCTACTGCCTCTTCACGATCGCGGATTTTTGATTCTACCTGCTGCCTGAATTCCGGAGTGAAGTCTTCTTCTTTCATCCCGTGCGCTTTTATTCCGTGATCCACAAGACTGTTCACTACATCACTTTCGGAACTTCCTTCAGCAACAAAGTCACATTCTTTGCCTAAATTGCGGCATGTTACGTATTTCATAGACCCTCCCTTGCCGGACAAAATCCGACACAACTATGGGGGTGCATCAATAATGCCTGAGTGGGTCAAAAGCTCAGCGACTAGCTTTGCTCTGAAGCAACTTCACGAATGGCTTTTAAAATTGTATCCAGCTGAGGCACGCAGGCGGCCTCCAAAGGATCAGCCAAACCTACACCAGGGGTTGCGGTACCGGCCAGCAACCGAGGACGAGCGTGGAGTTCATAGAAAAGATCTTCCACCGTCCGCCGTAAAAGATGCTCGCCGAAATTGGTCACTTCCGTGTCTTCATTCACAAACAAAACGCGTCCAGTCTTCCGAATGGAAGCGGCAAGAGTTTTCCAGTCATACGGCCACAAGCTTCGGAGATCGATCACTTCGGCTGAGATCTCATTTTGCTCGCGCAATTGATTGGCAGCCTCTTCACAAAGCGGCAAAGTACGGCCGTAGCTCACAACCGTGAGGTCGGTCCCTTCACAAACGGTCCTGGCCAACCCGAGCGGCACCGTATAATCCGTCAAACCGGCGGGCCACTTGGGTTTCCACTTCGTCCGATCACCCAAAGGAGCGTCAATCATTTCCTTGAGGGCCTTCTCCCCTTCGCGCGTCAGTTCAGGTTCGCCCGGAATCTGCTGCTTGCCCTTCACCCGCAACAGTGCCTTGGGTTTGAGGAACATCGTCGGATTCGGGTCCTTCAAACAAGCGATCATGAGTCCATAGGCATCGAGAGCGTTGGACGGCATGACGATCTTCCAACCAGGAATGTGAGTCATCATGGAATCAAAGGAATGCGAATGATAAATTGCCCCGCGAATTCCGCTGCCGACCGGAGTCATCACCGTCATCGGAAGATTCCACTGTCCGTTAGAGGCCCAACACTGGTTACCGGCGAGCTTCAGCATGTCGATCGTATTGTAAATGTAATCGGCGAACTGGATTTCCGCGACGCAACGGTCGCCAGAGAAAGCCAGACCAATTGCCGCGCCGATAATGCCACGTTCATCCAGAGGAGAATTCCACGCGTTTTTTAACCCTTGCGTGACGGTAAAAACCCCACCCAGCGGAGGCCCGACGTCCTCACCGAAAATATCGGTCACACCCAGATTTTCTTCACCATAATGCAGGGCCATTCGAATGGCTTGTGCCATAGTCGCCATTACCAGCTCCTACCCTTCTCACCATAAAAGATGTTGTCGTAAATCGTGGAAGGATCCGGCAGGGGTTCCTGCCTGACCTTTTTCCAGATTTCGAGCATTTCCTGCGTAGAGCGCTCGCGGACTTCATCCATCGCTTTACGGGTCATGACACCTTGGGTTTCGAGTTTCTTTTCGTAAATCGCAAGAGGATCGGCCTCGTCGACCGCGAGGTTGCCACCACTTGCAGAACTGTGGCCGTACATACGCGAAACCATGACCTCCAGCAGAAAGGGCTTCCGTTCCGTGCGGACATAAGCCATCGCTTCACTGATGGCTGAAAAAGATTCATCCACATCCAAGCCATTAATCGTGCGGTTACGGATACCGAAAGCTGTTGCCCGGTCTGCAACTCTCTTCTCACCATGCTGTGTGGAGGCGTCCGTGGAAATTCCCCAGCCATTGTTTGTGACGATCATGAGCATTGGCAATTCCGCTTTGGGACGGCTCGACCAGACCAGAGCGGAAGCAAAATCCCCTTCGGCAGTTCCCGCTTCGCCGCTGGTGGTGATCGTGATTCCCTTTCCGCCCTGACGTCTATGCGCAATTCCGCCGCCAATGGCCGTCAGGAACTGAGTCTCGATTGTCGAAGTGATCGGCACAATATTGAACTTCCGAACTGAAGCATGATTCCCGAAATTCCGACCTCCGGAAAAAGGGTCGCTCGCGGTATTCTTCATCTGACGAATGAAATCAATCGGCTGGGCCGCGCCCATTGCCAAAATGATTCCGGCGGAGCGATAATGAAGGTGGAGAAAATCGAAATCACGCCCCTCTCCTTTATGGATTTGCAGACCGAGGGGGATCTGGAAAGCTTCCTCACCTGGACCCCCGATCCAGAAGTACCCTTCGTTTGCCTTGAACATTCGTATCTGGCGCTCTTCCAATGTGCGGGCCTGGACCATTAATTCATGAACTTTTATAGGGTTATTCAAGCGACTTGCCTCCATTGGTAGAACCCCTGGGTTGACTTCGATGTAACATAGCCCAAAGCCGGCGCGTTCTCAAGCGTGAAGACGCCTTGTATCCGGAACTTACACTTGCCGTGCCGGAAAAAAAACGCCATGATCACGCCCTATGACACAGCAGAATCCAGTCTCCACTTTATCTCAGGATAATTTCTTCCGCAGCATGATCCGGGGCAAAACGCGGATTGCTCTGGCGTGGTTTTTTGCCGGACTTCTGATCTTTTCAGCCAGGGAATTTCCGGAGTGGCCGGGAATGCTCGTCTGCTTTTTGGGTGCGACCCTCCGTTTCTGGGCCAGTGGATTCCTCCGTAAAGACAATCGGCCGGCCGTCGGTGGTCCGTACGCATTTGTGCGCAACCCGCTCTATCTAGGAACGTACCTCATGGCAATTGGCACCGCTCTGGCCATTGAAGCCTGGCCACTGCTGGCCGTTGTGACAGTCCTTTTTGCCATCATTTATCACTATATTATTCTGGATGAAGAGACGAAATTGGCCGGCATTTTCGGCCAGCCCTACGAAATTTATTCGCAAAGTGTTCCGCGTTTTTTCCCGCGCATCTGGCCGCCCCTGATGCCGGCTCCTCGTGCGATCCTGCTCAAGGTAAACCCCGAAGAAGCTCATCTGAACTTTAATTGGGAACTGGGAATGAAGAACAAGGCTTACGAAGCCTACGTTTCATTCGTTGGGTTACTGGGCTTTGTCGCCTTGGTTGCGATTGCCTGGAAGCGCTTCAGCGCCTGAGTTGCGATCAGGAGGCCTGCTGATTCGATCTTGCCCCGTCTACTGCCTGATCCTGCGCAGCTTCTGCAGCAGGTGCATTGGTTTTTGAGCTTTGTTTGCGTTTTGCCTGGGCTTCGGCTACGAAACCTGAACGGACGACCGAACCCATTCCAAGCTCATCGCCCCCTTTGAGCACGCGCATGATTTCCTGTTTCTTTTTTTCTAACAACATCCTGTTTTTCATATTCCCCTCTTGAACACTGAATATTGTCGGCCGGAAAGTCCTGGAGCGTGAGAGAATTCAGACATTCACTGAATGAATTGCAATCATAGCAAGCGCTAAAGCCCCAGAACATCGAGACTTCAGTCGATTTAGTTCAAAGTCACAAAACTAACGCATAGCAGCAACTCCAAGGTTTTCGACCGCTAAAGTAAGTGGAATATCCCTTGCTCAGTCCTGAGCAGCGCCTGAACAAGGAGAAGATATGCATCATGTAGGAATATGCGAAGTAACCAAGTGTTGCTTCAACAGTAACAACAAATGCCACGCCGTCGCTATCCAGGTGGGGGACCATACCCCTAAATGCGACACCTTCACTGACGACGCCCGCCAGTGCGGAATCAATACGTTATCGGCCGATGTGGGGGCCTGCAAGGTGACCGAGTGCCGTTATAACAAGAATATGATCTGCTCGGCTGATTCCATCAAAGTGGGTTGGGTGAACAACAGCGCCGAGTGCGTCAGCTTCACACCTGACCTTTGAAACCGGTGGTTTCAAGCGTCTATTTTTAAAACTCCCGGAGATAATAGAAGCCGATCCCTGCTCCGAGAACATTTTTCAGATCAGCCACGGTGATTTCATCGATGGCGGGGCCCGGAAAACTGCAACTCAAGCGGATGAATCCGGAATTTTCCGTCTCAAAATCCAGACTGATCAGTGTTGCCGAGCTGGGCATGTCCACAATTGCGCTTTGACTGCTGACCAGCTTCAACTCCGTTCCGATCCGGAGTGGATTGGAAAAATGGCAGTAAGGTTGATCGAAATTCAGGTTTCCCCGAATCCGTACGATCACATACTGACCATTGATGCCGGCAACCGGCAGGTCCATGACATGAGTTCCGTCATAAACACGGGTCACGGCGCGAGGCGCCGCAGCAACCACAGACATGATCACACCCGCAGCGACGAGAGCCAAAACGGTAGAGAATCCAAACTTTTCCAATTTAATCATAAATGAACCTTCTGCGCACACTACTACTCCCATTTTCAGCTACCGGCAAGAGCGCACTTTCGGATCCAAAACAGCACTTTACAATCGCACTCGCTCCACCCTCATGTTAACTCTGCCAACCATGACACCTGCCTCTGATGAACTGCATTTCCGGCTGGATGAACGGGAATTCACCCGCGCTCACCGCCTGCACCTGCGACACGCCTTACTGAACAGCAAGAATATCGGGCTCGTCCTGATCGCCGTTTTCCTGATAGCCGGCCAAGCTCAGGTACTGGGGCCCACCCGTTGGGCAGGCCCGTTCTTCCTGGCACTCTGGGGTGCCCTGCTTCTGGGAGTGATTTATGCTTTCGTGAGCCTTCCCGGACGGCTCTATCGCCGCCGGCCGGATTTTCACGGAGAGCAGCTGGTCATCCTGAGTAAGGAAAATCTTTTTTTGAAACTGCAGAGATCCGAGGATGTCCACGAATGGAATACTTTTTCGAAACTGCGTGAAAATGACGAATTCTTCCTGCTTTATTTCCAGTTCAGTCTGCCCTTGGTGATCCCGAAGAGGGTTTTCGAAGCCCATCCCGAACGCGTCGATGCGTTCCGTTCCCAAATCCATTTGCTTGCAAGCAGCGCGGTTTAGCTTGCACGGGAGTTGCACCCCAAGCGGGCATGGATGAAAACAAGGATCGGAAATTCATTCGCTGGTTCAAGCAGCTGAACCTCAACGACGTGGGTCTTGTCGGAGGAAAGAACGCGTCTTTGGGCGAAATGCTGCAGACCCTTTCCGCTGAAGGCATACGCGTTCCGAACGGCTTCGCCGTGACGGCAGACGCCTACTGGCACTTTCTTCGTAAAACAGGTCTGATTGAGCGGATTGATGCGCTTCTGGGCACGCTCGATAAAACGGATGTGGAGGCTTTGCGATCCAAGGGAAATCAAGTCAGGCAGCTGATTCTCGGGGCCGTGCTTCCGGGTGATCTGCGCGCCGAAATCGAAGCCGCTTATCAAGAACTGACTGAGATTGAAAACACTGCTGATGTAGCGGTTCGAAGCAGCGCCACGGCCGAAGACCTCCCGCAGGCCAGCTTCGCGGGCCAGCAGGAAACCTATCTGAATGTGCAAGGTCCGCAGCCGCTGCTGGAGGCCTGCAGAAGATGCTTTGCTTCCCTGTTCACGGATCGTGCGATTTCTTATCGCGCTGATATGGGCTTTGACTACCGGAAGGTCGGGCTCTCGATCGGGATCCAACGAATGGTCCGCGCTGACCTGGCCTGCTCGGGAGTGATGTTCTCGCTGGATACCGAAAGCGGTTTTCGGGATGTGGTCCTGATCAACGCCGCTTACGGACTCGGCGAAAATATCGTCCAGGGAGCCGTGAATCCTGATGAAATCTACGTTTTCAAGCCCACGCTGAAAGCCGGGTTCCGCCCGATCCTCCAGAAGAAAACCGGAACCAAAGAACTCCGGATGATTTACGATATCGGGGGCGCCAAAATGGTGAAAAACATTCCGGTTCCGCTGGAGGAACGCCGAAAGCTGGCGATCACAGATGATGAAATCCTGCTGCTCTCGAACTGGGCCTGCCTGGTTGAAGCGCACTATACGAAAAGAGCCGGACATCCGGTTCCGGTCGACATGGAATGGGCCAAAGACGGCAGAACCGGCGAACTCTTCATCGTTCAGGCCCGACCTGAAACGATTCACGCCCAGAAAAAAACCCCGGATTTCCTGGAAATCTACGATCTGAAAGAAAAACCCAAACCGCTGCTCACCGGCAGGAGTGTGGGAGAAAAGATCGCCCACGGGCGAGCGCGGGTCATTCATAATATTCAGGAACTCGGCCGGTTGAGGCCGGGCGAAATCCTGGTCACTGATAAAACAGATCCCGATTGGGAGCCCGTCATGAAACTGGCCGGCGGTGTGATCACGAATCGGGGCGGTCGCACCTGCCACGCGGCAATTGTCAGCCGGGAGCTCGGTCTAGCTGCCGTGGTCGGAACCGAACGGGGTACGGAACTTCTTCAAACCGGACAGGAAATCACCGTCTCTTGCGGCGAGGGCGATACAGGAATGATCTACCCCGGTCATGTCCCATTTGAGACAAGGAAAGTCGCGCTCCGGGACCTGAAAAAGCCCCGGACAAAAATCATGATGAATCTGGCCGACCCCGAAGTCGCGCTCCGGATGTCTCTTCTCCCCAATGATGGCGTTGGCCTGGCCCGAATGGAATTTGTGATCACCCACTCCATCCGGGTACATCCGATGGCTCTGCTCCATTTCGCCGAGCTCACTGAGAAGCCTGTTCGCAGTGAGATCGAGGAACTGACCCGGGAGTATCCAAAGAAAGAGGATTATTTTGTGGATCGCCTGGCCCAGGGCATTGGAATGATCGCAGCCGCTTTTTACCCGAAAGACGTGATTGTGCGTATGAGTGATTTCAAGACAAATGAATACGCAAATCTGCTGGGCGGCAGGCAATTTGAGCCGCACGAGGAAAACCCAATGTTAGGGTTCCGAGGTGCCAGCCGCTATTATCATCCCCGTTACCGCGAGGCATTTTCCTTGGAGTGCCGTGCGATGAAGAAAGTTCGGACCGAAATGGGTTTGGATAATCTCAAGCTGATGATTCCGTTTTGCCGCACAACGGAGGAGGGGCGGCGCGTTCTGGTCGAACTAGTCCGAAACGGACTCCGGCAGGGAGAAAACGGCCTGGAAGTCTATGTCATGTGTGAAATTCCCAGCAATGTCATTCTGGCAGAAGAATTTTCTGAAATATTTGACGGCTTCTCGATCGGCTCCAATGATCTCACTCAACTCATTCTGGGAGTTGACCGGGATTCAGAAATCGTGGCACCGGTCTTTGATGAACGCAATCCTGCGGTGAAAGCCATGATCAAACAGGTCATTCAAACCGCCAAAGCACGCGGACGTAAAATCGGAATCTGCGGCCAAGCACCCAGCGACTACCCCGATTTTGCTTCCTATCTCGTGCAAGCTGGAATCGACAGCATCTCGCTGAATCCGGATTCCCTGTTGAAAACGACCCTGACCGTCACTCAGGAGGAAGATAGGATTGCCAATGCCACAGCGGCCTGAGGATCATCACTGACCTCAAGGGCAGTTTTTGCCGTTCCTGAACACTTATGGTATGCCCAAGCAGGAGCATTCCAGGAGTATTTTATGACGAGCAAAATCGATTTTTTAAATTTGTCCCTTCAAGACGCTTTGGATTTGGCCATTCTAATCGAAAAGGAAGCGGAAGAACGGTACCAGGAATTCACCGAAATGCTCGGTGGCCGGTATACGGGGGACGCTACGGAGTTTTTTGAAACGATGGCCCGGAATGAAGCCAAGCACGGGGACCAACTGAAGGACCGTCGCGAAAAGCTCTTCAAGAACGCACCCTCCCAAGTTCACCGGGACATGATTTCAGATGTGGAAGCTCCGGATTACGGAAAGCCCCGGAGCTACATGTCCCCGCACCAGGCGATGAAGGTGGCAATAGAATGTGAGGCCAAAGCCTACAGTTTCTTTGTCGAAGCCCTCAAGAGCGTGAAGAACGAAGAAGTGAAAGCCCTTTTCACGGAATTGCGTGATGAGGAAACGCTCCACCAGCAAATGATTTCTGAACAGCTGAAGAAACTTCCCAAGGACGATGGTACGCCCGACAAGTCGGATGATGACTTGGACGAGCCGCCGGCGCTGTAAACTCACGGTCTTCTATAAATTCAAGCCAATGCCGCTTTCATCCGACAAAGACAAGGATGAGTGCCAAGGCGTTTCGTCGTAGACTGGTTGCGTTAATGTTCACCGATATGGTGGGCTACAGCAGTTTGACGTCCAGAGACGAAGTCCTGGCTTTTAAAATGCTTGAGGAACAAAAGTCTATACTGCGTAGTGTTTTCCCTGCCCACGGAGGAAAAGAGAACAAGACGGTCGGGGACGCGTTCTTTATTGAGTTTGAAAGTGCGGTGGACGCCGTTCTGTGCGCAAGGGAAATCCAAACCCGCCTACATGAACGCAATTTAAGCGTGCCAGCGGATCAGCGGATCACGATTCGGATCGGAATCCATCTCGGAGATGTGATCAACTTCGAAAACGACAGTTACGGCGATGGCGTGAATATCGCTTCGCGCGTTGAAACCCACACGCGCCCGGGTGGAATTTACGTGACCCAGCAGGTCTATGACCAGGTCGCCAAAATCATCGAAAATCCTTTTGAACTCCAGGGTCGTGTCGCCCTGAAAAACATTTCCCGGCCGGTAGCCATCTACCATCTGAGACTCCCCTGGGAGGACCCTGGGTCTTGGAGCGGTATAAGAAAGTTACTGACCAGTCTCAAAAAAATCAAAATTGAAGAACGTGGACTGAGACTGGGGGTCGATGTAGCGATCCTGACCCTCCTGGTGGCATTCCTTTTTTCATCAGTGAAATCCGGCCTTCACAATTTCAGTGTTCACGAAGGATCGCTGAGCCCTATCGGAGAGACCTGGGAGTATGCACTTCTGGACAACGGCAAGCCCGGTACTTGGCATGATTTCGACCTAAAGCAGCGCTTCCGCTATTCGGAAAAGATCCAGACCGCTTATGTCATGCGTACTTTCTTCAGGGTGGAAGAGAGCTATGAAGCGCCCACTGTTGTGCTTGGGATGTTGCCTCCCGGAGTCAAACTCCTTCTGAACGGACAGATCATCGGCTACACAAATCCCTTTCAGCTGGTGGAAGGTTACGGCTTTGATCCCCGGTTGCTGAAGAAATCAGGAATGAACGAACTCCTGCTGGAGTGCCCGGTCACCGACGTCCCGGGCTTTGGCTCAGCGGAATCAGCGTTGGGGATGGCGATCGGAGAATCATCCTATATACGAAATCGCACACTTCGCGATCAGCTCACCTATTTTCTTTCGATGTCCAGCCAACTGGGTCTTTCGCTCATGCTCTTTCTGGCATTCTTGAGCATCTTTCTCGCACAGCCCAAAAACCGTTATGCTTTGTATGCGGCATTCTTCGCAGGCTTTGCGGCGCTTTCAATGGTTTACTATAACGATGGTCTGAGCAGCCAATTCTTCGTTTCGTATAAGTCGGTACTGAAACTCCTCTCGCTGGCAGGTCCCTCCTTCATTTTGTATTCCGCCGCCCTGAGCTTGAGCGGTAAACGAAAAGAAGAACTTTGGAATTCAATGCTGGGCATCTCAGTTCTGGGATTTGTCCTGGGAGCCCTGTTGACAGGCGATCAATCTGCTGCGGCCACTTACCGCTGGGAGCAGGTATTTTACCAGATCGTCATATTCTATGCCGCAGTTTCGCTGCTTTTCCAGTTACAGATGACTGCTGCGGCCAAGGGACTTTTGAAATTCAAACTCGCCATTCCGTTTGTTTTCAGTGCGATTTCACTGGTCTTGCTCTTGACGGCGCTTCGAAAGGGCTATTCGCTTTTCGCATTTGAAGAGTTTCTGCGACAGGACGTTCGTAATGCTGCTCAAAAGACCCAGCTTCTTTTGAGTCTTCTGGCGGTTGTGGGCGGGGTCATCACCTATATCCTGACCTCCCGGACGGTTCGCCACAATATCGTGCGGGATGATTTGATTCTTCAGGTGGGACGCTTGATTTCAGAAAGCCGGGATATCTCACGTGCAATCGCCCAGATCCAGGATCTGCTCGCCAAATTTGTCTGTGCACGACGATCCACGCTCTATCTTGCCGATTCTTGTGGAAGATTGACCGCCTCGTTTACAGTTGCCGGTCCGGAAGTGACGAGTCAGGTTCAAAAGGTCGTCGACACCAAGATGGGTCTTTTGGGTTACGTTTGGGAAACGCGCATGCCCATCCTGATCAATAACATCGCCACAGACGTTCGGTTCAAAAAGCACATTCAGGACCGGGGGGAAAACCAGAGTTTCAAGACGGGAGCCTGCATGGTGATCCCGCTTTTAGTCTCAGGAAAGCGTGTCGGCATTCTGACCGTGGCAGAACCTGAGCACTCTGAAACCTTCCAGCCGGAGGATTTTGCCCTAATGCAAACAATGGCAAAGGATCTGGCCCTGCTCATCGAGATCCATCAAGTCAATGAACAGCTGAATCAAACCTGCGTCGCTGCTTAATTCAGCATAAATCAGTGCGCCGGAAAATCAGGTTCGATGGCCGGTGATAAGCCTCGGAGAATCGGGATGGACCCTTCGGGCAATCTGCCTTCTTGGGCCCTAAGCGTTAGTAATCACGGGCAGCTTTCCTTTCCACCGATCCCAGGCCTCCGAGTTTGTCACCAATTCACACATAAAGTGTGCAACATTTGCCATGTTCGTGTTGTCCGGTGCAAAGAGACTGCTCACAAAGTTCTCCTGCAGAATGTACTCGGAAACATCGCCTTTCAGAAGTGTGTCTGGACGAACCGCAGTCCACTGCGCAAACGCGTTATCTGTCCCGATTTTGTCAAAGAGGAAGTTCGCCGCTTGTTGGTTATCCTTGGCGGGAGGGAGCACGGCTCGGAGCATCCACAGGAACGTTTTTTCGAACTTTCCACGACGTGTGTCGAGATCTCGCGGATGATTGACCGAGACACTGCTCATAAGAATGAACTTGATTGGCTTTTCGGGCCGTATTGTTTCGATCACCCGGCACAGCCTGGCCGTGGCCTGCTGGACAAGGTCGCGCGGTGGAAAAAAGATGCTATTGAAACTAATATTATGACCGAGACACGAGATGACGGCATCGCAGCCGGAAATATGTCTCAGTAGGTCCTCATCACTTAGAGACAACAGGTTGGCCTCAACAATTGATAGATTCGGATGTTTTGCCGTGCTTATCGGCAACTTTTGGGGGGATCGCACGATAACACGAACGCGGATGCCGCGATTCAAAAGCTGCTCCAAGACGCGCATGCCGGTACGTCCGGAGCCACCGACGAGAAGAACAGTTTGTTGTGTGGACATTGTAAGGTCTCCTTGTTTTCTTAGGTGAACTATATAATGCCGCCCCCGCTTGGCAACGACTTCTTCCAAGAAGCTAAACACATGTATTTCGCGCCTCATTGATCTCTACCAAGTCAATGCGGTTTCCGTATAGATCCCTGAATACGGCAATTTGCCCAAGGCCCCTCTGTGAACTCCACGCATCTCTCAGGCAACAAAGCGTAGTCGGAGATTCCCAATACTGGCTCGTTGCTCATCGTCGACAGCACTTGAAGCAGAATCTCTGATCCAAATTTCCGGGAGCACCCAGACGCACCCATCGCTTTCTGACGTTGGCCCCAAAAACCGAAGTGTTTGAATCTTCCTAACAAGCCGCATACAAGAGCGGCGGAAGGCAGGAAGCAGTATGCGTATAACAAGGCCCAGCGACGAGCAGATCGCAAGAGTTGAGAATTGCGGCTTGCGAGGTGTCGACCTCTTTTCGTGGGTTCTGACGACCTACACTGGATGAAACGATTTCCGCCAAAAAAGCCGTTTAAGAACACGCCAACTTATGGTCCTCGAATTTGACGATGCTCCGGCTTCGTCTCTCACGGAAAATGAGAGACAGATGTTGCACAACAAAAAGGTACCGTCGATCCGTACTGAAATTGCTCAAAGAGAAGCAGAGGCTACGCCCCTAGTGAAATCACATTTGGGGATTAAACTTTCGCATGCTTCCAAACAGGAAGGTGCCCATTCCTTCTCGCCGACGTCCCGCTTGAGTCTTCTGGCCGTCGTTTCTCAAGTGCCCGTTCGTATACGTTCCATCCATGACATTCACCGATGACCCCGGGGTCCGTCGCTCTCACTGCTAGGCCTGCAGCCGCTATTCTTTCACAGTCCGGCTCCAAACTCTCATACCCTACCCGGCTAATCTGAGCTATATCTTTGGTCCGTCGATCCGTAATCAATCAAATCCTAAACGCCAGCACCTTTTCAGCGGAGGTCAGCGTTCGGGTACGGATAAATGGTACCTTAATGAGCATTTTTGGCACGCTTTAGGAACGGGAAAGAAGATAGTGCGTCTTAGATTTCAGCAGTGACCGAAGTAGCCGACGAGCAACTCTGACAGTATCCAAAAAAGATGCGAGAAACGATTGAATCTCAAAATAATGAAAAACGCCCAAATCTCAAAAAATCAATTATTTAGCATTCCAATGTGGATCGTAATGAATGTTATAGACTTTTGGATCTAAATTGGTTCGAACCCAAGTTAAGAAAGTATTGATTAGTTTTTGGTCTTTTCCCGCTAGCATGTTGTAGTTTGCAACGGCCTTTAATGTTGCCAATATTATTTAAAAAAAGAGCTACAGCAGTTTTCAACTGCTCTCTTGCAAATTCGCTTTTGTAATACTTTGTGACCTCGTTCATGTGAGGACATGGTAACGGGTTCTGCCGAGCGAACAAGACGGTTTCGTGAATTAAACTGTTTAGATCGTAGCTCAGGCAACTGCGGTTGGCTTATTTGCTTTTGATCGGAATCACGTTAACATCAGAGAGTAATGAAACAACTAATGAGAAATGGCTTTACACTGATTGAAGTGTTGGTCGCGCTAGGCATACTCACGATAGGTGTTTTGGTTACGCTCTCCGCGACGAGCATTGGTATCAAGTCCCAGAAGAATTTCGAAAGTCTGGTGGAAGCGGACTCTGTCATGTCGATTGTTCAACTGATCATCGGTAATTCCGAGTCCTGCACGCTCAACTTCAAGGACAAGGTGCTGGACACGTCCCTGATGTCGCCCTCACCCCAGACCAATGCGGATTTTGGTGCTGCTAGTTTAAAAATATCGTTGCCTGGAGGCGCTATCGTTGCGCAGCAGGGAATGAGTATCGGAATGAGTCAGATTGATTCGATGAGTCTGGTACTGGATGGCAAGGTGGGCAACACCTATTTCGCAAAACTGACACTGTCGTTTGTAAAAAAGCTCGAGACACAGGCCAAATCCGTCGGGGCAAGTCAACGAACCCGCACGATTCCTGTAGCCTTTTTCGTGGATTCCGGAACCGGCAAGGTAAAGCAATGTGGAGGTGGATCCAGCGGCCAGACGATCGTGCTTTATGGCGATCTGACGCAGACGGCGGAATCATGCGACATTCTCGAAAGGGATGTGGAAGCAGTGGGAGGCGCAACCCGGTCCTTCTGGAAAGGTACAGTCCAGTGCCCCGCAGGGATGATGGCCACTGGAGCGGGATTTGACGTGAATGTAGTATTTTCCAACCCTGCTGTAGGCGCCATGGTCCCAAATAGCTGCGTTACGGAATATACTTTTCCGGTTCCCGGGGATCCATCAAAATGGGGCGTTTGGGCTTGTTGTTATACTGATAACAGCATCGTCGGACAGACCAAAACGATTCCGAACGGAATCTGGGGTCTTTGTAAAGGGTGAATTGCCGCCATATCAGCACTTACTTGTGACAAGCGCTGCAATTCGGAGAGCCCATCGCGGGGTAAAGAGTCTCGTGTGCCGCGCTCGCCGCCTTGGCTTGGGCGGGCTCCCAGGTACGAGGGTTCATGTGGCATAAGGCGCAGCTATCGTTTGGTGTGTTTGGAATATTGTCATGATAGAAGCACACAAACGTTTCAACCTTGCAACCCACAGGCATTGCTCCGTGGCAATTCCGGCAGTTCGTTGGTTGCGGCACATGATTAAAGGTGCCGCCGGACCAAGTCGTACCTGGAAGAGCGCTGTGGCACTCGACGCAATCCTGAGAGCCGATGATCGAGTGATCAAAAGAATTCGTGAGCCCGCTGGGCTTGTTTGAAATATGACAGATCGCGCAGGCTGCTGGTGAAGGGCTGTGGTTGTAATAGCCGTCACCCCAAGTGACACCTGGTTTGTGATGGCAATTCGCGCATTCCGATCCGGGCGTGTGAATGAACCTGTTAACGAGCCCCGAAGGGCGTTGAAAGTTGTGGCACTCGGCACAAGTCGCAGGTTGGGCGATCGTATGAGAATATGTGAATTGTGCGACGCCTTCAGAGCGCGGAAGCAGGGGTGTTTGATGAAACCCGTGTTCAACTGCAAACCGTTCCGGCTGCTGGCCACGAAGCTTGAACCGGCACTCTGGGAAGAGATCCACAAACTTTTGATACAGCCGCAAATGGCCGAGGATCTGATCGCGGCAGCCAATAAAAAGCACAAGGAAATGACCCAAAACTCCGAAGCCAAGCGCATTCAAGAAAAGATTCGAAGCTACGAAGGACAACTCGAAGTCCTAGCAGGGAGGCTGGCGCAGCTCCCGAAGACGGTTTCGGCGATCCCAGTTTTCAAGCAGATGGAACGAATTGAGGCCAGCAAGAGTGACGAAGGAAAACGCCTATCAGCGTTCCAAGACGCTACATCTTTGAAGGACGTCCCTGTTCCGCTCAAGTCCTACCAGTCATTCCTTTCAGGGTTGGCTGATCTCGCCCAAGATCCCAAGGCACTGGCCGCCAAAGGAAAAATCATCAAAGCATTGGTTCATAAGGTCGAAATCACGCCCGAGGGATTCCGGGCACATTTTTATGTCGGAAGAGATTACATCGAAGGGGAGCTGGCAAGGAGGCTGGCTCCCCGCCTTTTACGACTTGAGCCAAAGTATCCGAACCATGGCGCAGAAAATACAATCCCCCACTCATTATCTCAAAGCCGTACCCGTCCGAAGGCAGGATGCCGAGAGGACGGGAAGGGTCAGGACATGGATGTCCCGGCTTTCGAGATAATGAGTGGGGGATTAAATTCTTTGGTCTATGGTTCGAACACTTTGACAAACCCGAGTAGCCAGGGGACGCGCAGCTCAGCGCGTCGCCCCAGCCCTCACCGAACCGGACTTGCCCATTT
>Ga0154293_105_pt1 | contig 10858 bp, 9 predicted proteins | sample RifGroA1_FD_105587 | JGI IMG/M metagenome (GOLD analysis project Ga0154293, IMG submission 105587) | Bdellovibrionales bacterium GWA1_52_35
AACCTGCGCTTCTTTAAACTGGAAGAGCTGGATGCCGGAAATCGGCACGTCCAGTTCGGTGAGGGGCGGCGCTACGGCGCCGCCTACTCGGTTTATGAACAGGCCCTCCCCCAAGAGGGGGGGCTCTCGGTTCTTCTCTTTCAAATCTCTTCTGCTGTCACGATTTGTACCATTTCAGTATAGCGGCCGTTTTTCTCTGAAAACAGTTCCATTTCTTCGGTGCTCACTTTCTTGATTAGTAGAGTGGTATTCCGCGGCAATAGAATCTCAGCCTCATTGGGAGCATTTGAATAGGTGGATATGGGCCGCCCGGTCTTGGTTTTAATGATGAGCAGACGTCCTCGAATGAATGCCTCCGCGCCTTCACGTATTTTCGAGGTGCTCGTGTAAGGCTTCAGTACAACCTTCTGGTTGGGCGCGGCGGAAAAGTGACGAAGAGATGTCCCTCGATAGACGACACCTCGATACGGGGGTATTTTTTTGATTGCGGCATCAATGAGCTGAACCTGGATATTCTGGCAGTCATCCAGCGGCGAATTATTTTGCAGAGCAGGATTAAGCGTACTGAAATCGCCTAGGGTGTAATTGTAGATCGCGATGACCTGCGCTCGCGAGAGGCCGTTATTGTCAGTGACCCATCCGGGAGGCTGGCTGATGGATTTGCAGTTTTTGAAATACGCGGTTTCTAAAGGCGTCTTGGCGGCAGCGGTAAAACCAGAGATCGAAAGGCCGATCAAAATCAGTTTGGCTGGCAAAAGCAGGTGTGCGGTAAACATAGTTCTATCTCCGATAATCGATTGAGTTATCGTTATTTACACGCTGCGTCAAGATCTCTCGAACGTGGGCAGCATCTTTATGTATTGACAGATAAATTCTGTTTTTCGAAATCAAGCTACACCTTCGCGCGAGAAGCCAGTTAGACTTAGTAAAGATGCGCCTTCCTGCGGCACTTATATTTTTTTCGTCCCTGGTTCCCTCAGCTGGCGGGGTATTGGGCGATGAGGCGGTATTCATGGGGCTGCGTCCGATCTCGCAAGTTACGAGTGAAGACGTGGCGATGGGCCGCTTTTCAATCAAAAAGTCAGCCTCGCGCTGATCTCAAAACACGTGTTTCCGGTCGTGGAGACTCATGGATCGGCAGTGGCTTTGCAATTCGATGATTTTGCCGTCGCCGTAAACTTTGACCCAAAGAAATACACCGTCGATCGCACAGACCATGTTCGTTTCACAAAGCCGCTTTATTCTGTACCAGCAGAAGGAAACGTGCAGCAAGTCGCAAACACAATGGCATGCATTAGTCCAGGTAAGGTCGGCATTTCAGCCAATCCCTTAGTTCCTATATGTCCGGACGAAATCGATACGGTCTTATTTCAAGTGCTCAAGCAACTTCGAAACACACGGTCCTGTTGCTTTCGAGTTCTGTCGCGCGATTCTCCAGAAAGCCGGCTCGTTGAGAACTTCAGAAAGCTTTGTAATCCGCCCGGGGCCGGGCCGTGTACCTACCCAGGTCGGTGCAGTTGCCTTATCGAGCTCGTGGACCAGCTCGCCAAGCTGCGCTCTCCCTGAAAGCTCCTCAAGGTAAAACTCGGGATACGTCAGATTCAACTCCGCATGCGGATCCCTGAAAAACGTCTCCGGATTCAAAGCCATTTTTAAAACCGGCTGGTTGTATTTCTCAAACGGCGAAATCCAATTCAACATTTGATAGCGCTGAGCCGGCGTGGAATCTGGAAGCTGCAGGACATGGTCAACCAGCGCTTCCATCACGCGCTGGTTCAGCGCCGGATCCGCCAGGCGCCCAGCCCCTTCGGCCGCAATCAATTCATCCCGCAAGCCACCGGGCAGCTTCCCGGGTAACCCGGACTCCAACCGCCGGAAGCTCTTCGCGCTCGGAAATTCAACTTCAACCAAGTAAAACGCGTCATTTGCGCTGCTCCCCGAAGCAAGCCGGCTGCGGACCGAAAGCCATGGATTACCTTCGAGGACCTTTTTTGTCTTTTCATCAACACGGTATTCCGGAAGAACCAGTGGCCCCGTTCTGTACCCCTCGTTCCCGGGCACAAGCTTCGCGTGGACCGCTTGCAATCGGCTCCGAAGCGACTCCGGCGTTTCCGGATAGGCACTCCTGATCTTGCTTGCAGCACTCCAGCGTGAAATCCAGGATTCCTCGCCTGGCTTATCCCAGATCGTCCACGGCTCGGGATTTCCTTCGAGCATCGCCTTCATCGCGTCATCAAACGGAAGAAATTGCAGTCCGGTCAAAAGGTTCTTAAACGGCTCCTGCCCCGATCGATTCAGCATCCGGGTTTTCCACGCGGATTCCTGTAACGTAATCTGGATAGATACTCTCGGCGGGCGAACCTCAGGCACGAGATCCTGAAGTTCAAACCCGTTGCCCAGTCCCTGGTACAGATACGATTCGAAATTTTTAGGCGAGCTCACGTTCGCACCCTGGATTTCAAAACTCAGTCCAGAAAACTTCTTGAAATCTGCGAGGCGTACCGCCAAGGTTGCTCTTTTGATCTTATCGCCCAGAAATCCGTGTAGATATTGAGAACGGATCTGCTCAACAAGCGCTTTCATCTCATCTTTTGACAGGGGCTCTTCGGCCAGCGCTTTGGCGATTAACGGATAGCGCTCGCGCAACCAAGGATGGTCTTTGACCCCTAATCTCTGATCAGCCTCAAGGAGGTCCCTTAGATTTTTAATCGAGTTCGAACTATAAACGTCTTCGATGCTGCCGGCCCGGATTTCCTGGATCGCCACATCACTGATCAGCTTGGCCCAGGCCTGCCCTTTCATCGCGCGGTACTCCACGACATCAATTCCCGCGCGCTGAAGCAGCTGATTAAAACGCGTCCAGTCCATGTTTTTTGCATTCACGATAGCGGGATTGGTCAGCACCAGCTTTTTTAGCGGCTGCTTCGGCTCAAGCGTAAAGAGCTGCCCTCCAAAAGAATCCGAGTCCAAGGCGTTATAGGAGACGTAAAATCCGCCGCCGACCGCCATGTTTCCATGATGCCCGAGCATCCAGTCCATGACGTCGCGAGAAACCTTCCCTTCAGCAAGCCACCTCCTGGTCCAATCCAGGCTGCCTTCCCAATGAAAATAACGGGTCCCCACCCCATCGGAACTGATGGTGCCGACATCCCCCATCCCGCCCCAGCCTTGCAGGATTCCGTTCAGATTCGCTTTAAATGCGTTGCCATGGATTTCATACTCGTTGGCAAAGCCCAAGGACGAACCCGCCGCGGTGAACAGCAGAAGACAAAACAAGAGCGATCTGGTGAAAAAGACGAGACACCTCACCACTTAAATGTATTAGTGACCGGCAACAAAAGGAAATTGATTCGTACAACAATCAATTTTGTATATGCTTCACCTGTGTCTATGCAGACACAGGTGAAGCATCATTCACAACTCTGATATTATAATTACATGTGCATATCGGGGATTTTGGGGAAGGCCATTAAATTAGGTTCTATAACTCTTGTCCTAATCGGTTTCTTACCAGCCTGTATGGATCAGCCTTATGAGATAGTGCCCCTGGCATTACAGGAAGTCGAAGTAGAACGATTTCTTGAAATTTCGGCGGACGACGCTCTCTATAAGCCCACTGTAAAAGTTGTACTGATCGTGGACAATTCAAACAGCATGCAGGACGAACAAATGCTCTTGTCGAGTGGAATTGGCAAGATGCTCGACAGTCTGAGCGGGATGAAAGAAACTAACATTGATTTTTTTGTTTTTACGACCTCCGCCTCGGACGATGCGACAGCGGCGCAGAAAGCGGTTTTTACAAAAAGCACCGTATTTCAGGATCCGGTTAGCGGCGATTTCATTTCTGCATTACAGCCGACGCTTCTTGATAGAATTTCCTACGCCCGTTCAATGAAGAATATTCTGGCCAGCCCTCGAAATGGCGGGATCAATCTTCAGATTCGCAACAATATTCGAAACGACGAATTTCAAGCAGTGCGTGATGCACTCGCGGCAGCTGTCGCTGCCATTGGAACCGATGGGAACGCCACGGAAGCCGGACTTTGCAGTATGGCGAGAATCATTTCTGAGGACGGTGATAGCGCAATTCTTAAAAAAGGCGACAAAGTCGCCTTTATCATCCTCACCGATGATGATGACTATTCGGAAGCCGCCACCTGCATGAGGAGCGTGATACAGGACTTCACTTACAATGATTCCAATAAGGGAGTGCCAATTGCAACGGCTGCTTCGGATCCCGACGCTGAATGGTTTACCTATCAGCTTAAGTTCACAAGACCCGCAACCGAGGGCAAATATACCTTTAAATACGATTTTGCGAATTCGGAAAGCTACACTGCAAAAGTAACTTATGGCTCCTCTGACCCAGCCGCTTGGACGGTTTTATACAACGCAATCTATCGCGATACCTGGACCGTGAAAGTCAATGCGAGTTATACGAGCAATAATCTGTTTACCGCAAAATATACGTATAAATACCCCGACGTCCCTCCAGGTAACTGCTTTGTGGATAATCAACGACGCGTATGCACAGCTCCTCTGGTTTCTACACAGGTCGCTTTTGACTTTTCACCTTCTGATATTCCCGCTATCGCGATTTCCACATCGAGTGCTGCGTGTCCGGCCGCACTCTCCAGCTACATTCAGAGCAATCGTCTGACAGCGGGGCAGACACTCGCTTCATGCTCGTACTCGAGCAAAGGTACGACCGGGGCTCTTTCCGCGTTTGCTCTTCCAAGCGCAATTGCGACGAGCTTGAATTTGCTCGTACCACCGGTCACTGCTCCTATCAATACGACTCCTTACACGGCGGGCGCCGTTTCCTGCTCCGCTGGATTAAAAAATTTTCTTATGAGTGATCGTGGATTACCAGCTGATACTGTTTTTACTGCGTGCACCTCATCGTATAGCGAAACCTACCTTGCGACGGTTCAGAAAGAAGCTCCCAAACCGGCCACCCTGGCGCCCACGGGCTCGAGTGGCACGACCAGTAACTGCCCTTCTGACGTAACGGTGCTTGCGCAGGCACTGGTTCCAGATGGAAAACTTTATCGAAATTGCCGTTATTTTACGAAAAATGAAAAAATTACCAAGACAGATACAGCCCAGTTGAATCCTGCATTATATGGAATCGCGACGCCAGAACTTACGGCGGCAAATCTCACTGATTTGAATTCTGGGACTTATAAGAAACTCAACCAGAGCTGCACGGCCTCCCTGGTAACTTACGTCAAGACACTCATGCCGGCAGGCGCTGTTTATTCGGGTTGTGCTATTGATTATGTGGCAACAGGAGTGACTTTGGCGCCCCCCATCCTGCCGACGCTCAGTGATAGTGAGACAAAGACTGCGGCCTATACCTTATCCAGCAGCTGCACCTCGGCTGCGCCATGCAAATGTGTGAATTATCCATCGGCTCTCCAGTTTGTGGCGACCCAGTCAGGAAAAAATCAGCTGCCGCGGTCTTGTACCTATCACTACTCCGGAGGGAGTGGAATTGCGACGAGTACGTGCAATATGACTGATTCCGCATCCAATCACGAGGTAGACCTCTGTCACGGGCAGGGATTTTCTCTCACCTCGGCTTATACCGATCTGGAAGCCTACTTCCGCTCGAACCCGAGCAAATGTTCACCCACAAGCCTCAGTGGGTATAGCCCCACCAAAACATCTGGTCGCTTTGACTCATGCACTCGCACTGGTTGGGTCAATAGCTATTCTTCTGTGCCACAATTCATTGCGGGAGTTCCTCAGGCGAAGTCCATCCTGAACTTATTGGACCCGACCACGACGGGCATCGAGCCATTTGCTCCTTCGATTCTAAAGAAAGCACACGAACTTTTTGGCCCACACGGGATGTTTGTAGCTGGAGTTATACACGATACGGATCTGCCCGGGTGCGAAGAGGGTATGGCCGCAGCTCCTGGAAAGAAGTATCGGACTTTTATCGACAGTTTGGGAGAAGCCGGCTTTGTTCAGTCTGTTTGCAAGTCGGATTATGCTCCAGCCCTCAACAGTATTCGCGACTATATTGTCAGGACCATGTCCAACAGCTTTCTCATTCCTCTTGATAGTTCCGAGACTCTTTCCAAATTGACCATTCGCCACCTCAACGGGGCAGAACGAGTGCTCCAGCCCGAAGTTGACTATGCCTTTGACTCCGGGCATTTAGATATTCATCAGGGCGTCATCGAAAAGGGGGACTTGCTCCTATTGCGTATTATCAAAAGAATTAAGGTGAAACCTGCAATCGAGTAAAGTCCGTGTTTGAAATAAGAATGAACGCATGAGCTTCACCGACAATCGCGGTTCGCTCCGAAGCGTGCTTGGTAATTCTTCCCACGATTACTATCCCAGCGCCCCTTGGCAACAGCCGCGACTTCCACGTCCCAGTCGTTCTCTCGTCCGTTCTGATCGGCAGCGTAATAGAAAATTCTCTTTTCAAAAGCATCTGGGCTTTCACACTGCCAGCCATTGGAGCCTGCCATCGTACAGTTGTGAAGTGACGAATGTAGCTCAACAAAGACATCGTTGTAGCGACCCTGTTCGGCACGAACGGTGATCTCCTGCCCGTTGAGGCGGATCCAGAAACCGACGTCCGCCGAATTCTTCAACTCACCATTATAGGCAACCGTGAGCCGGAAAGCCCGGGCGTAAGGATTCAATGTTTCCTTGATCAACTTGAATGGCCCCACCTCTGCGATTTCGCGCTCATAGCACATCGGGTAATCCGGGGGATAATTGCTGGCTTCAGCTCTCGGCACCCAAGCAGACATGACAAGCAAAAACCCCATCGCAAAAAATTGAATTCTTTTCATGATGGCGCATCAATAGCAGACTTAACGCATCACGTCAAATTTAACACAAAGCACCGGATTTGAGATGACGACCGTCCAATAAGCGGTACACAGATTGCTGTCTCTATAGGAATGAGGCGCAGCCTGAACTGTAACAAGCAAGGAGGCCTATGAGCTCAAAAATCGGTGAGATGGTCTGGTTTGATATTCCAGTGAATGATTTTGAAAGATCAAAGGTTTTCTACTCAGAACTTTTGGGCTGGCAATTCGAACTCATGGGTCCCGACTACTGGCTGATCAAAGTGGACAAGGAACCCATTGGGGGTTTGAAAAAATCTCGTACAGCAATCACTGATGAAACCGAAATGCCCATTCTCTACTTCAAGGTCGACAGGCTCGATCCTGCAGTGAGACGTATCAAAAGTCTTGGTGGAACTCTGATTGGCGAGCGAATGGACATTCCGAATAATATGGGCTGCTTTCATTTATTCCGCGATAAGGACAAAAACCTTCTAGGCCTTTGGGCGCAGTCTTAGCCCATGCGGGCATCGGCGGGAGGCCTCAGCGGGTGGAAAATAGCGAATATCCGGGGCGTGGATATCAGAATTCATTTCACGCTTTTGTTCCTGCTCGTTTATGTCGTCCTTATCGCAAGCGTTCAGTTCCCGATCGTCCTGAAACAATCGGGTCTTGACCCTGAAGCGATCAGCGGCAGCCCCGGTTTATGGGGTGGAATCTTTGCCGTGGGACTTTTTCTCTCGGTCCTCATCCATGAATTTGCCCATACGCTGGTCGCGCAATCCATGGGCGTCAAGGTCCAGGCAATCACGCTGATGATGCTGGGCGGGGTCTCCGAAATGGAGAAGATTCCGGAAAAGCGCTATGCTGAATTCAAAGTTTCCGTAGTCGGTCCCCTGACAAGTTTTGGAATTGCCGGCCTTCTCATTTTCGCAGGCGCATACTCGAACTGGGAAGAATTCCGATTTTTCAGTTTTTGGCTGGCCAGAGTGAACCTGGCGCTGGGAATTTTCAACCTCCTGCCGGCCTTTCCCTTGGATGGCGGTCGAGCCTTCCGGTCTCTACTCGCCGCAAAATTCGGCATGGAACGCGCCACCGGACTGGCCGTCCGGGTAGCCCAGACATTCGCGTGGGTTCTCGGGATTCTGAGTCTTGCGAGTGGCAACTTGCTTTTGCTGCTGATCGCACTTTTCATCTACTCCGCTGCTGTGACCGAAAGGTCTATGATGGCCAGTCGCAGTATCCTGAGGGGAACCACCGTAAGAGACGCCTGGACAGAAACTGACCCCGTTACAGAACTGGAGACTCTCCAGAGCGCGGCCGAAAAAATGCTGCGGTTGCGCATCCGGGCACTCCCAGTCCTTGCCGAGGAAGGAACGCCCACAATTCTGCCCGCGGAAATCGTTCGACGGATTCCCAATGAGCAATGGAGGGAGCAGCGCGTGAGAGATGGAATGCTGAAGGTCGCACGATTTGTTTCACCCGAAGACCCGCTTGACGAAATTTTTCCGGAGCTGGGGGCCCAAGGGGCACTACCGGTCTTGGTTAACGGATCGATTCGCGGGATCATCACCTACGCCAACGTCGCAGAAATTCTCGAGCTCAAGCGCCTGTCCAATTCTGCCGATCGCCCGCAGCGCAGGGCCGCATAAAAATCTGCCCACGCTTTATGCACCCAGTCATCCCAATCCCATGGTAGTGTCCGGAACAGAGGGAGCATTTTATGACGACATTTTTCCGGTTGGTTTTTGCGAGCGTTTTCTTTTTCGGCACAAGCACAATTCTTGCCGAAACCCCCAGCTCGAAACAATTCCAGTACCGCGTCCGCATTCCGGCAACTGCCCTCACTTGCGAACAGGAAGCCGTTCTTCTGGCAGAGAAATTCGCCCAGACCACGGCTCTGCAACCGGATCGCAGCCAGTGCCGGGAAGTCCTGACCGTCACCTTTGACCAAAAGACTTATCAACTTTATTCACTCGTTCTGACCTACACGGCTGCTCAGCCGCTGACTCCATATTCGGCCCGTTTTGGTACCGCAAACTACACCGGGACACAGGGTCGGGTGGGCGGACTTTATTCCACCTTCGAAAAATGTTTGCAGGATTCCGCCTTCAAGAAAATTATTTTTGAAAACCACACAGCGCTTCCAGTGGTTTCGACTGTTTGTGAAGTGGCTCCCTTTGGAAGGCAGTTCCTGCTTCAAATCGACAGCTTTGGAACCCCCGCAAAAACTCTCTATACTTATTTCCCGAATTACAAAGGCAGCCCGGAAATTCATAATTTTATTCCCACCTTGATTGCCCAACTGGGTGGCACTCTCGTGGACCAGGTGGACGGCTCGTATTTGTATTTCTCCACCGCTCCTGTCTACATCCACAGTGATGATTTTGGCGGCTTCGCCTCCGAGGAAGAGTGCAAGGCCCAGCTCATGGATACGCGGGAGATTTTCATGAAATCGGGAAGTCAGTTCGTTTACGCCGCATGCGTGAGCATGGATCGTCTGCAGGCGATTGGTGATGGCACAGGCGCGTTCATGCGCGATTATGGCACCTACTCTGAGGCCTATTATTCTTTTGCTGAATGCATGAATGACAAATCGCGCGTTCTTGATGAGTGCCGTGCGATTGGCAAAGCCACCTTTGGCGCCATCTGTCGCCCCGACTTCTCTAACAGACAAATTTATCGGGTAGAACTGTATGATGTCATACCGCAGGATGAGGCGGCTCGGGACTGAGGTCATTCCATGATCGAAACAGACTTTCCCAAAACTGTCGCATTGGTCGCCCATGATAATTGCAAAAAAGGTCTCGTTGAGTGGGTCGGATGGAACCACAAGATTCTCATTCAGCACCAGCTGGTCTGCACCGGCACAACCGGAAAACTAGTGGAAGAAGTTCTCCTGAAAAAATCAGTGAAACTTCTCACTGCCAAGAACACCGTCATCCCCCAAATTCGGGTGACCCGGCTGAAGTCAGGCCCTCTGGGCGGAGATCAACAGCTGGGTGCGATGATCTGTGACGGGAAAGTCGACGTGATGATCTTCTTCTGGGATCCGATGGAACCGCATCCACATGATGTGGACGTAAAGGCACTCCTTCGAATTGCAGTCGTTTACAATATTCCGATTGCCTGCAACCGCTCCAGCGCGGACTTTCTGATCTCGTCACCTCTGATGCGACAGGATTATCAGCCGATCCGGCCGGACTTCTCCTCCTACATAGAGCGGCGCCTGGAGTAGAGAGCTTGGGTCGCCACTGAACTTATTCAGTAGATAGGCACAAAATTGCCTAACAGAATTGAATGAGATTCCCTTGCCGCAACCTCTTTTTTGAGCGAAAATTGGATGTCATCCAAAACCAAGGAGAAGGATTTCCTATGAAAAGATTTGTAATCAGTATTCTTTCCACTCTGGCCGTGCTCGGTCTTGCAGTGGCTTGCTCACATTCTTCTGTAAAAAAGGATCCAGCACCCACCGGAATCAGCCGCCAAATTGCCAGCGTCCTCGACCCGGAACTTCTGGGCAGGACTACACTCAGGGTCGATATGCGTGATTCCGACATGATCGAGGTGGCCGGTCGCTGCCCTTCCCCGCGGAGTCCACGCGTTCGAGCAGTACAGGTCCGCGTAACAAATGCGCCAGTCGAAATCGAATCCATCGTCCTCGAACTCGGTAACGGCGAAAAAGTTCCGCTAGAATTTCGCCGCTACTCCCCCAGTGTTCGCATGGCTCCGGGAGAACAGAGCCGTATCATAGATCTTCCAGGCGGCGCACGTTGCGTCGAGCGGATCTATGTCCGTGGTCGCACGGAATACACCCCACCGCCGCCTCGTCCACGCAATGGTCGAAGACCCTCTCCCCGGCCAATTGTTCGTGAAGGGATTGTTGAAATTTGGGGCTTGTACGACAGAGGCGAAGCACCTCCCCATCAAGGCCCAGGTCAGCCTTATCCCCCAGGTCAGCCTTATCCCCCAGGTCAGCCTTATCCCCCAGGTCAGCCTTATCCCCCAGGTCAGCCTAATCCCCCAGGTCAGCCTTATCCCCC